>PJQF01000134.1_pt1 | contig 45321 bp, 39 predicted proteins | sample 1503741 | NCBI WGS metagenome assembly PJQF01 (sample SAMN07775949, study PRJNA414020) | Biofilm metagenome, whole genome shotgun sequencing project. | isolation source: biomolecule (vanillin) treated reverse osmosis membrane biofilm | place: India: Nagpur | collected 2017-03-21 | reverse complement strand
AGCTTCCGGCAGCATTCAGGCAATGGGCCGTCAGCGTATCATTTTTAATTTTTCGAGCGATAGCCAGCGCTTTTTTCGCCACGATCAAAGCGCTGTCACTGTTATTGAACCGGTATTCAAGTACCTGTTTCAACATGCGCGCGATAATGGTTGTGTCGGCCGGTTTATCGTTAGTTGCAGGAATGGTTGATAGTGTATTTTGACCATACATTAAGCCAAAATGGAGTAGCAAGAACAGAGTAAAAACTCTTACCGAAAGGCGTTTATTCATTTTATCGAAGCTGAAAGTTAAAATGTCGCCTTTTAAAAAAGGTACATTAGATAAAGATAATAAAGCTCTATTTTTCTGCAATAGATTTGGTCGAATGAGTGCGTTTCACCGACAAAAAGAGGCCTATCTAAACTAGAAAGTGTTTATCAATACCAATCATGAGGGGCACTTGCACAACATTAATTGACAGACTTGCCAAGCCTCATAATCTGCCATTGATGATGGTAAATATGTTCGCGGAAAAAGATCATCATGTGTATGACATCCACTAGCCCAATCACTACATGGCGGTATACTTTCTTATTCACATCTTTTTCGGTAAACTTACTTAGTATGACGTGAAGTCGCTGCCGTTCAGTTGCCCAATTGGCAATCACTTCTTCAATCGGACGACTTTCAGGCTCCGGAAGATTGGAACCCTTTGGTGCTTTGTATTTGAATGGTAGCCGCTGCGAAAATATTAGTCCAATTACTTTAATCCATTCCCATACGCCAGAGTTCGATGCTTGTTGCATGCCGAGCATTTTCTTTTCCAGATAATCCAGCGATGTTTTTTCAGAGATACAGAGATGCGCAATCACTTGCGCCATGTTCCATTGGCCGGATTTGGCGTTGTAAACAACGGACGAATCGTATTTTTTGATTTCGTCCAGAAAACGTAGTCGTTGATTTTCTAAAGTTTGATATGTTTTTTCCAGACGAGACACCATACGATACGAATGTAATAGGAATAATTTAATTGATTTTTGCGTATTCAAAAATAACAGAAGTGTACTTTTGGAAAAACCTGACTCGTAGCGTTACGAAAGAATTAGTATGAAAATCTTTACATTGATTCTGACTGCCTCTTTACTATATGGGCCATCCAACAAAGCAGAGTTAAAAATTAAAATTACCGGCTTTAAAGATAGCGGTGGCAAATGTGTGATCATGCTTTTCAAAACGGAGTCTGGTTTTCCTAAAGAGCCCAAAAATGCGGTGCAGGTTTTTCCGGTGCTTATCCAGAACAAATCATGTGAACTTACGATCCCTAATCTGGATGTGGGGATATGGGCGGTTTCTGTTTTTCATGATTCCAATGACAATAATGAAGTCGACACTAATTTCATCGGTATTCCGAAAGAAGGAATCGGTGTATCGAAAAATGTAATACCTGCCATGCGCGCACCCCGTTTCGATGAATGTAAATTTCAACTGACGGAACCAAAGATGGAGTTGCCAATACAGATAAAATACATTTAAGTTAGAGAGTGACGAGACTACTTTTTCAGCAAATCCTTGACTTGTTGTCGGTAACTTATTCCAATGGGCAACGATCGATTGTCACCTAACTGACACGCATGATCATCTAACCGGATGATGGCCTGCTCGTTGACCAGGTACGATTTATGGATTCGAATGAATTGATATGGCTTTAGTTGAGATTCGGCCTGTTTCAGGGTAGCATGTAGCAAAACCATTTTTGTGTTGAAGTATACCTTAATGTAATTGCCAAAAGCTTCCACATATTCCACTTCTTTTGGATTAATGAATGGTTCACCTTCCGAAAGTCGTACTTGATCGGGCAATGTCGGAGGATTTACTTCTGTAGGGCCAACCTTCGATATAGCTTTGATAAAGCGATCCAACCTAACGGGCTTCAGCAAGTAGTCGATCACATGAAAGTCGAACGCCTCTAGAGAATGATTGCTATGAGCCGTAACAAAAATCACTTTCGGTTGCTTGGGAAGGAGCTTTAAAAATTCAAAGCCGTTGATTTGAGGTAAGTGAATATCAAGAAAGAGAAAATCGACTTCGATTTTATCCAGAAAAAGTTTCGCTGAAAGCGCATCATAAAAATGACCCTTTACATCCACCCACGGAATCCGGGCGCAATACAACTGTAACAGCTCGTGAGCGTCCGGTTCATCATCTATAATAATACAACTCAGTTTCATGTGGCTATTTGATTGTTTCTCGATGACGTATGGAAGAACGATGATAGGCTACAACTCAATCCGCAATTGAACAATAAACTGATTTTCTATTTTTTGAATATCCATTGAAAAGCGATTGGAATAGAGAAAGGATAATCTTTGTTGCAGGTTATTTAAACCAATTCGCGTACTGTTAGGCACCATTTCATAAATCGCGTTACGCGTTTCTAATGACAGAATTCCTTGGCGCAAATTCAAGGAGATTTCTGCAAGGCATGGCTTATTGAGTTGAATCCCGTGCTTAAACACATTTTCGATTACTGGCATCAGCAAGTTGGGTGGTAGAAGTCGCTGCGGATGATCAATCTGGCAATTAAAAGCAATTTGAACATGAGTTGGAAGTCGCTTCTTTTCAAAATAGATGTAATGATTCAAAAAATCAATTTCTTCTTCAATGGGAATTTCTTCTTTTGCATTACTCTCCAATTGATAGCGTAACATTTCAGCTAGGTTCATGACCATATCTGGGGTCTGCTCTTTTTTCTCCAACGCGTGCACATAAATGCTGTTTAATGTATTGAATAGAAAGTGTGGATTAATTTGTTGACGCAACAACTTCAACTCAGCCTCGGTCTTTTGAGCTTTATATTCGAGGTATTCATGCTTTCGAAGCACCTGTGTGCGGATGGAGCGGATGTAGTGGCAAAGACTAACAATGAATGAAATTCCTATGAAGTGGACGGTAGGACTAAATGTTGCTAGATCAGGATCTATGAAAGGACTGTACCATTCCGCAATTGTGGTACTTGCAATTATCAGCAAACTGAGGAGCAACCCATATAGAACATACCTTCGTTGACTGAAAAATCGTTCGCTCAACGCAAAACTTATCCAAACAGTAATGCAATAGAGAGGTGCAAGGCCCAACTGAGCGATAATGCCAAAGCTTAGATACGTGTCGTTCATTTCTAAAAATCGACTGGCGATGCCGAACACGAGTGAGATACCGAAAACCACTAACCAGAGCCAATGGCTTTTTGCGTACGCTTTCCATTTCATGGCTACTAAAATAACCCAAATAGGTTTGAGAATAAAAACCGTTTGACGAATTCAATTCGTCAAAATCAAATTGAAATAGTGTACTAAATCGTATCCACACGCACGCAAGCACGTTACTTGCATCGAATAAATTTAATGGATTATGAAAAAAAATATTTCGTTTCTTTTGGTGTTCATTTTATTGGTGAGTTGCAAGAAAAATTCAATAACCCCAACGAACTCGGTTGAGCAAATTAAAGCCGCTTTTCGCGAGGACGGTTTTTCAGACCTGATTGTTCCCTTCAGCGCCACACCTTCGGAGTCTGTTGCCGATTTACAAAAGTTAAAGACTTCATTGAACGGAAAGCAAATTGTAGGGATGGGCGAAGCTACCCACGGAAGTGCCGAGTTTCAAACTATTAAGCACCGGTACTTTCAATTTTTGGTGACAGAATTTGGCTTTAGGTCACTTGTTTTAGAAGAAAACTTTTCTGCTGTTGTGCCTTTAAATGAATACATCGTTTCCGGATCCGGAAACGTGACAGAACTAATCAGCGGACTAAGAAGTAGTATGTTTAAGACAAAAGAGTTTTATGATTTGGTGGTGTGGATGCGAAGCTATAACCAATCAAAGTCGGAGGCAGATAAAATAAAACTTTATGGCATGGATGCCCAAAACACGGGATACTCGGCAAAGGCGGCACAAAAGCTGATTGAGCAATATGATAATAGTTACTTGACTACCTTTAATTCACTGGCGGCTTCTTTTCTGGTCGACCTCACTGATTTCAAATCCGACCAAGAGGCGGTGGCTGCACTTCCATCATTAGTCACGAAGGCTGATCAGATTGCGAAACATGTGGAAGACAACGCAGCTACTTTTGCAGCAGCCGGAGAAAAAAAGTATGCTTTGTTACGACAACACATTCGTATTATACAACAAGCATTGAATCAATACACACAATTTGTTATTGGTTCCTCACAAGGATTTGAAACACGGGATAAGAACATGGCAACGAATGTTCAGTGGGTAGAAAGCAATGAGGGTGCTGGTTCAAAGGTAATGGTGTGGGTGCATAACGGGCATATTAACCTTCAACCTTCTAACTACTTTAGCGCGGGCAAAGCCATCAATACACTCGGTACCAATTTACGGAAGGCATACGGAAGCAAGTTTTACTCCATCGGTTTCATTTTCAATCAGGGTGGATTTAGTGCGGTGAATGAAAAAGGTCAAATTCAAAATTTTATTGTAAAGCCATATCCATCAGCCTATCTGGCCAATGCCATGGCTACCTTAAATACGCCCATCTTCTTTTATGATTTAGCTTTAAATGCGTCAAAGACTAAACTCACAGAGGTTTTTAGTAAAGAATACAATACCTACACGGTAGGAGCCAGCTACTTTGGCAATCCAAATGATATAGTGTTGGCGTTGAACTTTTTAAAAGAATATGACGGACTAATATTTATTGAAACCATTAGTGCTTTTGACCCTCTATAAGTAATCACTTAATGAAGATTTGAGACGCAGATCATTCAATACTTTTTCTTCTCTTAGTTATTACGCTTTAGATTAACTAACGATCAGATTAATAAGGAGATGATTGCATCAGCACTTAATTACATGAATTTGTATTACCATCCTCCGCCAAGGGTTCGATAGAGATCAATCACCGAGTAGAACTGCTCTTTTCTTGTTTCAGCTAATTGCAGTTCTGCTTCCAGCACATTTTTTTGAGCCATAATTACTTCCAGGTAAGAGGCTAATCCGGCCAGATATAAATCATTAGATGTAGCAACGGCCTCACGCAAAATATTTACCTCCTGTTGTTTGAAGGTGGCAGCCGAGCGCATGTTTTCGATTCGTTGCAATCCGGTTACTGTTTCCTGATATCCGTTGATGACCAGTTTCTGGTATTCATAGAACAAACTTAACTGCTCCGCTGAAATTTGTTTGTAATTGCCACGGATGATATGACGATTGAAGAGCGGAGAAGTGAGTCCGCCAAAAATAGAATACGCCACTGCACCCGGAGTAGAAAAAAGTTTTTCAGGGCGAAATGATTGTAATCCTACGGAAGACGAAATTACAAATGAAGGCAGAAATGCAGCTCGTGCTACATCCACATCCAATTTGGCTGCTCGTAAACTTAATTCAGCTTGCGCGATATCAGGTCTGCGAGTTAATAGTTCAGAAGGCACTCCTGCGTGCATATCCAACGGGAGTGGTTGATCCAGAATTGGGTTGCCTCGTTCCACCGGTTGCGGAAAGCGACCTAACAAAAGGTTTAGTTTATTTTCATTCTCAACAACCAATTGCCTCTTTTGCGCTTCCAGACTTTTTGTATTGAGAAGCTGAGCGGTAAATTGTTTCACTGCCAATTCCGTTGCACGGCCCGCCTCTTTTTGAACGCTTACCAAATCAACAGCTGTTTGTTGCAACACACTATTCTCCCGAATGATTTTTAATTCATTATCCAATGCAATCAAATCGTAATACGTTTTTGCAATTTCAGCTACCAAGCTCGTAACAACCAGATGCCGTCCTTTTTCGGTGGCGAGGTACTTTAGTGCAGCTGACTTTTTTTGGTTTTGCAATTTGCCCCAGGCAAATACTTCCCAGCTACTTTGTAACCCCACATAATAATCCGGCAAGTGCTCGGGCACTTTTTTATCATTGGGCAAGTTCGTGGAGAAGTTAGTATCAAAGTTGCCTATACCGTCCATAGTGTACTCACCGAATTTACGTTGGCCAGCAGCCGCATTGATTCCTATGGAAGGAAGGAGCATTCCTTTTGATATCCTCAAAGAAGCTCTGGATTGTTCTATTCGTTGCAGTGCTACCTTCAGATCTAGATTGTTTGCAATACCTTCCTCCATTAGTTTTAACAGATATGGGTCCTCAAAGAATTTTTTCCAAGGGATTTCTCCACTGCTCTTCGTGGTGTCGTTAGTCGTTACAAAAGAGGATGGCATGGGAACGGCATCGGGTGTCTTTACCGGAGGAGCTAACTTGCAGCCTATTAAGAGCCCACCGCCCAGCAGGGTGACTATAAATTTATAGCGTAGTCGATACATGCCTATTAATTTAAATGACTAGTTATTTTTTCAGCGTTTTTGGAATTGGTCTTTTTGGTCAGTTCACTGAACAACACATATAATCCGGGAACAATCAACAGACCGAAAATGGTACCGATCAGCATGCCTCCGGCAGCGGCAGTACCAATGGAGCGATTGCCCATAGCACCGGCACCCGAAGCAATACATAATGGAATAAGCCCGGCAATAAAAGCAAACGAGGTCATCAAAATGGGGCGAAGGCGTGAGCGAGCTCCCTCCATGGCGGCATCTAATGACGTGCGCCCTTCTTCGCGCTCGTGCTCGTTGGCCACCTCCACAATTAAAATGGCATTTTTTCCCAGCAAACCAATCAGCATGACCAGCGCTACCTGGGCATAGATGTTATTCTGAAGCCCCACCAATTGTAAAAACAGAAAGGCACCAAACACACCAGCCGGTAGCGAGAGGATAACCGGCAGCGGCAATAGAAAACTTTCGTATTGTGCCGATAACAACAGGTAGACAAAAATCAAACAGATCATAAAAATGTAAATGGCCTGATTGCCCGATAACACTTCTTCGCGCGTCATGCCCGACCACTCAATCGAGAAGCCACGTGGCAATGCTTGCTCAGCTACTTCTTCGATCGCTGCAATGGCATCGCCACTGCTATAGCCGGCAGCTGCATCACCATTAATAAGTGCAGCAGTAAACATGTTGTAGCGGGTAAGTTGTTCCGGTCCATAGACACGCTCAAGTCGGGTAAATGCTGAGTACGGAACCATTTCTCCTTTGTCGCTTTTGACAAGTAATTTTAACAGATCCTCTGGGTGCGCACGAAAAGACGGATGGGCTTGCACCATTACTTTATACATTTGACCGAAACGCAAAAAATTAGACGTATAGTAGCTGCCGATAAATACTTGCAGGTTATTCATTGCATTATCAATCGTCACTCCTTTTTGTGCAGCAATATCCTGATCGATGTGAATGAGGTATTGTGGAAACGTGGCATTGAATCCGGTGAAAGCATCTGCAATTTCCGGACGTTTTTTTAACGCTTCGATAAATTGATTGGCCACGTTAGCCGTGTTCTGCAAATTGCCTTGGCCAGTGCGATCCAGCAATCGCAATTCAAATCCACTGGCATTACCAAACCCAGGAACTGTAGGTGGCGGAAAAAATTGAATGGACGCGTCCTTAATATGTTTGGTCTTTTCCTCCAACAATGGAATAATCTCATTCACCGAAAGAGATCGTTCATCCCACGGCTTTAAGTTAATCATTCCCATCCCATACGATGATCCAGCACCTTCAGTAATAAGACTAAAACCGGAAAGAGTAGATACCGATTCAACAAACTCCATACCTGCGGTGGCTTCTTGTATTTTATCCATCACTTCTTCGGTGCGCTCTACGGTTGCGCCCGCGGGTGTGGTTACGTTCGCATAGATCATTCCCTGATCTTCGGAGGGAATAAAGCCGCTTGGCAAAATGGTGCTGATTCCCCAGGTAGAAAGCACAAACCCGATGAACATACCATACGTGATGATTCTGCGTGCCGCTACTTTACTGATGAAGAGTTGATACCGTTCCGACAGGGAATTAAACCAGTTGTTGAAACCATTGAAGAATCGCTGTAACCATGAATTTCCATGTCCACCCTGATGCGGCTTCAACAACACCGCACAAAGTGCCGGAGTGAGTGTGACGGCATTAATGCCGGAGATAACAATAGCAATGGCGAGTGTCAGCGAAAACTGCCGATAGAAAACTCCCACCGGGCCCGACATAAAAGCAACGGGCACAAATACAGCTGACATTACCAAAGTAATCGCAATCAATGCTCCGCTAATTTCATTCATGGCGGAGATGGTTGCCTGCAGCGGTGTGAGGCCGATCCCCAATTTTACGTGCACTGCTTCCACCACCACAATGGCGTTGTCTACAACAATACCGATGGCCAGTACTAGTGCAAACAACGTCAATAAATTGATGGAGAACCCTAACATTTGCATGAAGAAGAATGTGCCTATCAAAGACACGGGCACAGCTAATGCGGGGATGAGAGTCGATCGCCAGTCTTGGAGAAAAACAAATACAACAATGGAAACCAGAATAAATGCTTCAATCAATGTGCGCAAAACTTCGGCAATCGAAGCATCCAGAAAGCGTGACACATCATAACCAATGGTATAACTCATGCCGGGAGGGAAGGTGATTTTTTCCAATGCCTCCATTCTTTTTTTTACATTTTCGATTACCTCTTTTGCATTCGAGCCGGGACGTTGTTTCAGCATGATCGCAGCCGATGGACGTCCGTTTTCTTTGGAGAGCACCCCATAATTTCTAGAGCCAAACTCAATGTCGGCAATGTCTTTTAGTTTGAGCAATGAGCCATCTTCATTGGCGCGCAACACAATGTTTTCATATTGCTTTGGTTCAAAAAACTTTCCCGTGTAGCGAAGCACGTACTGTAACATTTGAGGGTGTTTGTCTGAGCTTTCGCCTGTTTTACCGGGAGCAGCTTCAACATTTTGGTTTCGAATCGATTGTACGACCTCATCCGTTGATACTTCGTAGGCAGCCATCCGATCCGGCTTCAACCATACCCGCATGGAATACTCGCGAGCACCCATGATCATGGCATAGCCCACACCATCAATGCGCTTCAATTCGGGAAGAATGTTGATGTCGGCAAAATTGTAAATGAATTTTTCATCGGCTGTAGAGTCAGTGCTAAGGATATTCAAATACAACAACATGCTGTTTACTTCCTTTTCTACTCCCACACCGGCTTTGATTACTTCTTCCGGCAATTCATCCAATACAGTGGAAACACGATTCTGTACGTTTACGGCTGCGATGTCGGGATTCACGCCTACATTAAAATAGACGGAGATTATGCTGGTACCGTCATTTCCAGATACAGACGTCATATACGTCATACCAGGAACCCCATTAATGGCGCGCTCCAGAGTAGTGACGACAGCTTTTGAAGCTACTTCTGCATTGGCACCTGTGTAGTTGGTAGTTACCGACACTGCCGGTGGAACAATGTCAGGAAATTGCGTGACTGGTAATTCGATCAGTGCCAGTGCGCCCAATAACGTAATGATGAGCGAAATCACCAATGACAACACCGGCCTTTGTATAAATCTATTAAACATGTTTTCTAACCTGGTTTAGTTTAATTAAAAGGGAGTGAACGATTAAAACAGTTTCTTTAACAAACTATCCATCGGTACCAATACCGGTTTTACACGCGTGCCCTCTTGAACATTTTGAATGCCCTCATAAATAATGTTGTCGCCTTCACTTAAGCCCGATTGTACAATGTAGAAATGAGCAAACCGCATTTTAGGCACGAAGCTTTTCATGCGGACGATTTGATTGGCGTCCACTATATAGACGTAGGTTTTATCTTGTATTTCGAAGGTGGCTTTTTGCGGAACCAATAATGCGTTTTTCAAATCACTGGCTAACCTCACTTTTCCGCTGGAGCCATGCTTAAGCAAGAGATCATTGTTTGGAAAGCGAGCACGGAATGCAATCGTGCCGGTGGTGGCATCAAATTGACCTTCCATGGTTTCGATGTAACCGGTATAACGATGGTCGGTTCCGTCTGATAGCTCGAGCTTCACTTCATCACCTTTCAGTTCATCACCTTTGCTATTCTTGAATTCGAGATATTCATTTTCTGACACCTTAAAATAAGCATACATCAGGTGTGTATCCGATACGGTAGTCAGCAAACTACCCTCGTTGATCAAACTTCCAATTTTGAAAGGGATACGGTCGATCATCCCATCAAATGGTGAGCGAATGTTGGTGTGCGATAATCGAATAGCTGCATTCGAGGCGGCCGATTGAGCTTCTTCGATACGCGCATTGGCAGCATCGTATTTGGCTTTTGCCAGTCGAAGTTCAGTTTCAGAAACTACTTTTTTATCTACTAATATCTTTACACGCTCCATTTCCAGTTGAATGGCAGCGGCTTCTGCTTTGGCGCTGTGCAAATTAGCATTGGCTTGTGCCAAAGCGGCTTGATACTCTTCGTCATTGATGCGAAACAAAAGCTGTCCTTTTTTTACAGTTTGTCCTTCATCTACATAAATCTGATCGAGATAGCCCTGAACGCGAGCGCGAATCTCAACGTTCCGAAAGGCATGAATATCGCTTACATATTCTTTAAACAATGTTGTGTCCTTACGGATGATGCGCGTTACTGGAAACTCTTCTGAACCATCCTCTTGGTTGGTAGAAGAAGAGCAACTGCTTAAAAAAGAAGCAAATAAAAATAGGAAGGCCAATGCCTTATAATGGGAAGTCATGATTAAGATGATTAATGAAAAAAAACGAAAGCCTAGTAAGGGGAGATTACCCGATCAGTTTAGGCGGGGGTGTGTTTTTTTTCAGAGAAGGTGCTTTTGGGTGCTCAAATGAAAACCTATTGTGGTCGAGGTTAACATATTGTTTGGGTAAGAAGGTAGGGTAATGAGTAGAGATGAAATCCATTTTCTCTACACTATCATCTTGCACATCGGCTAAGTCAGTGCCCGCATGTGAGGTACTTAAAGCCCATTCTAAAAGTAATGATAAGAAGGTGGATGCAGGTTTATTTACAGATTGAATGGCCATATCTTTTGACTCTCTGTCATCTGATAAAGTAACGGTTGGCAATATCAAAGTATGGCTTGCGCTAATGATCCAGAAAGACAGAATAAAGCACCGGAAAGGCAAATTTCTTTTGATTCGAAGCCGGTGGATGATATTACCCATTATCTGTAATTATCCCGTAAAGTTATCAAAAACACGCGCCCCTGAAAATAAATTTACGTTACCGTTTGCAACTACGGATCAGCGGCTTTGGGTTGGCTGTTTGTAGGGAATGCTTCTGGCGATCACTCAAAAGAGCGCTCAATAGCATAGAGCGGAATATTCGCCATACAATTATCCTGACGATTTCACACTTTTTCAAACGAATAAATGTTCAACCTCACACTTTTATGAAGGAAAATAAAAAATCCCCAACCATTCGGCCGGGGATTTCTTAAAAACAAAACACCTAAACAATTATACTGCGTCTGACAAACTTGAGAAGGTAAAGTCGCGAATCTTCATTGCCGGTATCAATGAACTGCCGCCACCACCGGGTCCACCGCCACTGGCCACGCGCATTTGCTTGCCCAGTGTTTCCAAATTATTCAGCATAATTATTGGACTTTCGTTGAAGCGGAAGTTTTTGATCGGATGTTTAATCTTTCCGTTCTCAATATAAAAAGTACCATCGCGGGTTAAACCGGTATACAATAATGTTTGTGGGTCTACGGCACGAATGTACCAGAAGCGCGTCACGAGCACGCCACGCTTCGTGTCTTTAATCATATCTTCAATGGAAGCAGTTCCGCCCTCCATAATTCTGTTGCCCGGAAAAGGCGTAGGCTCTGTATTTTTTTGCGAAGCCCAGTAGCGATCATAAATCATGTTAGCTACGGTGCCATTCTTAATCAGATCCATACGCTTGCGCGCTAAACCATTGCCGGCCCAGTTGCCGGTAGGCACTTCTTCATGCCACGGGTCGGTGTAAATGTTCACGCGCTCATCCACAATTTTTTCGCCCAACTTGGTGCCGCCACCTTTTTTCGATAAAAAGCTTCTGCCTTCATCGGCCTGACGTGCATTCATAGCAAACAACATCAAGCCTAATAAATCGGCTGCCGCATTCGGTTCGAGAATCACGGTATACTTGCCGGGCTCAATTGCTTTTGCGTTGCGCGACTGCAATGCTTTTTCCATCGCTATGGCTGAAGCTTCGGCCGTGTTGAGTTTGCTGACATCGTTAAAGTTTCTGGCCACCCAACCTGATCCAGTGCCATCGTTGGTGCGCATAGTGACAGTGAAGTCTACACCCGTTCCTTTATTGTAAGCGAAAGCACCTTTGCTATTCATCAACGAGCCGAAACCGCGGCTATCTTCCAAGAAGCCCGCAGCGGTGATGTCTTTTTTCGAGGCCGGTAAAATACTGTCGGCAGCCGCTTGCGCGCGATAGTCGGGTGTGATCTTAGCCGTTGATTCAATAAACGTTTTAGGTTCCGCACCATACGTTTGTTGTGCGAGTGGTTCCATGAACTCCGGATTTTCAGGAGCCAACTTGGCCAACTCTTCGGAGCGCCTTACTACTTTTTCCAGCGAGGCATCATCAAACTCGTTGATGGAGGCATTGCCTACTTTTTTTCCAAAGTAGGATTGCACATTTAAACTCACGTTGCTGTCTTCGCCTGAGGTAGACACGCTGTTGCGCGCGTAGCGAATGTTGCCCCCGTCATTGCCATTCAGGTTGGCCTCGATGCCGTCTGCTTTCGAAAAGCCGATGACTTTCTCGAGTATTTTTTTGGTTTCTTCTTTTGATAATATGGCCATGCTTACTATAATTTAAGATTTGCGATTTAAGATTTGTTATTACCTGTTGATTTTTAGTTGCCCCCTACTTCTTTAAATAGTTCTTCCGGTATTGATTACGTTCACTCCATTGAAGCGTGCGGTTGCTGATCCGTGTGATACTGCATTCGATTGACTGGGCTGCCCTTTGCCATCGTTAAAAGCTCCATTCATCCGGTAGTCGCGCTCATCACAAATTTGTGTACACGAGTTCCAGAACTCTTGCGTGTTGGCTTGATACGCCACATCTTTCAGCATACCTTCGATCTTTCCATTTTTAATTTCGAAGAAGAGCACACCACCAAATTGGAAATTGTAGCGCTGCTGATCGATGGAGAAAGATCCGTCTTTCACGATGTAAATTCCTTTTTCAATGCCGCTTACCATTTGATCGGGAGTAAGTGGTTGCTTGCCGGGTTGCAACGACACGTTGGCCATGCGCTGAAACTGCACATCGCTCCAGCTTTGTGAGTAGCAGCAGCCGTGCGATTCTTTTTGATCAATGATGTTGACTTGATCGCGGATGGCTTGATAATTCACCAGCACACCATTCTTAATCAAATCCCACGATTTACATTTCACGCCTTCATCATCATAGCCCACATTACCCAATGAACCAACTTGTGTTTTATCGGCAACGAAATTCACAATCTCACTTCCGAACTTAAAATTTTTCGTTTTCCATTTATCTAAAGTGAGGAAGCTGGTGCCCGCAAAGTTAGCTTCGTAGCCAAGCACGCGGTCTAGTTCTGTAGGGTGGCCCACACTTTCGTGGATGGTTAACCACAAGTGCGAAGGCTCTAACATTAAATCATATTTGCCCGGCTCCACTGATTTAGCTGCAATCATTTGCTTCGCTTGCTCAGCAGCCATGGTGGCATCTTCAATCATGTCATACGACTTGTTGTAGAGAATAATGCCGCCCGGTCCTGCAATTTTATCTTCTGATTTTCCATCCAAATATTCATAACCCATTCCTACCGGTGCGCTAAACGCTGCACGTGTTTTGAATGAACCGGATTGACGATCAACCATTGAAACCTGGAAGTTGGGCCACGTGCGGTGAATGTCCTGATCGATGTACGAACCTTCGCTGGACGCAAAATATTTTTGTTCGTTTACCAAAAACATGATGCTGTTCACAAAGCTGGCGCCTTTCTCTAATGCTTTTGCATTGGCTGCTAAGAGCAGATCAACTTTTTCTTTTACCGGAACATCAAATCCATTTTTAACGATCGGTGTTTTCCAACTCACTTCACCATACGAAGGAGTGGCCGCTAGCTTCACTGGCTCTTTTTGAAATTTTGAATTTGCTTTCGCGATGGCAACAGCACGCTCCGTTGTTTTTTTGATGCCATCTGGAGTTACATTGTTGCTTGCGGCAAAGCCCCAGGTGCCATTAGCGATGACGCGAATGCCCACACCAAACGATTCGGTGTTGGTGACGCCTTGCACTTTGCGCTCGCGCGTAGTTACAAATTGATTTAAGTAACGGCCAATGCGCACATCAGTATAGGTGGCACCTAAACCTTTGGCGGTGTTGAGCGCTACATCAGCCAGTTGTTTTTTCTGTGCAGTGTCCAGCAATGGCGTGAGCATGTGTGCAATGTCCACATCATGTGCAAAGCTCGAGAACGGAAGTGCCAGCGCACCCGCGCTCATGCCTGCCAATTGAATAAAATCTCGTCTCTTCATGTTTTAGTCTTTAAGTCTAAATCGTTCTTCCTGTATTAATTACATTCACTCCATTAAATCGAGCAGTAGAGCTTCCGTGCGACACCGCACTCACTTGTGAAGGCTGACCTTTCCCATCGAAGAAAGAGCCAAAGAGTCGGTAATCGCGCTCATCGCAAATTTTTACGCAGCTATTCCAGAATTCTTGTGTGTTCGATTGATAGGCCACATCGTTGAGCATGCCAGCGATTTGTCCGTTCTTAATTTCGTAAAACACAGTGCCGCCAAATTGAAAATTGTAGCGCTGCTGATCGATGGAATACGAACCACGGCCTGCGATGTAAATACCTTTCTCTACATCTTTAATCATCTGATCGATGGAGTACGGATCTTTGCCCGGTGCCAGCGACACATTCGGCATGCGCTGAAACTGTACATCACTCCAGCTTTGAGAGTAGCAACATCCGTGCGACTCAGTTTGGCCGAGCATGTGCACCTGATCGCGAATAGCTTGGAAGTTGACGAGGATGCCGTCTTTAATTAAATCCCAACGTTTGCATTGCACACCTTCGTCATCATAACCCACAGCACCGAGTGAGCCCGGTTGTGTTTTATCAGCGAAGATGGTGACTTGCTTGCTGCCATAATTAAATGTGCCCGACTTCAGTTTTTCGATGCTGGCGAAACTCGTGCCAGCATAGTTGGCTTCATAACCCAAAATGCGATCTAACTCAAGCGGATGGCCTACACTTTCGTGGATGGTTAGGCCCAAGTGATTCGGCTCGAGTACGAGATCATATTTTCCAGGTTCAACCGATTTGGCCGAAATCATTTCCTTCGCCTGACGCGCAGCTGTGGTGGCGTCTTCAATGATGTCGTAGCTATTGCGATAGAGCACCATGCCCATCGGAGTAGCAAGTTTATCTTCCGCTTTTGGAATCATGTATTCATAGCCCATGCCCATCGGGGCACTCATGGCATCCCGCGATTTGAACTTGCCCGAAGCGCGGTCAATCACATTCACCGTAAAGGTGGGCCAGATGCGATGGATATCCTGATCGATGTACGAGCCATCTGTAGAAGCAAAATATTTTTGTTCGTTTACCTGAAAGAGATTAGAGCTCGCAAAGTTGGCTCCACCGTTTTGGGCGGCCGCGTTTGCGCTCAACAACAACTCTACTTTTTCCGACACCGGAACTTCAAAAGCATTTTTTTGAATCGGTGTGTTCCATGTTACTTCTCCATAACCTTTTACCGGAGCGAGGCGCACCGGCTCGGTTTGAAATTTGCTGTTCGCTTTAGCAATGGCAATCGCACGCTCCGTAGCTTTCTTGATGCCATCTGCAGATACATCGTTGGTGGAGGCGAAACCCCAAGTGCCTTTGGCGATTACACGCACACCAACACCAAACGATTCAGTGCTTTGAATTCCCTGAACGCGTTTTTCGCGGGTGCTGATAAATTGGTTGAGGTAGCGGCCAATGCGCACATCGGCATACGTAGCGCCTGCACCCTTAGCGGTGTTGAGTGCGACATCGGCTAATTGCTTTTTCTGACTTACGGTCAATGGAACTTCGAGGAGTGCTTCGATCGAAACCGGATTGCCGATGGCAGAGATAGGCAGGGCAAGTCCTCCCAATCCTAAACCGGCCAGTTGAACAAAATCTCTTCTTTTCATTTCTTACAAATTTTCTTGTTTGCTAAACAGATCACCAGGAAGATGTTACCCCTCCAATTCAAATTCCACTCTTTTTAATCAATCAAATTAAATGTAGTCAAAAGGAACAGCCTTTGGTCAGAAATAATACATGGAGTTCATAAAACTTTCGATAAGTGGAGAATTAACCGTTTATAGAAAATGCGAAGATGACAGAGATAGTTTGCAACCGATTTAAGCTACCAGAAATAGAGCCAAAACGCCTTCGTCATGTACTTTCGTAAAAGCTCCTTATCTTAAGACTTTATTGGATGATATGAACACGAAGAAAATTGCCATCATTGGCGGAGGAAATCTTGGCATCGCGATGGCCGAAGGATTATTGAAGAGTGGTTTTGCCACACCTAATCAACTCACCGTAACACGCAGGACATTATCCCGCCTGCAACCACTGCAGGAAAAAGGTGTAACCATCACGGATAACAACGAAGCCGCTATCCGCGAAAGCGAAATAATCATTGTAGCGCTCAAGCCCTTCAATGTAAAAGAAGTGCTGACCGGTTTGAAAAACACCTTCGATCCTAAGAGACACATTATTATAAGTGTGGTAACGGGAATTTTTTTGAAAGACCTCTCAGAAATTTTCACCGCACCGCTTCCCATTTTCAGGGCCATGCCCAATACGGCCATTGCTATTCAGGAGTCTGTAACGTGTATGTGTGCGCAGGGTGCTTCCGCAGAACAATCGGCTTATGTAAAAGAATTGTTTGATCAGATGGGTGTCACTATTCCTATTGATGAAAAGTTGATGGACGCAGCTACGGTGTTAGGTGCGTGTGGCATCGCGTATGCACTTCGATTTATCCGTGCTGCTACACAAGGTGGAATTGAAATCGGATTCGATGCCAAAACCGCCAGCCTGATTGCCGCACAAACCGTGAAAGGCGCAGCCGAACTTTTATTGAAAGGCAACAACCATCCGGAAGAAGAAATCGATAAAGTGACTACCCCGAAAGGCTGCACGATTGTAGGTCTCAATGAAATGGAGCACCGCGGATTTAGCTCTTCACTGATTAGAGGCATTGGTGCTTCGTATCAAAAGATTAGTTCGTAATCTTTATGAACCTTCAACAACTCGAATACATTGTAGCGGTAGATACACTGAAGCATTTTTCTGCGGCAGCTGCCAAGTGCAACGTGACGCAGCCTACGCTGAGTATGATGATTCAGAAGTTGGAAGAAGAACTGGACGTGAAAATCTTTGATCGTAGCAAACAGCCCGTACAAACAACAGAGATCGGACAAACGGTGATAGATCAGGCCCGCATGATTTTAGGCGAGGCCGGTAACTTAAAAAAATTAGTTGCACAACAGAAAGGCACGATCAGTGGCGAGTTGCGCATCGGCATTATACCAACACTCGCACCGTATTTGTTGCCACTTTTTCTCAATCAGTTTTTGAAGAAATATCCGTTGCTCAAATTAAAAATCAGCGAACTCACCACCGATCAGATCATCGAGCGCCTCAATGCGCAGCACCTTGATGCCGGCATTTTAGCTACGCCATTAAAAAATCCGACTCTGCAAGAGTTGCCCTTGTTTTATGAGCAGTTTGTGGTCTACGCATCACAAGCAGAGAAAATGATGAAGAAAAAATATTTGCTCGCAGCTGATATTGACGTCAACCGATTGTGGTTGTTAGAGGAAGGTCACTGCCTTCGCTCGCAAGTTGTAAACCTGTGCGAACTGAAACGCAAAGAAGCGCTATTGCAAAACCTGGACTACGAAGCGGGCAGTATTGAAACGTTGCGTAAGATGGTAGACCTTAACAATGGCATCACCATTTTACCGGAGTTGGCCTTGCGCGATCTCACGAAGACACAGCTAAAAAACATTCGCTACTTCAAGTCACCGGCACCAGTTCGAGAAGTGAGCATCGTTACGTATCGCTATTTTGTGAAGTATCATTTAATTGAAGCCTTGAAGAGAGAGATATTGGCGAATATTCCGAAGGAGATGACGATACAAGGAAAGCATGATGTGACTCCGATAGATTCGTAGCAATAGTAAGATTTTGTTTGAATAGCATTCGTTAGCTTTGTGCCATCATTTTCAAATTATAACGATAATGGAAATTGGAAAAAGAAAAAACATTTTGATTCGGGAAGGACAATTTGTGGTAATTCAAAAGAGATTGCCTATCAAAACCAATGAGCCATTGTTTACTTTGAGCGAGGCACGTTCTTTTAGTAAGAAGTTAATTGGAAAGTGGACAAAAGAGATATTAACTGAAGAACTTCGCTGAGAACTTATTTCGAGCATTTTTACCACATAATCAAATACTACATTGAGTATCTTCACCACCACCAGCAAAATAATTATTACGTGTCATAAAAGACTTTCACCGTTTCTGGTGCAGGAAGTGCAAGACCTAGGCTTTGAGATAGACCATAAGTTCATCACTGGAGTTGAATTGCGCGGCACGGTCAATGATTGCATCCGCCTCAACCTCAACTTGCGTTGTGCCAGCCAGGTGCTGTATTCGCTCAAAGAGTTTACAGCCAACAGCCCCGAAGAAGTGTACAATCAATTGTTACGCTATCCATGGGAGACGCTATTACCGATTGACGGTTATTTTTCGGTAACGAGCAATGCGAAACACTTTACCGTCAACAACGACATGTTTGTGAACGTAAAGGTGAAAGATGCCATTGTCGATAAAATGCGCAGAGAGTTTGCCAAGCGTCCCGACTCCGGACCTTCGCACGACAAAGCCGTTGTTCATTTGTATTGGAATGATCGCGATGTCGAAGTTTTTTTTGACACGTCCGGACAAACATTGGCCAAGCATGGCTACCGCAAAATTCCCGGTCAAGCACCGATGCTTGAAGCATTGGCAGCTGCGACTATTTTTGCCACTAAGTGGGATCGTCAATCGGCTTTTGTAAATCCGATGTGTGGATCGGGTACGCTCGCCATTGAGGCGGCACTGATCGCCACCAATCGCAGGCCGGGATTGTATCGCAAAAATTATTCGTTCATGCACGTGTTAGGGTATGATGCAGCGGTGTATGAAAGCGAACTGCAATTGCTGAATGAAAAAATTGCTGTGCTCCCTGATTTAAAAATTATTGCCACCGACATTAGCGAAGACGCCATACATGTATCCAAAGTAAATGCAGGCATTGCAGGTGTGGAGTCATTGATTGATTTTGCTGTTTGTGATTTTGAAGATACTGTCATTCCTGAAAAACCGGGAGTTATTTATCTCAATCCCGAATATGGTGAACGTCTGGGCGATGTTACTGAGTTACAAGAGACTTATGGACGCATCGGTGATTTTATGAAGAAGAAATGTCAAGGCTATACGGGCTATATCTTTACAGGAAATCCGGATCTCGCCAAAAAAATCGGATTGAAAACCAGCAAGCGTTTAGAGTTCTATACAGCGCAATTGGATTGCCGTTTGTTGGAGTATGAGTTGTATGGAGGTAGCAAGCGTGCACCGAAGCAAGTGGAAAGCGAATAAAATACCGTTTATCCAACTAATTCAAATCTTTGTAATACAGGCTACTTAAAGTTAATGAGGTCTAATTAACTTAGGATCAGTTAATTTATTCTATGCCTATGAAAAAAATATCAATCTATCTTTCGATTTCATTCCTTGTCATTTCAAATTTTGTGAATGCCCAAGAGCGTGTTCTTCCGGCAGAGTCTGCGGTTAACTCCACAGGGCAAATTACCATCAAGGGTAAAGTAGTTCCCTACAAAGTAACGGCCGGAACGCAACCCGTTTGGAATGCCGAAGGCAAACCGAGTGCTTCTTTGTTTTATACATACTATGAGCGTACTGACGTAAGTGATAAATCCAGAAGACCGTTAGTGATTTCATTCAACGGTGGCCCAGGCTCTGCATCGGTGTGGATGCATGTGGCCTACACCGGTCCTAAAGTTTTAAATATTGACTCTGAAGGATATCCGGTGCAACCGTACGGAATTCACGATAACCCAAATTCCATTTTAGATGTTGCTGATATTGTGTATGTCGATCCGGTCAACACGGGTTTCTCACGCATCCTCGATCCGAAAGCAGAGAAGTCCACTTTCTTTGGCGTGAATGCTGATATCAAATACTTGGGCGATTGGGTTGACAATTTCGTTTCCCGCCAAGGAAGATGGACATCACCTAAATATTTAATTGGCGAAAGCTATGGAACAACGCGCGTTTCCGGTTTAGCATTGGAGTTGCAAAATTCACATTGGATGTATTTGAATGGCGTGATTCTCGTATCACCCACAGATTTGGGAATAAAACGAGATGGCGCTGTGAACGATGCACTCTCACTACCTTATTATACTGCAGCGGCTTGGTATCAAAAAGCATTACCAGCCGATTTGCAACAAAAAGATTTGAATGAAGTGTTGACCGAAGCAGAAGCTTTCACCATCGATGAATTTATTCCGGCATTGGCTCGTGGTGGGTTTTTAGACGAAGCGAAGAAAAAACAAATCGCAGCTAAAGTGTCTCGTTACTCCGGCTTATCGGAGCGCACCGTGATGCATCACAACCTGGCAGTACCCACACAATATTTCTGGAAAGATTTACTGCGTGAAAAAGGATTGACCGTAGGCCGATTGGATTCTCGTTATTTAGGTATTGATCGTCAGCAGGCAGGCGATCAACCTGATTACAATTCAGAGCTTACTTCGTGGTTGCATTCCTTCACACCAGCCATCAATTATTACTTACGTGATGTTCTGAAATATAAAACCGATTTGCAATACAACATGTTTGGCCCTGTGCGTCCGTGGGACAACTTAAATGACAAGACAGGTGAAAACCTGCGTCAGGCGATGGCGGAGAATCCATACTTGCAGGTAATGATTCAATCAGGATATTATGATGGAGCTACTACGTATTTCGATGCGAAGTATTCGATGTGGCAATTAGATCCGAGCGGTAAAATGAAAGATCGCTTGCGCTTTGAAGGCTATCGCAGCGGTCACATGATGTATTTACGTGCTGAAGATTTAGTTTCTTCTAACGAGCATATTCGCGATTTTATCAAAAAGAGTACACCGACAGGCGCGGCAAAGTATTAAGCGATCTTGGTTTTAAAATTAAGTTAGTCTGCTTTTAATCAGGAACTTCTCCGATTAAAGGCAGACTATACTTTTATATAGATTTTCTTTTTGTCTAACAGATATCCAACAGCCCAACAAATTAGCATCCAGCTAATGGCAAAAAGAAGCGATCCTACATATCCACCAAAGGCAGGTAGGAATATATGATCGAATATCCATGTGTAGCGATTGAAAAAGTACAAGAGAATGATTCCCACTTCCGACAACAGATAAATGAAAAGTGTATTCTTACCAAACACTTCAAAGAAGTAAGTCCACCGCTGTTCTTTAACAATATCGATTACATAGATGAGTATTCCCAGCACAGCTAAATCCAATCCAACTGTTAAGAGTACAAATGAACTTGTCCATAACTTTTTATTGATCGGGAAAACCAAGTCCCAACAAAGCGCAATGAATATCAACACAACACCGGCTATCAACATTTTTGAAATAGCTTCGTACGTATTTCCTTTTTGCTGAATAAATTTTCCGGTTACGTAACCTGCTAATACATTGACAATGGCGGGCAATGTGCTCAACAAACCTTCCGGATCAAAAGCTATCCCTTCACCGTGGTATAAATGATTTTCGCCCAACAAGTATTTGTCTAAAAAGAGAACCGCATTGCCGGTTAATGTGTAGTCGCCAAAAAAGAATAAAATAATCCAATACGTGATCAATGCCAATACACTAAAGATCATCGCGCCTCGCAACTTCCAAAAATGAATAATCAGCGCACCTAGTCCGTAGCCCAAAGCGATTCGTTGCAATACCCCAAAAATACGTGTGTTGCTGATCGGGGAAAGCGTATAACTGCCGTCCTCATTTAGCATGACAAATGGAAACCAATACATCAGATATCCCAGCAAGAAAATAATAAACGTGCGCTTCAATATCTTTTTCAATACCTCTGCATTGCCAAGTGCTTCGTATTTACCCATAGCAAAGCTGAGAGCATTTCCTACTACAAACATAAATGTAGGAAACACCAAGTCGGTGGGCGTAAACCCATGCCACGCGGCATGATGCAAAGGAGCAAATGTAGTCTCTCCATTTCCCGGTGTATTGACGATGATCATCAACGTAACGGTGATACCCCGAAGCACATCCAGTGATAAATATCTATTTTGATCCATATAGGAAATATATGGAATCGTTTTGGAATTTATTCTAGGAATTGATTCTTTAGAATGTCAATGGGCAAAAGCAATGATGCTTATGCCAATGGGTTTTCCCTGATGAATCGCTTTTTCCCATCGAGCATGACTGGTTGCCCGATATAAAGTTGGATTGTGGTCTACTTTTAAAGAAGCGTAAAACTTTAATCCCAACTCTCCAAGGTCTTTAACAAGCTCAATTGAAATCAGATATTTTTTGCCAATCATTAGTTGATAAGGCGTCAAATCAATGATGGGTTTTGATAATACTTTTTTTCTGGCGAGGTGAACGAATACGTTTTTCGGCAAAATATTTTTTATTTCATCACTACGCACATCATATACATTTAATCGAATAAATACTGAATCGTATGTACATGTAACGAAGTTGAGTTGTACACTATCCAAAATTAATAAGGAAGAATCTTCACGTTCAAAGAGCGTTCCTATTTCGTGACCCAAACGATTGACAGTAAATCCCGCTTTGGTAAATCGTGATTTAGGCAAATGGCCAAACGTGAGCGGCTTGTTGCCTTTGCTGTTGATAGTTACTTCCTGTAATACGATTACATGCGGGGTTAAGCTGACTTCATTCAATTTCTGGGAACTAAACTGATTTATAAAATCCAGCAATACAAATTGTTTTGATAAGTATCCGATGGAAGAGAATTTGATGCTATCATCAGTAGATACATTACTAATGTCGAGATCAAACTCGCCATTCTGGTTTGAGACAGTACCTAACCCGCGATGGATAATACCAATGTTCACATACGGAATCGCAGTATTGGATTCAGTTTCTATTACTTTTCCGCGAATAACTTGAGCGGCCCCTTTAGTACAGGTAATCTCAAATAGAATATAAAGCGAAAAGACAAATTTATTCATTGCGTAAAGTATCCACTGGATTTGCTTTAGCTGCACGGATTACTTGAACACTGATGATGGAAACTGAAATGAATAGGATAGCTGCTGCAGCGTATGCGATCGTCAAAAAGGTTAAATCAATACGATAAGCATATGAGTTTAACCACCATTTCATGGACATCCATCCAAACGGACTGAACAATACAATTGCAATCAAGATGGGCTTTAACGAAGTTATTGTCAATAGTCGAGTAATGCTTGCCACAGAACCGCCCATTACTTTGCGAATGCCGATTTCTTTTTCGCGCACTTCGATCATGTAAGTTGATAAGCCAAGTAATCCTAAGCCTGCTATGATAATGGCAATAGCAGAAAAAATATTAGTTATCAACTGGGTAGTCCTCAGGTTTGCAAATTTGTTTTCGTATTCAACGTCTACAAAGTGATATTCAAACGGATATTCTGGATTATACTTCTTTGCCAATTCTGATAACTTAGCAATACTTTGCTGAGTATTGTCGTTAGCGTTTAACCGAATGTGAATAACATTGAAAGCCCAATCGCTTTTGCAACCGAATAGTAGCAATGGCTCTACTTTTTGAAAAGGCGAAGTAAGAACAAAATCTTTCACTACGCCTACCACATGCCACTCCTGCCCGTTGTCAGTAATCAGTTCGCCAATTGGTTGTTGAAAGCCCATCGCTTTCGCGGAAGTTTCATTGATAATGATAGCCGTAGAATCGGAAGGGTATCGATTCAAGTCCATATCACGCCCTTCTACTAAAGTGAGTTTGGCGGTGGATGTAATATGCTCATCCATATAAAATCGTTCGAACAAAGTATTCGCTTGTGGATCTTTACCATTCCACCCAATACTCGATGTATTGCTCCACCGCTCGGTAATTGGTGCACTTGTTTTTGTTACTGATTCGGCAATTCCTGATTGCAGTAATTCATTTTTATAGGCCAAATAATTCTTTGATAAGTCACCTGTCATATATTGATAGAGGAGGTGATCTTTTGAATAACCGGTATCTCTGTTTTGTACGAAGTTGATCTGGCGTTGAATAACAATAGCAGAGATCACCAGCATCACGGCAAATCCAAATTGAATAACTACTAAGAAATTCCGTGTGATGCTTCTTGTGGATGCAGACAACTTCATACCCTTCAGGATTTTTACTGGCTGAAAGGATGAAATATATAACGCTGGGTAAACGCCTGCTAACGCGCCAATTATAATTGTGAAAACTAAACCAACACCCCAAACAATTGGACTGGCAATATCTAATTTCAAAGGTTGTTGAACCAGATTGCTGAATAATGGTAGTACGAGGTAAGCAACGCCCACCGAAACAATACCGGCAGCAGCAGCTGTTAAAATGGACTCGCATAAAAACTGTGCGACCAATGAGAACCGGAAAGCACCACTCACTTTTCGCACGGCTACTTCTTTAGCTCTTCTTTGTGCCCGCGCTGTACTCAAATTGATAAAGTTAATGCAGGCGATCACCACCAGACAGGTGCCCAGAATAGCCAGCATGCGAATGATTTCGATTCGGCCACCGGAAGGGATCCCATTTTCAAACTTCGAGTACAAACGCATTTCGGTGAGTGGGTACAAGAAGATGTCAATGTTTTTAGATTGCTCCCGATTTTTTCTGGCGATGTCTTTGATTTGCTGATTGACGGATTCCAGATTGCTTCCTGCTTTAAGTTTGATATACGAAGCAACGGAGTTGTTGCCCCAGTTGCGCTCCATACCCCCTTGGAGTTGGTCTACAAAGTGAAATGGAATGAGATATTCAAATTTGAATTCGGTGTTGGTGGGCAGATCTTTTAAGATGCCGGTAATTTTTAAGGGAAATGTATTGCCGGAAGCTCCAATGTTGAGTGTTTCTCCAAATGGATCTTTGTCACCAAACAACTCTTTGGCAAAGTGTTCGGTTAGTACAATCGAAGCGGGTTCGCGCAGCGCAGTGTGCGCATCTCCTTTCAGCAAAGGAAAGCTGAAGATGTGCAGAAAACTTGAATCAGTATAGGCGCCAGAAGATTTGAGCAAACGATTTTCGCCTACCGTAAACAGTAACTGATCGCCCCAGCTCGCATAACTTACCGCGCTTTCTATCGAAGAGAATCCTTCTTGCAAAGTAGGTGCGAGCACACGTGGAGTTACATCCCAGCAACTGATATTTCCATTATCAGTGGCACGATTCCACGCTTTGTAAATACGATCTTTGTCGGCATGAAATTGATCGTACGTAAATTCGCGCCCAATCCACAAAAAAAGTAAGATAGCTCCTGTGAGGCCTAGTGTAAGACCAAATACGTTGATTAATGTAAAAGCCTTGTTGCGTATCATCACACGCGAAGCCACTTTGAAGTAGTTTAAAAACATAAACTGATCGAATAGGTTAAGTGAAAATTTATTCCGCAAAATGATTCCCGGTCGAAGAAATTTAATTGCATTCCAAAAAAACTTTTGATAGGCTTGCTTTTCACCAAAGGCTCGAGCGTCTTCTTGAAATTGTTCAAGCAAATCACCTTCAATACTTTCATAAAGACTTGGTGGACATAGCCAAGCTAGAAAGCGAAGCGCAAATGATGATGTAGGGCTACTCTTTTTCAATGTGGGTATTTTTAAATACAAACTGAAAACATGTATGCACAGAGCTCAAAATGAATTGTTAAACCATGAACCGATTAGCTCCCAACTATCTTTAGCTGAGGAATCAACTTCCACAGTTGCATTTGTTGTTCCTTCATGGCTCGGAGCATTGCCAAACCCGAATTCGTGATCGTAAAAATTCGCTTGCGCCTGCCACCACGCGCGTTGGTAGCTCCTCCCATACTTGATTTGATTAAGCCTTTATCTTCCAACCGATAGAGCGTAACATGTACCGCACTGAGGTTGCATGATCTCCCCACCCGCTCTTTAATCTCATTCACAATGGCATTGCCATAGGCTTCTTCTTGTAAAATGCCAACCATGGTGAGAACCAATTCTTCGAATTCACCGAGATACTCTTTGCCCATATCTATATGTTTTGTCAAACTAATATACGGATTAGTATATATTTTGTTAAAGAAATTCTTTAATTTTTTGGAATACGCCTTTCCAACGATTCAGTTTTCAGTGAATCTTTAAAATAACGAAATGTTGAGATTTTAAGCTAATTCGAGAGTAAATAAGCAATTTACTATGGCATCCGGTTGGCATGCCGACTAGCCAGTAGCCATTTGCCTTGTCGCTTCACGTAAACTTCGGTGTAACCCAATTCAATTGTCAGCGGATTGCCATTCATGGTCACCTGAAATTTTCCGGTGCCATTCACAATGGCAGTTTGTTCGTAAAACCGAACCTGCGCAGTGTGAATATCAATCGCTATGTAATTGAGTTTACCGGAAAGCAAATCATCTAAAACTTCTTGCTTGGTTTCACTCCACCCATTCGAGTGAACGTATCGTAAATCATTGTCCAGCACCAACGCGAGCGAGTCTACGTTTTTGTGAATCATCCAGTCAAATTTTTTCTTGGATAACCACAAAACTTCTTGATCGCTTTTTAATTGCGCAAAACAAGTAAGTGGAAAGGCTAAGATGAAAACGAAACTCAGCAAACGTTTCATGGGGGCGACAGAGGTATTCAACTTACTTGGAGTTTTGAATTACCTCTTCTTCGGTGATTTGGCGAATGGAAAACTTGTACCCTTCGTACGCAGCTATTCCGTAAAACAGCAAGTCCATCGGGCTAAACGATTCCATCATGATGCTAGGAACTAAGCTGTAATCAATACTACCTAGAATGCCGAATACATCAACGCCTTCTGACTTTGCTGCAAAACCTACTAGGCTGAAAAAATTACCCAACAAACATCCTACTAACGCAAGCGCACCACCGGCTATTGCAAAAATATTGTCAAGTCCTTTACCAAGGAAGCGAACACTATAACCAACTAAAAAGCCAACACCTACTGCCATCCAACCTATTTGGTAGCCGGTGCTAACAGTAACAAGCGCCCAAACAACTGCCCCCACGACAGCCGCAGCAGCACCACCGGCAATGCCCATTGGTAAGTTTTGTTCTAATTTCAGTTTTTCCCGATACTGAAGAACTTTTTCTTCGGTTAACGCGGGAGCGGGTTGCACAGGTTGCTCGGATTGGTTTTCCATAGTAGTTGTTTTTTGAAACAATGTAAGCAACTACCTCACTATAAAAAACTCCACCTCAAATTTTCTCTCGCAAAAATTCGGCAGTATATCCTTTTCCTTTTTTGGCCATGTCTTCCGGAGTACCGGCAAAAAGTAATTGTCCGCCATTTTTTTCTCCGCCTTCCGGGCCTAAGTCTATGATCCAATCGGCACATTTGATTACTTCCATGTTGTGTTCAATCACAATCACGGTGTGTCCTTCATCGACCAAGGCGTTTATTGCTTTCAATAATTTAGATATATCATGAAAATGCAAACCGGTGGTGGGCTCATCAAATATGAACAGAATATGATCGGCCGTATCCGATGAATTTTTGCCTAAGAAAGACGCCAGCTTCACACGCTGTGCTTCGCCACCGGAAAGTGAATTAGAAGATTGTCCCAACTTTACATAACCCAGCCCTACTTCGAACAAAGGTTTGATGCGCTCGTACACGGGCTTCTTGTCTTTAAAAAATTCCAATCCTTCTTCCACCGTCATATCCAGCACATCGGCAATGGATTTTTCTTTGTAGGTCACCTCCAGCACTTCTTGCTTAAAGCGTTTGCCATGGCAGCTCTCACATTCTAAGAAGATGTCTGCCATGAATTGCATCTCTACTTTGATTTCACCTTCACCTTCGCAGGTTTCGCAGCGTCCGCCCTCCACGTTGAAGGAAAAATGAGAAGGCTTGTAACCGCGTTGTTGCGCTAGAGGTTGGTCGGAATACAAATTTCGAATGGCATCGTAGGCTTTAACATAACTAATCGGATTGGAGCGTGATGATTTTCCAATCGGATTTTGATCTACAAATTCGACTTGTTTGATTTTGGTAAAGTCGCCCGTCAGTTGATCATACTTGCCTGGAGATTCAGACACCGATCCACTCAATCGGCCAACTGCCGGGTACAAAATTTTTGTAATCAAAGTAGATTTGCCAGAACCGCTGACGCCTGTTACCACAGTTAATGCACCTAGTGGAAACGTAACTTTCAGATTCTTTAAATTGTTTTCTCGCGCACCCACCACGGTGACCGAGTCTTTCCACTTTCTGCGCAAAGCGGGCACCGGAATTTTCTCTGAGCCACTCAGGTAATCCGTGGTGTGGCTGCGTACCTTCCCTTTAATATCTTTAATAGACCCTTGAAACACCAAATTTCCGCCATGCGATCCGGCATCGGGACCAATATCAATAATTTGATCCGCTGCACGCATAATTTCTTCTTCGTGCTCAACTACAATCACCGTGTTGCCCATGTCGCGTAGTGATTTCAACACTTCGATCATACGCGCAGTGTCGCGCGGATGCAAACCAATGCTCGGTTCGTCCATAATATACATCGAGCCCACCAACGCACTGCCCAAAGAAGTGGCGAGTTTGATGCGCTGAAACTCACCGCCTGACAAAGTTGAGGTCACGCGATTCAACGTGAGATAGCCGAGCCCCACCTTTACCATGTATTCCAACCGCGATTTGATTTCCGTTAAAATGCGCTCGGAAACTTTCTGCTCGTAAGCAGGTAATTTTAACTTTTGAAAAAACACAAGTGCTTCTTCAATGGGCATCAACACTAAATCGGTAATAGATGTATCTGCAATTTTTACGTAAGCCGCATCTTTACGAAGTTTCGTGCCGCGACAATCCGGGCAAGTCGTTCTTCCGCGGTAGCGCGAAAGCATGACACGATACTGAATCTTATGTGTTTTAGAAGCGAGGTAACGGAAGAATTCGTGGAGGCCTTCAAAATATTCGTTTCCATTCCAAATAATGTCACGCTGCTTTTGTGTCAACTCACTGTAGGGTCGGTGTACCGGAAAATCAAATTTGATTCCATTTTTCAACAACGGCTTTGCCCACTCACTCATTACCTCACCGCGCCACGGAGCAATCGCGCCTTCATACACCGAAAGACTTTTATCTGGTATCACTAAATCTTCATCGATACCTAAAATTTTTCCAAAGCCCTCGCAGGTTTGACAAGCTCCGAAGGGATTATTGAAACTAAAGAGATTAATGGATGGCTCGGTAAAAGAAATGCCGTCTAACTCAAATCGATCTGAAAAATTCTTTTTAGTCGCTCCTTCTACATACACGGCACAGTCCCCATGACTTTCGAAAAAGGCCGTCTGCACTGAATCAGATAACCGAAAAGTTAAATCTTCATCCGAAGCGTTTACAGCCGCCCGGTCAATTAAAATTTCAACATCGCCTTCTATCTTTTTTGCTTTCGCAGATGGCTTTTTCTTCACCTCACCTTCAGCCGGAGGTGCACCCACGAGTTCTTCAATAAATTTTACTTCACCATCCACCAGCACTCGAGTAAACCCTTTGCTAAGCAGAAGATTCAGTTCGTCAGACACTTTTCGTCCTTTTGCAATTTGCAACGGACACGTAATCATAATGCGAGTGCCCACTTTCTGCCGGTTGATGTAATCGACTACATCGGCTACTGAATCGCGCTTTACTTCTTGTCCACTGATAGGAGAATACGTTTTGCCGATGCGTGCAAAAAGCAACTTCAGGTAATCATAAATTTCGGTGGTAGTTCCAACAGTTGATCGCGGATTACGCGTATTCACTTTTTGCTCAATGGCGATAGCAGGCGATACTCCTCGAATGTAATCCACTTCAGGTTTTTCCATGCGACCCAAAAATTGCCGCGCGTACGAACTCAAGCTTTCTACATACATGCGTTGACCTTCGGCAAACAAAGTATCAAAGGCAAGAGAAGATTTGCCTGATCCGGATAATCCGGTAATCACCACGAGTTTGTTACGTGGAATGGCTACACTAAGATTTTTGAGATTGTTGACCCTAGCCCGTTTAATAATAATGTATTGCTTGGGATCGAGGTCGTCTAAATGAGAGTCGTCAGGAAGGTTATTCATTTCAATCGGTAAAAGTAGAAAATAGCCAAGCGATGTCCTACCGAAGTTCAAATCTTAGTAAGGATCAGAAAATAAAACACCATCCATTGGATGGTGTTTCAAACTTATTCAAATAAGAAGGGAATTAGTTATCAAAATCCGGGTCGTAGCTGGCTTCTTTTCCACCATCGCTATCATCATCAAAGCCATCGCCATCACCTGCATCAAAATCATCGTCTCTTGGTCCTTGAATATCATCATCTTCGGCATCAAACTCTTGCTTTTTACCTGATTCCACATCGTATTCGCCCTCGCTATTTTTAGTAGCCGGCACTTTTACTAAAAATACAGAGTCATCGGTTTCTAGTGGGAAGACAAAGATGGGTTCCTTCTTCGCATTGGTAATGCGGGTGATGCTGGATTCATACCCATTGGGGTATTGTTCGCGCATTAATTCACGCAAGTCTTCGGATAAATTCTCCAGACTCTTAATCAGACGTTTTTTAGCTACTGCCATGGCGGGATTATAAGTACAATCAAAAAATCGGCTCAATTAGCGAAAGAAATTATACAACAGGCAAGATTTTTGTAAAAATTTTTTGGGTTTCAGTAAAATAATTCTACTTTTCACTATTCAAGTTAAAAAAACTAACCCACACACTATCGAGCGACATCTTTACGTTACTAAAACGCAAGACGATGATTGACAGCAGATCTAGCGACAGCCAACTGGTTGCGCTGTATCAAACCGGTAACGAAGAGGCGTTCGAAATGCTACTTCACAGACACAAGTCCCGTATTTATACGGCTATCTATTTAATCGTTAAAGATCGCTATGAAGCGCAAGATTTGCTTCAAGACACCTTTATAAAGGCGATCAACACGATTAAAAGTGGTCGGTACAACGAAGAAGGGAAATTTCTTCCTTGGATTTGCAGAATCGCACACAATTTGGCTATCGACCATTTCCGAAAAAATAAGCGCTACCCCGAGGTAACGCTGGAAGACGGAAGCCATGTGTTTGATTCTATGCAGTTTGCAGAAGAATCTTTCGAAGACAAGCAATTGCTGCGCGACACGCGTGCACGCATGCGCGACCTGATAAAGGAACTGCCTGAAGAACAAAAGCAAGTGCTCATTATGCGGCACTATTTGCAGATGAGCTTTCAGGAAATAGCGGAACGCACGGATGTGAGTATAAACACGGCACTGGGGAGAATGCGCTATGCGTTGATCAACTTGAGAAAGAAGATGATTAAAAACCATATTGCCTATGATAAAAACATTTACCCAGAACGACCTGATCAGGTTTTTATACCACGAGACCTCGGAGCAAGAGGAGAGGGAGATTAACAAAGCGCTGCTTTGTGATAGCGTACTGCAGGCACAATACAAAGAGTTGAGTGCAGGCATGAAAGCGCTGGACGATGCCCAGATGCAACCCTCTTCGGCAACCGTCTTATCTATTTTGAGCTACTCGCGCGGCATGCAAGAGCATAGTTCGTAAGCCTTACCAGAAGCCTTCGCTTAACGAAGGCTTTTTTATTGACAGCCCATCCATGTCTTTCAACAATTCAGTTGAAATTTTTAGATGCGTGCGGACAGATGTGTTTACAATTGTAGCATGACAACAGAAAACTTCTCACCGGCATGTTGTGGGTACACATAGCCGGAGGCACGATTGCATTATTGAGTGGCTTGGTAGCCATGTTTTCCGCGAAAGGTAGTGACAAGCACCGGCTGGCAGGTAAAATTTACTTTGCCGGAATGACAGCCGTTTTTATAGGAGCGCTGTTTACCGCCATAGGTCACCGCAAAGATTTTCTGCTCATGGTGGCATTCTTTAGTTATTACATGACCGTGCGGGGTTATCGCATTTTATACCTCAAAAAACTTAACCAGGGTCAGAAACCTCAGTTATTGGATTGGATAATAAGTTCTTTGTCCGCAGTTTTTATCCTATCATTATTGGGTTGGGGAATTTGGGTGCTGATTCAAGGAGTTGGAATGGGCATTGCAGGAATCATGTTTGCCGTGATTGGCTCTTCTTTTTTGATAGCCGATGTCCGGAATTTTATTCAACCTCCAAAAGAAAAGATGCATTGGTGGTATTCGCACATCAGCAGCATGGGCGGAAGCTATATTTCTGCTGTCACCGCCTTTGTAGTAGTGAACATTCAACTTCCACAACACAATTGGATTTTGTGGATTTTGCCCGGAATAATTGGAGGCGTCATCATCGGAAGAACGATTCGCAAGTACAAAGCGAAATTTCAGACAGCTTCTAATGCCTAAAGAAACAAAGCAACTTCTTCTACCAACTCTTTCGATTTCAGATTATGACCTAAACCCTCGGTAGTAATCAACTTCGCTTTCGGCCAAACTTCTATCATATCCTGAGCTGTTTTGTAAGGTGCTTCTTTGTCTTCCTTATCGTGAATGATCAAACCATCAATCGTCAATGATTTGGCGAACTCTTTCATTTTAAAATAAGAGGGAGGATGACCAATGGTTTGTAAGAAGTATTGATGCGTTAACTCAATCATTCGCTTCGATAATCCCAACACCTTCTGATAATAATTAAAGAAGTATCCCACTTCACCCGGAGCAGCCATGATCACCAACTTGCTAATAGGCAAATTTGGAATGCGATGAAATGTATACACTGCAGCAAAGCCGCCAAATGAATGGGTTAGGATGGCATGCAATGAGGGATGGTTAGTTAAAAATTGTTCAATCAATCCACTGTAGTGCGGCAGATTGAGAAAATCGCCTTCCGATAAACCGTGGCCGGGAGCATCCAACGAGTAAATAGTAAACTCTTCCTTGGGCAACCGATTGATCACATAGCGCCACCAGTAACTGTGGCTTTGCCAACCATGCAGAAGCAATACTTTCTTTTCTCCATTCCCCCAGCGGTAGCCTTGTACTTTTTTATCGTGATAGGTTAATGTAAACTGCTCATCCGCTTTTTGTAAAAACTCGAGTTGATGGGGTTTCATTTTAATTCTGCGAGGCCAGCAGAAAAGCTCAAAACCTTTTTTGCCGGCTATCTTGGGCGCAACAATGGCAAGTGTATTCAAATACAAGCCAATCGAACGGACGAATATTTTGTTCATAAAAATTTAATCAACAGTTAATTTTTTTCCGCAATCTCATCGATCATTTTCTCCAGATGGGTGATCACGATTTGAATGTCGCGGTTAGATTTAGAGAGTTTGCTCATCATAATGGCGCCTTCCAGGCTGGCAATCATCACGGTAGCAAAATATTCGTGGTCGATTTCTTTTTTGATCTGCCCAAACTTTTGGCCGTTGGTCAACAAGGTGACGATGGATTGCTTCAGTACATCTAAAATCAGATTGGCTTTTTTGCGTAGGTGCGGACTTTGGTCATCGGCCTCAATGGCCACATTCAACAACGGGCAACCTCCTTTGATCGGTGGCTTGGTCACGTACGATTCAAAAAAATGAATGATCGCTTTCAGCTTGTCGACTGCATTGGCTTTTTGTTTAATCTCTGCGCGCATCTTCTCAAACATCACCTCCGTCAGGTGAACCAATGTCTGCTCTTCCAACTTCTCTTTGCTTTTGAAATGCCTGTAAATAGCTCCTTTTGTAAACCCGGTGGCATCTGTAATGTGACTGATGGAGGTAGCCCGGTAGCCTTGCACATTAAATAAGCCTCCGGCATGATGCAGAATAGCTCCTTTGGTTTCTGTTGGATTGCGCATGCCACAAAGATACCGATCGGTATCTAAATAAAAAATCATTTGTTCCGGCAACTTCCGTTGAAGGGTGGGTGTTTGTCATAAAAACCTCTATATTTTCTTCATGGAAGATTTACTGCAACAGCTTCAACGAGTGCCCGAATTGCGAGGTGTGCCACTGCCTCAACTTCAATGGATGGCTGAAAAGGGCCGGATTGATTCATTTGCGGATGGCCAGAAGGTTTTTGTCAAAGGTGATCCCATCCATGAGTTGCGTATCATCCTAAAAGGAGAAGTCAATCTCTACATGGAGCAGGCCGGCAACCTGCGAAACATGGGCACCATCGAAGCCGGAGAGATTACCGGTAAGCTTCCGTTTTCACGGATGAAAGGAGCCACCGGAACGGGAATTGTAACAGGTGAAACGATCGTGTTTTCGCTGCATCAGGATTTTTTTCCGGAGATGATTCGAAACCATCACGAATTGGTGGAAGCGCTGGTTCATGTAATGACCGACCGAGTGCGCGACAACACGCGCATGCAACAACAAAACGACAAGGTGATGGCGCTCGGCAAACTCTCTGCCGGACTGGCGCATGAACTCAACAATCCTTCCGCAGCGGTGGTACGCAGTGCACATGAGTTGAAAAAACATCTCTCCAACATTCCGGATAATTTTAAACGGGTGATTCAAATTCGCACAACAGAGCAAGTCGTTGATCAGGTCAATCAATTAGTATTTTCAAAAATTGCCAATACCGGAAAAACTGCATTATCCATGTTGGCAAAAACAGAACTGGAAGATGAACTGACCGAATGGCTGGAGTCGAATGATATCACCAATGCTTATGAGATGACTGAGGTGATGGCGGAATTTGATATTCATGCCGAAGATTTGGAAGACGTAAAATCATGGCTGCGACCGGAAGACAAGCAACCTGTCATTGGCTGGATTTATCAGGTGCTAACCACCGAAAAATTAGTGACGGAAATCGAGGAGGCAGCCAAACGCATCAACACCTTGGTGTCATCAGTAAAAGGATACACGCACATGGATCAGGCCCCCGAAAAACAACTCACTGATATTCACGTGGGCATTCGCAATACGCTTACCATGTTGAATCATAAACTGAAAAAGAATGGAATCAAACTGATTGAAAGTTTTGATTCACAGTTGCCGCAAGCATCGATCTTTATAAGCGAAATGAATCAGGTATGGACGAATGTAATTGATAACGCCATCGATGCGATGGAAGGCCGCACGAACAATACATTGGAAATCAAAACCGAGAAGAAAGGATCGTTCATCAATGTTTCCATCATCGACAATGGTCCCGGCATTCCGAAAGAAATTCAAGACAAAATATTTGATCCTTTCTTTACGACTAAATCCATAGGAAAGGGAACAGGTTTGGGGTTGGAGGTCGTACGCCAAATCATTAACCAACACAATGGCAAGGTGTATGTGGATTCAAATCCGGGTCGAACGGAGTTTATTATTTGTTTTCCGATTTAAATGTTTAATGGATGAAAAAACCAATTATACTGGCCGTGGATGATGATCCTCAAGTGTTGCGAGCGGTGGCCCGTGATCTGCGCAATCAATATGGAAAAGAATACCGCATCATCAGCACGACTTCTGCGAACGAAGCATTAGCATCACTCACGGAACTGAAGAATAAAAATGAAACCATAGCGCTCTTTCTGTCGGATCAGCGCATGCCCGAAATGTTGGGCGTTCAGTTTTTGCAACAGGCCAAAGAACTTTTTCCGCAAGCAAAACGCATTTTGTTGACAGCCTATTCGGATACTGAAGCTGCCATTCGCGCCATAAATGAGGTGCAATTGGATTATTACCTCATGAAGCCGTGGGATCCACCGGAAGAAAAATTATATCCGGCATTGAATGATCAATTGGAAGAATGGCAAAGCAAACACATTCCGGTTTTTCATGGCATTCGCATGGTGGGCTACCAATGGTCGCCTCGCTCGCATCAGATTAAAGATTTCCTTTCCGGCAATTTGATTCCATACCAATGGCTCGACATAGAATCGGATGCATCTGCTTCAGAGTTAATTCAGCTGAACCAAATTGAAACCAAGGATTTGCCGGCCGTATTTTTTGAAGATGGCTCGTTTCTTTTAAATCCGGATTTGGCGGCAGTGGGCGAGAAGACAGGCATGCAGTCCAAAGCATCTAAAACGATGTACGATGTTACCATCATTGGAGCAGGACCTGCCGGATTAGCCGCAGCAGTGTACGGAGGTTCAGAAGGATTGAATACTGCACTTATCGAGAAACGCGCTCCCGGTGGACAAGCCGGAACAAGTTCACGCATTGAGAATTATTTGGGTTTCCCCAATGGATTGAGTGGAGCCGAACTTTCGCGCAGAGCGATTTCGCAAGTCACACGCTTTGGTGTTGAATTTCTTTCGCCTCAAGAAGTAGTGGACATTACCATCAAAGACAACTACAAAATCATTACGCTTCGCGATGGCAGTGTACTCAACACACGCAGCGTGATCATCACTACGGGTGTCGATTACCGTGCGCTGGAAGCAACCGATGTTGAAAAGTTTACTGGGGCAGGAATTTATTATGGTGCTTCCACCACCGAAGCGCAGGCTTGTCGCAATCAGGATGTGTACATCGTAGGCGGAGGCAATTCTGCCGGACAGTCGGCCATGTATTTATCTAACTACGCAGCCCGCGTTTTTATCGTTATTCGTAAAAAAGATTTGTCGTCTACTATGTCGCAGTACCTTATCGATCAGATCAATGGCACGAGCAACATCCACCTCGTACCTGAAACGATTGTAGGTCAAGTCTTGGGGAATGAAAAGTTGGAAGAAATTTGTTTGGAAAATATAGTGACGAAGGCACGCCAACAAGCGAAAGCAGCCGCGCTCTTTATTTTCATTGGCGCCAAACCTATCACAGATTGGATTAAGCTAGACATTATCAAAGACGACAAAGGTTTTATTGAAACGGGTCGTGATTTATTGAAATACGAGGCGTTCAAAAAATCATGGAAGCTGCAACGTGAACCATTTTTATTAGAAACATGCAATCCTGGAATTTTTGCCGCAGGCGATGTGCGCGCAGGTGCAATGAACCGGGTGGCATCGGCCGTAGGAGAAGGAGCCATGGCCATCAAATTTGTACACGAATACTTAGCCGAAAACTAAAAGAGCTATGAGCATGAAAAAAGAAATTTGTTCGCACTTGTTGGCTTGGAGTCAACAAGAAATGAAAGTGCAAAAGAAACACCAATGCGATGAGTGCGTAAAGACAGGCGACACATGGGTACACTTGCGTACCTGCCAGACGTGTGGAGCCACCCTTTGCTGCGATTCATCAGACAACCAACACGCTTCGAAACATGCGAAAGCAACCGGCCATCCGATTGCGATTTCAGCAGAACCGGGCGAGCAATGGGCGTGGTGTTATGTAGATGAACAGATTGTGGGGTATTAGAAACGTTTACTTTGAACCGCGCAAGTGCTTTGGCACCCATGCTTTTTCCAAAAACGTAAATGCAACTTCGATCAGAATTGCCAGAAGCGCGGCTGGGATGGCGCCACGTAAAATCAACGAAGTGTTGTTCAAGGCTAATCCGGTAACGATAAATTCACCCAACCCACCGGCACCGATAAACGCAGCAAGTGTTGCGGTGCCCACATTAATCACCGCTGCCGTGCGAATGCCGGTCAACAACATCGGCATGGCCAAAGGCAACTCCACCCACTTTAATTTTTGAATGCGCGTCATCCCGATGCCATCGGCTACTTTTTTTACGAGCGGGTCGACTGAGCGCAATCCGGCCAGCGTGTTACGTAAAATGGGAAGGAGTGCGTAGAGAAACAATGCTACGATTGCGGGCAATGTACCTATTCCAAACATCGGAATCATGATCGCCAGCAAGGCAATGGAAGGAATGGTTTGTAACAAGCCGGTGAAATAGAGAATGCCATTCGCTACCCGAGGTTTCCAGTAAAGCCAAATCCCTAAAGGAACAGCAAACAAAATAGCCGCCAGCAAGGCCGAGAAGGTGAGTAACAAGTGCGTGCCGGTTTTAGAAATGACATCGCTTACCACCGAAACAGGTTGACCAGACTGTGTTGTGATTTTTAATTTTGTTGATAAAAAAACTGCGGCTACTTCAGCAAATGTTTTTTTCTGGTAGAGGACTTCCGCATTCATCGCCTGCATGGCGATTTCGTCTATCTGACCATCTAATCGGGATAGAATTTTCTTGGCTCGGTCATCCAGGTTTTTTTGATACAGTGAAGTTGCCTGATAAGCTGGAAAAAAACGCTGATCATCTTTTAGTACGATCAAACCATATCGGCTAATCTCACCATCCGTAGAATACGCATCTGTAATGTCAATTTTATTTTCAGTCAGTGCCTGATAGGCCAGGCCGTGCTCCAGCCCAACCGCATTTTGCGGAAGCGCATATTTCTTCGCCAGATTTTCCCACCCATCTTCGCGTTTTAAAAATTCATAGCTCATCCTAATTTTTAGTTCGGGATGATTTTTTAAATCAGCGATCGAAAGAATTTTATTACGTTCGCTAAATGCGCGTGTGCACACCAACGCATACGAATTGTTAAATCCGTAAGGTGCGCCTACCTCGAGGCCGTAGCGTTCTTGCAAAGCAGCGTTCATGGAATTGTAATCCATGTTGGGCTCTTTCAAAATTTCGGCCGTCAGCGTGCCGCTGTATTCCGGATAGACATCAATGGCGCGATTGCGCAACGCTTCAAAGCATACGAGCGTGCCGCCTAAATTGTAATGTCGCTCTACGACAAACCCTTCACTTTCCAAAAGCTGCGCAATGATTTCACTGAGAATGTAGCCTTCATTAAAATGTTTGGCCCCCACGTGAATCGTTTGACCGGCCATCGCATGAGCCACCAAAAGAAAACCGATGAGTAAAAACTTTTTCATGAATCGAGCGATGCTTTTATCAAATCGCGAACAGCTTGCGTGGCAGGTTCATTAATTACGTTGGAAGCGTGGTCGAACTGTTGCACTTTCCCTTTATCAAGCACTAAAATAAAATCCGCCAGTTTTTTGGCTTCACGCATATCGTGTGTTACTAACAACATGGTGCGTGGTGCGAGTCGCTGCAATTTCACAATCTCCTGTTGAATGTCTTGCCGCGTGATGGGATCCAACGCACCCATCGGTTCATCCATCAGCAACAGTGGAGGATTCAGATAAAGCGCTCGGCAAATGCCTACGCGTTGTTGCTCGCCACCTGATAATTCATAAGGATATTTTGTTTGATAGCTCGCAGGCAAGCCCACTAATTCCATCAGCTCATTTACACGAGCACCCAGTTGGCTGTTGTCGCGTACCTTGTCGGCAATAGCAATGTTTTGGGCGATGGTAAGATGGGGAAACAAGCCGGTGCCTTGCACCATGTAACCCATTCGCAGCCGTAGTGCAGTTGTTTGATCGTAGTTGAGTGCTTGATTAAAAACAGAGACTTGTCCTTTTGACGGACGGAGCAATCCGTTAATTAATTGAAGTAATGTCGATTTACCGCTTCCGCTTTTGCCGATGATGGCCGTGATTTTATTTTCTTCAAAGCGGATAGTGAGATTTGTCAGCACCTCTTGCCCACCGTAACCGTGACTCACCTCTGTCAATTCAACCATACAGCAAGATAAATCATTTGAACACATTTCTGAATTCATAAAAATCCATACCTTGAATGCACAAATCATTTTTATGCAAAACCCATTTTCATTGGAAGGAAAAGTAGCCTTGGTCACGGGCGCTTCAAAAGGTATTGGTCAATCCATTGCCGAGTATTATGCTGCGGCCGGAGCAAAAGTAGTGGTGAGCAGTCGTAAACAAGATGCAGTAGATGCGGTAGCCGCAGAAATAAAAAGCAAAGGGTTTGAAGCGACTGCGATTGCGTGCCATATGGGCGATATGAATGATGTGCATCGATTAGCGGAAGCTACGTTAGCCAAGTACGGCACCATTGATATTTTGGTAAACAATGCAGCCGCCAATCCGGTGTTTGGCCCGGTAGTGGATACAAGCTTAGAGGCGTTTGATAAAATCATGGCGGTGAATGTCAAAGGCCCTTTTGAGTTGGCAAAAAAAATCTATCCGATTCTGAAGGCAAAAAAATCCGGATCGGTGGTAAACATCAGCTCCATTGGTGGTCTGCGGCCCGAGGCAGGCTTGGGAATCTACAGCATGAGCAAAGCGGCTTTGATTTCACTAACAAAAGTGATGGCGAAAGAATGGGGTGATGATAACATTCGCGCGAATGTGATTTGTCCCGGACTGATTAAAACAAAATTCAGTGAAGCCCTTTGGAGTAACGATAAAATGATGGCGATGATGATGAAAGTGTTGCCAATCAAGCGCGTGGGCACTCCTGAAGAAATTGCGGCATTAGCATTATACCTCGCTTCCGATTCATCGGCTTATTGCACCGGCAGTGTGTTTACGGCAGATGGAGGGTTTACGATATAGGCTTTACTCTTCGTAATAAATCACATTCAGCAACGTATTGCCAACAGCTCCGAGCGTTTCCTTGTTGATAATGTTCATATTGTCTTTGGTGGCGTGATGGTAGTCGCCAAAGAAACCAATGCCTGCTTGGTAATGAACAATGTCGATCATCGGAATTTTTCCAAGTTGATTGACAAACAAGTGATCATCGGTGATGCCAGCTACATTCTGTTTTACAAAATAATCGCTGTAGCCAATCTTCTCGGCACGATCCCAAACCTTTGAAACAATTTGTGGAGCAAACTGCAACGACACTTCTTCTCTGAAAAATTGCGCTCTTCTCGATCCTACCATGTCCAATAAAATGCCGTAGTGCGCCATGTAGTTTTTAGGAAGCTTGTTCTTCGCCCAGTATTGTGAGCCCAGGCACCACCACGACTGCCCCTCCGGCAAATCGCTATGTGAAGTACCCTCTTTCTCACCCCAGTCTTCGCCATCAAATAAAATAATATCCACACCAACAGCAGGGGCTTCTTTGGCTTGATAAAATACGCGCGCCATTTCAAGTAACACACCTACACCACTGGCACCATCATTCGCGCCATCAAAGGGGGCATCTTTTTTCACCGGATCTTTATCGGCAAACGGGCGTGTATCCCAGTGAGCCGCCAACAGCACCCGCTTTTGTTTTTCCGGGTAAAAGCGTGCGATGATATTCTTTAAATGCAATTTTTGCTGATCGAAGGTGACTGCATCAAATTCTTGCACTAAAACTTGGGCCCCATACTTTTTTAGTTGTGCGATTAAATACTGCGCTGTTTTTTGATGTGCAGCAGAGTTAGGCACTCGCGGACCAAATTCTACTTGTTTTTTTACAAATTGATAAGCCGAATCGGCATTGAAAGAAGGTACGTCCACGATTCGCTCCACTACTTTTTCTTCAACCGGAGGCTTTTTCGAATTACACGCAGCGGCCACAATCACCACCACTAACAGAGCTAAACGTATGCGCATGAGAGTCATTTCTAAGATTCAAAGAACATACTATTTTGCGATAAAGTAAAAATCAGTTACATTTGCATCACTTTCTTGAAAATCAACTAGAGGGGACCGAAAAGTCCCCTCTTTGTTTGTAGATAGTTATGGAATTGGCTCAAAAAATAAAGGAATTGACCGAAGCGCACCTGAATGACCCTAGTCATTTTTTGGTAGATGTACTCGTTTCGAAGTACAAGCCTACCAAAATAGTGGTGCAATTGGATGGCGATAAAGGCATCAGCATCGATAGCTGTGCGGAAGTAAGCCGCAAGTTGTCGGAAGAATTGGAAACGCTGAATCTGATTGAAGGCGCTTATAATTTAGAAGTCGGTACACCCGGTTTGGATGTGCCGCTGAAAATGAAGCGGCAATATTATGCCAATGTTGGCCGAACATTAAAAGTGCAGGTGAAGAGCAAGCAGTATATCGAAGGCCGATTACAGGAAGTGAATGAAGAGCGCATTGTCATCGAAACCCCTTCGCGCGAGAAAAAGAAGGAATTAGTAAAAATGGAAATACTTTTTAGTGATATAGAAAAAACAATTGTAACCGTTTCTTTTAACTAGCAAGCCGTATGGATGCATCAACACTGATCGAATCGTTTGCCGATTTCGCCAAGCAAAAAAACATTGACAGACCTACTATGATCCGCATCTTAGAAGATGTGTTTCGTAATATGATCAAGAAGAAATACATCGAAGATGACAACTTCGACATCATTGTCAATGCTGATAAAGGTGACCTGGAAATCTGGCGCTTCCGCGAAATCGTGGAGGATGACTCAGAGGATATCTGGGATCACGATAAAATCAGTTTGAGCGAGGCGCGTAAAATCGAGCCTGATTTTGAAGTGGGTGAAGAAGTGGCAGAAGAAGTTCACTTGGAAGACTTTGGTCGCAGAGCGGTAACAACTGCCCGCCAAACCCTCATCCAAAAAGTGAAGGATTTAGAGAAAGATATCGTTTATCAGAAATACAAAGACATCGTAGGCGAAGTGATTACCGGAGAGGTATATCAGGTGTTGAGCCGCGAAGTATTGTTGATTGATGCCGAAGGCAATGAAATTTCGATTCCACGTGGCGAGCAAATTCCAAAAGATCGCTACCGCAAGGGAGAAACCGTAAAATCAATCGTTCATAAAGTAGACATGGTGAATGGCAGCCCGAAAATTATTCTTTCGCGCACGTCACCCGTTTTCCTCGAAAGATTATTTGAACAAGAAGTTCCCGAAGTATATGATGGCTTAATCACCATCAAAAAGGTAGTGCGCGAACCGGGCGAAAGAGCCAAAGTCGCTGTTGAGTCATATGATGATCGTATCGATCCGGTAGGTGCTTGCGTAGGTATGAAAGGTTCTCGCATTCATGCCGTAGTGCGTGAGTTGCAAAACGAGAACATCGATGTAATCAATTATACCGAAAACCTGGAGTTGTACATTCAACGTGCGTTGAGTCCGGCTAAGATCGTTTCGATCAAAATAGACAAAGACAATAAGCGCGTAGCAGTATTCTTGAAACCCGATCAAGTTTCGTTGGCCATTGGTAAAGGCGGCTTGAACATTAAGCTGGCAAGCCGGTTGGTTGAAATGGAAATCGATGTGTTCCGTGAAAACGATACACAAGTAGCGGAAGAAGATGTAGACCTCGATGAATTCAGCGATGAGATCGAAAGCTGGGTGATCGATGAATTGAAGCGCATTGGTTTAGATACAGCCAAGAGCGTTTTGAACCTGAACAAGGAAGAAATTGTGCGAAGAACTGACCTGGAAGAAGAGACAGCAGAGTCGGTATTGGCCGTGTTACGTAAAGAATTTGAATAACGGACTAGCAACAAAACACTCTTAAATCAATAAAATACCAGATATTTGGGCATGGCAGAAGAAAAATCAGTACGATTAGGGCAGGCATCTCGTAAGCTGAACGTGGGTCACAACACCATTTTGGATTTTTTAGCCAAAAAAGGTGTAAGTGTTGAGAACAACCCAAACGCAAAGCTCACTGCAGAGCAGTTTGCCATGTTGGCAAAAGAATTTGCCTCTTCAGCCTCCGAAAAGCTAGAAGCATCACACCTTACTATTGGTATCAAGCCGGTAGAGGCTCCGGTAGCACCTAAAGTTGAGCCGGAAGTCACTCGTAAGAAAACCGATGAGGAAGAAAGTGTTCTCATCAAAAATCTAGGCTCTAAGGATATTGTTAAGCACAAAGAAGAGCCCAAGGTTGAGAAAGTAGAAAAGGTTGAAAAGATTGAGAAGGTAGAGGTTGATAAACCAAAATTGGAAGGCATTAAAGTGCTGGGTAAAATTGAGTTAGATGCCGAGCCCAAGAAAAAAGAAAAGCCTGCAGCCGAACCGGTACAAGTAGCACAGCCAGAACCACCCAAGGTGGTGAAGGTAGAAGAAAAGCAACCTGAATCTGTCAAAGCTCCTGAGCCGGAGAAACAACCGGAACCACAAGAAGTGATTAAAGCGAAAGCCGACAAGCTGCAAGGTTTGAAAGTTCTTTCTAAAATTGAACTTCCGGTGGAGAAGAAAAACCAACCGGTTGCCTCTTCTGATCTTAATAAGAACAATCAGCAAAAACGTCCGCGTAAGCGCTTACCCAATGCCAATGAGCAACGCCCACAAGGCGGAGGTCAGCGACCACAACAAGGCGGACCGCAGAAACCATTTACTCGCACACCTAAGCCGGAACCTACCGATAAAGAAATTCAGGATCAGGTGCGCGCAACACTCGCTAAACTCAGCGGTGGACAAAAGAAATTTACCGGAGCCAAATACCGCAAAGAAAAACGTCAGGCGGTTTCTGATGCCGAAGAAGAAAGATTACAACAAGAGCAAGAGTCATCAAAGACACTGAAAGTAACGGAATTCATTTCGGCCAACGACTTGGCTTCGTTGATGAACGTTTCGGTAAACGATGTAATTTCTACTTGCCTTGGTTTGGGAATGTTCGTTTCCATCAATCAACGTCTGGATGCAGAAGCCATCACCGTGATTGCCGATGAGTTTGGCTTTGATGTTCAATTCTCATCGGCTGATGAAGAAGAAGTAGTGGTAGAAGAAGATTCGGAAGAAGACTTGTTGCCTCGCGCACCGATCGTTACCATCATGGGTCACGTTGACCACGGTAAAACATCGTTGCTCGATTACATCCGAAATACGAAAGTAACGGCATCCGAAGCCGGAGGTATTACACAGCACATTGGTGCGTATGATGTAATGACCAAAAGCGGAAATAAAATTGCATTCCTCGATACACCGGGTCACGAGGCCTTCACGGCTATGCGTGCACGTGGTGCCAAGTTGACGGATATTGCGGTAATCGTAATTGCGGCAGACGACAATATTATGCCGCAAACCAAAGAGGCCATTAACCATGCTCAGGTGGCGGGTGTACCTCTCGTTTTCGCCATCAATAAGATCGATAAACCAACCGCCAATCCTGAAAAGATTAAAGAAGGACTTTCTAAAATCAACATATTGGTTGAAGACTGGGGTGGTAAATACCAGAGTCAGGGTATTTCGGCAAAAACCGGAGCTGGCATCGATGATCTTCTAGAAAAAGTATTGCTCGAAGCCGAATTATTGAACCTGAAAGCAAATCCGAATAAAGCGGCTGTTGGTTCAATCATCGAGGCTGAGTTGGATAAAGGCCGTGGTTATGTGACTACGTTGATGGTGCAGGCCGGTACTTTGCGTGTAGGCGATATCATGGTGGCCGGATCGAATTATGGTCGTGTAAAAGCCATGTTTGATGATACCGGAGCGAAAGTGAAAGAAGCTGGCCCTTCCACACCAGTACAGGTATAGATCGGAAGAGC
>PJQF01000133.1_pt1 | contig 45543 bp, 43 predicted proteins | sample 1503741 | NCBI WGS metagenome assembly PJQF01 (sample SAMN07775949, study PRJNA414020) | Biofilm metagenome, whole genome shotgun sequencing project. | isolation source: biomolecule (vanillin) treated reverse osmosis membrane biofilm | place: India: Nagpur | collected 2017-03-21 | reverse complement strand
TGATCCGCCTTGAAGCCGGCCTGATGGTCGCGCCCCTGGAGCCTTGATGGCACGTATGCCGCTGTTGCGCCTGTTCAGCCTTGCCATGCGCCAATTACTGCGCGACGCCCGCGCCGGTGAATTGCGCGTGTTGTTTTTCGCCCTGCTGGTGGCGGTGACAGCCAGCACTGCCATCGGCTACTTCGGTGCACGTCTGAACGGCGCCATGCTGTTGCGTGCCACCGAGTTCCTCGGTGCCGACCTGGTGCTCGAAGGCAGCTCGCCGGCGCGTCCCGAACAAATCAGATCCGGGACCGAGCTGGGCCTCGATCACGCGCGCATCGTGGAATTCTCCAGCGTTATCGCCACGGATAACGGCATCCAGCTCTCCAGTATCAAGGCGGTCAACGAGCAGTACCCGTTGCGTGGCGAACTGAAAAGCGCGGCAGAGCCATTCGGTGCCGAAACCCCGGGCGGCGGCCCGAAACCCGGCGAAGCCTGGGTGGAAGCTCGCCTGTTGACGGCGCTGAACCTGAAGGTCGGCGACAGCATCGACGTCGGTATGAAAAGCCTGCGACTGGCTCGCATCCTGACCTATGAACCCGACCGCGCCGGCAACTTCTACAGCCTCACGCCTCGGGTGATGATCAACCTTTCGGACCTGGACGCAACCGGTGTGGTGCAGCCCGGCAGCCGCGTCAGCTATCGCGAACTGTGGCGTGCGCCCCAAGGCAGCACAGCGCTGCAAACCTATCGCGACCTGGTCAAGCCAGGCCTTGCCGCCAACCAGCGCCTGCAGGATTCGCGAGACGGCAACCAGCAGATCGGCGGCGCCCTGGGCAAGGCCGAACGTTACTTGAACATGGCCAGCCTGGTGGCGGTGTTGCTTGCCGGCGTAGCCGTGGCGCTGTCGGCCAACCGGTTTGCCAGCCGACGTTTCGACGCCAGTGCCCTGCTGCGTTGCCTCGGGTTGTCACGCCGTGAAGCGATGGTATTGTTCAGCCTGCAACTGAGCGTGCTGGGCCTGCTGGCAAGCCTGACCGGTGCCGTGCTCGGATGGCTGGCGCAATTTGGTCTGTTCTATTTCCTGCACGATCTGTTGCCGGCCGACGTGCCGCCCGGCGGGTTGCTGCCGGCAGTTGCAGGTATCGGCACCGGGCTGGTTGCCCTCGCCGGCTTCGCCCTACCGCCGTTGGCGGCGCTGGGCCGCGTGCCACCGCTGCGGGTATTGCGCCGTGACATGCTGCCGATCCCTTCCAGTACCTGGATGGTGTACGGCGCCGCACTGTTCGCCCTTGGCCTGATCATGTGGCGCCTGAGCCTCGATCTGGTGCTGACCTTCGCATTACTGGGCGGCGGCGTAATGGCAGCGCTGATCCTCGGCGGCCTGCTCTTGTTGTTGCTGCAAAGCTTGCGACGGCTATTGGCGCGCGCCTCCCTGCCATGGCGCCTGGGCCTGGGCCAATTGCTGCGTCACCCACTGGCGGCAGCCGGTCAGTCCCTGGCGTTTGGCCTGATCCTGTTGTCCATGGGCCTGATCGCCCTGCTGCGCGGCGAACTGCTCGACACGTGGCAAAACCAGTTGCCCAAGGACGCCCCCAACTATTTCGCCCTGAATATCCTGCCGGCCGACAAGGACGCCTTTGGCGCCCGCCTGCTGGACCTGCAGGCGCAAGCAGCGCCGCTGTATCCGGTGGTGCCGGGCCGGTTGATCAGCATCAATGGCGAAGCGGTGCAGCAAATCGTCAGCAAAGACTCCAGCGGTGACCGTGCCGTACAGCGTGACTTGAGCCTGACCTGGGCGGCCGACCTGCCGCCGGGCAACGTGCTGACCACAGGTTCCTGGTGGTCGCAGCAACCGGGCGATGGCATCCCTGGCGTGTCGGTAGAAGCCAAGGTCGCCGAAAGCCTGAAGCTCAAGCTGGACGATCACTTGGTGTTCACCATCGGTGGGGAGAATCGCGAAGCGCGGGTCACCAGCCTGCGGACCATTAACTGGGATAACTTCCAGCCCAACTTCTTCATGATCTTCCAACCGGGCACGCTGAAAGACCTGCCCGCCACCTACCTGACCAGCTTCTACCTGGCGCCTGGGCATGACCAACAGATCGTCGACCTGTCCCGAGCATTCCCGGCAGTCACGATATTGCAGGTCGAAGCCTTGCTGGAGCAGTTGCGCAGCATTCTTGCCCAAGTGACCCTGGCGGTAGAGTACGTATTGCTGTTTGTGTTGGCGGCGGGCATGGCCGTGTTGTTTTCGGGCCTGCAGGCCACGCTGGATGAGCGCATTCGCCAAGGTGCGCTGTTGCGTGCACTGGGTGCCGAGCGCACGTTGCTGGTCAAGGCTCGGCGGATCGAGTTCGGCTTGCTCGGCGCGGTCAGCGGCCTGCTGGCGGCACTCGGCACGGAACTCGTCACCTGGGTGCTGTACCGCTACGCTTTCGACCTGGCCTGGCATCCACATGCGTGGTTGCTCGTGCTGCCCGTGATCGGTGCCGTGCTGATCGGCGGTGCCGGCGTATTTGGTACGCGCCGCGCACTGAATGCCAGCCCGCTGACCGTGCTGCGCGAAGGCTGAAACGGCTGATGGCCAGCGCACGTAACGCGTGCTGGCCATCGTCTACTTCACATACTCGATAGCGGTGATCCACCAGCACACCTCACCATTGGGTGTCTGCACGATAGCCTCATCGTCGACCGCCTTACGCAACAGCGCCCGAGCCATCGGTGAGTCGATTGAGATGTAATCCATGCGCTCATAAATTTCGTCATAGCCGACGATTCGAAAACGCTTGGTCTCGCCCTGCTCATTTTCGATGTCCACCCAAGCGCCGAAGAACACCTTGCCTTCCTGCTCAGGCATGTACTCCACCACCCGCATGTCTTCCAGACGCTTGCGCAAGTAGCGCACGCGCCGATCAATCTCACGCAGCAGTTTCTTGTTGTATTGGTAATCCGCGTTCTCGCTGCGATCTCCGAGGGAAGCCGCCCAGGTCACCTTGCGGGTGGTATCCGGGCGCTTTTCTCGCCACAGGTAATCGAGCTCTTTTTTCAGCGCTTCATGACCTTCTTTGGTAATCAGCTTGGTACTCAAACGCTTGCATCCCCAGACAATGTCCAATGGTGCCGATACGCCACAGCATCATGCCTTGGCGTCGGCCGGCTGGGGTTGATAATAAATGAACCCTGAAAAGTAGCCAGACCAGAGAACCCGTCAATTCAACCCTGGCCGTCCAACGCGTGGTCCAGCTCAAGCAGCACACCCTGCAGACGCTCACGTATTCCCGACACGTGCGCCAGCGCGAGCGTCAACTGCTCAGCCTTAAGGTCAACCGCCAATGTCTGGTTCTGCAACTGCGTGGTGTGCTGCTCCAACGCAACGCCCTTTTCATCCAGCGCGACCTGCTCTTGCTCCAGTCGAGCCTGCCACTGCTCAAGTATTTCCTCACGTTCGATAACAGCAAGCTTCTGCTGTGCCAGTTCCTGGGCGACCTTGGCGAGACTGGTCAGCGTAGTGTCCACCTCAACCATAGATGCATGTTCCATCTTGGCAGGAAGTTTATGCGGTACAGGTTCCAGGGGCTCACGCTGAGCCGGCGGTGCACTCGGCTCGGCCGGTGCCTGCGTTATTGGAACGGGAGAGTCCTGGAGTTGCGGCACGACAGGCTCGCTGACAGGCTGTTCGGTAGCCTTGGGTGGGTTCGTGGTTCGGGGCGGCGACACCATCTGCGACGAGAAGCGAATGGACGGCACGATCAATGAAGCACTTTCAATCGCCGGCAACACGGGCGCAGACATGCCCAGGGTAATGACCTTCATGACCAAGGCCTTCTTGATGATCATTGAATGATGATCCTCAGGCCTGGCAGGCGGCAACTTGCAACCTTTCAAATCAATAAAATGAAACGGGGTCGAAGATTCGACCGCCGCACCCGTCTTAGTGCCGGAGGCTGCCGCCATCATCAGGATTTGCTTGAAGACTTGCATGGCAACTTGCAGGTCTTCCTTGGACTCCACACCGCCCAGGAAATACCGATCAAGTTTCTTGCGTAACGCCGCAATATAGACTCTCGAGTTACCTGGTTCGACCTCTTCATCCAGGCTATAGACAAGAAAGTTGGCGTCGGTCTGCGCGACGGCAAACCCGCAGAGCAGTGCGCCGTTGACCGGTACATCCTGGCCGCTGCGTTCAAGAACAAGGGTACGTAGAAGCATCATGCTATTCAGGCCTCATTGCGAAAGAACAAACCTTATATAAACACCAGATAAACATCCGGCCATTAATAAGCTCGAAACAGCGCAATTGTTTCAGCAAGTTATCCAATCTGACGTAGGACTTATCTGATAAACATGTCCCCACGTTCCCAAGTCCAATGTTTAAACGTAACCTTCTTGGCGTTCAACCGTTTATGACGGGTACCTATTCATACGCCTCGCAAAACTTATTCGGTAAACAAATGCTCGAGATAAGCAGCCTGACAAAGCACCTGGGCAAAAGAAAAGTTATCACCCACCTCTCGTTTTGCGCCGAACGCCAGGAATGCATAGGCCTGTTTGGGGAGCATGGCGCAGGCAAAACTGCGCTGTTGAATCTGATAGCAGGCGTAACTAAACCCTCCGCCGGGCATATCACCGTCCAAGGGTTCGACACCCAATCTCATCCACTTCAGGCCCAAAAAGCCCTGGGCTATCAACTCCAGAGCGGCCTCAGCCATTCGACGATGTCCGTCAAAGGCATGCTCAATTTCATCGCTGACGTGCGAGGTTTCAGCGGCGCTGAAAAACGCAGCCGGGTCGATCGTGTCGCCATGCGCCTGGAATTATCCCGGCTGCTCAACGCGCCACTCGATACGCTTTCCATTGGCTTGAAGCGCAAAGTAGCCATCGCCCAAGCAATCCTGCATACACCGGGGCTGCTTTTGCTGGATGAACCGAACGAGGGGCTGGCACCGGATCAACTGCTCAAGTTCAAGACACTGATCCAGTCCCTGGCCGAAGAAATGACGGTCATCATCGCCTCCCGTCATTGCGATGACCTTTCCACTCTGTGCGCGCGCGCGCTGGTTATCGCAGACGGTCAGTTGGTGGCTGATACCCCGCTGCCCGATTTGCAGCGCAACTCCCGACATCACCAAGCCGTCACGCTCGCCGCGCAAACCCCTCTGGATTTGCTGGCCCTTGCCGTATTACCCGGCGTCGCCGGCATAGAAGAGGACCGGCATGCGCCGGGCACCGTGACTGTTCTGGCCATGCCGGGGCACAGCATCTACCCCCATATAAACGCACTGATCGCCAGCCGCAGCTGGAACATCACGTCACTGAGTCTGGAACCAGGGCGCCTGAATGACGTTGTCCACCGTCTTAGCCACGAGGTATCCCTTTGAAGCTGCTGCCCGTTATTTTCAAGCGTCAACTTGCCAGTTACGCCTGCACGCCAAGCACCTACCTGAGTGTCGCCGCCTTTCTGGTGCTGGGCGCAGCGCTCGGGTTGTATACGACACCGTGGATGGAACGGGACAGTGGCGACTTGCACGTATTTTTCCAGTTGCATCCCTGGCTTTATCTGCTGTTGATTCCCACGTTATCGACACACCTGTGGGCGGATGAACACTGCGCAGGCTTGCGCGACATGATGAAAACACTGCCCGTGACTTCAGCAGAACGCGTGATGGGAAAATTTCTGGCCGCGTGGGTCGTGTGTGGTATCGCGTTGGTGCTCACGTTTCCGGTGGTGATCCTCGCCAACTGTCTCGGCAATGCCGATAACCTTGTTATCGGTTCACAATTTCTGACCAGTTGGTTGCTGGCCGGCAGCTACCTGTCTGTCGGTTGTTTTATTTGTACACTCGCGCGCCACCGCCTGGTTATTTTCCTGGTGACATTGGGTTTATTGCTGACAGCCAGCGGACTTTCTTCTGTCCTGGATGCACTCGAACATCAGGCGCCCATCTGGGTAATCGACAGTTTGATCGCACTTGATCCAATCGCACGTTTCGAGACTATCGACAATGGCAAACTGACCCTTCACGACAGTTTGTACTTCATCAGCATGATCCTTGCCTTTCTATCGGCAAGCACGGTCACACTCAACTACAAAACCAGTTGAGAAGGGAAGCAACCTATGCGATCCGCTCTTAGTACGGGCATGACACTGCTGGTCATACTGCTAATGTTCCTGGCCTTTAATCTGTCCTGGGTCAACAACCTGCCTGAGGTACGCTGGGACTTTTCACAACAAAAAAAACACACGTTATCGCCCGCAGCGCGAAACTTACTCGCGACACTCGAACACCCGTTGGACTTGTATTACTTCAATTCGAGCCATGATCCAAAAAGAAGCCACGCACTAAAACGCTACGGTGAACGGGTGGAAGACTTGCTCAATGAGTTCGAGAAAGCATCAAAGGGCATGATTAACCTGCATGTTATTGATCCGGCACCTTATTCAGAAGATGCCTACAAAGCCGGACTGTTCGGCCTTGACGACAAGCAGGGTTTTCTGGGCCTCATCGGCACTCGCGCAGGCCAGAACCCACAACGAATCGATGTATTCAGCCGCGATGACGAGCCACTGCTTGAATATGAAATCAGCCACCTGATCTACAAACTGATGCACCCCGACCCGCCCACCATTGGTGTGCTAACGGGGCTGGCGCTGAATGAGTCTGCCGGGCGTGCGATGGCGCAGATGCATCAACATTTCAACCTGGTGAGCCTGGCATCAAACACCTCCAAGGTGCCTGAATCGATCGGCACGCTGATGGTCGTGCATCCGCGCGCATTGCCCGAACACGCGCTGTATGCGATTGAGCAGTTCGTATTGAGGGGCGGCAAACTGATGATCTTCATTGATCCCGTGAGCGCGTCGGATGCGAACACGCCAGCGGTGGATTCCCGGCTCGACGGGCTGCTTGCCGCGTGGGGCATACAGATGCCGACCGACAAACTACTGGTCGACCACGTCTATGCCCTATCGTCTTCACTCAGCCCTGACGCGCCGGCATTACGTCACGCGGCCAGGTTGAACCTGCCACGACAAGCGATGACAGCCAGCGATGTGAGCACCTGGAAACTGAGCACTGTTGTGGTATCCAGCAGCGGCGCCCTGTCGCGCGTGAGGAAAGGCCGTACGACGCTGACGCCGCTGCTGCAAAGCTCCAGGCAGTCCGCGTTGATGGACACGGACCGGGTCGCAGCGGCGCCTGCATCCGACTCACTCATTGACGGGACGACGCCCGGCCAACGCCAGGTGATAGCAGCCCGCATCGAGGGCCCGGCCTATTCCGCATTTCCAGAGGGTCTCGGCGGACAGTCTCCCGGTTTGCAAAAGGCCGCAAACATCCAAGTGGTGGTGGTCGCCGACACGGATTTGCTGATGGATTCGGTGATCAATTCGGCGCCTAACACCAACGTACTGTTTGTCTTGAATACCCTGGACAACCTGGCTGCCCCGAACATTCTCGCGAACATTCAACCCCGTGTGATGGCGGGCGATGCCCCGACGGCACTGGAACAGATGCGCGAGGCCGCCGCACAGGCCTATACGCAAAAAGCCGGGGAACTGCAAAAACGGCTTGAGCAAACCGAACAGGAGTGGCAACGGTTAAACCCGCCGAGCATAGAATTCGGCACTCAAGCGGTGGACACCAATACCCAGTTGCAAGCGCTCAATAAGGAACGCCTGCGGCTGCCCATGGAGTTGCAAGCACTCAAGGTCGAGGCTTACGCATCGGTGCATCGCATGGAACGAAACCTGAAACTGCTGATGATTTGTGCGGTGCCGCTGCCGTTATGCCTGATTGCCTGGGCAGTTTTTGTCTACCACCGACGGCGGCGATCAGTCGTTGCTACAGCCTGCCACTGACGCCTTAACGACGCGCAATCAAGCCTTGGCGGGCAATGCGCGTCAGTTGACGAATCACCTCATCGGCATCGCCGGCACTCGGCGCCTGGATAACGGCAAGATCAAAGCTGTTGCTGGCAAAACGGCCCAGGGAATCGCCCTCTTCCACAAACTGGATCAGGAAGGCCGAAGGCCGCCCGGTACGACGCGGCCAACCGTCCAGGTAACGCAGCAATGTCGGCTGGTGCTTGCCGCCCAGCAGGATTCTCGGATTACGTTGAGTCAGGCCCGCAGTGATCGGGGCCAGGCGTATGAGGGGGCGTAGTGCATTCATCGTGTCGTGTCTCTGCCTCAAAAGTCTGCGGGCAGGTGAGAGGCAACACCGAACCAGCGCTTTAGCGGTATTTCGAATACTGACGCTGAATAAGCGCAGGCTTCTGTCGGGCTGCAATGAGTCCCAGTGGCGCCCCGCAATTAGCTGTTTAAATCGGCGCATGAGCAGCATCCTAGAGAAGCCGATGGGGCGGTGTCAAGAATCCCGAGCAACGAAAAAACCCGCGCATGGCGGGCTTTTTCAAGGTGCTGCGTGAGTATCAGTTGGCAATGGCGCGGTCGACTGACAGTTTACCAGCGCCTTCCAGCAAGACCGCCAGCGCACCGCCGAGCAAGGCCAGCGCAAACTCATAACCGTTGTTGGCCATGAACAGCCCGTTGTGGATGTGCACCGAGAAAATCGCCACCAGCGACAGGAAGGTCAGGCCCAACGCGGCTGGGCGCACCAGCAAACCAATGATCAATGCCAGCCCGGCGAAGAACTCCGTACCACCTGACAGCACCGCCATCAAGGTACCCGGTGTCAGGCCGAGGCTTTCCATGTACTGCGCAGTACCCGCCAGGCCGTAGCCACCAAACCAGCCAAAAAGTTTTTGCGAGCCGTGTGCCGCGAAAATGATACCGACGAAAATTCGCAGAATGGTCAGGCCGTAACCGGCACGGGTGGACAGGACGCGGTTGATCAGTGGGCTCATCGAGATAATCCTTTTCAAAGTAGGGTGGGTTGGCCGCTATATTAATCGGATTAAGCAATGATAAAAGCCGAAAAAATGCCTAATACTTATCTATAAAACCGATTATTTTCGCGAGGCGATCTTCGGTGCCGACGGCTCCAGGGACCCGCGCTCCCGATCAAACGCCAAGTAGTACTTGTTCACGCTATTAACATAGCTGACGCCACCCATTCCCACCTGCTCCATGGCAATACGTTCGACCTGGAAGAACCACTGATTGGGGTTCAACCCTCGGCGGCGCGCCTCCGCACGCATACCTTGCACACGCTCTGGCCCCATGTTGTAAGCCGCCAGCACAAAGGCCATGCGTTCACGCTCGTTGAGTTTTGGGCTGGCAAAGAATTTGCGGCGAATCATCGCCAGGTAACGCGCGCCAGCCTGCACGTTGCTGTCGAGGCTCTCGATATTGTTGACGCCCACGCGCTGCGCCGCCGACGGCGTGATCTGCATCAGGCCGGTAGGTCCGCCACTATTGCGCGCGCCAGGGTCAAAGGCCGACTCCTTGAACGCCAGTGCCGCCAGGTTCAACCAGTCCATACCCTGCTCACGGGCGTGTTTTTGCAGGACCGGGCGCAGCTTTTCCAAACGCTGGCGATCGGCGCGCGCCAGGGGGTTACGCACTTGATAGAGGCGTCGGTAGATACGCTGAAACGCCACGTCCTGGTCGGAAGGCGTGCGATAAGACTTGAGGAACCGATCAATGCTGGCCCGCAGCATCGAGGCATCCTGGCGCACGAACCAGTACTCATCGCCCGGCTCGCTGATTGCCACCTGCCGATCAAAGCGCAACTTGGGCAGGATTTTCGACCAACGCTCGGCAATCGGTTTCTCGACAATGGTGAGGTGGAAGATCCCGGCCTGGACCATCTCCAAAACATCCTCCACGGCCAATGTCGGGTCGACCCATTCCACCTTGACCGGCGGCTGCTTGTGCAGGGCCAGTTTCTGGTTGACCTGGTTGATCGCGTCCGCCGCCGCACTGCCGGTGGTCAGCGCCAGGGTGCGCCCGGACAGTTGCTCCAGCTTGGTAAACCGCCGCTCGCCCTTCACGCCCACCAGCCACAACGGCACACCCGTGGCAATCGGGTCGCTGCTGCTGATTTTGTGCACGGCCTTCACATCGAGCAATTCACCCGGCGCGACCAGGTCACCTTCGCCACGGGCCAGCGCGCCGAGCAGTTGGTCCTTGGCCTTGGGAATAATCTTCAGGTTGATTTCTTCACCGTCACGGGCGTGACCGTTCAGGTATTGCTCAAAGGCCCGCAGGCGATGGTATTCGACACCGATGGCCTGGCCCTGGACTTCACCGGAACTGTTGCGGCTCTGGTTGACCAACACACGCAGGGTGCGGCTGGAGCGAATTTGCGCCAGATCACGAACCTTGCCAGGCTTGGTCACTTCCAGCGGGCCGTCCAGACGTGCGACCGCCGCCATGGGCAGCAGTAACGTCAGGCACAACACAAGCAACGCCGAGGGTCGGATCATCCGCTCTCCGGAAAGAATACTGGCCAGCGCTGTCGCGAAAGGCGAAGGGCTGGAGGTCAGAAACAGAGCGCTTTATGCGCTGGCAAGGCACGCAACGGCGGCAAGGTAGAGGGCGAGTGACCCTCCACAATGTCGCTTACGACGTTCAAAGACAGCTATAACTCGTTGTAGTTCTTAGTTTTTCTTATAAATCTACAGCTCTGATATGCTTTCCGGCCGCAGGCGGAGATAGCACCATGCAACTCATTGATATCGGCGTCAACCTGACCAACCCCAGTTTCGACGAGAGGCACCAGGCCGTTCTCGACCGTGCCTATGCCGCCGGGGTGGAACAATTGGTGCTCACCGGCACCAGTGTGGATGGCAGCGAACAGGCCCTGGAGCTGTGCGTAAAACTTGATGAAAGCGGCCAACGCCTGTTCAGCACCGCCGGCATCCACCCGCACTCGGCCAGTGACTGGAACGGCGACAGTGCTCAGCGCCTGCGCGGTTTGCTCAGCGAAAGCCGGGTACGTGCAGTGGGTGAATGCGGGCTGGATTTCAACCGGGATTTCTCGCCGCGCCCTCAGCAGGAAAAAGTCCTCGAAGAACACCTGGCGCTGGCCGTCGAGCTGAAGTTGCCGGTGTTTCTTCACGAGCGTGACGCCAACCAGCGCCTGCTGGAAATTCTCAAGGGTTACCGCGACCACCTGACGGCTGCCGTGGTGCATTGCTTTACCGGCGAACAACACGCGTTGTTCAGCTACCTCGACCTCGATTTGCACATCGGCATCACCGGCTGGATCTGCGACGAGCGCCGTGGGACTCACCTGCATCCGCTGGTCAGGGAAATTCCCCGCGGCCGTCTGATGCTGGAAAGCGATGCGCCCTACCTGCTGCCGCGCACACTGCGCCCCAAGCCAAAAAATGGCCGCAACGAACCCGCCTACTTGCCCGAAGTGCTGCGTGAAGTCGCCCTGCACCGCAACGAAACCATCGAAGACCTGGCCGAACACAGCAGCGCATGCTCGCGCGCATTTTTTGGCTTGCCCCACATCGCCTGATGCGGCGCATTGACCCATGTCAAAACCGATTTCCTGAGTAGCGGCACAATAATGGCACCTTGCCAATACTGTTTCCGCTATCAGAGAAAACCTTCCATGGGTGCCTGGCTTAGCAATATCTCGCTGAAATACAAATTCTGGGCGGTCAACGCGGTCGCTTTCATCACCACCTTGCTGCTGGTGCTGTACGCCGTGCAGCTCGAACAACAGGCACGCAGCGACGCGTCCCAAGCCTCGGCCCAGGCGCAGGCCCGATTGCTCGGCACCTGGCCGGCCGACAAGGCGCTGCCTGAAGGCGAGCATTGGTTGACGTTTGCCCGTGGCCAAACCCCGCAGTTGGCCGATCAGGACCTGTCAGCCCTGAGCACAGCCCGTGGCTGGGTCGCACTGAATCATCTGCCCTTGTTCGGGAACAACCCGCTGATCGGCGCTGAAGTCATTGCGCGCGCCGATGGGCGACAGGTCGCCGTGCTGGCCTACGGGCAGAGCCTGAGCCAGGTATTCACCGAACGCTTCGCCAACTACGCCGTGGCGGTGCTGATCCTGATGCTGGCGATGCTTGGCGCCTCGCAGTTGCTGATCCGCTTCCTGCTCAGCCAACTCAATACCCTCAAGGACGTGATGCTGCACGTCGAGAAGACCGGCGATTTGTCGGCCCGCGTGCCGCTGGCCTGCAAAGACGAAGTCGGCCAAATGGCCAGTGCGTTCAACGCCATGCAAGCCGGCTACCAGCGAGTGGTCAACACCGTGGCGCGCACTGCGCGGCAGCTCGACGAAGGCGCCGCGCGCCTGGCCAGCAGCATGAACGAGGTGCAACACGGCATGCTCGGCCAGCAAAGCGAAACCGACCAGGCCGCCACCGCCATCAACGAAATGACCGCCACCGTCCACCATATCGCCCAACACGCCGGCGCCACCCGCGACCTGTCACAGACCGCCGATACCCTGGCGGGCAGCGGCCGGGAAGTGGTCGACCGGGTCCAGCGCTCGATTGCCGGGTTGTCCACTGGCGTGCAACAGACCGCCGAAATGATCCAGCAACTCGCCGAAGACAGCCAGAAAATCAACGGTGTCGTCAGTGTGATCCATAGCATCGCCGAACAGACCAACCTGCTCGCCCTCAACGCCGCCATCGAAGCCGCCCGGGCCGGGGAAATGGGCCGTGGTTTTGCCGTGGTCGCCGACGAAGTGCGCAACCTGGCCAAACGCGTGCAAACCTCCACAGACGAAATCACCCGCATGGTGTCAGCCCTGCAATCGGGCACCCGCGACGCCGTGGACTTCATGCAGGAAAGCTCACTCAAGGCCGACGACTGTGTGCAACAGGCCCAGGAAGCCGGCGCGGCGCTCGCCGAAATCACCGGTGCCGTGGCGCAGATGCGCGAAAGTAACACGCAGATTGCCGTCGCCGCCGAACAGCAGAGCCATGTTGCCGAAGAGATGAACCGCGCAGTGGTGAGCATTCGTGATGTGACCGAGAACACCGTGCAGCAGACCGTGGGCTCGGCCACCACCAGCAATGAACTGGCGACGCTGGCCGGGGAGTTGAGCAAGGCGATCGGGCAGTTGAAGTTGTAGCCAGACAAGGCTGGCTATGGCCCCCATAGCGAGGCTTGATTCGCCGCCCCACCCGCCTGCGACCTACACTTTGTCCATGTTGTTTCAACGGACAGAGGATTAATCATCATGGGCAAACGTCATCCTAACTTCCCCGCCTGGCAATGGCGCAATCAGCCACACAGCCTTCAGCACCCGACCAACCTGGGGCTGCAGTTGATTGCCGTACCGCTGCTGATCATCGGTTTTCTGTCGATGGCATCCGGTGTATTCAGCCTCAGCCTGGCCAGTTTTGCCGTCGGCGCCATCGGTGTGTTGGCAGGCGTTGCGCTGCAACGCCACGGGCGCACGCTGGAAGCTCAGGGTAGCCAGCGGTTCTGAGGCTCAGGCGAAGACCACCACGGTCTGGCGGCTGATGGCGATCAACTCGCCGGTCGGGCTCCAGAGTGCGGCGGCGGCATGGCCATAGCCGTCGCGGGCATGCTCGATGTTGACGCAGTACTGGCACCAGTCGAGGGTGCTCAGGTCATGTAGCGGCTGGATAAATTCGATGGTCCAGGTCAGCGTGCTGCCGGGCGCCGGCGCGGACAGGTGTGGCAGCAAGGCCGGTGGCCAGGCATCGACCAGGGCGAGGATGTGCGACTCGGTGAGGGGCTCTTCCTTCACGTCCCCGCGCAAACGCACCCAGCCGCCCATGACGCGCGATTTATTACCGGTAAACGGCAGTCCGCCGACACTCCAGCGCATTGCCAGGTGCCGCATGAATTCGGGGGTGACACCCTTGATGTAAGGCAACTCCTGGCACTCATCCCAATGTTTGAACACCGGTGGGGCCTCGCTTGCCACATCAATCTGCGACTCGCGTGCCGCGCCAAAGCTGGCCTGCACCAGGGTTGCAACCTCGCCATTTTGCACCACACGGCCGAGCAGTTGACTCACAGCCTTGCCTTCGCGCAGGACCTCAACCTGATAACTGGCAGGCACCTGCGGGGCGACCGGACCGACGAAGGTCACAGCCAGTGAGCGTAAGGGCCGGTCTGCCGGTACTTGAGCGCGCAGCGCTTCGTATTGCAAGGCGGCGACCAGGCCACCAAAGGTCGCGCGACCCTGGGCCCATTCGGCGGGAATAGTGACGTCCAGCGGGGTACTACGGGCAGCGTCGAGCAAATCACTAAAACGCATGGCGACCTCACCTCAAGAAAACCGATCAAGGGATCTTAACCATCAGGTCAGCCACGTACAGCGCGCATTCCGGCCAAAAACCGGACCGCGTTAAAAACAATCGGCGCCAAGCTTGTCCAGCACCCGATCCGCTTGCCCTTCAGCCTCGGCCATGGTGCGATGCCAGATTGCAACACACGGCTGCAAGTCGGGTTGATGTTCGGCCTGGGCCAACCACTGCCAGCAATCGTGCCAATCACCCAGGGCGCCCTGCGCTTGCTTGAGGCGCGACATCGCTTTGGCCGGGAGTTTGTCCAGCGCGGGGTAGGCCTCGGCCGCGTAGCGTACGCGCTTGATCAGCAAGCGCAGGCGATGACGGTCATGGTTTGGGTCTTTCAGGGCTTTATCGAGGGCGTGCCATTGCTTGCCCAGCCGCTTTTCGATGCTCGAGCGCAGGCCTTTGAGCAGCTTCTGGTGCTGGGAGGCGCGGATAAAACGTGGGAAGGCATCAAGGATCAGCAGCAGGTGCGCCAGTTCCGGGCTTTGCGCGACGTGGCGGTAGGCATCGGGTTGCAGGCGCAGGCGTCGGTCGGCAGCGTCGTGATGACCGTGCTGGTGAAGATACGCCGCCAGGACCTCTCGGTCGCGCAGCGGCGTGGTCATTTGGCCGACCGTGCCGGCGGCCAATTCAAGCTGTTCGACACCCGGCAGGCCACGTAAAGGCCGCAGCAAACTGCGCAGGCGCCGCACGGTGGTGCGCAGGTCGTGCAAGGCTTCATCGTCGGTGACGGCGGCGAGGCGAGCCTGGCAGCTCAGTAACCCTACCTCCAGGCCAATGACCTGAGCGACTAACTGATCAACCAAAGCTGACATCCCTTCCTCCCTACACCATTAAGACCCTGCTTGCCGCTTACGGGTTAACGCCCGGCGCGCGACTCACGGATATAGAACCGCGCTTTCTCGGCCTTGTTGGAGCACCCTTCAAACGCTTCGAATTGCTGTTGGGTCTTGGCGCCCGTCAACAACGACAACGCCTTAGAGTAGCTGACAGTCCCGGCAAACCCTTCGGCCTTGGCCAAATCCAACTCATGCCACGCCGCGTCCAATTGCGTGCCACAACTGTCGCGGTACGCGGTTTTCCCGGCACAACCGGCCAGGGCCAACACGATCACAGGCACACACATCCAGGCTTTCATCAATGACACCTCAAATTTAAGAAAAACAGTCGTACGGTGTAGACGTTGGCGACAAGGAAAAGTGCCTTGTACGGGAGCCTGAAACCGAAAGTCACAATAGCCAGAGCATACCCGAGCGCCACGACTATTCCGGAAAATTATTGCGTGTGTCGACGAGGATTGAAGCACTGACCTTGATGGGTGCATTGTGGGCACCTGTTTTGCGAAGGATCAGGTCATGAAGAAACGTGTTGCCTTGGTGCTGGGCTCCGGCGGAGCCCGGGGTTACGCCCATATTGGCGTGATCGAGGAAATCGAACGGCGCGGCTACGACATCGCCTGTATCGCCGGTTGCTCGATGGGCGCAGTGGTAGGCGGGATCTATGCCGCCGGCAAGCTCGATGAATACCGAAACTGGATCGAAAGCCTCGACTACCTGGACGTGCTGCGCCTGGTGGACGTGAGTTTTCGCCTGGGGGCGATCCGCGGCGAGAAAGTCTTCGGGCAAATCCGCAAGATTGTCGGCGAGATCAATATCGAAGAGCTGCGCATTCCCTACACCGCCGTTGCCACTGACCTGACCAACCAACAGGAAATCTGGTTCCAGGAAGGCTGCCTGCACCAGGCCATGCGCGCTTCGGCGGCGATTCCCAGCCTGTTCACACCGGTCATGCAGGGCAACCGCATGCTGGTCGACGGTGGCCTGCTCAACCCGCTGCCGATTGTGCCGGTGGTGTCCAGCCATTGCGACTTGATCATCGCGGTCAACCTCAACGCCACCAACCAAAAACACTACCAACTGCCGGTGATCCAGCGCCCGCCGGCGTTCAAGAGCCGCTTCAACAGCTTGGCCAAATCATTGGGCTCACACCTGCCGTTTCGCCGCAAACAAGCCGAGCAGTTAATGAAGCTGGAGCAGGAGGCATTGCAGGCCCAGACCGCAGAAATCAACCCCTGGCTGGAGTCGGCCGAGCCCGAATCGCAACAACCCGCCGCCGCGCCGGAAAAAGCCGGGGCACCCAAATCGGCGACCGGCTCGTTCATCATCGACAACGTTGGCCCGGCGTCGCTGCTGGACCTGATCAACCAGAGCTTCGAGGTGATGCAAACATCACTGGCGCAGTACAAGATCGCCGGTTACCCGCCGGATGTGCTGATCAACGTGCCGAAGCGCGTGTGCCGGTTTTTCGAGTTCTACAAGGCGCCGGAGTTGATCGCCTTGGGCCGGGAAATCGCCAGGGATACGCTGGACAAGTATGAGAGTGAGCAGGGTTGACTGGCGGCGTGACTGATGGCGTCATCGCGAGCAAGCCCGCTCCCCCATTTGTCCGCATTCCAAAGGTGGAACTCGATCGAATGTGGGAGCGGGCTGGCTCGCGAAGGGGCCAGTTCAGGCGCCGCTCAACTCAGGCATTTAACAACCGATACCCCACACCCGCCTCGGTCACAATAAACCGCGGCTGAGTCGGATCGTCCGCGAGCTTCTGGCGCAAGTGGCCGACGACGATGCGCAGATAGTGGCTGTCTTCGGTGTGAGTCGGCCCCCAGATATCCTTGAGCAGTTGCTGCTGGGTAATCACCCGCCCAGGATGCCGCGCCAATTGCGCCAGCACCGCATACTCCTTGCGGGTCAGCGCGACTTCGACGCCGTCCAGCAACACGCGGCGATAGGCCAGGTCCACCGTCAACGGGCCGAAACTCAAGGCGGCTTCCTGGGCTTCTCCCGCCGGGGCCTGACGCAGCAATGCGCGCACGCGGGCGAGAAACTCCTGGATCCCGAAGGGTTTAGTCACGTAGTCATTGGCGCCGCTATCGAGGGCTTCGACTTTCTGCACTTCACTGGCGCGCACCGACAGCACCAACACCGGCACCGTCGACCACTCGCGAAACTCGCGCAACACTTGCTGGCCGTCCATGTCGGGCAAGCCAAGGTCGAGCACCAGCAAATCCGGTTTGCTCAATGCCGCTTGGGCCAGGCCTTCGTTGCCGGTGCCGGCCTCGATCACCTTGTAGCCCTGGGAGGCCAGGCTGATCCGCAAGAATTTGCGGATCTGCGGTTCGTCATCAATGACTAAAATCGTCGCGGTCTGGCTCATGGTGTCCAATCAAAATCCGTGGAGAAAAGAGGGTAGCTCAAGGCTCGCGTTCCAGGCCAGGCTGTGTCGGCAATGGCAGGAACAAAGTGATGCAGGTGCCCCGCCCTTCAATGCCCTCGGCGACGCTGATACGGCCACCGTGGGCGCCGACCATGCCCTGGCAGATCGCCAGGCCCAGGCCGGTGCCCTGCCCGCCACGATCACCGCGGGCGGCGGTGTAGAACATATCGAAAATCTTCGCGCGCTCGTCTTCGGGAATGCCGGGGCCCTCATCGGCCACCGCAAAAAACAGCTGGTTGTCCGCCACACCAGCAGTCACCTCCAAACGTCCCTGGGGCGGAGAGAAACGCGCGGCGTTTTCCAGCACATTGACCAGCGCTTGCTCGATCAACGCGGCGTGCACGTACAGCAACGGCAACTCCGCCGGCACGTCGGTTTTCACCTGCAACGGCGCCAGCACCGCGCGTAAACGGCCCAGTGCACTGCCGACGATATCACCGGGCGCGACCCAATCACGCGCCAGCTTGAGTGCGCCGTGGCCCAGGCGCGTCATGTCCAACAGGTTCTGGATATAGCGGTCCAGGCGCTCGGCTTCATCGCGAGTGCCTTCGAGCAATTCGCGGCGATCTTCCAGGGGAATGGCCTCCCCGAGGGCCAACAGGCTGTCGATGCTGCCACGCATGGACGTCAACGGTGTGCGCAAATCGTGGGACACCGACGCCAGCAAGGCGCTGCGCAGTTGCTCGGTCTCGCCGTGCAGGCGCGCGGACTCCAGCTCCTGTGCCAATTGCGCACGTGCCAAGGCCTGAGCCAACGGTTGGCTCAGTGCCGTCAGCAGGCGACGGCGTTGGCCGCTCAATTCCAGGCCCGGCTTGGGGCTCACACCGAGCAGGCCCAAGGGCCCCTCCTCACCCGACAGCGGCCACCACCACCAGCGCCCAAACGGCAACGTGCCGGTGCCCATGCCGGCCGGTTGATCATGCTGCCAGGCCCAGTCGGCGGCGGCGCGTTCGGATTCCGTGAGGTTCAACGGCGAACCCGTCTCGACCTTCCAGCCGCCCTGGCCGTCGCGATTGACCAGGCACAGGTCCAGATCGCTCCAGCCTTCCAAATGATGGGCCGCCGCACTGATTACCGCCTGGCGGTCGGTGGCGGCGGTGAGTTTGCGCGACAGGTCGAGCAGCTCGCTGGTTTCTTCCTGAGTATCCCGCAAGGCCTGTAGCTGCCGACGCTGGCGCGCGGCCAGGTTGCCGGTCAACGCGGCCATCAGCAGGAAAAACAGCAGGGTCAACACGTCCTCTTCACGCTGGATAGCGAAGGAGAAACTCGGCGGGATAAACAGAAAGTCATAGGTCAGGAACGACAGCGCCGCGCACACCAGCGACGGCCCGAGGCTGCTGCGCACACCGACCAGCAATACCGCCGCGAGAAACACCAGGGAGATATTCGGCAACGGCAACACGCTGGCGACCGCCCAGGCCAACGCCGCCGCCACCACGGTCGCGACTACCGCCAGGCCGTAGTCGAACCACACCAACCCACGCACATCCGGCAGGCGTGGGGGCGCGGGCATGTCATCGCTGTCGAGGACGTTGATTTCCAAGCCACGCGCATTGTGCAGCAGGCGCGCCGCCAGCCCGCCGCCGAACAAACGACGCCGCCAGCGCATACGCGACTGCCCGACCAATAGCAGGCTGGCGCGGCGTTCGGCAGCATGTTGAATCAGTGTCTTCGCCACCTCCCCCGCCCGCAGCAGCACCACTTCCCCGCCAAGCCGCTCGGCGAGTTGCTGCGCGTTTTGCAACCGCAGGCGCGATTGCTCATCCCGCGCACGGCCGTTATCGATATGCACCAGGCTCCACGGCAAATGCCGACGCTGGGCGACACGGCTGGCGTGGCGCACCAGGCGCTCGGCCTGCGCATCGCCATCGATCCCGACCAGCAAGCGGCCACGGACCGCCGGCGCGGCCTGGCCGAGTTGCCGATAACCCTGGGCCAAATCGTCATCGACGTGGGCGGCGGCGGTCTGCATGGCCAACTCGCGCAAGGCCATGAGGTTGGTCTGGGTGAAAAACGCATCAATGGCCGCGCGAGCCTGTTCCGGTACATACACCTTGCCGTCGCGCAGGCGTTCAAGCAGCTCGCGCGATGGCAGGTCGATCAGCAACAGTTCGTCAGCTTCTTGCAGCACCCAGTCCGGCAGGGTTTCGCGCACTTGCACGCCGGTGATGCCGCGCACCTGGTCATTGAGGCTCTCCAGGTGCTGGACGTTGACCGTGGTGAACACGTTGATGCCGGCGGCGAGCAGCTCTTGAATGTCTTGCCAACGTTTTTCATGGCGGCTGCCGGGGGCGTTGCTGTGGGCCAGTTCGTCGACCAGCACCAGTTTGGGCTTGGCCGCGAGCAGGCCGTCGAGGTCCATTTCTTCGAGCATCACGCCGCGGTATTCACTGCGCAGCAACGGTTGTTGCGGCAGGCCGCTGAGCAACGCTTCGGTCTCGGCACGGCCATGGGTTTCAACCACCCCAGCGACCAGGCGCACGCCCTGGCGCAGTTGGGTGTGCGCGGCCTGAAGCATGGCGTAGGTCTTGCCCACACCCGGCGCGGCGCCGAGAAAGACTTTGAGCCGGCCACGGCCGTCCCGTGGCAGGTCGGCTAACAGGGCATCGGCGCGGCCGGAGTCGCTCATGCTTGGGTTCCTTCAGGTATTCAAGTCACTGAACATCCAGTGTGGGAGCGGGCGTGCTCGCTCCCACACGGAATTCAGAGTTTTTCCAGCGCCATGTTCAGCGCCAATACGTTGACCACCGGCGGCCCTACCAGCGGGCTTTCGATGTGCTCATCGAGCAAGCGTTGCAGGGTCGCCACCGGCACATTCCGCGCAGCTGCCACACGCGCCAGTTGATAGGCAATCGCCGCGGGTGGCAAGTGTGGATCAAGACCGCTGCCGGAGGTAGTCAGTGAGGCAAGAGGCACCGGCCCCTGCCCTGCCACCAACTGTTTGTTGGCATCATCAAAGATGCGCGTTGCCAATGCCGGGTTGCTTGGGCCGAGGTTACTCGCGCTGCTGGAAACCGTCGCGAACGCGCCCGCCGATGGGCGCGGATGGAACCAGCCGTCACCGGTAAAGTCCTGGGCAATCAGGCTTGAGCCGCGCACTTTGCCGTCGGCATCACGCACCAGGCTGCCGTTGGCCTGAGCAGGAAAGGCGACTTGCGCGACACCGGTCACGACCAGTGGGTAAGCGACGCCGGTGATCAGGGTCATGAGTACCAGCAGGCTCAGGGCCGGGCGGATCATGGTGGACATTTCAAATTCCTCACGTGAGTCATTGCAACCTGTGAGCGCCAGCCTGGCCCCCACAGGAATCGGGTCAAACCAGGTGCAGCGCCGTCAGCAGCATGTCGATCGCCTTGATGCCCACGAATGGCACCAGGATCCCGCCCAGCCCGTAGATCAGCAGGTTGCGACGCAGCAACGCCGCCGCACTCGCTGCCTGTACGCGCACACCGCGCAACGCCAGGGGAATCAGCACCACGATGATCAGGGCGTTGAACACGATGGCCGAGAGAATCGCGCTCTGCGGGCTCTGCAAGTGCATCACGTTGAGCACGCCCAGTTGCGGGTAGATCGAGGCGAACAGCGCCGGCAGGATCGCGAAGTATTTGGCCACGTCGTTGGCGATGGAAAAGGTCGTCAACGCGCCGCGCGTCACCAGCAACTCTTTGCCGATCTGCACCACATCCAGCAATTTGGTCGGGTCGCTGTCGAGGTCAACCATGTTCGCCGCTTCACGCGCCGCCTGGGTGCCATCGTTCATTGCCATGCCGACGTCCGCCTGGGCCAGTGCCGGGGCATCGTTGGCACCGTCGCCGCACATGGCGACCAGGCGACCGTCATTTTGCTCATGACGAATGCGTGCGAGTTTTTTCTCCGGGGTGGCTTCAGCCAGCACGTCATCCACGCCGGCTTCAGCGGCAATCGCGGCAGCGGTCAACGGGTTGTCGCCCGTCACCATCACGGTACGGATCCCGAGTTTGCGCAGCTCGGCAAAACGTTCGCGGATGCCGGGTTTGACCACGTCTTTGAGATGGATCGCACCGAGCAATTTGCCATCGGCGCACACCAGCAACGGCGTACCGCCGCTCTGGGCGATCTTGTCGATTTCCCGTGACAGCGCCGGTTGCAGGTCGCGACGTGGCTGGCCGATAAATGCCAGCAGCGAATCGACGGCGCCTTTACGGTACACCCGGCCCTGATAGTCGACACCGGACAGGCGCGTTTCAGCACTGAACGGCACAGAGGTCAGTTGATCCAGTGTCGGCTCGGCCTGAGGGTGCAAGGCACGCAGGTATTCGACGATGGATTTACCTTCTGCCGTGTCATCCGCCAGGGAGGCCAGCAACGCACCTTCGGCCAACTCACGGCCACTGACGCCGGGCGCAGCGATTACTGCGGCACAGCGACGGTTACCGAAGGTGATGGTGCCGGTCTTGTCCAACAGCAACACATGCACGTCACCTGCCGCTTCCACGGCACGTCCGGACTTGGCGATCACGTTGAGGCGCACCAGGCGGTCCATACCGGCAATACCGATGGCTGATAACAGGCCGCCGATGGTGGTAGGAATCAGCGTCACCAGCAGTGCGACCAGGAACACCAGCGGCAGGTTGCCATTGGCGAAGTGGGCGAACGGCTGCAGCGTGACCACCACCAGCAGGAAGATCAACGTCAGGCCGATCAGCAGGATATCCAGCGCGACTTCGTTAGGGGTCTTCTGGCGCTTGGCGCCTTCCACCAGGGCGATCATGCGGTCCAGTGTGGACTCGCCCGGGTTGACGGTGATGCGCACCAGCAGCCAGTCCGACACCAGGCGTGTATTGCCGGTGACGGCCGAACGGTCACCGCCGGACTCGCGGATCACCGGGGCGGATTCGCCGGTAATTGCCGCTTCGTTGACTGCGGCGATACCTTCGATGACCTCGCCATCACCGGGGATCATTTCCCCGGCGGCAACGCGTACCACGTCGCCTTTACGCAGGCTGGTGGCCGGTACGACCTTGAAGCTGCCGTCGGCTTCCTTGCGGCGCGCACTGAGGCCTTCGCTGCCGGCTTTAAGGCTGTCGGCGCGGGCTTTGCCGCGGCCTTCGGCCAGGGCTTCGGCGAAGTTGGCGAACAGCACGGTGAACCACAACCACACGGCGATTTGCACGGCGACGAAGGTCGGCACCGCGGTGTCAGGCACGAAGCACAGCACGGTGGTCAGCATGGCGGTCAATTCGACCACCAGCATCACTGGCGAGCGTTGCAGTTGGCGTGGGTCGAGCTTGACGAAAGCCTGGACCAGCGCCGGGCGCCACAGGGCTGACATGGCGGTTTTTGGCGACTCCTGAGTGTTCACGGGAGCGGCATTTTTTGCAGGCATATTCATTTTCATATCCCCTTAGAAGCCCATGCTCAGATGTTCAGCAATTGGGCCCAGTGCCAGCGTCGGCAGGAAGGTCAGGCCGCCCACCAGCAAAATGGTCACGGTCAACAGGGTCACGAACAGCGGGCCGTGGGTCGGGAAGCTGTTCTGGCCAATCGGCGCGGTCTTCTTCATCGCCAGGCTGCCGGCCAGGGCCAGTACCGGGAGGATGTAGCCGAAGCGGCCGATCAACATCCCCAGACCCATCATCAGGTTGTGGAACGTGGTGTTGGCACTGAAGCCGCCGAACGCCGAGCCGTTGTTGGCACTCGCCGAGGTGTAGGCATACAACAATTGACTGAAACCGTGCGGGCCAGGGTTACTGATAGCCCCCGCCGGACCCGGCAGGCTGGCGGCGATGGCGCCCAGTACCAGGGTGCCGATCGGCATCACCAGCAAGGTCACCACCAACAACTGCACTTCCTTGGCCTGGAGCTTCTTGCCGAGGTATTCCGGGGTGCGGCCAATCATCAGGCCGGCGAGGAACACGGCGATCAACACGTTGAGCAGCATGCCGTACATACCGGCACCGACGCCGCCGAAGATCACTTCGCCGACCATCATGTTAACCAGCGCCACCATCCCGCTCAGCGGGTTGAGGCTGTCGTGCATGCCGTTGACCGAACCATTGGACGCCGCCGTGGTGGTGACCGACCACAACACCGTGGCGGTGGTGCCGAAGCGCACTTCTTTACCTTCCAGCGGCGCGGTTTGTTCCACAGCGGGATTGTTCAGGGTCGGATTCGGCTGGTATTCGGCCCACAGCGAGGTCGCGCCGCCGATCAGGAACAGGGCCAGCATGCAACCGAGAATCGCCCGGCTCTGGCGCAGGTCTTTCACGTAGTGGCCGAAGGTGAACACCAGTGCCACCGGGATCAGGATGATCGCCGACAACTCGAACAGGTTGGCCCAGGCAGTCGGGTTCTCAAACGGGTGTGCCGAGTTGACACCGAAGAAGCCGCCACCGTTGGTGCCCAACTGCTTGATCGCAATCTGGCTGGCCGCAGGGCCCAGCGGGATCACCTGGTCAACGCCTTGCAGGGTCACGGCGTTCACATAGTGAGCGAAGGTTTGCGGGACGCCCTGCCAGACCAGGAACAGCGCGAACACCAGGCACATCGGCAGCAGGCCGTAGAGGGTGGCGCGGGTCATGTCGACCCAGAAGTTGCCCAACGTCTTGGTGGATTTGCGACCGATCCCACGGCACAGGGCGACAAGGACCGCCAGACCGGTGGCCGCGCTGACGAAGTTCTGCACGGTGAGGCCGACCATCTGGCTGAGGTAGCTCAGCGAGGCTTCACCGCTGTAGTTCTGCCAGTTGGTGTTGGTCATGAAACTGACCGCCGTATTGAAGGCCAATGTCCATTCCTGACCCGGCAATTTCTGCGGGTTCAGGGGGAGCACGTCCTGGAACAGCAAGATCGCGAATAGCAACACAAAGCCAGCCAGGTTGAACGCCAGCAACGCCAGCGTGTATTTCTGCCAGCTCTGTTCCTGATGCTCGTCCACGCCCGACAGGCGATAGCACACCCGCTCGACAGGGCCGAGAACCGGCGACAGCCAGGTGCGCTGGCCCTCCATCACCTTGTAGTAGAACCGCCCCAGGAACGGTGCCGGCACCAGTACCACGGCAAAGAAGGCGATGATCAGCCAATAGTCATAACTGTGCATAGCCTGCTCCTAGTTCCGATCCGCGCGTAACAGCGCAACCAGCAGATAAATGAACAGTGCCACGGCCAATAGCAGTGACACCCCGTCCAGAACGCTCATGGAAGTCTCTCCGTTTTGCGGCGATTGCCGCGTGTGGGTCAATTGTCGGCAGGAGTGGCGTAAAGGAACGAGAGCGAGGGTACGGTCAGGCCGTAAAGACGGCGTAAAGAGTGGGTTTATGCGCGGTTTACACGGGCGTGTTTTGACGGTTGCGGCCTCATCGCAGGCAAGCCCGGCGCCCACAGTTGACCACAACCCCAAGTGGAAGCCGGGCTTGCCCGCGATGGCGGCAGTTCAACCACCACCGCCCTTAACTGGTGCAATGATAGAAATTTTCAAACGCCAAACGATCTCCTCGGCGACAGTTCGGCGTCTTTACGACACCGCATCGCACAATGGCATGGCCGCTGCAACACCCTGAATCATTCCAAACCGTTCAGGGAGCGCTACACGATGAACACACAACTCAAACCCACCTTGGGCACCTTGCATTTGTGGGGTATTGCGGTCGGGCTGGTGATTTCCGGCGAATACTTTGGCTGGAGCTACGGCTGGGGCGTGGCCGGTACGCTGGGCTTTCTGGTGACGTCGTTGATGGTCGCCGCCATGTACACCTGCTTTATATTCAGCTTTACCGAACTGACTACCGCGATTCCTCATGCGGGTGGCCCGTTTGCCTACAGCCGTCGCGCGTTTGGTGAGAAAGGTGGCTTAATCGCCGGGCTCGCGACATTGATCGAATTTGTCTTCGCACCGCCCGCCATTGCCTTGGCTATCGGCGCCTACTTGAATGTGCAGTTTCCGGCACTCGACCCAAAACATGCAGCGGTCGGGGCTTACCTCGTGTTCATGGGCCTGAACATTCTCGGGGTGAAACTCGCGGCGACTTTCGAACTGGTGGTATGCGTGCTCGCCGTCGCGGAATTGTTGGTGTTTATAGGGGTGGTCGCGCCGGCGTTCAGCTTCAGCAACTTCGCCCTCAATGGTTGGGCCGGTTCTGACACCTTTGGTGCTCCAGCGATTGCCGGGATGTTTGCAGCCATTCCTTTCGCCATCTGGTTCTTCCTCGCCATCGAAGGCGCGGCCATGGCTGCCGAGGAAGCGAAAGATCCCAAGCGCACCATTCCCAAGGCCTACATCAGCGGCATTCTGACCCTGGTAATCCTGGCCATGGGCGTAATGTTCTTCGCCGGCGGCGTGGGCGACTGGCGCACCCTGTCGAACATCAACGACCCGTTGCCGCAAGCCATGAAATCCGTGGTGGGTGACAGCTCCGGCTGGCTGCATATGCTGGTGTGGATCGGCCTGTTCGGCCTGGTCGCCAGCTTCCACGGCATCATCCTCGGTTATTCGCGCCAGTTCTTTGCCCTGGCCCGTGCCGGTTACCTGCCGTCTTTCCTTGCCAAATTGTCGCGTTTTCAAACGCCGCACCGCGCAATCATTGCCGGTGGCGTGGTCGGTATCGCCGCCATCTACAGCGACGGCCTCATCAACCTGGGCGGTATGACGCTGACGGCAGCGATGATTACCATGGCCGTGTTCGGTGCCATTGTGATGTACATCATGAGCATGCTCAGCCTGTTCAAGCTGCGTAAGACTGAACCGCTGCTGGAACGCACGTTTCGCGCACCGGGTTATCCGATCGTGCCGGGCATCGCGCTGGTGCTGGCGATGGTGTGCCTGGTGGCCATGGCGTGGTTCAACGCACTGATCGGGCTGATCTTTTTAGGCTTTATGGCCGTAGGGTTCATCTACTTCCAACTGACCGCACAAGACCGCGCCGATGCACCGGCGGATGCAATGCTGACAGGGCTCTAAGGTTAACGGGACGGAACAGGCCTACAATGAACTACTAAGAAAGCCTGTTACTCAAAGCAGTTATTACCGTGGGAAAATTCTCCCACGGTAGTCCGTCTCAAGGAGAGCCTTATGCCGTGGTATGCGTGGTTGATTTTAGTGGTAGCGATCGGATCGATCGTCGGTGGGCTGCTGATGCTGCGTGACAGCGCCAACAAGGTGGAACTCACTGACGAACAACGCAAACGCGTAGCCGATCGCAACGCGCAGGCGGATGCCAAGGATGCGCAAGATCGCTGAATCCTGAGCTACTCCCAGTCCGCCTTGGCAATCTGCAACCCGTGCTGGCCTTTATAGGCCGCACGTTCGGGCTGGCGCCAGCCCTTGAGCAGCTCATCCTCCAAACGATAAACCTCAACACCCAATGGACGACACACCGTCAGCGGGTCTTGCGCGTCCGGCCCCCACATCGGCAACGACAGATCGCCGCCAGGGCACGTCGACAGCGCACACAACAAATCGATCTCGGCAAAAAACTCCAGGTAATCGCCCTTCTGCGCCGGGCAGGCTTTCATGAAGTACATGTCGTCATGATTGAGGCCAGTGCACTGGAAAATATTCAGCACGTCGTGCACGTCGAACTCCGTCAGGCCGTGGGGCAACACAGCTCGAGTCAAGTTGGAGTGGCAATGGTGATGGAAATCTTCGCCGGTCAGCATACGGTTCACATACGGATCACAGCGCGTACCGAGCAAATCGTGCAGGCGCCCACCATGTTCATCAATGCCATAGCCCGCCAGGCTGTCATCGGTGATGGTCACCAAGGGCCGCAGAAAAGGCAGGTTCGACCACAACCGGTCATGGGTACTGACATGAGCACCTTGCAACTGCCGCGTGCGCGCTGCCCATAACCGTTCGCGCGGGTCATTGGCGTTCCACACATTGAAGTCGCCTACCTGCGGGCCCACCGGGGTGGTGACACGGAACACGTGCCCGGCCGGCACCTTCCACGCCCTCCCCGTGCGAATCGGCACCTCAAACTGCTCGACCAGCGTACGTTTATCCGCCTGTTCGCGAATACGTTCGTAGAACGCTGTGTCCACTTGCAGCGCCGAGCCTTTGCTGACCTGATAAGCGGCCGGATAGTCTTTGTACATGATGCGGTTCCTCAATCAGGGTTGGGTAAACAGGGCCAATGACAGTCGTTCCGAATCCTCCAGGTACACGCTCATCGCTGTGCCTGCCGCCGGTTTATCGCCTTGGACCAATAACGCGTAAATCTCTCGGTCTCGCTCCAGCCAGGGTGACTGGAAGCGTTGCTCATCGGGAGCAGCGCAGAACGCCAGGCGCAGCTGGGCAATGACCTGGGCGAAAAACTCATCGAACAATGGGCTGCGCATCAGCGCGACAATCTGCTGGTGGAACACCAGGCTGTGAGTCGCCACCGCGCGCCAGTCTTCACGTTCCCGGGCCAGCGTGGTGGCCTCTATGGCGCTTTGCATACGCTCGGCCTGGTCGTGCGTCAGCGCGCGGCTGTGGGCGATGGCCTGTAATTCCAGGGTGCGACGTACGACGAACAGGTCACGCACTTCATCGCGCTCCAGCCGCCGAACCATCACCCCTTTATTGCGTACATAGCGGGTGAGGCCCTCCTGCCCCAAACGGTGCAGCGCTTCGCGGATCGTATTGCGCGAAGCGTTATAAGCCTTGACCAGATCTACCTCGACCAGCGCCATTCCAGGCAACAGGCGTCCACCCATAATGTCAGCACGCAATTCGAGCGCAATCTGATCGGCTAAAGACAAACTAAGCGCCATGACCACCTCAAGATTGTTGAACAATCACTGAACCAAATGTAATCACTTTTCATGCCAATGCAGATGCACCTAGTTCGGATGGGTAAATAGGTTCAACTTCGTTAAAATACGCGCTCGCTCCCGAGGCAGTCCTATGCGTTATTCAGCAGACCATAAAGCCCAGACTCACCAACGCATCATCAAGGAAGCCTCCGTACGCTTTCGCCGCGACGGGATTGGGGCCACCGGGCTGCAACCCTTGATGAAAGCTTTGAACCTGACGCACGGCGGGTTCTATGCGCATTTCAAATCCAAGGATGAACTGGTGGAAAAAGCCCTGCAGGCGACTGCTGCAGAACTGGATGCGCATTGCGAAGCGCTGTTCAATCAGGAACGGCCGTTGGATGCATTCATAGACAGCTACCTGTCTGAATGGCACCAGACCTCACCGGAGCAAGGTTGCCCGCTACCGACCATGTCTTCGGAACTGGGCCAAAGAGGCCAGCCTAGCCCGACCACGGATGCGGTGCTTGGGGCTCGGTTGAAGCAAGTCGAAGCGGCCTTGGGAAACGCGGATGCCGATGAGCAAAGCCTGATGCTGATGTCGACACTGGTAGGCGCGCTGGTACTGGCCAGGAGTGTCGAAAGTGCAGCGTTGGCAACCCGGATCTTGAATGTGGTGCGCACCACATTGAAAGCGCAGGTTGTAGAGCAAGAAAAGGCCGGTCACTGACCGGCCTTTTCTACAATGTCCCTTAGTTGACCACCAGCCTGTCGCGGTTCTTCTCCAGCAACGCCTTACCGATACCTTTTACTTCCAGCAACTCATCCACCGCCGTGAAGGGGCCATTACTTTCACGATACGCGATGATCGCCTTCGCCTTGGCGGCGCCAATACCAAACAGGTCGCGGCGCAGGGTTTCCGCATCGGCAGCGTTCAGGTTGACCTGGGCAGATTGCTCAACCTTGGTCATCTGTGCAGCGATCGGGGTGGGAGCTTCGGTTTTGACAGACGGGGCAGCCGTGGCCGCTACGGAGATGCTCGCGAGGAAGGCAAAGATCAGGGAAGAGATAGAGGTTTTTTGCATTGGTGACGCTCCATGACATCAATAAAAGAAAAGCAGCTTTCCGAAGCTGCCTTCCTAACTTAGGTGATGTTGGGAGAGAGTCAAAAGTGACTGGGTTACAGAGTGTGTTTCATATTCCTCAACGGCCAGCTGGCCTGACTCAGCGCTGGTAGCGCACCCGCTTTGAACGGTATCAGCGGTTATGTAACCGTTGATCTCACGGCTCAAGTCGGCGCTGCTGGTAGATCCAATCGACGATTTCCCCGTCCGGCGTGTAACCGCTGACGGTGTCCCGCAACAACTGGCGAACACGGCTGAAATCGTCCTGATCCACCGCCGCAAGCAATTCGGAGAGCTTGAGCTTTAGAGTCTCCCAAGGCAGATAATCTTCATTGGCACTCATGATCATCGGATGTTGCGTCGCGACGACGTTGTCCCCAATCAGCAATTCCTCGTAAAGCTTTTCTCCCGGTCGCAACCCGGAAAACTCAATGGCAATGTCACCATGAGGGTTCTTGTCGGAACGCACACTCAGCCCTGACAAGTGGATCATCTTTTCCGCGAGTTCGACTATTTTTACCGGTTCGCCCATGTCCAGCACGAACACGTCGCCGCCCAGGCCCATTGAACCGGCTTGTATGACCAACTGAGCAGCTTCAGGAATGGTCATGAAGTAGCGGGTGATTTTGGGGTGCGTGACGGTCAGCGGCCCACCGGACTTTATCTGCTTGTGAAACAGCGGAATCACCGAGCCGGAAGAGCCCAATACATTGCCAAATCGAACCATCGTGAACCGGGTTTTATTCACGCGGGAAACGTTGGACTTATCACCGAACAACACCGGTGCAAGTTCGCGGCTGAGTGCCTGAAGCGTCAACTCGGCAAGACGCTTGGTGCTGCCCATGACGTTAGTCGGACGCACCGCCTTATCCGTGGAAATCAGCACAAAATTCGAGGCCCCGGCCTGGACGGCCGCCTGAGCCGCATTGAGTGTGCCGATGACATTGTTCAGCACTCCCTCTGCGATATTGTGCTCGACAATCGGCACATGCTTGTAGGCAGCAGCGTGGTAAACCGTGTCGACCCGCCACGCTTTCATCACATCCAGCAGCTTTGAAGGGTCACGCACTGACCCCAGGATAGGCAGCAGTTTTACCGGCAACGATTTTCGAGTAATGCGCTGTTCCAACTCAGACAGAATGCTGTAGAGGTTGAATTCGCTGTGTTCAAACAACAGCAGGGTTTTGGGCTTCAACTCCAGGATTTGCCGGCAGAGCTCTGAACCTATCGAGCCACCGGCCCCGGTCACAAGGACGCTCTGCCCCTTGATGCAATGCTCAAGCAAATCAGCTTGTGCGGGGACCGAATCACGACCCAGCAAGTCAGCAATATCGACCTCCTGAATATCATCAACCTTGACCCGTCCACTGGCGAGGTCCATAAACCCCGGGACGCTGCGCACGTGTAACGGAAACCCCTCAAGAAAACCAAGAATCTCACGACGCCGGCCGCGGTTGGAGGAAGGCAGTGCCAGGAGGATTTCTTGAGCACCGGTAGCGTCGATCATCCGTTGGATATGCTTGGGCTTGTAAACCTGAAGGCCGGAAATGACGCGTTCCGAGATGGTGTCATCGTCGTCAATGAACGCAACCGGGCGCATCACACGCCCCATGCGAAGTGCCGCGACCAACTGGTTGCCGGCGGACCCCGCACCATAAATCGCCACCCGCGGCAGGCCATCCTCACGGCTGGTAAATGGTACGTGCTGGGCCGCTGCAAACCAATCGCCGAGGAAGTACTGACGCATGGTCAGGCGCAAACCGCCGACCATAATCAAGCTTAACCACCAGTAGTTAAAGATAATGGACCGCGGCACGACGTTCTGATGATTGCTATACCAGTAGACGACCACACCCAGAATCAAAGCCGAAAGGCTGACGGCTTTGATAATGGCGACGAGTGCGTCGTTGCCAAAATAGCGCATAACAGCACGGTACATGCCAAAGCGAATGAACAACGGAATGGCAACCACCGGCGCGGCTAAGAACAACCACAGATGCATTCTGACCGGGTTGATCATCTCGTCGATTCCGAGACGGACTAAAAACGCTATCCACAGCGCTAAAGAAACCAGTACAACGTCCGCCAATACCTGTATCAGTCGTTTTTGATGACGAGGTAGCTTCAATAGCCAAGCACGCAACCGGTTTATCATGACTCACCTACCGCCCATGCGTTAGATCAAAATTTTTTGACTGCGCGATAAACGCAGTACAAAAAACACACTGTACACCGCTAACCTAAACAGGCCAATCACGCAACGCGATGCAATTAATGGGAAACACCGTCGCGCTTGATTACCTTCATGGCGGTCAAAAACAAGATTTTCAGATCGAAAAGAACGCTCATATTTTTCGCGTAATAAGCATCATAGTCAACCTTGACCGGAATCGGCAGTTCGTCCCGTCCATTAACCTGCGCCCATCCAGTGAGGCCTGGCGGAATGAGGTGCACGCCTTGCTGGGTTCGTAACTCAATGAGGTCCGCTTGATTAAACAGCGCTGGCCTGGGCCCGACAAAACTCATATCGCCAACAATAATACTCCACAGTTGAGGCAACTCGTCCAAACTGGATTTACGTAGAAAGTTGCCAATAGGCGTTAAGTATTGGGAAGGGTCCAGGAGTAGATGCGTAGCGACTGCCGGTGTGCCTGTACGCATCGAGCGAAACTTCGGCATCCTGAACAGTACATTATTCACGCCTACCCGGTCCGACCAATAAAGTGCGGGCCCTTTTGACGTCAACTTTACTGCCAGGGTGACAAGCACAATCGGAATCAGCAGTATGAGCAAAGCGACCAGGCTCAGCACAAGATCAAAAAAACGCTTCATTTCCCACCAACCTTATCATTCAAAACTATTTAGGTGAATACTTGGCAAACTTACCGGACAGCTTCGCACAGGCCTGAGACAGTCTGGACGCAATCTCTTTCTTGCGCAAAATGCAGGGTTGCTCGATCACGTGCCAAGAAAGCACAGCAGGAACAAGAGCAACAGGTAATGCCAGGATAATCATCTGCGCAGGGGATATCCCTTTGTAGAGATGAGCCAGAATCTCTTGAGTGGGAAAGGCATAGATATACAAACCGTACGAGTAATCACCCAGTTTATTGTACTGCCGTGCAAACCACTGTGTGTTAAAGGCGACGAAGAACACAGAGTAACTCCACGCCACCACCAACACCTCGACAAACACAGGCGTCCTGTAGAGACACAGGGCCGCCACCCACCCGAGCGCCAGGTACCAGATGTTCAACTGAATCTTAAATCGGTAGGCGTACAAGAACATGCCGATTACAAACGCGAAACTCCACTGCACCCAGCTACGCAACTGGAAACCGAAGACCATGTATTCGTTTTTTTGCAGCACGTTAAAAACAACATAAAACAAAAAATACACTGCAAAAAATACCGAGACCCGGCGCAGACGTGTCAAACAACCGACGACGCCGAGTGCAAACACCATCGCATACAGCAAAACTTCATAATACAACGTCCACAGAGAACCATTGATACCAGGGTAAGGGTTATCCTGAAACAGGCCAGGCAACTGAAACTGAATATCCTTCAACTTCAAGTTCCCGGTAATATACCTATGCACCTCCTTGGCGGAGAAATAATCGTGCAGACTGAGTTCAGTGAACAGGGGACCGACCACCCACGCACTTAACAGCAGCACAACTAAAAGCCCAGGATACAAACGTAAAAACCTCGCAACAACAAAGTCAATCTTTGTCTTTGAACGCTCGTAACTCAGCGATATAAAAAATCCCGAAATACAAAAAAAGGTGAATACGCCTAATCCGCCTAGCGTTATCCCGAGTTGCGCCATCAACGGCTCGGTTTCAGCCGCGCCACGAGAGAGCGGGTAAGAATGAGAAACCAGTACGAAGAACGCCGCGACCATTCGGATAAAATTGAAATTATTATCCCTCGACTTAAGCAGTTCGGCCAGGTTACCCATGCGATGTTCCACTTTGTTGGGCTAGATAATGTCGGGCCGTGATAGCAAATGCCTCATCAATGCTGACGGGAGGGGCCCAACCCAAGCGCTCGCGCGTATCAGTAATGTCCACTTGGAGAGACCCGCACAGCCGCTGCAAAAACGCCTGTTTACCCACCAAGGTTGCCGCAGCGTTTAAAAGAAAATAGGGAAATGAAAAAACGCGTGACGACTTATTCATGGCTATGGCCAGTTTTTCCAGAATCTGCCCAATAGATAAATCATTATCGTCGCTGACCAGAAACACCTGATTGGCTGCTTGCGGGTGCTTAATGCACACACAAATCAAATCCACCAGGTTATCAATGAAAACCAGGCTTCGACGGTTATCAATAGTACGAAAAGGCAGCGGCAGTTTCTTGTTCACGATCGAAAGCATGCGTTCAAAGTTCGCCTTCACACCTGGGCCATACACAAGAACAGGCCTGATTATCACGACGTCCATCGAGGTTCGCCCCGCCAGCGCCAGAAGCGCCTGTTCGGCTTCCAGCTTGGACACACCGTAGTCGTCAAGCGGCGCCGGAATATCCCGCGAGGTAAACGCAGTGTGAGCTGGGGTCTCTTCGCCGTTCACTTTGATCGAGCTGATAAAAATAAACCGTTTTACACCCGCATCGGCTGCCTGCTGGGCAAGCTTGAGCGTCGCGTCCACGTTGACCTCACGAAACGCCTGCAACGGGTTGCTATGCGTTTCATTCATGACGTGCGCACGACCTGCGGAGTGTATGACGACGTCGACTCCCAATAATGGGACCTGCCAGTCGATATCGTCCGTCAGCGACCCGACAATAAACTCCTGCACACCAGGCACGGGGGGAACACGCCTTTTACGGGTGACGCTGACAACCGGATACTTACCATCGACCAGCGCATTGAGCACTGAACGCCCTACGAAGCCGGTCGCCCCCGTGAGCAGTATTTTTGGTGTGTCTGGAACAGGGTGGAGGCGTGCATCATCCAACATATTCAAGCCTTATCAGCTGAAAGTAGCGATTTGAACAACTTATCATATTGAGAAGAGACACCTTCCCAACGATAACGACGCGTCGCAATCTCGTGCATCTTTTCACTCAATTGCGCACGTTCAGCTTCATTGGCGAAAAGGCTGGCGGCACTCTCGATCAATGCCTGACTGGACGAAAAGAACTTTGCGCAGTCTTCGGTAGAAGCGCGGTTGAACGACACATCGAAAGCAATGACAGGCAAGCTCAACCACATCGCCTCAACCAACGATGGGTTGGTTCCACCGGCGCTGTGGCCATGAATATACACAGTGGCATTGCTGCGCAACGGGCTGAGCTCATCACCGTTGTAAATAGGGTCGAGTAAGTGCAGGTGCGCCATGCCCGAATATTTATCCTGTAGCGCTTTGCCGTACTCACTGTGTTTCCAATTACCCACGATCACCAACGGCAACCCGCTGGTGCTAAAGGCTTCAATGATGATATGAATATTATTTTCAGGCTCAATCCTGCAGACGGAGAACGCATAGGGTTTACAAAGGAAAGGGTAACGCTGCAGATCCGACTCGGCCAGCACGCTGGTTTTGGCCTGATCGCCACCATAGGCGATGAGTGTGCTCTCACGCCCGTATTCGTTACGCACATAATCCTGAAGAACTTTGTTATCCGTGACGATGGCATCTGAATATTTAACCGCCACCGCTTCTGAAAACTTCAAAAATTTCTTAGCCAGAAATGACCACTTGGCACGTTTCCATTCATAGCCGTCAATATTGACAACAATTCTCTTCTTGGTCAGCATCTTTAAAAAAGGAAGTGCGATGCAGCCGGAAACCCCGAGTATCACCAGTACGTCATTTTTCCTATAGGCATGCAGCATACTGATGATGTCATAGGGAATACTTTGCACGCCGTTAGCTTTCAGCGGAACGTAAACCAAGTTGGCGTTACGATATTTCGCCGGCCGGGACGCGTACGACGTCGAGCTGCAATACACCGAAATGTCGTACACTTGATCCAGATACGTTATCAATTGTTCTGATAACGTCTCCCATCCACCGTACTGCGCCGGGAGACCGACCGTACCGATAACTGCTAATTTAACGCTCATTAAATACCCCAAGCACACTACTTTCAAAGTTATCAACTGAGAAACTAAGCGACTTTAATTTTGCAGCTTCAGACAAGCGAACGCACACTTCTGGATTCTTCTGAAGAAATTCCACTCGAGCGGAAACTTCCTCAACCTGACTTGAATCCATTAAATATCCTTCCTTGCCATTCGTAACCAGTTCGACAGGCCCACCCACCGGAGGGACAATACAAGGCACTCCAAATGAAAGCGCCTCGAGTATAGTCAGTCCAAATGTCTCCACCCATTCTTTCGGTTTCGAAAGACTAAGCAAAACATTCGCCTTCTGATAATAAGGAACGACATCCTCACACCGTGAAACAATAGTCAGGTTTCCAGGACAGCTTATCCCCGAAAAGTACTCAGCTACTTCAGTATCCCCTGCGCCCAGCACCAAGGTAAATTCAAGTCTTTTGTTATGCGTCAACATGCTTGCAACTTGTATAAACTCACCGACACCCTTATAGGCCTTTAGAGAACAAATCATCAATACACTGAACTGTTCACTGGGTTGAGTATGATACGTGTGATGCGCAGCAATACGTGCCATACCCTGTGGGATCGCATTATAAATCACCTGACTTTCTACCGCAGGAAAACACTCGGCATTCGCTAAAAAATGCGAAACGAAAACATTTTTACTTGAGCACTTTGCAGCCACCCACCGCAAGAAAAGCTTTAGCGGCCTTGGGCGGATCGACGTCTCATGAATGTGATAATAAACCTTAATACCCAGTAACTTTCCCGCCAACGCCGCACCAAACGGAAGCAGTGTATTGACGTAAAAAACCGTTGAAGACTTACGATAACTCATTAATTTAAAAAACAAAATCAGCTGTGAAAGGCTGTAACTCAATAACGTCAAATATTTGCTTTCGAAACGTTTGTAAAAATAGCGTCGTTGCACACACGGCGCAGAAGAAAGGAAGCCATCGCCGCCCTTCCCACCCAAAAACAATTCGACGTCAGCGCCCTCGCTTGAAACCGTCTCAATAACCTGCGAAAGAACCTTCGGGCTCCCGCTATAGTCATTCAGCAAATGGAAAAATATTATCTTCTTCACGACACGTCCTTAGCTGCGTTCTTTTATGCGCTTTGCCGGAACACCCGCGTAAATCGAGTTAGCCGCATATCGTCCAGCTTTCAAAACAGCGCCTGCCGCAACAACACAACCGTCCTCAAGAACCACACCGTCCAGCACGGTCACCTTGGCACCTATCCAGCAATTATTGCCGATCTGGATCCCTTCGTTATTGACGCCCTGAAGTCTAATAGGCTGGGTGGTATCAGAAAAATTATGATTCTCCGAGTGAAAGGAGACATAGTTTCCGATGATTGTGTCATGCCCAATAGCAATGCCCCCGGCGCAGCCCAAAAAGCTACCACTTCCGATACCGACATCGTTGCCAATCGAAAGCCCCTCACCCAATTTAGTCAAGCTGCCGGTACACTCGATGGTAACATTTTTCTTTAAGGAAACCCCTCGCCCAAAAACGATACCTTTGATCGCTAACGCGTCGATAAAACAACCGTCATCGATCATGAGTCCCTTACCCGCAGTAATCATTGATCGGGCTTTCACGGTAACATTTTTTCCCACAAGAATGACTGAACGTCTCCTGAAGATGAAGAAACCATTGATGGCCATGCACACTTTCGAAAAAACCAATTTTAAAAGATAACCGTCCGGAATGCGTCTATCAATTTTGATACCTCGCTTCCTTATTTTAAGAGAAAGAAACTCAACCAGTTCGATCAGCATTATTTCTTTCCTCTAAAAGACGAAATATAGGAACGCAAAAAACCTGTACTTTTATACGAGAGACTCTTTCTAAGCGAGGCCACTAGCAAATACATCTCCATCACACAGTGAAAGAGATACCCCCTGCGCTCAAAGATCACTCGAAAGCCGCGGATCATTTCCTGAAAACGAAAAACAGCCCGCTCGGCGCTGTCCGACGTATGCTCGGAAAGATCGTGTTGTAGAACAGTGTCCAGTACATAGAAGTGCGAATAATAGGACTCGTATCTGACAAAAAATGCAGTGTCCGTCGCGTAGAACTTGAGGCGTTCATCAAAAAGCGGCGACATTCTTTCATAGCATGACTTGTTGAATATTACGCCACTGTTGATAGCGAGCTTGTTAACCGAGGCGTTCATACCGCTATCAACGTGCTCGGACAAGCGGCCGAAAAACCACACGCGTCGGCCTGGGCTGATCAGTGTTTCTCGGGAGTAGATTTTAGGGAGCATAACCCCGAACGAGTGCGGCGCTGAGGTGGCCTCATATTTAAGCGCAGTAGAGAGTGCATCGACATAATCCTGACTGGCATAGTCTGTATCATCGTCGGAAATCATGAAATGCGTAGCACCGTTAGTAAAGGCCATATCGGCTACGCGATTATAGACATGTGGCAAGCCATCATTATCACCCTCAAGCCAGGTTAAACGTTCGCTCGATAATGCGGGCGAGCAAGACGGCGTATTGTTCCACACATAAAAATCAACAGAAATGCCGTGCGCCTGAAAGCGCACGCGATTGTTCAGCAACGTCGTGATAGCAGCCGAGTCTTTATAATGCCTCTTATAAAGCACAATCAATATCGAAAGCTTAGCGTGCACGATATTTAGACTCATCGATTACCACCACTATAATTAGCGCAAAAAGATACAGCACAACACTGTTAGTGTAAGACTGGAAAAAAAAGCTGCTCAGAAAAAATGGATAACTGATGACCAGGTAATCGGCCACTCCCCTCATGAACACATCACCGCCAACACGCATCGCTTGAGTGATCGCGACGACCTTACTGTAAAAGCAGATCAACCCCATCATGATCGCCACCCCCAGATAACCCGAGGATGCGAGAAGATTCAGCCACAGCGAATCAAACCAGTGCAACTGCCCCGGCCCGATCGCTCCGAACCCCAAGCCAAGCGGCATCGTGTTAAGGGATCCAAGAACCACATACCATTGACGAACCCTGTCAAGAGCCGACAGATCCTCCGTATACCCCAGCGCGAGGTATAAAAATATAGAACCCGTCACCGACAGGAAATAACCATACCCTAGCAAACTGATGAATAGCTTTCGGCGAAACAACTGTAAGACCGCCAGGAAGAGGACGGCCGATATCATGCCAATAGCAGAGGTTCTCACCGATCCATAAATGATCAGCACGGTCGAAAAAATTGCGACCACCGTATATAAAAAAAACCTTGAATCGTAAGATCTTTTCCTGATCGTCTGCGCAAGCAGGCACAGCGTAAACAGTGCGGTATTCAAAATAAATGCTGAAAACTCCAGAGTACCGGTAAAAAATCCGGACATCCTGGGATTGCCGTCCCTCATGGAGTTATAGGTCTCCAATGTAAATCCTTTCTCAGACAGCAACGGCCAGTACCAGAACTGCTCCGGGTCACTGATCGTCTGATATTGATACAACGCATACCCGCCTGAAATAAAAGTCATCACCACCAGTGTAGAAAATATAACACGCAACTTAGTCTCAAGCGTTAACCCCATACACACCGCATTCACCGTCAATGCAAAGAGCACCGGCATAGCAAATGATCGAAACATCCGAAAGGACGCCTCTGTAAAATCACCGCACACGCAATAGAACACTAAAAAGAATAAAACCAACAGCAACGGCGTTTTATATCTACTCGGAAGCGTAAAGCGAGTACCCGCATAAAAAAATGCAATCAACACCATTAATAAAATATAAAGCAGTGCGGCGCCTTCACGCCAAGCGCCCACAACGCTGGGAGCGTGGAGCGTTAAAATAACGTAATCTGACAGCATCAGCATTATTAAAAAAAAGCGCAGGCCTAACGCACTCATACTTTACCCGGCCTATTTTTTTTGCCACCCTGCCTTTTAAGCTTCAAACAAGCTAATTTGAGGGCAACCTTAACTTTTTGTGTGGCACTGAGTTCAAAAAACAATGCCGGTAAAAAACGCTTATCAAAATCAATTAATCTAGACACGACCGCCGGTGGAATCGCCGTGGTTATTTTCCCCGCCTGCTGGTAGACGGCTATATCCCCAGTCCATGTGACGTACGCCTCCATCTCATTCGCACACATAGCGCCGTCATACAGGCACGCTTGATAACGGGATTTAACTGCCTCATAGCCATTAACGGCCAACACCGACTGTATAATTTCGCTACCGTTCTGGCGATGTAGAATGCTCGCAATAAAATCATCGACACTTTCATCTTTTAAATTATCCGCAGGCGAATAACCTTGTACGGGGGCGCGCAGCCCAACACACCGACGGCCTTTAAAGAGTTGCTCCGCAAACGCGGTTCCCCCCGGGGTAGGATAACTATCAACGTAAAAATCCGCTGACTCTAAAAGCTTTAAATAACTTTCGTAGGGCACAGACGATAATATCTTGAATCGGCTCCAGTACCTGAGCTTTAACGGCCACCACCAGAAATTTGTAAGCGGACTGGCGCCGACAATCCAGAATGTCGAGTGTTTAAATTCAGAAAGCACTCTGTGAATGGCGGGTCTCAGATCATAGTGCTTGACCGGCTTAAACTTGAATGGAGATGCTGCGCTGAAAAAATTTAACGCATCCTGTTTGCCAGGCAAGCGGTGAGTCTTTGTGACGAGGGTACTTGTCAGCGGAATCCCCAGAAACGACTTCTGCCCGCTGATTGTCTTCTTCATATCCCGGCGTCGACCGAATGTACTAAGTTCAAAGTACACGTCCGCCACCGAACTGCCGTAGGTGAACACGTGATCTGCGTGATTGACGAAAAAGACCTTAGCCTGGGTAAAACTCTTCACTATTTTGCACGCAATAACAGAAATCATGTCATCCGGATGAATATGCAAAACAATCCGACGGTACGATTTAAGCGATTCTACGATTGCAGCGATTTTCTCCAGAGGTGTATAAGCGCCTATAACCGTACACGTGTCAAAAAACCCGCGGGTACGCTCAATCGCTTTCTCATCACTTTGCCGAGTTATCAGCAGATCCGGTTTTTCCCGGTGCATCGTGGAAAGCTGCTCCATCAGTCGAGTATGACCACCGATCAGATAGGGCTCAGAAATCAGATGAATACAATCTTTTGAAGGTGTGTGACCACTATTGTTTGGCAATACATCCGTGCACCGCGCGGTTAACAGGTCTTCAAGCTCGGGGTCGTCATAAATACCTTTATCAACCGCCCAGAGTATTGCCCCATACACCTCAGACAATTCGAGACTCTTGTTAACGTCTTCTTGCGCTAAAATCATGTCGCGGATTGAAGATAGCAAGCCACTCATGGTCAAAACGTCCTCACCCAGCGTTATTTTTATTTAATTTTCTGTAAATAAGAAAATACATGACTAGCCAGTACACCCCGTAGTTAAGCGCATGTGCCCACGTCACCCCGACAGGGCCGCCTACCTTCGTCAGTGCGACGGTCAACAGGTAGAACCCGAGTGAAAAAAACACTTCCGTAAGGATATACATCTTCACCATTGCCTTGCCCAACATCAGGTAGGCAAGTATCCAACTGGCAATCTTCAGCGTGTCACCGAGCATCTGCCAGGCAAAAAAGTCTCTCATCGGGCTAAACGCGCCGGTGAACAGCAGACCGATTATGAAATCTCTTAAAAGATAGATAACCAAACCACAGACCATGGCAACAGGCAAAATCAATTTGTAGCCTTGGATAATCTCTCTCTTAATCTCTTGAGGGTCGACCAACTCCGACAACTTGGGTAAAAAATACAACCCGAGCGTTGTGGTCACCAGCAATAGATAAGCCGTACTTAAACGCCACATGGCCTCCCAGTACCCCGCTGTTTCCCAGCCAAATTCCGAGCCCAGATAGTTCCGCACCAGGATATGACTAACCGGCACGCAGGCCGCTGTCGTGAGCGCCATTGCAGTAAATTTGGTCAAATTTATCGCGACTTGTTTATCCAGCTTTCCAAACAGATTCGACAAACGAAACCACGGTGTTCTGTAGCACAGCAGGCATGTCACAAAAAAAGCGATTGACTGATACAACACCAACGAAATCAGTGCGCCGTACAAGCCAAACTGAGTCACCATGACGATAATAACTAAAAGCGAAAGAACGCTTCCTCCGATGTTTGCGAGAATGTATCGATTGATTTCCTTTTTGCCGTTAAGGATCGCAAGCAGCAGTGTATTGAATGAAAAAAAGATAAGCGTAGCCGCGCACCAGATGAAAACGCTGTAGAGCGATTCGTCGTTAAAACACCATACCGCCAGGGGTTTACTGAATAGAATAATAAGGATGGAAGTCAACACGGAGCCAGCACAAGCAATCGTACCCGCCGTGCGCCATACGCGGTGCTGCGCGCCCTCATCGTCTTGATATTCAGCGGTGTATTTCGTCACGCCGGTACTGATGGCGCCCGTTGAGAAGGTGGTCACCATCTGCACTGCGTTTTGGAACTGGCCCAGCGCTGCGTATCCAGAGGGCCCCACATAGATGGCCAACATTTTATTGATGCCCAACAAGGTGAGCATTTTAATCACTACAGCAATGCCGTTGAGAAAGCTTGTTTTAAGCAGTGTCATATTCAGGCTTCTGCAGAAAAGCTGTTACAGGCTTCAATAACACCCTGCATCTCGGCATCCGTCATGACCGGGCTCATCGGCAGGCTCAAGACTTCCTGATGAATACGCTCGGTAAGGGGAAACGATTTATTATAAAAATCAGCACCCACATAGGCCTGTTGCTGATGAGGCGGGATCGGGTAATGAATTAATGTTTGAACGCCTGACGCAGTAAGATGAGATTGCAGCTTTTCACGCTGCTCAGAGCGCACGACAAACAGGTGCCAAACATGTGCGGTGTGGCTCATCACGTCAACGTCACCGCCCAAGGGCAGCTTGATCGAAGGGTTGTTTATTCCGGCCATATAAGTGGCCGCCACACGTCGACGCGCTTCGGTCTGGGCCTCCAGGTATTTGAGTTTGACACTCAACATGGCAGCTTGAATCTCATCCAGCCGGCTATTCACGCCCTGGACGAGGTTTTTGTACTTTTCATGTGAACCGTAGTTTCGTAATGCCTGAATCATGCTGACCAAGTCAGCATCACTGGAAGTAATGGCCCCGGCATCACCCAACGCCCCCAGGTTTTTACCTGGGTAGAAGCTGAACCCTGATGCATCCCCCCAGTTACCCGCACACTTACCCTCGATCTGAGCGCCATGCGCCTGAGCAGAGTCTTCCAGCACCAGCAGATTCTCACGCTTGGCGATTGCGTTGATTGCGGGCATATCGGCCAACTGCCCATAGAGATGGACCGGCAGGATCAATCGAGTTTTTTCTGTCAGCGCGCGCTCAACGTTCTTGGGGCAAAGGTTATAGGTATCCTCGTCAGGCTCGACCAAAATCGGTTTCAGATTATTTTCCGTGACGGCCAACAGTGTCGCGATATAAGTATTAGCTGGGACAATCACCTCATCGTGATCCTTGAGCTTTCCCAGCGCTTTCCAAGCGCGAATCGTCAGTGTCAGAGCATCCAGCCCATTGGCTACGCCAACACAGCGGCTCGCGCCCGTGTAGGCGGCGAACTCTTCCTCGAACCGCTTGAGGTGCTCGCCCTGAATATACCAACCCGAGTCAATGACACGTGTGGCAGCCTCCACCAGCTCTTCACGGAGTGTCTTGTTCAATGATTTTAGATCGAGAAATTGAATCATCAAAATTACCTGGCTTCGGTGCTACGTTATTAGGTGCCTGGGGCAAAGTCGGCTTCTACGCCATTTTTTCGTAGAGGAGAGCTTCCCTGCCACACCCTCACTGCTAACGGTTAGAGACTGGGCGGAAAGAATAACGCGCTTTAGGTTTAAACATAATCATGTCTGAAACACGTCCTTCACCATTCAGATTTTTCCTGTCACCCCAGTGGAATTTTACGTAAACCTTTTCCTACAAAATACGCTACCGGGACAGCGCCCAGGGTTTGATGCTGTAACCGCTGGAGCCAAGCAGCCTGGTCTTTGACTCACGCCTTACGGGCTACTCACCCTCGAGCCGGGTGGTTGATTCGTTTTCGCCTAGGCGACTACTACCAAAAAGAAACCCGCGGATGTCGGCAGCTACGCCGTGCTATCAAGGACATGCGGGGGCCCTAGATGATACAGCGCTCACTCTCCAATTCAACAAAACTGAACGATCAAAGCGCTTTTACGCGCTCATGGCTTATCGCAATGATTCTGATCTGCCATATACGGCAAGTAACTCAGCAATCTCCTGCGCTTAAAATTAGTTGCATAGCTCACAAATTTATTAGCGATAATGGCTCGATCAAAACGCATGCTCGATAGCGCCAGACACGATAGATGAGCACAACTATTTAAGCTTTATCAGGCGGCAACTTGAGCGATACTTGATTAAGTAATAGCGCATTGCTAAAGCCCACTTGTCGCCGGGCAGTGCAACACGTGACTTGTTTTACATATTGAAATCGCTTTAAACACCGAGCAACACGGCGACGATTTGCGCTAAGGAATCAACGGATTTCTTTGATTGAGCCGCTATGAGGGCAGCGTGCAGAGGCGGGAGAGACGGAGGGAGCAGAGCTCGAATAGCGCCAGGTATGGCTGGAGAGTCCTGGAAACGATATCTATAACAAATTTGCGCGGCACAACTTATACGCATTCAAGAGCAGGTCGCTGCAAGCGAGGACGATCGGAATGGCGAAAACACCAGAAGACTGGCTTGCCACTCCATAGAGCCAGCAGGCTCGGCACTCATCAAGACACCCTCGCAAATGTGCCCGACTAGATGCGTCCCGTTGTGCTCGATTTCTGCCGCCGGCTACGCGAAATCCCAACGCCGAGCAGTGGACCAATCAGCATGCCAATGATCAGCGCCGCCACGACAAATACCGCTACGGGCATCTGCGCAGTGCCCCAACCGAAAAACGAAAGGGAGACGCTTTGTTGGTTTTCCAACACAAAGCCTAAAACCACCAGTGCAATAACCAATGCCACCAGCACCAGGACAGCGCGCTTAACCCCACGCATAACTTTCTCCTACTTCAAAAAGACTCAGACGCCTTCTTCTTCGTCTTCGTTCACTCGATCACGCAGCTCCTTGCCCGGCTTGAAGTGAGGCACAAACTTACCGTCGAGGCTGACGGATTGCCCGGTCTTCGGGTTACGACCTACACGCGGTGCGCGATAGTGCAAGGAGAAGCTGCCAAACCCACGGATCTCAATTCGGTCTCCGGTGGCCAGACATTGGGACATCTGTTCGAGCATAGTCTTGATAGCCAGCTCCACATCCTTGGATGAAAGCAGCCCTTGATGGGTGACAATTCGTTCGATCAACTCCGACTTCGTCATATTTTTCCCTTCTTTTTCAAGCAGCTAGGAAAAGCGCTTCGAAGGTTTTAGCATGACTCGATGAATTTGAACAGCCCACCCAGCAACTTATCTGCAGCATAGCCAGACACCCGCAACCCACGCTTGGCAGCCTCATTTGCAGATCACCAACATGGTGCGAGTAACAGCGCCGGCGGGGTTCCAGCCGAACAGGTAGTCGCCCTCTTCATCCTTGGCATCACTGGATCGGGTGACGACCTTGTAGCCCTGCATCTTGCATTCCCGAGCCGCGCGTTTCTCGCACTTATCCCAGTTACTGCCAAGGCCCGAGCAGTCGATCTCAATGCCACTAACGCCGCGCTTGGCGTGTGTTTTGGCACTGGTGGCAGAGCAGCCAGCAAGTATTACGACCGCGAGCAAAATGATAAGCCTGTTCATTTAAATCCTTATTGAATCAACAACGCTGCAGCGCTTTTATGAAGAACTATAGTCAGTTCTGACACCCGGCTGCGCAGCTTGGTTCTCATTTGTTGATTCAACGAATTTCAGGCACAAAAAAGGGCGACCGAAGTCGCCCTTTTTAATGGTCGGACAGAACTTAGTTCTGTTTTTCCATTTGTGCACGCAGCAGGTCGCCCAGAGTGGTCGGACCCGAAGCGATGTCAGAGGTCGCTGGCTTGTCGCGCAGGCTCTGGATTGCTTCTTTCTCTTCGATCTCGTCTTTCGACTTGATGGAGAGTTGGATCACGCGGCTCTTGCGGTCAACGCTGATGATCTTGGCTTCTACTTCCTGGCCTTCTTTCAGAACGTTGCGCG
>PJQF01000132.1_pt1 | contig 46080 bp, 49 predicted proteins | sample 1503741 | NCBI WGS metagenome assembly PJQF01 (sample SAMN07775949, study PRJNA414020) | Biofilm metagenome, whole genome shotgun sequencing project. | isolation source: biomolecule (vanillin) treated reverse osmosis membrane biofilm | place: India: Nagpur | collected 2017-03-21 | reverse complement strand
CTGCCGCCTGGCCCGTGAGCTGCTCGACGGCCACAACCTGGTGAAGCTGGAAGTGTTGGCCGACCAGAAAACCCTGTTCCCCAACGTAATCGAAACCCTCAAGGCCGCCGAAACGCTGGTCAAGGAAGGCTTTGACGTCATGGTCTACACCAGTGATGACCCGATTATTGCCCGTCAATTGGCGGAAATCGGCTGCATCGCGGTGATGCCGCTGGCCGGTCTGATTGGTTCCGGGTTGGGTATCTGCAACCCTTACAACCTGCAGATCATCCTCGAAGAAGCCAAGATCCCTGTGCTGGTGGACGCGGGCGTGGGCACTGCCTCCGACGCCACCATCGCCATGGAGCTGGGCTGCGATGCGGTGCTGATGAACTCGGCTATCGCCCATGCCCAGCAGCCGGTCATGATGGCCCAAGCCATGCAACACGCAATCGTCGCCGGTCGCCTGGCCTATCTCGCCGGGCGCATGCCGAAAAAACTTTACGCCAGCGCTTCCTCGCCGCTGGATGGTCTGATCAAGTAAGAGCCATTGATGACTGAATCAAACGAAACGCCGAACACCGTGGAAGAAGGCGACGAGTCCAAGCACCGCCGCATCAAGAGTTTTGTGATGCGCGCCGGTCGCATGACCGAAGGCCAGCAAAAGGGCCTGGAACAAGGTACGCCGCTGTTCGTACTGCCATTGGCTGACGCGCCGGTGGACTACGACCAGGTATTCGGTCGTTCGGCCCCACGCTCCCTGGAAATCGGCTTCGGCATGGGCCACTCCCTGCTGGAAATGGCCGCGGCCGCGCCGGAACAGGACTTCATCGGTGTCGAAGTACACCGCCCGGGTGTCGGCGCGCTGCTTAACGGCGTGCTGACCCAAGGCCTGACCAACCTGCGGGTCTACGACTGCGACGCGATCGAAGTGCTCAACCGCTGCATCGCCGACAACAGCCTCGACCGCCTGATGCTGTTTTTCCCGGACCCGTGGCACAAGTCCCGCCACCACAAGCGTCGCATCGTCCAGGCTTCGTTTGCCGAACTGGTACGCAGCAAGCTGAAAGTGGGCGGCATCCTGCACATGGCCACCGACTGGGAACCGTACGCGGAATACATGCTGGAAGTGATGGACGTAGCGCCTGGCTATCGCAACCTGGCCGAAGACGGCAAATGCGTGCCACGCCCGGCCGAGCGCCCGATCACCAAGTTCGAACGCCGCGGCGAGCGTCTGGGGCATGGGGTTTGGGATTTGAAGTTCGAGAAGGTCGACTGACACGTCATTAGCGTGGAATGCAGTCAAAAATGTGGGAGGGGGCTTGCTCCCGATAGCGGTGGATCAGTCCTCTTGATGTCGACTGACACTCAGCTATCGGGAGCAAGCCCCCTCGCGCATTTGTATCTGTGTGTTGGGTTTGGGGTCAGCGGCGGTCTGCCACAACGCCAATCAACACCAGCACCACCACCAACACCGGCGCCAGGCTGTAGTTATTGAACTGGCTCAGCCCGCGCACTATCCACGGTGTGGCATACAGCAATGCCGCGCCGCTGCCGATCATGCACACCAACGCCATCAACGGTACACGCAGCGCACCGGCGATGCTGCCCAGGCGGCCTTCGATCCAGCCTTTGATATCAGCGCCAAACAGCACCAGCAAACAGCCGACAAGAGCCAGGGAGATTTCCGAGAGGTTGCTGCGGCTCCAGCGGGATACGGTGGCGAGCAGGTCGAGTACCAAATCCATTCGAATTCCTTAGAGCGTCAGCTCAAAAACTTCTGCAACAGGTCATTGAGAAAGAGTTGCCCGCGGTCAGTCGCCGCCAGGCGTGACGGTTCGACCTGCATTAAGCCACTTTGTTCTGCCTCACGGCGGCCTTCGTCGAGGCTGGCCAAGTCGAGGCCGGTGCGCTCGGCGTACAGCCTGGATTCAACGCCTTCGGTGAGCCGCAACGCGTTCATCAGGAATTCGAACGGCAGTTCTTCATTGGTCAATTCTTTCGCGCCAGCCTGGAAGCTTTTGGCCGGGTTCAGATAGTCCTTCGGCGCTCGGGTCTTCCAGGTGCGCACGATGCGCCCGTCCGGATGGCTGAGCTTGCCGTGGGCGCCTGCGCCGATGCCGATAAAGTCGCCGAAGCTCCAGTAATTCAGGTTATGCCGCGCCGGGCGCCCTGGTTGGGCATACGCCGACACTTCATATTGCGCGTAACCGTGCTCGGCCAGCAGCGCCTGGCCAGCTTCCTGAATGTCCCACAGCATGTCGTCTTCCGGCAGCACGGGCGGCTGGTTCCAGAAGACGGTGTTGGGTTCCAGGGTCAGCTGGTACCAGGACAGGTGGGTCGGCTTGAGGGCGATGGCTTGGCGCAAGTCGCTCAGGGCATCGTCCAGGGACTGGTTGGGCAGGCCGTGCATCAGGTCCAGGTTGAAGTTATCAAACCCGGCCTGGCGCGCCATGCCGGCGGCGCGTACGGCTTCATCGCCGTTGTGGATACGGCCCAGGGCTTCGAGCTTTTCCTGCTGAAAGCTCTGGATGCCGATGGACAGGCGATTGATCCCCAGCTTGCGGTACGCCACGAACTTCTCTTGCTCGAAGGTCCCGGGGTTGGCTTCCAGGGTGATTTCGATATCGCCGGCAAACGCAATGCGCGCTTCCACGCCTGTGAGCAGGCGACCCAGGGCCGCGGCGCTGAACAGGCTTGGCGTACCGCCGCCGAAGAAGATCGAACTCAGTTCGCGGCCGTAAACCGCCTGCAGGTCTTGATCAAGGTCGGCCAGCAGCGCGTCCACATACTCTTCTTCCGGCAGCACGTTGCTGGCGGTGTGGGAGTTGAAGTCGCAATACGGGCATTTGCGCACGCACCACGGGATGTGGATGTACAGCGCCAGGGGCGGCAGCACCGGCAAGGCCGCCCGAGGTGTTTGCGCGCCGCCGTGGATCAGCGGCTGCGCAGAGGTGTTCTGGGTCATTTCAGGCTCAAGCGTTGGCGCAGCAAATCCATTGCGCGGGCGCGGTGGCTGATCTGGTTCTTGTCGGCCGGGCTCAGTTCGGCGCTGGAGACATTGCGCTCCGGCACCCAGAACAGCGGGTCATAGCCAAACCCATGTTCGCCGCTGGCGGCATGCAGGATGCGCCCGTGCCACAGGCCTTCGCAGAGGATCGGCAGCGGGTCATCGGCATGCCGCACCAGCGCCAGCACACAGACGAACTGCGCGCCACGCATCGCGTCCGGCACCTCCTTGAGGGCGTCCAGCAGCTTGGCGTTGTTGGCCGCATCGCCCTTGCCGTCGGCATAGCGCGCCGAGTAGATGCCAGGGGCGCCGCCGAGGTAATCCACCGCCAGGCCCGAGTCATCGGCCAAGGCTGGCAGCCCGGAGATACGCGCGGCATTGCGTGCCTTGAGGATCGCGTTCTCGACAAACGAAAGGCCGGTTTCTTCCGGCTCGACCTGGCTGAACTCGCCAATCGAGCGCAGTTGCACGGACTCACCGAGCATGGCCTGGAGTTCTTTGAGTTTGCCTGCGTTATGGCTGGCGAGTACCAGTTGGGTAAGGTTCATCATGGCGCCGGGAACAGTTCCTGGTTGAAACTGAAACCGTGAGCCTTGCCGCCGGTTTCAACATTGATGGTGAAAATCTTGGTTTCCTGCTGTGGCACCGGGTATTGGGCGATGTAGTTGGTGCTGCCGTTCTCGGTGACCTTCTTGAACGTCAGCATCTCGCTTTTGCCGCCGAGGTCTTTGACCGTGCCGGTGACGGTGGCATCGATCGGCGTCACGCCCTTTTGCACGAACACGTTGATCATGCCGACCTTTTTGTCGCGTACCACTTCCAGTTGCTGGGCCTGTTCCGGCTGCAGGAAGGTGGATGTGAAGGTGTTGTAACGCACGGTGATATCACCAAATTCCTTCAGGCGGTTGCTGTCGATAGCGTCGGCTGCCATGGCACTGGTGCCCAGGCAGGCGGTGAGTAGAAAAATAGCCAAACGACTCATGTTCGTCCTCCTTGAAAATGGTTAGACGGCGATTTGATGGTCTGTCAGGCCAGGGCTGCTGACTCGGTAGATACCGATTTCGCCCAACAGATTGGGCCATAGCTTACTCGCCCAGCCGTGGCGGTGCTGTTGATCGACGGCAAGGCGGTTGATCACCTTGGCTTCACGCTCGCCGCACAAGGCTTCGAAGTCTTCGAATGTGCAGAAGTGGATGTTTGGGGTGTTGTACCACGTGTATGGCAGGAAGTCCGACACCGGCATCCGGCCCTTGGTGGCCAGGTACCACCGGCAGCGCCAATGGCCGAAGTTGGGGAAGGTGATGATGCACTGGCGGCCTACACGCAGCATTTCGTCGAGGATACGGTCCGGGTAGTGCACTGCTTGCAGCGCCTGAGTCATCACCACAATGTCGAAGCTGTTGCTGGCAAAGTTGCCCAGGCCCTTGTCCAGGTCCTGCTCGATCACGTTGATGCCCTTGGCCACGCACTGGGCGATGTTGTCCGGGTCGTTTTCCAGGCCATAGCCGGTGACTTGCTTGTTGTCGCGCAGCCAGCTCAGCAGTTCGCCATCGCCGCAGCCAAGGTCGAGCACGCGGCTGCCGGCGGGGATCCAGTCTTGGATGATTTCCAGGTCGGCTCTCATGGCGTTCTCACAGTGCTATTCGGTTCATGTAGTTGCTGAAGGCCTGCAGGTAACGCGGGATCGGAATCAGGAAGGCGTCGTGGCCTTGCGGTGCATCGATCTCCAGGTAGCAGACGTCTTTGCGGGCGGCCATCAAGGCATCCACCAACTCCCGGGAGCGGGCCGGCGAGAAGCGCCAGTCGGTGGTAAACGACATCACGCAGAACTTGGCCGTGGCGCCCTCGAAGGTTTTCGCCAGGTCGTCGTCATGGTTCGCGGCCGGGTCGAAGTAATCCAAGGCCTTGGTCATCAGCAGGTAGGTGTTGGCGTCGAAACGCCCCGAGAACTCCTCGCCCTGATAACGCAGGTAGCTTTCCACCTGGAACTCGACGCTGTGGAAGTCGTAGTTGAGCTTCTCGCTCTTGAGCCCACGGCCGAATTTTTCGCCCATGGAGTCATCGGAAAGATACGTGATGTGCCCGACCATCCGCGCCAGCATCAAGCCGCGCTTGGGAATCACACCTGCTTCCTGGAACGAACCCCCGTGGAACTCGGGGTCGGTGAGGATGGCTTGGCGCGCCACTTCGTTGAACGCGATGTTCTGCGCCGACAGTTTTGGCGCCGAGGCGATTGCCAGGCAATGGCGCACGCGATCCGGGTAGGTGATGGTCCACTGCAACGCCTGCATGCCGCCCAGGCTGCCGCCGATCACCGCGGCCCATTGTTTGATGCCCAGCCGGTCGGCGAGGCGGGCCTGGCTGTGTACCCAGTCTTCCACGGTCAGTACCGGGAAGTCCGCGCCGAAGGGCTTGCCGGTTTCCGGGTTGAGGCTGCTCGGGCCGGTGGAGCCGTTGCAGCCGCCGAGGTTGTTGAGGCTGACCACAAAGAACTTGTTGGTGTCGATGGGCTTGCCGGGGCCGATGCAGCTGTCCCACCAGCCGGGCTTGCGCTCGTCGGCACTGTGGAAACCGGCGGCGTGATGGTGGCCGGACAGGGCGTGGCAGATCAGCACGGCGTTGCTCGCCGTGGCATTCAACTGGCCGTAGGTTTCGTAGATCAGGTCATAGGCCGGCAGCGAACGGCCACAGGCCAAGGCCAGCGGTTCGCTGAAGTGCGCCAATTGGGGCACGACCAGTCCAACAGAATCGGGGGGGAAGGCAGCTGGCATCGACCCTGCTCTCGTTTAAATGAGGCGTAAGTCTAAAGACCGCTGCACCTAGCGGCAAGCAAAGGCCTGCACCCGTACAAAGATACAAATGTGGGAGGGGGCTTGCTCCCGATGACGGCGTGGCAGTCGACATCTGTTTGACTGACCCACCGCTATCGGGAGCAAGCCCCCTCGCAGATTTTTTAGCGCACTCAGATCAGGCCAAACAGTTCTTTTGGCATGAACGCGTAGTAGGCCAGGCGCGGAATCACCCAGCTTTGCAGCAGCTGGATCGCGATGAACGCGAAGATCGGCGAGATATCCAGGCCGCCCAGGTTGGGTATCAACCGACGGAACGGTGCCAGCACGGGCTCGGTAATCTGGGCAACCAGCTCAGCACCTGGGCTGCGGCTGCCGGGTGCGACCCACGACAGGATCACGCTGATGATCATCGACCAGAAGATGATCTTCAAAAACAGCGAGAAGATCCCGATCAGGCCCCATGGCAACAGCAGCACGGTGAAGGCCTGGTAGCCGTTGAGCATCAGGATCACCACAAACAGCAAAATCTGCAGCAACAGCGCCAGCACCAGCGACGACATGTCCAGGCCGAACAGGCTCGGGATCACTCGGCGCAGGGGCTTGAGCAGCGGTTGAGTGGCCTTCACCACGAACTGGCACAGCGGGTTGTAGAAGTTCGCCCGCACCAGTTGCAGGATAAAACGCATCAGCACGATCAGCAGGTACAGGCTGCCCAAGGTCTGGATGATGAAAATGGCAGCGTCATTGATTCCGAGCATGTTTGTTTCCTGTCTAATCCAGTTGCGAGTAGGGGACGACTATTTACCCAGCTGCTCGGCCATTTCAGCCGAACGATGTGCTGCAGCACCCAGTGCTTTTTCCACCAGGGCTTCAAAACCTCCGGCCTGGAACGATTCGATGGCCGCTTGCGTGGTGCCGCCCGGGGACGTCACGCGGCGGCGCAGCTCGGCCGCATCCACCTCGCTGGCGACGGCCATCTTCGCCGCGCCCAGCGCGGTTTGCTCGGCCAGTTGCTCCGCGACTTCATGTGGCAAGCCCAGTTTCACGCCAGCGGCGGTCATGGCCTCGATCAACAGGAAGAAGTAGGCCGGGCCGCTGCCGGAGACGGCGGTTACCGCATCCAGTTGGTGTTCCTGTTCCAGCCACAGGGCAATGCCCACTGCAGACAGCAGCTCTTGAGCCTGGTCACGTTGTTGGGCGCTCACTTGGGATGTGGCGTACAGGCCGCTCACGCCTTGGCGCAGCAGCGCCGGGGTGTTGGGCATGCAGCGCACGATTGGCTGGGCACCGAGCCAGTGGTTCATGCTGGCGCAGGTGATGCCGGCGGCAATCGATACCACCAGTTGATGCGGTTGCAGGCTCGGGCGCAGGCTTTCGCACACGGCTTTCATGGCTTGCGGTTTCACTGCCAGCACGATCACGTCAACGCCCTGAATGGCTTCGGCGTTGTCGGCAAAGGTTTCGATCCCGTGCTCGGCGCTGACGCGCGCACGCGTGTCGGCGCCCGGGTCGCTGGCGCGGATGTGCTGGGCTTGCAGGCCTTTGGCCCGCAAGCCACCGATCAGGCTGGCCGCCATGTTACCGGCGCCGATAAAGGCAATACGCGTGTTGCTCATGACAGGTCCTTATTCAGAGGGAGGTCAGCCATTTCACGGCTGGCCGTAATCACGGGCGCCAAACAGGGCGGTACCGATCCGCACCCAGGTGGCGCCTTGGGCGATGGCCGACTCAAGGTCGTGGCTCATGCCCATGGAAAGTGTGTCCAGGCCCAGGTTCAGGCTCGCCTGCAGGTCGCGTACTGTCGCGAAGGCTGCATCCTGCTCGGCGCGGTCTTCAGTCGGTTCGGGGATCGCCATCAAGCCACGCAGCTTCAGGCGCGGCAGGGCGCTGATCGCTGCGGCCAGGGCCGGCAGGTCGGCGGGTGTACAGCCGGACTTGCTGGCTTCGCCACTGACGTTGACCTGGATGCAGATGTTCAGCGGCGGCAGGTCGGCCGGGCGTTGTTCAGACAGGCGTTGCGCGATTTTCAGGCGGTCCACGGAATGCACCCAAGCAAAGTTCTCGGCGATCGCACGAGTCTTGTTCGATTGAATGGGGCCGATGAAGTGCCAACTCAAGGGCAGGTCGTTTAATTCGGCCTGTTTGCCCAGGGCTTCCTGCAGGTAGTTTTCGCCAAAATCGCACATCCCGGCCGCATAGGCTTCGCGTACCGCTTGCGCGGGTTTGGTCTTGCTCACGGCCAGCAAGTGGATGCTGCTTTCGTCACGTTGCACGGCGTGGGCCGCGGCGCGGATCCGCTCGCTAACCAGGCCAATGTTGTCTGCTATCGTCGACATTCAAGATGCACCCGTGGATATGGAGTCCGCGGCATTCTACTGGAAATGGAAAGCCCTATGGATATCACTGAATTGCTGACGGCCAGCGTGCGTCGTGGCGCCTCTGACCTGCATTTGTCGGCTGGCGTGGCGCCGATGCTGCGTGTGGATGGCGAGGTCTGGCCCCTGGACGGCCCGGCGCTGTCGCCCCCGCAAGTGGCGGATTTATTGAGCCCTTTGCTCAACCAGTACCAAGAAAAGGATTTCGAAACATCTCTTGAAACGGATTTTGCCTTCGAGCTGCCGGGCGTGGCGCGGTTCCGGGCGAATGTGTTCCAGCAGGCGCGCGGCATGGGCGCGGTGTTTCGCACCATTGCGACCGAGGTGCAAAGCCTGGAAAGCCTCGGGCTGGGAGAAGTGTTCCAACGGATCACCCGGTTTCCGCGCGGCCTGGTGTTGGTGACCGGGCCAACCGGGTCCGGCAAGTCCACGACGCTGGCAGCGATGATCGACCATCTTAATCAGCACCGGCGCCAGCACATTCTTACGCTGGAAGACCCCATCGAATTTATCCACAGGCCGAAAATGGCCTTGATCAACCAGCGGCAGGTACAACGCGATACACACAGTTTTTCCACGGCGCTGCGTTCGGCGCTACGGGAAGACCCGGATGTCATTCTGGTGGGGGAGTTGCGTGACCTGGAAACCATACGGCTGGCGCTGACGGCAGCTGAGACCGGGCACCTGGTGTTTGGCACCGTGCACACCACGTCGGCGGCAAAGACCGTGGACAGGCTGGTGGATGTGTTCCCGACCGGGGAAAAGGCCATGGTTCGCACGATGCTGTCGGAGTCGTTGCAGGCGGTGGTGTCCCAGGTGCTGGTCAAGAAGATCGGCGGCGGGCGGGTGGCGGCTCACGAGATCATGCTGGGCACGCCGGCCATCCGTAACTTGATCCGTGAAGACAAGGTGGCGCAAATGGTCTCCGCGATACAGACCGGTGGGGCGTTGGGCATGAAAACGTTGGATATGAGCTTGAAGGCGTTGGTCAATGAGGGGTTGATCAGCCGGGAGGAAGCGCGGGGGCAGGCGCGGGTGCCGGGGGATATCTGAGGTCTTGCGTGCCATGAAAATCAACTGTGGGAGCGGGCTTGCTCGCGAAGGCGATAGATCAGTCACCTAAGATGGTGACTGACACTGCGCATTCGCGAGCAAGCCCGCTCCCACATTTTTTACCGCATTTCAGCCAGAGATCAGCGCTGCACAACCCGCAGGTTGTTCTGCTCTTTAGGCAGAACACGCTTGGCAATCACGTAGTTCTTGTCCCAGAACGGCTTCTTCAGCGTGTCGATGCTCACCGACTTGCCACGACGCGGCGCGTGGATAAAGCGGTCGTTGCCCAGGTAGATGGCAACGTGGTTGACCTGGCGGCTCTTCAGTTTGAAGAACAGCAGGTCACCCGGTTTCAGGTCCTTGCGATCAACCTTCAGCCCGTGGCCAGCGGCCATGGCGTTGGAAGTGCGAGGCAAATCCACCGCTTTTACGTCGTTAAACGCATATTTCACCAAGCCACTGCAGTCGAACCCTTTACTTGGGCTGCTACCGCCCCAACGATAAGGAGTACCGAGCACATTAACGGCGCGGCTGAGGACATTGCTGCTTTGCTTGGTGTTGCCGGCCAGTTGGGTATGAATGGCTTTACCGTGGGCCTTGCTCACTTGAGTCGGGCGGTTGACGGTCAGCTTTACCGACTTGGCAGTGCTGGGTGTGCTGTGAACTTTAGGGGTGAAACCGTTAACGTTAGGAAGACGTTGCTCACGATTGGTGGCGTGGGCGGCCAGTGGCATTAATAGGCAAATGGTTAGCCATGTCTTGAAAAATGGTCGCATTAGGCGTGGCTCTTAATGGTTTGCGCGCAACTTTATAACAGCTTTTTGTGTCGTTCTAAGGCCGTTTGTCGACTGAACCCTGGGGTCAAATTCAGGAAAAACGCGACGAATTGCCGCTATTGTCCTACAGAGGTCAGGTGGCATAAGGCTTTGCGGGAGGGAAGATACCATTTGCCGTGCGTCGGGCGCCCGTAAAAAAGTCACAAAGAAAATGAAAAAATTTATCTATCGAGGCAAAAGAGGTACTCCATGAACACCTATCGACAGGATGTGATGCAGCAGGACACCCACAGCAAGGTGATTGGCTACCTGCTCTGGATTTTCGGTTTTACCGGGGCGCATCGCTTCTATTACGGCAAGCCCGTGACCGGGACAATCTGGTTTTTCACCTTCGGCCTGTTCGGTATCGGGTGGCTGATCGACTTGTTCCTGATCCCGGCCATGGACCGTGAAGCGGACCTGCGTTTTACCGCCGGGCCCATCGAATACAACGTGGCCTGGGTACTGTTGGCGTTCCTGGGGGTGTTCGGCCTGCACCGTATGTACCAGGGCAAATGGATCACCGGCCTGATCTACCTGCTGACCGGTGGGTTGTTCCTGATCGGTGTGCTGTATGACTTCTGGACGCTGAATACACAGGTTTCGATCCGCAATGCCGAGCGCAATAGCGGGCGCTGAGTCTCTCAAGGCCTCTACAAAACCAAATGTGGGAGGGGGCGTGCGCCCGATAGCAGTGGGTCAGCGACAGATAAGCTGACTGACCCACCGCCTCCGGGAGCACGCCCCCTCCCACTTTTTTACCGTGCCCGTTTTAGGCCTGGTAGCTGATCCGCCCATCCACCAAGGTGTATCGCACCGTCGCCGGCAGGCTATGGCCGATGAACGGGCAGTTTTCGCCCTTGGACAGCCAGTGTTCGCCGGCAACCGTGGAGCTGGCTGGATCAAACAGCACCAGGTCCGCCGCTGAGCCCACCGCCAGCTTGCCCGCCGGCAGGCGCAAGGCTTCGGCCGGGCCGGCGCTCAGGCGTGCCAGCAGCGTCGGCAGGTCGAGCAAGCCATCCTCAACCAGCGTCATTGCCAAGGGCAGCAGCAGTTCGACGCTGCTGATGCCCGGTTCTGTCGCGCCAAACGGTGCCAGCTTGGCATCCCGCTCGTGGGGCTGGTGATGGCTGGAGATCGCCGAGACCACGCCCGACTTCACCGCCGCGCGCAAACCTTCACGGTCGGCCAAGGTGCGCAGCGGCGGCTGCACGTGGTAAAGGCTGGAAAAGTCGATCAGCGCCTCATCGGTCAAAATCAGCTGATACAACGCCACGTCCGCCGTCACCGGCAGGCCGCGCGCCTGTGCCTGGGCGATCAGGGCCACGCCCCGCGCGCTGGTCAATTGGCTGAAGTGCGCACGCACGCCGCTTTGTTCCACCAGCAGCAGGTCGCGGGCCAGGGCCACGGTTTCAGCGGTTTCCGGAATGCCCGGCAGGCCGAGGAAGCTGGCGACAGCGCCTTCATGGGCCAGGCCGCCTTCGGCCAGGTCACGGTCCTGGGAGTGAAAAATCACCGTCAGGTCGAACGTGGCCGCGTATTCCAGGGCGCGACACAGGGTGCGCGTACTGCGGAAGCTTTCCAGGCCGTTGCCGAACGCCACACAGCCGGCGTCGCGCAGGGCGATCAGCTCGGCGAGCTGTTCGCCTTCCAGGCCTTTGCTCAGGGCGCCGATCGGGAACACTTTGCAATTGCCGGCTTCACGGGCGCGGTCGAGGATCAGCTCGGTCACGGCCGAGGTGTCCAGGATTGGCTTGGTGTGCGGCGGGCAGCACAGGCTGGTCACGCCACCGGCGGCGGCGGCGCGGGTTTCGCTGGCGATGCTGCCTTTGCGGCTGTAACCCGGCTCACGCAGGGCGACGTTCAGGTCCACCAGGCCAGGCGCGGCCACCAGGCCTTTGGCGTCGATGGTCTCAACCGCACTGAAACCGCTGGGCGCGGCGCCGATGGCGATGATTTTGCCGGCTTCCACATGTAGATCGGTAACGTGATCCAGGCCGCTGGCCGGATCGATGACTCGGGCGCCGAGAATGCTGAGCTTCACTGGGCGTTCTCCTGCTCGAATTGACGTTGCGCGGTTTGCCCGCTCATGGCCATGGACAGCACGGCCATGCGGACGGCGATGCCGTAAGTCACCTGGTTCAAAATCACCGATTGCGCGCCGTCGGCCACCGCCGAATCAATCTCCACGCCACGGTTGATCGGGCCTGGGTGCATCACGATGGCGTCCGGCTTGGCGCCGGCCAACCGCGCGGTGGTCAGGCCGAACAGGCGGTAAAACTCACCTTCGCTCGGCAGCAGGCCACCGGCCATGCGCTCGCGTTGCAGGCGCAGCATGATCACCACGTCCACATCCTTAAGGCCTGCGGCCATGTCGGTGTAGACCTTCACGCCGTACTGTTCGATGCCGATCGGCAGCAAGGTTTTCGGCGCGATCACGCGGATGTCCGGGCAACCCAGGGCTTTGAGGGCCAGCATGTTTGAGCGGGCGACCCGCGAATGCAGGATGTCGCCGACGATGGCCACCGACAGGTTTTCGAAGCCGCCCTTGTGCCGACGGATCGTCAGCATGTCGAGCATGCCTTGCGTCGGGTGGGCGTGACGGCCGTCGCCGCCATTGATGATTGCCACGTTCGGGCACACATGCTCGGCGATGAAGTGCGCTGCGCCGGAGTCGCCGTGGCGGACCACGAACATGTCGGCGGCCATGGCTTCCAGGTTACGCAGGGTGTCGAGCAGGGTCTCGCCCTTGCTCGCCGACGAGGTCGACACGTTCAGTGTGATGACGTCGGCCGACAACCGCTGGGCCGCCAGTTCAAAGGTGGTGCGGGTGCGGGTAGAGTTCTCGAAGAACACATTGCAGATGGTCTTGCCGCGCAGCAGCGGGACCTTCTTCACTGCGCGGCCACCGACTTCAAGGAAAGAGTCGGCCGTGTCGAGGATTTCAGTCAGCAGTTCGCGGGGCAAACCGTCGAGGGACAAGAAGTGTTGCAGCTGGCCCTGAGCATTGAGCTGCAGCGGGCGCTTGGCATCTAGAGGCGTCATCGCGGGGACTCTGTACAAGGCGGTTTAAAGGGCAAGGTCTTGCAGTTCGAGTTCGAGCGGCGTTGGACCGGACAATTTTACCCGCTGGTGGGCTTGCAGGGACAGGGTTGCACCGACCACATCCGGGCTGATCGGCAATTCGCCGGCGTCCAGGTCCAGCAGGCACACCAGGGTCACACTGGCCGGGCGGCCGTAGTCGAACAGTTCGTTCATGGCGGCGCGGATAGTGCGGCCGCTCATCAGCACGTCGTCGATCAGCACCAGGTGCTGGCCTTCGATTTCGAACGGCAGGGCCGAAGGACGCACTTGCGGGTGCAGGCCGTTCTGGCTGAAGTCGTCGCGGTAGAACGATACGTCCAGGGTGCCCAGCGGCGAATCACTGCCCAGTGCTTCCAATAACGCTTGGGCCACCCACACACCGCCGGTGCGAATGCCGATAAAGCGCGGTTCGCTGATGGCACGGTGTTGCAGGTGCGCCTTGAGGCGAATCGCCATCTGGCTGATCAGTTCGGCGGGATTGGGCAGGCTCATGGTGGCTCCTTCAAGGCCTTGCGCGGCAGGGGTGCGCACAAGGTCCGGGCTCAAACGTAAAAAGACGCGGCAAGCCGCGTCAGTCAGGATTCAAATAAAGCGGTGTTTTCATCCAGCCAACCCTGCAACAGCAAGGCGGCGGCGATGGCGTCCACCGGGTTGTCGCGGTAGCTGCCTTTCTGGCCGCCACGGTCGCGGCGCTCGCCTTTGGCTTCAAAGGTGGTCAGGCGTTCGTCGTGGGTATAGAAGGGCAGGTTGTAGCGACCATTGAGGCGGCGGGCGAATTTTTCCGCGCGCAGGCACATGTCGCTGGGGGTGCCGTCCATGTTCAAGGGCAAACCGACCACGACCGCGTCGGGCTTCCACTCCTTGATCAGGGCTTCGACCTGGTTCCAGTCCGGCACGCCGTTCTGGGCTTTCAAGGTGCACAGCTCGCGGGCCTGGCCGGTAATGACCTGGCCGACCGCCACGCCGATCTGTTTGGTGCCGTAGTCAAACCCGAGGATCAAACGCAAGGCCATCAGGCGTGCCCCGCCTGGCTGGTCAGCAGGCTGAGGTTGACCCGCAGCTTGGCCGCGGCCGCCTCCAGGCGCAGTTCGCTGGCGGTGTTGAACAGGATGTCGGCGTCGAACGGGCAGGTCAGCCAGGCATTGCTGGCCAATTCGGCTTCCAGTTGCCCGGCTTCCCAACCGGCGTAGCCGAGGGTAATCACGCTTTGCTCAGGCCCCACGCCGTCGGCGATGGCAAACAGTACGTCCTGGGAAGTGGACAGCGACACGCCCTCAAGGTCGACCGTGGCCTGGAACTTCGGCCCGGTCGGGTGCAGCACAAAACCGCGATCGGTCTGTACCGGCCCGCCGATATAGATCGGCACGCTCTGGCAACGGGCCGGCGGGTCAACCTCGGGCCGCAGTTGCTCAAGGATGTCGGCCAGGTTCAGCTCTTGCGGGCGGTTCACCACCAGCCCCATGGCACCATTGGCCGTGTGCTCGACGATATAGGTCAAGGTCTGCGCAAAGTTCGGGTCGGCCATATGGGGCATGGCGATCAGGAATTGGTGCTTGAGGTAGGTCGGGCTGACATTTTTCATGTCCGCTAGTGTGGCGTTGGAGGGGCGAACTGACAAGCTGGGGATGCGGGTGATGTGGCAATTGTCATCAATTGCTGGACAGCCGATCACCCCGAGCAAACTTCCAGGTGCGGATGATTTCCAGGCGGTCGACATCATTCAGGTCGCCGGTAAACGGTGCGAAAGGCGCGGCCAGGCGCACGATGCGCTGGGCGGCCTGGTCCAGCAGCGGCTGGCCGGATGACTCCAGCACCTGCACTTCATATAGCGAACCGTCGCGGTTGATCGACACCAATAAGCGCAAATTGCCATAGATCTGCTGGCGCCGAGCTTCATCCGGGTAGTTGAGGTTGCCGATGCGCTCGACCTTCTTGCGCCACTCATCCTTATACCAGGCGCCTTTGTCGCGCATGGTCGAGGCCGCATTCAGGCGGTAGATACGGGGGCGCTTGGCGTACAGCTGTTGTTCGTTGGCCAGTTCGGCTTCGAGGCTGGAGATTTGGTCGGAGAGTTGTGAACTGTCAAACGTCGGCGCCGGTTTCACCGGTTCGGGCTGTGGTTCGGTCTTGGCTTTTTCGCGTTGGGTCGGCGCTTTTTGCGGTTTGGGCGCGACGGTGGTCACCGCTGCCTTGGGCGCGGCTTGCTTGACTTCGGGCTTGGGCGACGGCGGTGGGGTGACTTTATTGACCGTGTTGTCCTGAAACGGCGCCACTTCAGTGGTCTTGGGCACGGCTTTCTTGTCGAGGGTGCCGCTGCCCTGCTGGTTGTCCTGAGCGAGAAAATCGGCCTTCTCCGGCTTCTTTTCGCTCTTGAACGTGGCGAGGGTGATTTCCAGGGTTTTGGTGATCTGCTTGGGTTCGACAAAGCTGAAGCCCAGGCCGAGCAGCAAGGCGAGGTGAATCAAGGCCGCCAGGAACAGGGTAAATCCGAGCCGATCAGCCGGGCGCACGCCGCTATGGGAGAGTTCGGAGGGCAGATCGGACGGGAGTGTCATGACAAAAAAACCAACATCGCGCGTTTCACAGGTGGCGCATGATAACGCAATGTTGGTGTGTGTCCGGCTGTTCTATGTCACTTGGCTTGTAGCTTGCGCTCAATGGCCGCCATCAGCATTTCGCCGATGTTCGTGCCAAATGCGTTGTCGATCTCGCGAATACAGGTCGGGCTGGTGACGTTGATTTCGGTGAGGTTCTCACCAATGACGTCAAGCCCCACAAACAGCAGGCCTTTCTCGCGCAGGGTCGGGCCAACCTGGGCGGCGATCCAGCGGTCTTTGTCCGACAACGGCCGAGCTTCACCACGCCCCCCCGCCGCCAGGTTGCCACGGGTTTCACCCGCCGCCGGAATACGCGCCAGGCAATAATCCACCGGCTTGCCGTCGATCATCAGGATGCGCTTGTCGCCGTCCTTGATCGCCGGCAGGTACGCCTGGCCCATGATCTGCTGGGTGCCCAGCGCGGTCAGGGTTTCCAGGATGACCGACAGGTTCGGGTCGCCTGCACGGTGACGGAAGATCGAGGTGCCGCCCATGCCGTCCAGCGGCTTGAGGATTACATCGCCATGTTTGGCGGCGAATTCACGCAGCACATCGGCGCGGCGGCTGACCACGGTAGGTGGGGTGCACTGCGGGAACAGCGTGGCGAACAGCTTTTCATTGCAGTCGCGCAGGCTTTGCGGCTTGTTGACGATCAACACGCCGGCGCGCTCAGCCTGCTCCAGCAGGTAGGTGGAATAGACGAATTCCATGTCGAACGGCGGGTCCTTGCGCATCAGGATCACTTCCAGGTCGCTCAAGGGGCTGTCGATTTCATCCGCAAGCTCAAACCACTTTTCCGGGTTGGCAAACACCTGCAGCGGGCGCATGCGTGCACGGGCCTCGCCGTCGCCCTGATAAAGGTCGCGCTGCTCCATATAGAACAGGGTCCAGCCGCGGGCCTGGGCGGCCAGGAGCATGGCCAGCGAGCTGTCCTTTTTATAGGAAATGCTGGCGATAGGGTCCATGACAATGCCGACGCGAACGCTCATGGGGGATTTCCTCTAGCAAATTGGGCGCATAAAAGTGGCGTCAGAGTGGCGCTGCGGCTGTTGTGGGTCAAGGAAAAACCACCTGGCCGGTTGCTCGATAGATTGCGCCCGGAGACTGTGCTAAAAAGACTGGCACGGCGCAGCAGCCCTTGAATTCCAAGGCTTGCGGCGCTCATCCTGTGCAACATCAGGCAGTACACACCGAAAACCGATTCGCTGTGGCGATGGTAGAGCAGATATGGAACAGCATTCCAACGCCTTGAAAGTGATGGTGATCGACGATTCGAAAACGATCCGCCGTACCGCCGAGACGCTGTTGAAGAACGTGGGGTGCGATGTCATCACGGCCATCGACGGTTTCGATGCATTGGCCCGGATTGTTGATCACCACCCGCACATTATCTTTGTCGACATCATGATGCCGCGCCTGGATGGCTATCAGACCTGCGCCCTGGTGAAGAATAATCCGGCGTTCAAGTCGATCCCGGTGATCATGCTGTCCTCCAAGGACGGCCTGTTCGACAAGGCCAAGGGGCGCATCGTTGGTGTCGATCAGTTTTTGACCAAGCCTTTCAGCAAGGAAGAACTGCTGAGTGCGATCAAGGCCTATGTGCCAGGGTTCGCCGCAGTAGAACAAGCACACTGACGCCGCCTCACAAGGGCAGGCGCCGACCAATGTAGTGGGGAAAACCATGGCACGCGTTCTGATCGTCGACGATTCGCCGACTGAAATGTACAAACTGACCGGCATGCTGGAAAAGCATGGCCATCAGGTCCTCAAGGCCGAAAATGGCGCTGACGGCGTGGCGCTTGCCCGTCAGGAAAAACCCGATGCGGTCCTTATGGACATCGTGATGCCGGGCCTCAATGGCTTCCAGGCAACGCGCCAGCTGTCCAAGGAACCGGAAACCAACGCCATCCCGATCATCATCATCACCACCAAGGATCAGGAAACCGACAAGATCTGGGGCGCGCGCCAGGGCGCCAAGGACTACCTGACCAAGCCTGTTGATGAAGAGACCCTGATCAAGACCCTCAACGCGGTGCTTAAACCCAAGCTCCCATGACCGAGTCGCAAACCGCCTTCGAACTGCTGCTGGACATCGACCGCCGCTGCCGCCTGTTGGCCGCTGACCTGCCGTCCCAGGAAACCCGCCTGCAACGTTGGAGCGGGATCGGCTTTCGCCTGGGGCCGCATTGGTATGTGGCGCCGATGGGCGAAGTCGCCGAGGTGTTGCACGAACCGCGCTGCACCTTGATGCCGGGGGTTAAACCCTGGGTCAAGGGCGTGGCCAACCTGCGCGGGCGCTTGCTGCCGGTGATGGACCTGGGCGGGTTTCTCGGCATGGACCTGTCCAAGGCGCGCAAGCAACGGCGGGTGCTGGTGGTGGAATTCAACGACTTGTTTGTCGGGCTGCTGGTAGATGAGGTGGTGGGCATGCAGCATTTCGCACAAGACGCCTTGTTGACGGGCGCCACTTCCGGCGTGCCGTTTATCCAGGGCCAGTTCGACAGCGACCAGCTCTGGCAGGTCTTCAGCCCCTTCGCTTTGGCCCAGGCCCCAGGCTTCATGGATGTTGCCGCATGACCACCGCTACCACTCCCAAACCGCAAGCCGCGTCGCGCAGCCGTTCGCAGATCATCGTGCTGTTTATCGCACTGATCGTGTTCATCATGCTGTTGTTCGCCAATTTTGCGTACCTCAACACCCAGTCCACCTACGACAAACAGTACATCGGCCACGCCGGTGAGCTGCGCGTGCTGTCCCAGCGCATCGCCAAAAATGCCACCGAAGCCGCCGCCGGCAAAGCCGCTGCGTTCAAGCTGCTGAGCGACGCGCGCAACGACTTCGCCCAGCGCTGGGGCTACCTGAAAAAAGGTGACGCCGAGACCGGCCTGCCGGCGGCGCCCAGTGCGGTACGCGCCGAGATGCGCGCCGTGCAGACGGACTGGGAAGCGCTGCTGAAAAACACCGACGCCATCCTCGCCAGCGAGCAGACGGTGTTGTCGTTGCACCAGGTGGCCGCGACCCTGGCCGAAACGGTGCCGCAATTGCAGATGGAGTCGGAAAAGGTCGTCGATATCTTGCTGCAACGCGGCGCCCCGGCGAGCCAGGTGGCATTGGCCCAGCGCCAGTCGCTGCTGGCCGAACGCATCCTGGGCGCCGTCAACACCGTGCTGGCCGGCGACGAAACCGCCGTGCAGGCCGCCGACGCGTTTGGTCGCGATGCCAACCGTTTCGGCCTGGTGCTCAACGGCATGCTCAACGGCAACCCGGGCCTGCGCATTACCCAGGTTGAAGACCACGACGCCCGTGCGCGCCTGGCGGAAATCGCCGAGCTGTTCGAGTTCGTCTCCGGCTCTGTGGATGAGATCCTCGAAACCTCGCCCCAGCTGTTCCAGGTGCGTGCGTCGGCGAGCAATATTTTCAACCTGTCGCAAACCCTGCTTGATGAAGCCTCGCACCTGGCCACCGGGTTTGAAAACCTCGCCAGCGGGCGCAGCTTCGACACCATCGGCGGTTATGTGCTGGGCCTGTTGGCGCTGACCTCGATCATCCTGATCGGCCTGGTAATGGTGCGCGAAACCAACCGCCAACTGCATGAGACCGCCGAAAAGAACGAGCGCAACCAGAACGCGATCATGCGCCTGCTCGACGAAATCGAAGACCTGGCCGATGGCGACCTCACGGTGACCGCCTCAGTGACCGAAGACTTCACCGGCACTATCGCCGACTCCATCAACTATTCGGTGGACCAACTGCGCGATCTGGTGGCGACGATCAACTTAACCGCCGGGCAAGTTGCCGGCGCGGTGCAAGAGACTCAGGCCACCGCCATGCATCTGGCCCAGGCCTCGGAGCATCAGGCCCAGCAGATCGCCGAAGCGTCCACCGCGATCAACCAGATGGCCCAGTCCATCGATCAGGTGTCGGCCAACGCGGCGGAGTCCTCGGCGGTGGCGGAGCGTTCGGTGGAAATTGCCAACAAGGGCAACGAGGTGGTGCACAACACCATCCACGGCATGGACAACATTCGCGAGCAGATCCAGGACACCGCCAAACGCATCAAACGCCTGGGCGAATCTTCCCAGGAGATTGGCGATATCGTCAGCCTGATCGATGACATTGCCGACCAGACCAATATCCTCGCCCTCAACGCGGCGATCCAGGCCAGCATGGCCGGCGACGCCGGGCGTGGTTTTGCGGTGGTGGCCGATGAAGTGCAACGGCTGGCCGAGCGTTCATCCGCCGCCACCCGGCAAATCGAAACGCTGGTGCGGGCGATTCAGACCGACACCAATGAAGCCGTTATTTCCATGGAACAGACCACCACCGAAGTGGTGCGCGGCGCGCGCTTGGCCCAGGACGCCGGGGTGGCGCTGGAGGAGATCGAAGGCGTGTCGAAAACCCTCGCGGCGTTGATTCAGAGTATTTCCAATGCGGCGCAGCAGCAGACGTCGTCCGCCGGGCAGATTTCCCTGACGATGAACGTGATCCAGCAAATCACCACGCAGACGTCATCCGGCTCGACCGCCACCGCCGAAAGTATCGGCAACCTGGCGAAGATGGCCAGCCAGTTGCGCAGGTCGGTGTCGGGCTTCACCTTGCCACCGCCTAAACAGGTAGACGATTGAAATGTTATCTGGAGAACACCACATTCCAAATGTGGGAGCTGGCTTGCCTGCAATAGCGGGCTTTCAGTTGATACATCTACAGCTGACCCACCGCCATCGCAGGCAAGCCAGCTCCCACAGTGGATCTCCATTGTTCTCGGCAACACACGCAGTCCATGAATTCTAAGCGGAGCAGTTATGGTTGATCGGCACGACTACGTGGCCCTCGAATGGGTCAAGGGCGACATTGCCGAAACCCTGAAACAGGCCCGTTCGGCGCTGGACACGTTTGTCGAAAGCCACGACAGCGACGCCATCGGCGAGTGCCTTGCGTGCATTCACCAGGTGCATGGTGCGTTGCAAATGGTCGAGTTTTACGGCGCGGCCCTGCTGGCGGAAGAAATCGAAGAGCTGGCGCTGGCATTGCAAGGCGAGCGCGTCAGCCAGCGCGATGAAAGCATCCGTCTGCTGCAACAGGCGCTTAGCCAGCTGCCGCTGTACCTCGACCGTGTGCACAGCGCACGCCGCGATTTGCCGCTGGTGGTGTTGCCGCTGCTCAATGACCTGCGCAGCGCACGCGGCGAAGGCCTGCTGTCGGAGACCAGCCTGTTCAGCCCGCAACTGCTGTCGATTGCGCCGTTGCCCGATGAGGCCCTGGCCCAGCGCGCGCTGCCTGACCTTCACGAGCAACTGCGCCAGTGGCACCAGCTTCTGCTCCAGGCGTTGGCCGGGCTGCTGCGTGAAGACCATGGCCCAAGCAACCTGGAAGACATGGCGCGGGTCTTCGCCCGCCTCGAAGCCTTGTGCCAGGGCGCGCCGCTGCTGCCATTGTGGCAAGTCACCTCGGCGCTGGTGGAAGGCATGCTCACCGGCGTCATCGCCAACAGCCCGGCGCTGCGCAGTTTGCTCAAAGCCAGCGACAAGCAACTCAAGCGCCTGCTGGCCCAGGGCATCGGCGGCATCAACCACCCGGCGCCGGATGAGTTGCTCAAGAGCCTGCTGTTCTACGTCGCCAAGGTCACCCGGCCGACGCCGCGGATGCAAAGCCTCAAGGAACGCTACGGGCTGGATGAAGCCTTGCCCGACAGCGCCGTGGTGGATGCCGAGCGCGCGCGCCTGGCCGGGCCGGATCGCAATGCCATGGGGTCGGTGCTTGGCGCGTTATGTGAGGAACTGGTGCGGGTCAAGGAGCGCCTGGATCTGTTCGTGCGCAGTGACCGGCAACACACCAGCGACCTCGATGCCTTGCTGGCGCCGCTGCGGCAGATCGCCGACACCTTGGCGGTACTGGGCTTCGGCCAGCCGCGCAAAGTCATCATCGACCAGCTTGCCGTGGTGCTTGGCCTGGTCCAGGGCCACCGCGAACCCAATGATGCGGTGCTGATGGATGTCGCCGGGGCCTTGCTGTATGTCGAGGCCACGCTGGCGGGCATGGTCGGCACCGTCGAACCGGAAAACCGCGAAGAAAGCCGCCTGCCCACCACTGACCTGACCCAGATTCATCAACTGGTTATCCGCGAATCCTGCCAGTGCCTCAAGCAAGCCAAAGAGCTGGTGATTGACTGCGTTGAAGCCGACTGGGATCGCCAGCGCCTGGAGTCTCTGCCCGAGCTGCTCAGCCAGGTGCGTGGGGCTCTGGCGATGATTCCGCTGCCGCGCGCGGCGAGCCTGATGCGCGGCTGTACCGATTACGTCGACGAACAGCTGATGGTGAATGAGGCCATGCCCTGCGAGGCACAGCTGGCGCATTTTGCCGACGTGATCAGCAGCCTGGAGTACTACCTGGAACGCATGCTCCAGGATGCCGACGCTGCGGGCGAACGTGTGCTGGAACTGGCCACCCAGGGCCTGGCCGCACTCGGCTACCTGCCCGCCGAAAAACCCTGGCGGCAGGCGCTGGTCGCGCCGGATGGCGCACTGTCGACCGAGGTTGCGCCGAGCCAATCCCAGTTCGACGCATTGGCCAGCCCGACCTCACGCCTGAACCCGCCGGCACTGAAACGCCCGGGCAGCCTGCAGCCACCGCCGGACGGTGAGGAACCCATCGACGACGAGCTGCGCGAAGTCTTCCTTGAAGAAACCGACGAAGTCCTCGAAGTGCTGCACCGTTACTTGCCGAACAGCGCGGACAAAACCGCCCAAGCTGAGATGCGCCGCGCGTTTCACACCTTGAAAGGCAGCGGCCGTATGGTCCGCGCCCTGGTGTTGGCCGAGTTGGCCTGGGCATTGGAAAACCTGCTTAACCGCGTGCTCGAACGCAGCGTTACCCTCGGCCCCGATATTCAACAGGTGCTGGATGACGCCGTGGCCCTGCTGCCGGAATTGATTGCCGACTTCGCCACTGATGACCAGCGCCAACGCGATGAAGTCGACGCCTTGGCCGCGCGTGCCCACGCGCTGGCCAGCGGCACTGTATCGGCCGCAGAACCCCACGACCCGATGCTGCTGGAGATTTTTCGCAACGAAGCCCAGAGCCACCTGGAAAGCCTCAACCACTTCCTGCAACAAGCCGCCGAACACGTGCCGCTGCAGGTCAGCGATGAATTGCAACGCGCCCTGCACACCCTCAAGGGCAGTGCCTACATGGCCGGCGTACTGCCAATTGCCGAACTGGCACGGCCGCTTGATCACCTGACCCGCGAATACAAGGCCCACCGCCTGCCGCTGGACCTGGATGAAGTGGAGTTGTTGCTGGAAGCGGAAGGTTTGTTTCAACGCGGGTTGCGTCAACTGGACAGTGATCCGCTCGTGCCGATCAAGGGTGCGCCAGACCTGATCAGCCGTACCCAAAGCCTGCTTGACCAGCAGCTCGAAGCCCTGCTCGACGCGCCCAACACGGGCCTGCGTATCAAGCGCGACCCGCAGTTGATTACCAACTTCCTGGCCCAGGGCATGGACATCCTGCTGGATGCCGAAAGCCTGCTGCGCCGTTGGCAACAACACCCCGGCGAGCGTCAGGAACTGACCGCGCTGCTGGACGAATTGACCACCCTGGGTGAAGGCGCGCACATCGCCGACCTGCACGCGATTGACGCGCTGTGCGAGGCCTTGCTCGATCTGTATGGTGCCGTGGAAGAAAGCAGCCTGGCGGTCAGCGAGCGGTTTTTCCATGAGGCCGAACAGGCCCATGAAGCGTTGATCAACATGCTCGACCAGCTGGCCGCCGGCCAGGAAATCAGCCCGGCGCCGGCGCGGGTACAAGCGCTGCGCGAATTGCTCGATGACGCCCTCGACCCGTCCGCCACCGGCCTGATCAAAAGCGACGGCAGCCGCGCCCTGAGCATCTCGGAACTGGGCGCCGCCACGGCACAGTTGGGCCAGGACACGGCGATGGACGACGAGATTGTCGAGATCTTCCTGGAAGAGGCGGTGGATATCCTCGACAGCGCCGGGCAGTCGCTTAAACGCTGGTTGCTGGAGCCCGACAGCGCGGCACCGCTGTCGTCGCTGCAACGGGATTTGCACACCCTCAAAGGCGGCGCGCGCATGGCTGAGATCGGGCCCATTGGCGACCTGGCCCATGAGCTGGAAAGCCTGTACGAAGGCTTGGTGGACCGCCGCTACAGCTACTCCCCGGAACTCTCCCATGTGCTGATGGCCAGCCATGAACGGCTGGCCTTGCAGCTGGAGCAACTGCAAGACCACCAACCCCTGAGCGACTCCAGCGACTTGATCGCCCAACTGCGCGAGTTACGCCACAGCAGCACGCCAGCCACCCCGGTCGCAGCGCCCGAAGCGGCGGCTGACCCCGAGCTGCTGGATATCTTCCTTGAAGAAGCTGCCGATATTCTCGACAGCTCAAGCAGCGCGTTGCTGCGCTGGCAGGCCGAGCCGAACAATCGCCAGGAGGTGGAAACCCTGCTGCGCGACCTGCACACCCTCAAAGGGGGCGCGCGCATGGTCGAGATCGGGCCGATTGGCGATTTGGCCCATGAGCTGGAGTTTCTCTACGAAGGGCTGTCCGCCGGTTTGCTGGCCCCGTCTCCTGAACTCTTCGCGTTGCTGCAGGGCTGCCATGACCGCCTGGCGCAGATGATCGATGCGGTGGCGGACGGCTTGCCGGTCGGTTCGGTGGACAAGCTCATCGAGCGCATCAAAAGCCTGGTGCACCCTAGTGATGAGCCGGTGTTGCCTGTGGCATTGCCGACGGGCAAGGCGGAAGCGGCGGTCGACCCGGCGGCGGACATGGTGAAAATCTCCGCCGATTTGCTGGATGACCTGGTCAACCTGGCCGGTGAAACCTCGATCTTCCGTGGCCGTATCGAGCAGCAAGTCAACGATTCGCGCACCGCGCTCAATGAAGTCGAAACCACCATTGAACGCATGCGCGACCAACTGCGCCGTCTCGACACCGAAACCCAGGGCCGCATCCTCAGCCGCCAGCAGGCCGAGGCCGAGCGCCTGGGTTATGAAGAATTTGACCCGCTGGAAATGGACCGCCATTCGCAGTTGCAGCAGCTGTCGCGCGCGCTCTCCGAGTCGGCCTCCGACCTGTTGGACCTCAAGGAAACGCTGGACCGCCGCAACCAGGATGCGCACAACCTGTTGCAACAGCAGGCGCGCATCAACACCGAGTTGCAAGAAGGCCTGATGCGCACGCGCATGGTGCCGTTTGAACGCATGTTGCCGCGCCTCAAGCGCATCGTGCGCCAGGTGGCGGAAGAGTTGGGCAAGGACGTCGAGTTTGTGGTCGGCAATGCCGAAGGCGAGATGGACCGCAACGTGCTGGAACGCATGGTGGCGCCGCTGGAACATATGCTGCGCAATGCCGTGGACCATGGCCAGGAATCGCGCGAGGCACGGTTGCTGGCCGGTAAGCCTGCGAGGGGCCGCATCAGCCTGGACCTGACCCACGAAGGCGGCGATATCGTCTTCGACATGCGCGACGACGGCGCCGGGGTGCCACTGGAGGCGGTGCGGCGCAAGGCAATCAAGCGGGGGTTGCTCAGCCCTCATCAAGAGATGAGCGACCGCGACGTATTGCAGTTCATCCTGCAACCGGGGTTCTCCACGGCGGAAAAGATCACGCAGATTTCCGGGCGGGGCGTGGGCATGGACGTGGTGCACGAAGAAGTGCGCCAACTTGGTGGCTCGATGGTGATTGATTCGAGGCCGGGCGAGGGCGTGCACTTTCGCATTCGCCTGCCGTTTACGGTGTCGGTCAACCGCGCACTGATGGTGCAATGCGCGGACGATCAATACGCGATTCCGCTCAACACCATTGAAGGCCTGGTGCGCGTCCTGCCCCACGAGCTGGCGGGGCACTATCAACAAGACCCGCCGCGTTATGAATACGCCGGCCAGCGCTACGAGTTGTTCTACCTGGGTGACCTGCTGCACACCGTCGCCCGGCCGAAATTGCTGGGCCAGTACCAGCCGGTGCCGGTGCTGTTGGTGCAATGCAACGAACGGCGCGTGGCGGTGCATGTGGATGCCATGGCCGGTACGCGAGAGATCGTCGTCAAGGGCCTGGGGCCGCAATTTGCGGGCGTGCAGGGGCTGTCCGGGGCGACCATTCTGGGCGATGGCCGCGTGGTGTTGATCATCGATTTGCTCGCGCACATCCGTGCCCGGCAACCGGCCTTGCCGGCCCGGTCGGTCGACGCCGCGCTGGTGCTCAACGACCCGTTGAAAAAGCGCCCGCTGCTGGTGCTGGTCGTGGACGATTCGGTCACGGTGCGCAAAGTCACCAGCCGCCTGCTGGAGCGTAACGGCATGAACGTACTCACGGCCAAAGACGGGATCGACGCCATCGCCCTGCTCGAAGAACACACCCCGGACCTGATGTTGCTCGACATCGAAATGCCGCGCATGGACGGCTTCGAAGTGGCCATCCAAGTGCGCAACGACCCACGGCTGATGCGCCTGCCGATCATCATGATCACCTCGCGCACCGGCCAAAAACACCGCGACCGCGCCATGGCCATTGGCGTCAATGACTACCTCGGCAAGCCGTACCAAGAGTCGGTGCTGCTGGAAAGCATCGCCTACTGGAGCAAGTCCCATGCTTGACCACCGCACCAGCCAACTCACCGGCCTGCTGTTGCCCCTGGCCGACCGCCACCTGGTGCTGCCCAACGTCGCCATCGCCGAGCTGATCGACTTCCAACGCGGCGAACCGGCCAGCGATGCGCCGCCGTGGTACCTGCGGCAAGTGACCTGGCGCGACCGGCAACTGCCGTTGATCAGCTTTGAAGCGGTGTGCGGTGAGGCCAGCGTGACCGGGGAGCGTTCGCGAATTGTGGTGTTGAACGCGCTCGGCGGGCGGCCGACGTTGAAGTTTATTGCGATGGTGATTCAGGGGATTCCCCGCTCGTACAAACTCGATAGCCAGTTGAGTTACGTGGATGTGCCGCTGTGCCCGCTGGAACTGGCGGCGGTGCAGGTGGGCGAGCATGTGGCGAAAGTGCCTGACCTGATGGGGCTGGAAGCGCTGTTGGTCGAGTCCGGCCTGGCCTGACGATTAGCCTTGTGAAGATCCACTGTGGGCGCTGGCTTGCCTGCGATAGCGGCTTGTCAGTCACTGCATCAATAACTGCCCCACCGCAATCGCAGGCAAGCCAGCTCCCACACTGAATTGTGTTCAATCGCGCGTTAGCGTTTTCGTGACTAAAAAATTGTTGTTGATGATCGTACCTTTTCACCATTTCGGATCGGCTAATGATGCGGACTGACCGCTCACATGTCGGAATGGGATGGAGTTGCTGTAGGCGAGTTCTGCATTTGGATTAAGCGGGTTTTCAGGCCTGTGTGGAGTGGCTAGCTTCTGCGCTCCTCATTGCCTGCAAGGATCTGCAAATGGCCGTACCGTTAATGCCGCCCGGTGTTTCAATTTTTGAAAACATGGCGATATCTCGTTGCAAACGTACTCATCTCAAGCCGGGCTCGGCATTCGCTTATTCTTGGTTTTATTCTCAGGTCAGGGCTGCTGGCCCATGGAACTACAAGAAGCGAGGGCGCGAGTATGAGGCTTTTGGTAACTTCAATTACGGCGCTACGGGTACGGTGCTGGGCATTCCCGAGCATGTGTTGTTGCGAGCTGCTGGTGTGGCTCAAACCGTCGCAAAAACCACCCTTCCGGATTTTGGAACAGGGTGGGGCGGTGAGCCTTTTGGTGATGACCCACGGGACCAATATTGGATAAGAAAAGGTATTGAATATGCAATTTCGCAAGGCCACTAAGCGCCTCATACCGTTTCTGCGTAATTGCCTGCTTGTGGTCTGCCTGATCTATATCGGCGGCAGTTGGATCCTGTCGCCCGGAACACCGGTTCTGGATGAAGTGGTTTTGAAGCATTCCTTGGGCAACGGCACTTCGATCTATGGTGCGCGCGACGGCCAGGGGGGGGGCGACGGTGGGGTTTTCCTACAGATACTACGTCCATGAGGATTTGGGGAGTGATCAGGAAATACTCGCCGCCTTAGTGTCTGCACATGCGTTTCTGAAAACCCAAGAGCCCGATGTCCAAGCGCGTGATGAGGGCGGTGCACTGCATCTGATTATTCGGGGGCGTGTGTATGAGTACCATAGCTATGCACTGGAGGGCTTGGGGACGGTCAAGGTGATGATGGCTTTGTGATGGGCCAGTGTTCGGATTTTTCCTGCAAGATTTCGGGCGGTGCATGAACTTGTTGTGGGTAGTGATGGCGGCTAGTCTTCGTTCGTCATCGAAAAAACGGTGACACGGACGTGCAAGTCCGGTTACATGTCGGCGCACCAACGCCCATAGCCATTCAACGGGCGTTTTTTATGCCTGCTGTATTTGTTATGGCGGCTGTGCGCGGGAGATCCCTTGGGGTCTGCCGGGGTCCGATATGCCCGGTCTTGCACACCTGCGCATGGCTGCCACCCTATTTTCGCGTGCAAGCGGATGAGGGCAGCCTCCATCACATATCGGAGCTGTAAATCATGGCTAAACCTACCCCTAATCCACCCGCGTCCAATATCTTCACCGTAAACCCTCACCAGAACACCGAAGCTCTACTCGTCAACGCCAGTGAAACCCTGTCATCGCTGAACGCTATGACCTGCAACCTGGCCTTTGACCTGAATACGTCCCAGCGCGCAATCATGCTCGGCATTCAGCAAATGGCCGAGTTGGGCCAGTTGCTGGTCGATAGAGCGCTGGAGCAGGTCAGCCCGGCGGCGGAAGGTTAAAGCGGTCCCAAATAGGGACTGATCGTTCCCTGTTTAGGACCGCTACTTAACAGGCACCACCGAACAAATGTGGGAGCGGGCTTGCTCGCGAATACGGTGGATCAGTTGTAGATGTGCTGACTGACCCACCGCATTCGCGAGCAAGCCCGCTCCCACATTTTGATCTTCATTCGGCTCGAATCGAGTATTTGCTGATTTATCGTTTCCTATACCCCAACCGCTTAAAACTTGATCGTTCCCAAAAAGGGACCTATCGTTCCCTTTTTGGGACTCTTTGGCCGCCGCCATGCAAACCTTGCCGCTCAGCACTGCGCTCTTCACCGTCACCCAGCAAAAAGTGCTGGGCCTGCTTTTTGGCAAGCCCGATCAAAGTTTCTTCACCAACGAAATAGCCCGCTGGGCCCAAGTGGGCAAGGGCAGCCTCACCCGCGAACTTGAGCGGTTGCAGTTGGCGGGCATCTTGAGCATGACGCGCCAGGGCAACCAGACCCACTACCAAGCCAATCCCCAGTGCCCGATTTACTCGGAGTTGTTGGCCATCGTGCGCAAGACGCTGAGCCTGGACGAACCCTTGCGCAATGCATTGGCGCCTTTCGCCGAGCAACTGACGTGGGCGTTCATCTACGGCTCCATCGCCAAGGGCGAGGCGCACTCATCCAGTGACATAGATCTGATGCTGATAGGTGAAAGCCTCAACTACAGTGAGGTCATGGAGCAGCTCATGCCGCTGGAAGAGCAACTGGGCCGCACCATCAACCCGACGCTTTACACCCTCGAAGACTGGATCGGCAAATGGAATGCCGGGAACAGTTTTGTGCAGCGGGTCGTGCAGCAGGACAAGATCAATCTGATGGGGGGCAACCCCCTGGAATCCACGGATGGACAGCAAGGCAAACCTGGAGAACCTGCAACGTAGCGGTGGCTTGAAGGCAGAGCCGCCGGATCGCAAGGAGTGTGATGGACTGATGCGCTCGGCCCGGGACCGATTAAGGGATGCGGGCAACCCACTGTTGTCGTTCGCCAGTCGTTTCGACCTGGCATACAACGCTGCCCACGCCATCGCGCTCACGGCCTTGCGTTTGCAAGGCTATCGTTCTGACAAACGCTATTTGGTCTTTCAATGTCTGATTCACTCCGCCGACGCGAACAAGGTGCAGGTGAGGTTATTAGCGCTGTGCCATGAGCGCCGAAACCTCGCGGAGTACGAAGGGTATATGGATGAGGATGAGGCGCTGCTGGGGCAGTTGATGGATGGCGCGATAACACTGCTGAATAAAGTGGAAGACGTGTTGGCTGTCCATCAGTGGCAATGACGTGATTCTTCTGAACACCACCGAACAAATGTGGGAGCGGGCTTGCTCGCGAATGCAGGGTGTCAGTCGGTACATGTGTAACTGACCCACCGCATTCGCGAGCAAGCCCGCTCCCACATTTTTAATCTTCAGTCGGCTCGAACCCAGCGTTTGCTGATGATCCGTTACCCCAGCCGTAACGATCCGCCGTCGGGCTTGATTGATGCCCCCCGGATTCACTCCTAAGGTAAGCCCACGACAGCAAACCCCGTGGAGCGACCATGACAACAACCATCACCCCCGACTCGCGCTGGACGCGGCGGCGCGACGAGAAGCAGCGGCGCCTCGGGCTGGTCAAAAAATACGCAGACGGGGCGGTGTTGCCCAGCGACAAGATCGTCGAGGCCCTCGAAGCGCTGATCCTGCCTGGCGACCGCGTGGTGCTGGAGGGTAACAACCAGAAGCAAGCCGATTTCCTCTCGCGCTCCCTGGCCAAGGCCGACCCGGCCAAGCTCCACGATTTGCACATGATCATGCCCAGTGTCGGGCGCTCCGAGCACTTGGACCTGTTTGAAAAGGGCATCGCTCGCAAGCTCGATTTCTCCTTCGCCGGCACCCAATCCCTGCGCATCAGCCAGTTGCTGGAAGACGGCCTGCTGGAAATCGGCGCGATCCACACCTACATCGAACTCTATGCACGGCTGGTGGTGGACCTGATCCCCAACGTGGTGCTCTCCGCCGGTTTCATGGCCGACCGTGCCGGCAATATCTACACCGGCGCCAGCACCGAAGACACTCCGGCGCTGATCGAACCCGCCGCGTTCAGCGATGGCATCGTGATCGTGCAGGTCAACCAGTTGGTGGATGACGTCACCGATTTGCCTCGCGTCGACATCCCCGCCAGTTGGGTGGATTTTGTGGTGGTGGCCGACAAGCCGTTCTACATCGAGCCACTGTTCACCCGCGACCCGCGCCACATCAAGCCGGTGCATGTGCTGATGGCGATGATGGCGATCCGTGGCATCTACGAAAAACACAATGTGCAGTCGCTCAACCACGGCATCGGATTCAACACGGCCGCCATCGAGCTGATCCTGCCCACCTACGGCGAGTCCCTCGGCCTTAAAGGCAAAATCTGCCGCAACTGGACCCTCAACCCACACCCAACCCTGATCCCCGCGATCGAAAGCGGCTGGGTCGAAAGTGTGCATTGCTTCGGCACCGAGTTGGGCATGGAAAACTACATCGCCGCACGGCCGGATGTGTTCTTCACCGGCCGCGACGGCTCGATGCGCTCCAACCGCATGTTCTGCCAACTGGCCGGCCAGTACGCGGTGGACCTGTTTATCGGCGCCACCTTGCAAGTGGACGGTGATGGGCATTCCTCCACTGTGACCCGTGGCCGCCTCGCGGGTTTTGGGGGCGCGCCGAACATGGGCCACGACCCGCGTGGTCGTCGGCATGGCACCCCGGCCTGGCTGGATATGCGCCACGATGACGCGCCGGAGGCTTTGCTCGAACGCGGCAAAAAACTCGTGGTGCAAATGGTCGAGACCTTCCAGGAAGGCGGCAAACCGACCTTCGTCGAAACCCTCGACGCGGTGGACGTCGCGCGCAAAAGCGGCATGCCGCTGGCGCCGATCATGATCTACGGCGACGACGTCACCCACCTGCTCACCGAAGAAGGCATCGCCTACTTGTACAAGGCGCGTTCCCTGGAAGAGCGCCAAGCGATGATCGCCGCCGTTGCTGGCGTCACCGCCATCGGCCTGCGCCACAAACCCAAGGATACTGCGCGCATGCGCCGCGAAGGCTTGATCGCCTTGCCCGAAGACCTCGGTATCCGTCGCACCGACGCCACCCGCGAACTGTTGGCCGCCAAGAGCGTGGCCGACCTGGTGGAGTGGTCCGGCGGCTTGTACAACCCGCCCGCCAAGTTCAGGAGCTGGTAAATGCGCGCCCTCAAACTGCATGAACTGAGCCTCGCCGAGCGCCTGGCGGACATGGCCGTCGACGCGCTGATCGATGAGGCGGACTTGTCGCCAAAACCCGCTTTGGTCGACCGTCGCGGCAATGGCGCCCATCGCGATTTACACCTGGGCCTGATGCACGCGTCGGCACTGTCGCTGTGGCCGATGTTCAAGGAGATGGCGCAAGCCGCACTTGAGTTCGGTGAAGTCGGTTTGCCCCTGCGTGAAGCCCTCGGGCGGATTGGCCGCGAAGGCGAGCAAGCCATGCTCACCACCACCGCCGGCGTGAACACCCACCGCGGTGCGATCTGGGCGCTCGGTTTGCTGACCGCAGCGGCGGCCCTGGAACCACGCGCCATCACGCTGAATGCCGCCAGACTGGCCTTGCTCAACGACCGTTACGCGCCCCAACCGCTGAGCCACGGCGCCCAGGTTGCCCAACGCTACGGCGCACGCGGTGCCCGTGAAGAAGCCCAGTTGGGCTTCCCTTCGGTTGTGCAGCGCGGCCTGCCGCAACTGCGCAAAAGCCGTCAGCAAAATGTCGGCGAACAGAACGCCCGCCTGGACGCCTTGCTCGCGATCATGACCGACCTGGCGGACACCTGCGTGCTCTACCGCGCAGGCACCGAGGGCCTGCACGCTATGCAACACGGCGCCCAAGCGGTGCTGGACGCGGGCGGCAGTGCAAGCCTCGCCGGCCGCCGCCGACTGCACGTGCTGGACCAACAACTGCTGGCCCTGAATGCCTCCCCCGGCGGCGCCGCCGACCTGTTGGCCGCCTGCCTGTTTATCGACCGCCTCGACGGAGCGTTGTGATGGAAACCTTATCTTTTGAATTCCCCGCCGGGCAGCCGCCGACAGGCCGTGCACTGGTGGGTTGCGTCGGCTCCGGCGACCTGGAAGTGCTGCTGGAGCCTGGCACGCCCGGCACGCTGACCATCCAGGTGCAGACCTCGGTAAACGGCGCTGAACAACGCTGGCAGCATCTGTTTGAGCGAATCTTCCAGGAACAGATGCCGCCAGCCTTGAAGATTGATATCCACGATTTCGGCGCCACCCCCGGCGTGGTGCGCTTGCGCCTGGAGCAGGGTTTCGAGGAGATCGGCCATGACTGACTTGCTCAGCAAACACAGCTTTGTCGAACTCGGTGCGCGGCAACGGGCCAAGGCCTTGTTGGACGCCGGCACTTACCGCGAGCTGATCGACCCGTTCCAGCGCGTGATGTCGCCGTGGCTCAGCCGCCAAGGCGTGGTGCCTCAGGCGGATGACGGTGTGGTGATCGCCAAGGGCAGCATCGCGGGCTTGCCGGTGGTGGTTGCGGCTATCGAGGGCAACTTTCAAGGTGGCAGCCTGGGTGAGGTCGGCGGCGCGAAAATCGCCGGTGCGCTGGAGCTGGCCGCCGAAGACAACCGCAAGGGCATCCCGACCCGCGCTGTGCTGCTGCTGGAAACCGGCGGCGTGCGCTTGCAGGAGGCCAACCTTGGCCTGGCCGCGATTGCCGATATCCACGCGGCGATTGTCGACCTGCGCCAGTACCAGCCGGTGATCGGCGTGGTGGCGGGCAGCGTCGGCTGCTTTGGCGGCATGTCCATCGCCGCCGGGTTGTGCAGCTACCTCGTCGTCACCCGTGAAGCACGCCTGGGCCTGAATGGCCCGCAGGTGATCGAGCAGGAAGCCGGCCTGGAAGAATACGACTCCCGCGACCGTCCCTTTATCTGGAGCCTGACCGGCGGCGAGCAACGCTTTAACAGCGGGTTGGCCGACCGTTATGTGGCGGACGATGTGGCGCAGATCCAGCAGACCGTCACTGAGCTGTTGCAACAAGGCTTGCCCGAACACCCGCGCAGCCGTCAGCTCGATTTCTACCTGAAGCGCCTGACCGAGCTGGACGCCACGCCGCAAATTGACGCGGCCACGGTTCGCGACCTGTATCAAGGAGACCGCTCATGAGAGGCTTGCAGTGGTTCAACGCATTGAGCAACGGCGCCACGCCCGTGGACGGTTTGCCGGCCTCGTTGAAAGTTGCCGACGGCGCGTTGGCTGAACACGCGGTGCGCTTCATCGCCGTGGTCACCGACGCCCAAAACCGCTTCCCGCGTGCGCGCAATGGCGAAGTCGGCCTGCTTGAAGGCTGGGGCTTGGCCAAGGCCGTGGACGACGCCATCGCCCGTGGCGACAAGCGCCCGATCATCGCCATCGTCGATGTGCCCAGCCAAGCCTACGGCCGTCGCGAAGAAGCCCTCGGCATTCACCAGGCCCTGGCCGCCGCCGCCGACAGCTATGCCCGCGCCCGGTTGGCCGGGCACCCGGTGATTGCTCTGCTGGTGGGCAAGGCGATGTCCGGCGCGTTCCTCGCCCACGGCTACCAGGCCAACCGCCTGATCGCCTTGCGTGACCCCGGCGTGATGGTGCACGCCATGGGCAAAGCCTCGGCGGCGCGGGTGACCCTGCGCAGCGTCGAGGAATTGGAAGCCCTGGCCGCCAGTGTGCCGCCGATGGCGTATGACATCGACAGCTATGCCAGCCTCGGCTTGCTCTGGGAGACCTTGTCGGTCAGCCAGATTGAACAGCCCACGGCGGACGATGTGGTGCGGGTCAGCGATTGCCTGCTGCACGCCATCAACGATATCGACGGCCCTGATTTAACAGGGCGTTTGGGCGCCACTCATCGCGCCGCCTCCAGCCACGTGCGCCAGTTGCTGCGGGAGCAATGGTGAACGCCCACGATCTGCTCTGGGGCATGACCCCGGCGCACCTGCCCGCCGACTCCCCGGCGTGGGTGATGGACGCTGTGGGCGCCGGCCACCCGGTGGTGGTGCGTCGCGCCATTGCCGAGCCCGGCTATGTGGCGGTCGGCGTGCGTGGGCAACGGCGCGAGCAGCGTTTTGCGACGCAGATGCCCTTGGCTGCCGTGCAACGGCGAGTGACCCCGCAAGCCCTGCGCGATGTGAGCTCGCCACGGGATGTGCCGGCGTTGCGCGCACTTGATCAACTGCGGCCGTTGTTGGCACCGCAAGAGTGGGGCGTGAGCGGCAGTGCCGGCTTTGAATTGGCGAGCGGCATCCAAGCTTTGCATGCCCTGAGCGATCTGGATTTGATTCTGCTCGCCCCGCAGCCGCTTGATCGCAAGGACGCCCGAGCATTGCTGGCGCAATTGGACACGGCGCCGTGTGCCGTGGACCTGCAGCTGCAAACCCCATTCGGTGCGGTAGCCTTGCGCGAATGGGCCGGTGGATCACGCCGTGTGCTGCTGAAAACCGCCGGCGGCGCGCTCCTGGTTCTCGACCCGTGGCAGGCCGTGGCATGAGCAGCCTCCTGGTGTTTCCGGGGCAGGGCGCCCAACGCGCAGGCATGCTCCAGGCGTTGCCGGCGGAGATTTTGCAAGAAGCCAGTGACGCCTTGGGTGAAGACGTTCGCCCGCTCGACTCGGCGCACGCCTTGGCGAGCACCCGCGCCGTTCAGCTCTGCATGCTGATCGTCGGCGTCGCCCATGCACGCCAGTTGCAGCACACGCCGGATTACGTGGCGGGCCTGTCCATCGGCGCCTATCCGGCAGCGGTCATCGCCGGTGCCCTGGACTTTGCTGATGCGGTAAAGCTGGTGAGCCTGCGCGGCGAACTGATGCAAAACGCTTATCCACAGGGCTACGGCATGACCGCGCTGATCGGCCCTGAGTTATCCACCGTCGAAACGTTGCTGGCCGATATCCACAGCGCAAAAACGCCGGTGTACCTGGCCAATATCAACGCCGACAACCAAACCGTCATCGCGGGCAGCGACGCGGCGATGCAGCGGGTTGCCGAGCGCCTTAAAGGCAACGGCGTCGCCAAGCGCCTGGCCGTCAGCGTGCCGTCCCATTGCGCGCTGCTGGAAGCGCCCGCGCAGGCACTGGCCCAAGCGTTCGTTACGCTCAAGGCCCCGCGCATTACCTACCTGAGCAGCACCCGCGCGCGGCCTATCCACAACCCGGAACACCTGCGCGACGACCTGGCTTTCAACATGTGCCGTGTCGTCGACTGGCGCGGCACCGTGCAAAGCGCTTACGAGCGTGGCGTGCGCCTGCAAATCGAACTGCCGCCGGGCGCGGTGCTCACCGGCCTGTCACGCCGCGTGTTTGAACAAGGCACGGTGATCGCCTGTGAAGGCGCGCGCCTGGACACCTTGCAGGCCCTGCTGCAAGAGGAGGAGCGCCGCCACCGATAAAGCTCCACCCAAGGCTTTCGAAGCACAAAAACAACAATTTCGATCGAGCACTTTGAGGACAACAACAATGATTATCTACGGTGTGGCATTGCTGGCGATCTGCACGCTCGCGGGCGTGATCATGGGCGATATGCTGGGCGTGTTGCTCGGCGTCAAATCCAACGTGGGCGGAGTGGGCATCGCCATGATCCTGCTGATCTGCGCGCGGTTGTGGATGCAAAAGCGCGGTGGCATGACCAAGGAGTGCGAGATGGGCGTCGGCTTCTGGGGCGCCATGTACATCCCCGTGGTCGTCGCGATGGCCGCGCAACAAAACGTGGTCACCGCCCTGCACGGCGGCCCGGTCGCGGTGCTCGCGGCGATCGGTTCTGTGGTCGTTTGTGGCTGCACCATCGCGCTGATCAGCCGCACCCACAAGGGCGAACCCTTGCCCGCTGAAGAACCGCTGATTACGCCGACACCTGTTGTGGGAGGCCGCTGATATGTGGGACCTCATCGAAAAAGGCTTGGAACATAACGGCCTGGTCACCGCCTTTGCGTTCGTCGGCGTGGTGATGTGGATTTCTGTGGTGCTGTCCAAGCGCCTGACCTTCGGGCGCATTCATGGCTCGGCGATTGCGATTGTCATCGGCCTGGTCTTGGCCTGGGTCGGCGGCACGCTTACCGGTGGGCAAAAAGGCCTGGCCGATGTGGCACTGTTCTCCGGTATCGGGTTGATGGGCGGCGCCATGCTGCGCGACTTTGCGATTGTCGCCACGGCCTTTGAAGTGCAAGCCACTGAGGCGCGCAAAGCCGGCTTGATCGGGGTGATTGCCTTGCTGCTTGGCACGATTCTGCCGTTTATCGTCGGCGCGAGCATGGCGTGGGCGTTTGGTTATCGCGATGCGGTCAGCATGACCACCATTGGCGCCGGCGCCGTGACCTACATCGTCGGCCCGGTGACCGGTGCGGCGATTGGCGCGACGTCGGATGTGATGGCGTTGTCGATTGCCACCGGCTTGATCAAGGCGATCCTGGTGATGGTCGGCACACCCGTCGCAGCGCGCTGGATGGGCCTGGATAACCCGCGCTCGGCGATGGTGTTTGGTGGGTTGGCCGGGACGGTCAGCGGCGTGACCGCAGGCCTGGCGGCGACGGATCGGCGGTTGGTGCCGTATGGCGCGTTGACGGCCACGTTCCATACCGGGCTGGGGTGCTTGCTGGGGCCTTCGTTGCTCTACTTCATCGTGCGTGGGATTGTTGGCTAACCCGGTAATTCAGGGTGTTTGCTCTGACCTCTTCGCGAGCAAGCCCGCTCCCACATTTTGACCGCGTTCTCATGTTGCTACTCGGTCAAATGTGGGAACTGGCTTGCCTGCGATGGCGGTCTCAAGCCTGCCGATTGGCGTACATCCGGCACTCCGCCAACAAGGCCAGCAAGTTCGGGTCGCGCTCCTTGGCCTTGAGAAACATCACACCAATCTGCTGCTGCATCCGATACCGAGGTTGCAGCGGTATGAGCTTCACGCGGTTTTCATACACCGCCGCAATCCGCCCCGGCAGCAACGCATAACCCACGCCTGAGCTGACCATGCTCAGCAGGGTGAAAATGTCATTCACCTGCATGGCCACCTTCGGCTCAAACCCCGCCTGCTTGAACACGCGGTTGCCATCCTGATGCGTGGCGAAGCCTTGGGTGAGGGTAATGAAGGTGGCGTCGCGCACGTCGGCGAGGTCGATTTCCTGCTCGCGGTCGAACGGTGAATCGGCCGGGGTGGCGAGGAAGATGTCATCGGAGAACAGCGCGATCTGCGCGCAGTCAGGGTCGTTGGCGTGTTCGTCGAGGGAGATGAGGATTGCGTCCACTTCCATGCTCTTAAGCTTGTAGAGCAGGTCGAAGTTGGAGCCCAGGATCAGGTCGATATTCAGTTCACTGCGGCGGATTTTCAGGCCCATGATCAGCTGTGGCACGGTCTTGACCGTCAGCGAATACAGCGAGCCGAGCTTGAAGCGTTCGGCGGAGAAGCCAGCGGCTTCGCGGGTCAGGCGCACGCTGTCGACCACGTCGGCCACCAGTTTTTGCGCGCGCTCCTCCAGCACATAGGCGCTTTCCAGCGGGGTGAGGTTGCGCCCTTCGTGTTTGAACAGCGGGCAACGCAGGGCGTTTTCCAGCGAGTGGATCGCGCGGTGCACGCTGACGTTGCTGGTTTGCAGCTCGGCGGCGGCGCGGGCCAGGTTGCCGGTGCGCATGAACGCCAGGAAGATTTCCAACTTCTTGAGGGTGAATTCTTCGTCGATCAACATGGCGGTGGCTCGGGTTCGAATGCCGTCGATTGTGCCCCTAAAACCAGCTCGCTCCCAGCCATGAACTGCACAGGCCGATCACCACGCCGAGGATGATCAGCCAGATCGCGTTCAGCCGCGTGTAATACACCACGGCGGCGCTGGCCAGGGTCAGCACCAGGCTGGTCGCGTTGTTTTCCAGGCTGTTCATCAGAATGTAGGTGGAGGCGAGAATCAGGCCAATCGACAGCGGTAGCAGGCTACGCTTGACGCGTTGCACCCACGGCGTCCGGGTGTGGCGTTCCAGCCAGCCGGCGCCGACATAGGTCAGCACCGAGCAAGGCACCAGTTTGGCGGTCAGTGCCACCAGCGCGCCGGGCAGGCCCGCCGCCTGCTGGCCGATAAACACCAGGAACATCCCGTTAGGCCCCGGCAGTGCCTGGGAGAGGGCGAAGAATGCGACGAATTGCGCATCGGTGATCCAGTGCATATCGACGACGGTGTAGCGGTGGATATCACTGATGGCCACGGTATTGCCGCCAATCGACATCAGTGACCACAGCGCGCATTGAATCATCAGGTGCAGCAGCACGGTTTGCATCAGCCAGCCCCCTTGTTCGAGCGGATAAAGCTCAAGGCCAGGGAGCTGGGGATGCCAATCAGCAGCACCATCCACAATGGCAGCACGAAGACCGCCATCAAGACGAAGGTCAATACAAAGGCGCTGTAGTTGGCGATCGTTCTGGGCATGGCCTTGAGCAGGCGCAGCGTGGTGCCGAGCATCAGGCCGGTGGCAATCGGCATGACGGCGCCGAAGATCTGCTGCACCACGTCATTGCTCCACCACTTGGCATAGGCGAAACCGGCGAGCACGGTGATCAACGAGGGGAACAGGTACAGCCCGCACACGGTCACAATGGCACCCGGCAAGCCATGCAGGCGCCGGCCGTAGATGATGCCCACGTTGGCGATATTGGGGCCGGGGAAGAATTGCCCGGTGGTCAGCAGCTCATTGAAGCCTTGTTCGCTGACCCAGCCGCGCTGGTCAACCATCATCTGCCGCGCCCATGGCATGACGCCGCCAAAGCCGAACAGACCGACCATGGCAAAGTTGTAAAACAACTGCCATAGGCTGGGATGAGGCGGGGCGGGTTCAAGCTCGTGCACGGGCAATACCGATAGGCTGCTGTTGTATCGGCGCTGGCTTGTCGGGTCGCTGCATCGCGGCGATAGCGGTGTCTCAGCCCATCACGCAGACTGATAGCGGCTGATTGAAGGCAAGCCAGCGCCCACAGGAAGAAGCGAATCATCTATCGGCGTGTACGTTTGGGCAAATGAAGAAAGGTTGTTACCTGTCTGGCCGCCCGGCGCGTCAGAATGCAGGTAGTAAAACCATGTGGTAACGGTTATTCGAGGTGAGTGACACATGTATCACGGGGAACGTTTCAACGCCTGGAGCCATTTGGCCGGGGCGGTTGCAGCTTTTATCGGCGCAGTATGGATGTTGGTGGTGGCGAGCCTGGACGGCAGCCCCTGGAAGATTGTCAGCGTAGCGATTTACGGTTTTACGCTGCTGGTGCTGTACAGCGCCTCCACGGTGTATCACAGCGTGCAGGGGCGACGAAAAGCGATCATGCAGAAGGTCGACCACTTTTCGATCTACCTGCTGATTGCCGGCAGTTACACGCCGTTCTGCCTGGTGACGCTACGCGGGCCGTGGGGATGGACACTGTTTGGGATTGTGTGGGGGCTGGCGGTGATCGGCATCCTGCAAGAGATCAAGCCACGCTCCGAGGCGCGGATTCTGTCGATTGTGATCTACGCGGTGATGGGCTGGATCGTGCTGGTGGCCGTTAAACCGTTGCTGGCTGCGCTGGGCACGGCGGGGTTTGTCTGGCTGGCCTCGGGCGGCGTGCTGTACACCGTCGGCATCATCTTTTTTGCCCTGGAGGATCGCCTGCGCCATTCCCATGGGATCTGGCATCTATTCGTGATCGGCGGCAGCCTGCTGCACTTCGTGGCGATCATGCACTACGTGCTGTAACAGGCGAGGCGGTTAAAAAATGTGCGAGCGGGCTTGGTCGCGAAGGCAGTGTGTCAGTTGATAAATAGGCTAACTGATCCACCGCATTCGCGAGCAAGCCCGCTCCCACATTAGATTGGTAGTGTTCTCACAAGCGTTCGAGCAGTTCACGCGCGCGTTTGCCGAAGATCTGCAGCAGGTTCGCCAGCATATGCGGCGGCGGCTCGTCAGCACGGGTCAGGGCGTACAGGGTGATCGGCAGCGGCGGGGTGAGCGGGCGGATGCAGGTGGTGGCCGTTGAGGCGCCCAAGGCGGTGAACGGGTCGATGACGGTCAGCCCGGCGCCTGACTCGACCATGGCCCGCGCCAGGGAATAGGTTTGCACCGAGATCGTCACCCGAGGCGCCGGGTCGACGTTTTCCAGGTAACTGTCGAGTTTGGCCGCCAGCGGATCAGCACTGGACAGCCCAACCATTGGCGCGCCGGCGAGCGCTGCCAGCGGCAATGCCTGGCTCAACTCGGCGTCTGGCCAATAACCCTTCGAGGCCAATGCCACCAACACCCCATTGGCCAGCACTTGTGTGGTCAAACCGGGATGGCCGGAAAAGTTGAGCGTCAGCGCCAGGTCGATCTCGCGCATCAACAGCTTCTGCACCAACTCGCGGCTATGGTCGCTGGACAGCTCGCAGGCGATGTTCGGGTAGTCGCGCGTCCACTCCAGAATCGCCGGTGGCAGCAGTGACAAGGCCAGCGCCGGAATGGCCCCAATACGCACGCTTTGCCCAGGCTCACGGCGCAAGCTCTTGGCCAGGCGTCGCACACCTTGCAGGCTTTCGGTGACTTTCTCGACTTCGCTCTCCAGCGCCAGGGCTTCCGGGGTGGGCAGCAACTTGCCGCGCACCCGCAGAAACAGCGGGAAGCCCAGTTGCAGCTCGGCGTGCTGCAGCACCTTGGTCACCGCCGGTTGCGAAACGTGCAGCAACTGCGCGGCAGCGCTGACAGAGCCGGTCTGGCGGATGGCCTGGAAAATTTCGATATGACGCAAGCGCATGGCACGTCCATAACCTTTGTTTATAGGTGGCCCATCTTTATTCATTGTCGGTGGCCTGTCACCTGGCCCTACGCTTGAGCCCAGTTAATTCAAAAGCAGGTGGCGGGAATGGCCAAGCGGGTTTGCATCATCGGCGGTGGCGTCATCGGCTTGGCGAGTGCGTACGCCCTGGTGCGCGCCGGCCATACGGTGACGGTGATTGACGCGCGCGACGCCGTGGGCCGCGAGACCAGTTTCGCCAACGGCGGGCAACTGTCCTACCGCTATGTGGCGCCGCTGGCCGACGCCGGCGTACCGTTGCAAGCCATTGGCTGGCTGTTGCGCGGTGACTCGCCGTTAACATTGCGGCCCCGGCTCGACCCGCAGCAATGGCGCTGGATGGCAGCCTTTATCGGTGCCTGCCGTGGCTCGGTGAATCAACGCAATGCCGCCCACCTGCTGCGCCTGGCGTCCTTGAGCCAGGCCACCCTGGAGCAATGGCGAGAAGCTGACCACCTCGACGGCTTCGACTGGCGGCGCAACGGCAAACTGGTGACTTTTCGCCGCGCCGGCACCTTTGAGCAGGCGCGCAGCAAGGTCACCGATGCCCGGCAACAGCAGGTGCTGTCGGCCGCCGATTGCGCACGTCTGGAGCCGGCGTTGGCGAGCGGTGGTTTTGTCGGTGGCATCTATACGCCCAGTGAAGAAGTCGCCGATTGCCATGCTTTCTGCCGGCGGCTCGCGGCGCGGCTTGAGGCCTCGGGGCGCTGCACTTTTTTGCTCGGGCATAAGGTCACTGGCCTGCGTCACGCCGACGGTGTGGTGCAGGCTGTGGTGCTCGGCGATGAGGTGATGGCGGTCGAGCAACTGGTCTTGGCGGCCGGGTATCGCAGTGCTGAATTGGCCTTGCCTGGGTTGTCGCTGCCGCTTTACCCGCTTAAGGGCTACAGCCTGAGCGTGCCGATTGGCGCGCAGCATCAGGCGCCGAATGTGAGCATCACCGACTATGACCGCAAGATCGTCTACGCGCGCATCGGCGAGCAGCTGCGGGTGGCGGCCATGGTCGATATCGTCGGCTTTGATGCGCGCCTTGAGCCAAAGCGCCTGGCACTGATGAAACGCCAGGCACTCGAGACGTTTCCCGGTGCTGGCGATTACACCCGCGCCGTCGAGTGGGCCGGTATGCGCCCCGCCACGCCAACCGGCGTGCCGCTGATCGGCGCCAGTGCGTACCGCAACCTGTGGCTGAACCTGGGCCACGGCGCGCTCGGGTTTACCCTGGCCTGTGGCAGCGGCCAACTGCTCGCCGAGTTGATCGGCCAGCACGTTCCTTCCATTGATATGCAGGGCCTGACGCCCAGCGCCGCTTGAGGATAACGCCATGACCATCAACCGAATCAGCCGCAACGAACGCCTTTCTGGGGCCGTCACCTTCAAGGATCTGGTGTTCCTGTCGGGCCAGGTGCCGGATGAAGGCCAGGATGTGGCCACGCAAACCCACGAGGTGCTGGCCAAGGTCGATGCCTTGCTGGCTCAGGCGGGCAGCGACAAGGACCACCTGCTCAACGCAACGATTTACCTGAAAGACATCGGCGCCGGTTTTGCGCCGATGAATCAGGTGTGGGCGGCGTGGCTGTCACCGGGCATGGCGCCGACGCGCACCACCTTGCAGGCAGAACTGGCGCGCCCGACGGTGCTGGTGGAAATCAGCGTGATTGCTGCACGTAAATAACCGCAAGACCCACGGAGAATAACAATGAAAAAAATCCTGTTGACCGGCTGCACCCTGGCGCTGGTGTTTGGCGCACAGGTTCAGGCGAATGACGCGCCGCTGGACGGCACGTTGAGCAAGATCGCCAGTGCCAAGGCCATCACGTTGGGGTATCGCGATGCGTCGGTGCCGTTTTCCTACGTGGGCGATAGCAGCGGCAAGCCCATGGGCTATTCGGTGGAGTTGGCGAACAAGATCGTTGAGCGTATCCAGCAGAAAACCGGCGTGGCGAACCTCAATGTGAAGTACAACCTGGTGACCTCGCAAACCCGCATCCCGTTGGTGCAGAACGGCACCGTGGACCTGGAATGCGGCTCTACCGGCGTCACCGCCGAACGGCAGAAGCAGGTGGCATTTTCCTACGGGTTTATCTATGTGAAAGGCCAGTTGCTGACCGCCAAGGACAGCGGCATCCAGGGTTTTGAGGACCTCAAGGGCAAGAACGTGGTGACTACCGCCGGCACCACCAACGAGCGTTTTCTAAAAAGCTACAACGCCGAACACAAAGCCAACATGTTCGTGATCAGCGCCAAGGACCACGGTGAAGCGTTCAAGATGCTCGAGACCGGCCGTGCGGTGGCGTTCTACATGGACGATGCGTTGCTCTACGGCGAGCGCGCCAAGGCCAAGGACCCGCACCACTGGGCGGTGGTGGGCAAGGAGCAATCGCGGGAAATCTACAGCTGCATGGTGCGCAAGGACGACCCGCAGTTTCTCGCGCTGGTCAACGAGACACTCGGCGACCTGTACCGTACGGGGGAGATCAATGGGATTTACCAGCGCTGGTTTGAACAGCCGATTCCGCCCAAGGGCTTGAACCTGGAGTTCCCGATGACCGCCGAATTGAAGGCGATTATTGCCAAGCCGGTCAGTGATCCGGTGGAGTGACAACCCCATCCGAAATGTGGGAGCGGGCTTGCTCGCGAACGCAGTGTGTCAGTGGAGAAACAGGCCAACTGATCCAGCGCCTTCGCGAGCAAGCCCGCTCCCACCGTTGAATGGGGTTACCCAGCGAGGTTAGAAGTCGCCCCAGAGCTGTTGCGCGACGGCCAGTGCCACCACGGGCGCTGTCTCGGTGCGCAGCACGCGCGGGCCGAGGCGGGCGGCGTGGTAGCCGGCAGCTTGGGCGGTGGCGACTTCTGCGTCGGTCAACCCACCTTCAGGCCCGATCAGGAAGGCCAGGCTGGCCGGCTTGGCGTGGCTGATCATCGGCGCGGCCACCGGGTGCAGCACCAGTTTCAACGCCGCCTCGGCCTGTTTTAACCAGTCCGCCAGCAGCAGCGGTGGGTGAATCACCGGCACCGTTGAACGGCCGCATTGCTCGCAGGCGCTGATCGCCACTTGGCGCCAGTGCAGCAGGCGTTTGTCGGCACGCTCGTCCTTGAGGCGGACTTCGCAGCGGTCGCTGAAAATCGGCGTGATTTCATTCACACCCAGTTCGGTGGCTTTCTGAATCGCCCAATCCATGCGCTCGCCCCGGGACAGGCCCTGGCCGAGGTGGATGTGCAGCGGGGATTCGGTCTGGCCCGCGAAACGTTCCGTGAGTTGCACAGTGACGCGTTTTTTACCGACCTCCAGCAACGTGCCCAGGAACTCATGGCCGGAGCCGTCGAAGAGTTGCACGGCATCACCTTCGCCCATGCGCAACACGCGGCTGATGTAATGCGCCTGGGCTTCGGGCAATTCGTGCTCGCCGAGGCTCAGCGGGGTATCGGTAAAAAAGCGGGACAGTCTCATTTCGGTTCTCTGGAAAAATACAAAACCTGTGGGCGCCGGGCTTGCCCGCGATGGCGGTAACCCGGCACCCGATCAGTTGAGTGAATGCAATCAACCTGGATCTCGGAAGCCTGGGTGGAAGTCCTTCGGCACTGCCACGCTGACTTGACTGTTGGTCGCAATATCGATGCCTTCACTGGCCACTTCAGCCAAAAAGTCGATTTGCTCCGGCGTAATCACATACGGCGGCAGGAAATACACCACGCTGCCCAGCGGCCGCAATAGTGCACCGCGTTCCAGGGCGTGTTCGAACACCTTCAACCCGCGGCGCTCCTGCCATGGGTAGGCTGTTTTGGTGGCTTTGTCCTGGACCATCTCGATGGCCAGCACCATGCCGGTCTGGCGCACTTCCGACACATGCGGGTGGTCCACCAGGTGTGCGGTGGCGGTGGCCATGCGCTGGGCCAGGGCCTTGTTGTTTTCGATGACGTTGTCTTCTTCGAAAATATCCAGGGTCGCCAGGGCCGCCGCGCACGCCAGCGGGTTGCCGGTGTAGCTGTGGGAGTGCAGGAAGGCGCGCAGGGTCGGGTAGTCGTCGTAGAACGCGTCGTAGACGTCATCGGTGGTGACCACGGCGGCCAGCGGCAGGTAGCCGCCGGTGAGGGCCTTGGACAGGCACAGGAAGTCCGGGCGGATGCCGGCCTGTTCACAGGCGAACATGCTGCCGGTACGGCCGAAGCCGACGGCGATTTCGTCGTGGATCAGGTGCACGCCATAGCGGTCGCAGGCTTCGCGCAACAGCTTGAGGTACACCGGGTGGTACATGCGCATGCCGCCGGCACCCTGGATCAGTGGCTCGACGATCACGGCGGCGACGCTGTCGTGGTTTTCGGCCAGGGTGTGTTCCATGGCCAGGAACATGTTGCGTGAATGCTCTTCCCAGCTCATGCCCTCGGGGCGCAGGTAGCAATCCGGGCTCGGCACCTTGATGGTGTCCAGCAGCAGGGCTTTATAGGTTTCGGTAAACAACGGCACGTCGCCCACCGACATCGCGGCGATGGTTTCGCCGTGGTAGCTGTTGGTCAGGGTGACGAAGCGTTTTTTGTTCGGCAGGCCACGGTTGAGCCAGTAGTGAAAGCTCATCTTCAGCGCGACTTCGATGCACGAAGAGCCGTTATCGGCATAAAAGCAACGGGTCAGGCCGTCGGGCGTCATCGCCACCAGGCGCTCGGACAGCTCAATCACCGGCTGGTGGCTGAAACCGGCGAGGATCACGTGTTCCAGCTGGTCCACCTGGTCCTTGATGCGCTGGTTGATACGCGGGTTGGCGTGGCCGAACACGTTGA
>PJQF01000131.1_pt1 | contig 46478 bp, 35 predicted proteins | sample 1503741 | NCBI WGS metagenome assembly PJQF01 (sample SAMN07775949, study PRJNA414020) | Biofilm metagenome, whole genome shotgun sequencing project. | isolation source: biomolecule (vanillin) treated reverse osmosis membrane biofilm | place: India: Nagpur | collected 2017-03-21 | reverse complement strand
AAGCCGGGGGATTCGGCGCATCACCGGCGGTACACGCAACACCAGCAGCAGCGCACCTAAAGATGCATAGATTACCCACTCCTTTAGATCAGCTCGCACGACCCACAACATATGCAGCAGTCCAAGCCCAAGAATCACATATACCAGGCGATGCAGCTTCTTCCAACGACTGCCCAGTCGACGCTGGCTATAGCGATTAGACGTCACCGCCAACACCAGCAACGACAAGAACCCTAACGTACCCACAATAATATAAGGCCGCTTACGTAGCTCGACCCCAAGCTGAGACCAATCCAGCCCCAGAACAAACACACAATAGGCCGCCAGATGCAGTACCACATAAGCAAAGCACCACAACCCTAGCTGTCGGCGCACCGCTATCCACCCCGCCCAGCCGCTCAACTTTTGCAGCGGGGTCATCCCCAGCGTGATCAACAGCAGGATCAAAGTGCCCAACCCCAGTCGATCAACCAGCACCTTTCCTGGATCTGGTCCAAGAACAAAACTCCACGCCTCATATAGCCATAACAAAGGCCACACTGCCGCGACTATAAAAACGCCGATGCGCCAGATGGGGTAGCGCATTAGTAGTTCTTCCGCAGGTCGAGACCGGCATATAAAGAAGCAACCTCATCCGAGTAACCATTGAACATCTGCGTTTCACGTACATTCGGACTGAACAAACCACTTGGCAGACGACGCTCACGCGCCTGAGTCCAACGCGGATGGTCCACTGTAGGGTTCACATTGGCATAGAACCCATATTCATCCGCCGCAATACTCTGCCACGTGGTTTTCGGCTGCTCACTCACAAGGCTGATCCGCACGATCGACTTCACACTCTTGAAACCGTACTTCCAAGGTACGACGAGACGTAACGGCGCGCCGTTCTGATTGGGCAACTCGCGCCCATACATCCCGACGGCAAGAATCGCTAAAGGATTCATCGCCTCATCCAGGCGCAAACCTTCAACATAAGGCCAATCGATCAAGCCAAAACTCGAACGCTGCCCCGGCATACTCTTGGAATCCTGGAGTGTTTCAAAGCGGATGTATTTGGCCTTGGAAGTTGGCTCAACCTGCTGGAGCAACGCGGAGATCGGAAAGCCCATCCATGGAATGACCATCGACCAAGCCTCGACGCAGCGCAACCGGTAGATCCGCTCTTCCAACTGATAGGGCTTCATGAAGTCCTCCAAGGCATAACGCCCCGGCTTGGCAACCTCACCATCAATCACGACACTCCAAGGTTCGGTCTTGAGTGAACCCGCGTTGTTCGCCGGATCCCCTTTGTCAGTGCCGAATTCATAGAAGTTGTTGTAGTGGGTTGCGTCCTTGAACGGGGTGATAGCCTCACCTTCAACCGTCACAGCCTGCCATTTAGTAGCAGGCAGCTTGCCAGCAAACCAGCCCGGCGCCTTCCCCGGCTCAACATCGGCATATCGCGCAGCGTCATCTGCACTGGCCCAACGCGGCAGGCCGCTGGCAGCAATGCCCGCAAGCGCACCACCGATCAAGCTACGGCGAGAAAGATAGAAGGATTCAGAGGTGACATCCGATTCATGGCAATCGGACGCTTTAGGCAATTTGATTAACATGGCAACTCCGCAGCATTGGAGGACTGATGCACCAATAGACTGCGGAGTATGGGGGAAATTACATTAAGGCAACGTTTTGTCCCGGCGCATATGTAGCAAGTACTGAACTGGCCCAGAAGCGGCGTAGACCAAGAAGGCCAATAGCAGAATCCGAGGCGGATCACTGAAGACCACCGCAAACACCAGCACCACTGCCAGGATTGCCACGAAAGGTACTCGCCCTTTGAGATCAAGCTCCTTGAAGCTGTTGTACTTGATGTTGCTGACCATCAGCATTCCGGCAGCGGCAACCATTAACGCCACTAGGAAAGACATTTTCGAGCCCTGGATGCCGTAGTCACTGAATGCCCAGACTATACCCGCCACGACACCCGCCGCTGCCGGACTGGCCAACCCGATGAAGTAACGTTTATCAGCAGTACCCACCTGAGTGTTGAAGCGTGCCAGACGCAAAGCGGCGCCCGCGACATAGATGAAGGCAACCATCCAGCCAACCTTGCCCATGTCACCCAATGCCCAAGCAAATGCCAACAGCGCCGGCGCGACCCCAAATGCAACCATGTCAGACAGCGAGTCGTACTCGGCACCGAAGGCACTTTGGGTATTGGTCATACGTGCAACACGACCATCCAAACCGTCGAGCACCATGGCCACGAAAATGGCAATGGCCGCGAAACCGAAGTACTTGCTGGCACTCACCGCATCACCCGCCGCCAGCGCACTTTGGGCACTCATGGAGTTGATAATGGAATAGAACCCGGCAAACAAGTTTGCCGTAGTGAACAGATTGGGCAGCAAATAGATGCCACGATGCCGGACCTTGCGGCCTTCAGCGTCATGCCCTTCTTCGACATGTTCATCGATCGGTAGCAGGCTTTCGGCGTCAGGAGCCTGGTTAGGCTCTTCGGGACGTTCGCTCATGGACTTTACCTTGCAACGGTGTGAAAAAAATTCGACCAATACTTGCGGCGAGTGTTCGCTCGCAAACGATGCAGCTTTATACCAGAACCCGCCCCCAAACGAAAAAACGCGGCCTAAGCCGCGTTTTCTCTTGATGCGTACGACTTAGTTTTTAGCTTTGTCGACGATCTTGTTGGCACCGATCCACGGCATCATGGAACGCAGTTGCTCGCCGATGACTTCGATACCGTGAGCAGCGTTGTTACGACGCTTGGCGGTCATCGAAGGGTAGCCGGTAGCGCCTTCACTGATGAACATTTTGGCGTATTCGCCGTCCTGAATACGTTTCAGGGCGTTGCGCATAGCCTGACGCGACTCGGCGTTGATAACTTCCGGGCCAGTCACGTACTCGCCGTATTCGGCGTTGTTGGAGATCGAGTAGTTCATGTTGGCGATACCGCCTTCGTACATGAGGTCAACGATCAGCTTCAGTTCGTGCAGGCATTCGAAGTAGGCCATTTCCGGCGCATAGCCAGCTTCAACCAGGGTTTCGAAACCGGCTTTAACCAGTTCAACGGTACCGCCGCACAGAACAGCTTGCTCGCCGAACAGGTCGGTTTCGGTCTCGTCCTTGAAGGTGGTTTCGATGATGCCGGTACGACCACCACCGACGCCAGCAGCGTAGGACAGTGCAACGTTTTTGGCATTGCCGGATGCGTCCTGATAGATCGCGATCAGGTCAGGGATACCACCGCCTTTGACGAACTCGGAGCGTACGGTGTGACCTGGCGCTTTTGGCGCGATCATGATCACGTCCAGGTCTGCGCGTGGCACAACCTGGTTGTAGTGAATCGCAAAGCCGTGGGAGAAGGCCAGGGTGGCGCCTTTCTTGATGTTCGGCTCGATTTCGTTTTTGTACAACGAGGACTGGAACTCGTCCGGGGTCAGGATCATGACCAGGTCAGCAGCAGCAACAGCGGAAGCAACGTCAGTCACTTTCAGGCCATGAGCTTCCGCCTTGGCAACGGTGGCCGAGCCTTTACGCAGGCCAACAGTCACGTCAACGCCGGAGTCTTTCAGGTTGCAAGCTTGCGCGTGACCCTGGGAGCCGTAGCCGATGATGGCGACTTTCTTGCCCTGGATGATCGACAGGTCACAATCTTTATCGTAATAAACTTTCATGAGGTTCCTCTATATATCCAGGCCGTAAGGCCATTCACTAATTTGGGTTAGATGCTGAGTACTTTGTCGCCACGGGCAATCCCGGTGACACCACTGCGTACCGTTTCCAGAATCGAGGCCGTCCCGATCGACTGGATGAAGCTGTCCAGCTTGTCGCTTGTACCGGTCAGTTGCACGGTATAAACGCTGGCGCTCACATCGACGATCTGCCCGCGATAGATGTCGGTAGTCCGCTTGATTTCGGCACGTTGGGCACCCGTAGCCTTGACCTTTACCAGCATCAGCTCGCGCTCGATGTGGGCACTTTCCGACAGGTCGACCAGCTTGACCACTTCGATCAGCTTGTTGAGGTTCTTGGTGATCTGCTCGATCACCTCATCGTGGCCCACGGTGGTCAACGTCAGGCGCGACAGAGTCGGGTCTTCGGTCGGAGCCACGGTCAGGCTTTCGATGTTGTAGTTGCGTTGCGAAAACAGGCCGACAACACGAGACAGAGCGCCGGGTTCGTTCTCCAGAAGCAGGGAGATAATATGCCGCATGATTAAGTACGCTCCGTCTTGTTCAGCCACATGTCGCGCATAGAGCCGTCTTTGATCTGCATCGGATAAACGTGCTCGCTGGTATCCACTTGAATATCGAGGAACACCAGGCGGTCCTTCATGGCGAACGCCTCTTCCATCTTCGGCTTCAGATCTTTCAGATCGGTGATGCGAATGCCGACGTGGCCATAGGCTTCAACCAACTTGATGAAATCCGGAAGCGATTCCATATAGGAATGAGAGTGACGGCTGCCGTAGCTCATGTCCTGCCATTGACGAACCATACCCAGCACGCCGTTGTTCAGGCAGACGATCTTCACCGGAAGACCGTACTGCAGGCACGTCGACAGTTCCTGAATGTTCATCTGGATGCTGCCTTCACCGGTAACGCACGCGACGTCGCTGTCCGGGAAGCTCAGCTTCACACCCATGGCCGCAGGAAAACCAAAGCCCATCGTGCCCAGACCACCGGAGTTGATCCAGCGGTTAGGCTTGTCGAACTTGTAGTATTGCGCGGCGAACATCTGGTGCTGACCCACGTCGGAGGTCACAAAGGCGTCGCCCTTGGTCACTTCGCACAGGGTCTCGATCACGGTTTGAGGCTTGATGATGCTGCCGTCGCCCTTGTCGTAAGGGAACAGGCCGCGGTTACCGCGCCATTCGTCGATCTGCTTCCACCAGCTGGCGACGGATTCCTTGTTCGGCGTCTCACCGATGTCCTTAAGCGCAGCGACCATTTCGGTCAGCACACTTTCCACAGGACCTACAATTGGCACGTCGGCCTTGATGGTCTTGGAGATGGACGCTGGATCGATATCGATGTGGATGATCTTCGCGTTCGGGCAGAATTTGCTCGCGCCGTTGATCACACGATCATCAAAACGCGCACCCACAGCCAGGATCACGTCGGCGTGGTGCATGGTCAGGTTGGCGGTGTAGCTGCCGTGCATGCCGAGCATGCCGACGAACTGACGGTCCGTACCCGGAAAGGCGCCGAGGCCCATCAGGGTGTTGGTGACCGGCAGGTTGAGCAACTTGGCCAACTCGGTCAATGGGGCGGAGCCCCCGCCGAGGATCACACCGCCACCCGAGTACAACACAGGGCGCTTTGCTGCCAGGAGCATTTCTGCCGCCTTGCGAATTTGCCCCGAGTGCCCACGAACGGCCGGACTGTAGGAGCGCAGCTTGGCTTTCTTCGGGAAGACGTATTCGAATTTCTCAGCCGGGTTGGTCATGTCTTTCGGGATATCGACCACGACAGGGCCCGGACGACCGGACTGCGCGAGGTAGAACGCCTTTTTCATGACTTCCGGGATTTCCGACGCATGCTTGATCATGAAGCTGTGTTTCACGATCGGCCGGGAGATACCGATCATGTCGGTTTCCTGGAATGCATCGGTACCGACCATGGTGCTTGGCACCTGGCCAGAAATGATCACCATCGGGATGGAGTCCATATAAGCAGTCGCAATGCCGGTAATGGCATTCGTTGCGCCTGGGCCGGACGTTACCAGCACCACGCCGGCTTTACCGGTGGCACGGGCGTAACCGTCAGCCATATGGGTCGCGGCTTGTTCGTGGCGAACCAGGATGTGGGTAACAGCCGGCTCCTTGAACAGTGCGTCGTAAACATGCAACAGAGCACCACCTGGGTACCCGTAGATATAGTCGACGCCTTCGTCACGCAAAAAGCGGACGAGCATCTCACCGCCAGATAAAAGCTCCACGTTGTTCACCTCTAAAACGCCAGAATACCGTCCGTTAAAAACCGACGGGTCTTAATAGGTTTACTTCTCAACAGAGCATGAGCGACGGTGGTCGCCGACTACGTCAGCACTGACTGAGCAAGTATTGGGATCGTCCCAAGTGTTGCGGGCTTTTCCCACCCAGCGCGAGGTAACGCGTTGCGGGTGTTACAGGTCGGCGCGGGTATGCGCCTCATGATCTGCTGAGCGGGCCTGCTTCTGGCAGTCCCGATACAGCGGACTTTGGATTCTTCTGTTTCAGCCCCTTCAAGTCAAGCAATAATTGCGCTTTTTTCCAACTAAGCGCATGAGAACGTAGAAGAAAGGGCTTTGAGGAGGGATAAAACTCGCCTGAATGTCGTCAAGCGGTAGAAATGTGCGCAAGACTGCCGGAAAAACCGGCAGTCAGGCAATTAACGAGCGTCGACGATCAATTGATCGAACTTTTTCAGCGCATTGCGTAAACCGAGGCTCTCGCGCGGCCGATCGGCGTACACCATCTCGGCCATCTCCAGAATCCCTGACGCATTGGGCAGTGGCAGGTCCTGTTCGAGGATCTGCTTCATGCGCGTCAGGAAAATCCATTGCAGCCACTGGTGAAAGTCCAGGGTATCCACCGAAAACGGCTCAACACTGCTGAGCGCCTCGATGCTGGGGGACACCTCATCCCACCAGCCTTGTATGCGCAGTTCGCGCTCAATCAGCAATAACTGTTCGGCAATCGCGGGAAACCGTACATCCATCAGAGGCTGACCTTGGCTTTCTGCCGGGCCTGAGCAGCGCCAGCGGCATCACCTTGTGCAGCGCGCGCATCTCCGATTAACGCCCAGAGACTGGCCTGCAGATCGGGACGACCGTTGGCCAGCGTAAGGCCACGACGGGCGAACTGTTCGGCCTGAGGCGCATCGCCTTGGGCCATGCGTACCTGTGCCAGGCGATACAGTACTTGCGGTTCACGAGGTGCAACTCGCTGCGCCCGCTCAAGGCTCGATGAAGCGCCGTTCAGGTCGCCACCGGCCTGTTGTTGCTGCGCCGTAGTCAGCAAGGCCAGCACCGGACCGTCCAGTTGCTCGTCAGCCGAAAGGCCGCCGCCACTGGAGGAAGATGGAATGCCACTCGGCGTCGACGGCATGTTGTAAGTGCCCTGATTGATCGGCGCGGTCTGAATCGGCGTGGGCTCAATCGGTCCGGAGGTGCTTGGCCCTGGAGTCCATGGCTCGGCACTGATCGGTGCGGAAGTAGCGGCGCTGCCGCCCGGCACCATCACCACCACGCCCGAATCTTGCGGCACGGCCTGAGGCTTGGCCTGCGCCGGACTGTTGGTCACGGTCTGGCGGAAACCGCCATTGGCCGAGATCCGGTCGCTATTGGAGACGGCAGTGCTCGAATCCACCACGGGAATGGAGCCGCGCTGCACGCTGGAGCAACCGCTGAGCAAAGCCAGAGCTGTAATCGCTGGAATACACCACTTGTTCACTTGAAACCCTCTTTGCTTAATTCATCCAGCCCTTGACCCAATCCATCACCGATTCCGCGTCAGCAGGGGCACTGCCACCGCACGCGGCGCCGGGTGGTGGCTCGCTGCCGCGAATATACGGCATCTGTACTGCGCCCGGACAGTTAGCGTCGGAACCCTGGCCGGTATGCGGATCAATCCAGGCCTGCACGATGTTATCCGGCTGCGGCATATTCAATGGCAACGGGTCGGCCTTGCGCATAAAACTGGTCCAGACCTGCAACGCACCGGTAGCACCGGTAAAAGGCGTCTTACCGTTGTCGTCTCGACCGAGCCACACCACGGCCAGTACATCCTGACCGAAACCTGCAAACCAGCTATCGCGCGAATCGTTACTGGTACCGGTCTTGCCCGCCAGCGTCAGGTTGGACGGAAGCACCTTATAGACCGAGCTACCGGTACCTTCACGCATCACGCGCTGCATGGCGTTCTGTATCAGGTAGATAGAGCCAGCGTCAAAGCGCTGCTGGATCTGGAACGGGTAGCGCTTGAGCGGCTCACCCTCAGCCGTCAGTACACTGCGGATCCCGCGCATCGGAGTGTTGAAGCCACCGTTGGCGAGGGTCTGGTACATGGTCGCGACTTCCATCGGCGTCATGGCGCCGGCGCCCAACAGGATCGATGGGAACGACGGGAATTCGCGGGTGATGCCCAGTCGAGCCAGCGTCTTGAGGACATTCGGCACGCCGACTTCCAGGCCAAGCCGAGATGTAGAGATGTTGTAGGAGTGCGCCAAGCCTTGATACAGGAACACCGTGCCGTGGGAACGGCGATCGAAGTTCTGTGGGGTCCACACCTGGCCGTCCCCGCCTTTGACCGACAGCGGATCATCCGACAGCCAGCTCGTCAGGGTGTACTTGCTCGGTTTTTCCAACGCAGTGAGGTAGACCGCAGGCTTGACCAGCGAACCAATCGGCCGCACCGCATCCAAAGCACGATTGAATCCGGCAAAACTCGCCTGGCGACTGCCGATCATGGCTTGGACTTCACCGGTTTCCGGATTGGTGACCACCATTGCGGCTTCTACTTCGTCGGAGCCCTTACGACCCGTCAGACGCTTGAAGGTATCGCTGACTGACGCTTCGGCCTTCATCTGCAAAATCGGGTCAAAACTGGTGAAAATTCGCAAACCTTCTTCGGTCAAGTCCTCGTCGCGGTAGTCTTCACGCAGTTGACGTTTAACCAGATCGATAAAGCCTGGGAATGAACTGTCCGCCAACTTGCCGCGAGTTGTCACACCCAGCGGCATTTTCTTCGCTGCGGCCACCTGTTCAGCCGTGGCCACGCCTTGCTGCTCAAGCACATCCAGCACCAAGTTACGGCGCTCAAGCGCACGCTCAGGATTGCGACGCGGGTTGTAGTAGGAAGGCCCCTTGACCATCCCCACCAACAAGGCCACTTGATGCAGCTTCAACTCAGACAGCGGCTGACCGAAGAAGAACTGGCTGGCCAGACCGAAGCCATGTACCGCGCGCTGGCCATCCTGCCCGACGAAGACCTCGTTGAGGTATGCCTCAAGTATTTCCTGCTTGCTGTAGTGAAGCTCAAGCAGCATAGCCATCATCGCTTCGGTGAGCTTTCGGGTCAGACTGCGCTCGTTGGTGAGGTAGAAGTTCTTCACCAACTGCTGAGTCAGCGTACTGCCGCCCTGGGTCATCTTGCCGCCGGACGTGTTCACCCAAACCGCACGGGCAATCGACTTCGGCGAAACACCCCAGTGGCTATAAAAATCGCGATCCTCTACCGCAACCAGAGTTTCCAGCAGGTACGGAGGCACCTGATCAAGCTTGATCAGGATGCGATCTTCAAGGTTTTTCGGGTAAATCCCGCCGATCATCAACGGTTCAAGACGTACCACCGGCAATTTCGAGCCGTTGAGGGAGGACAACTCGGCGACGTAATCACCGGAAAAGCGCACGCGGACCGGCTGGGCTTTTTCCAGGCCTTCATAGAACTGGAAGCCACGGGTATTCAGGTCGACAGTGTTTCCGCTGACAGCGGCCGCACCCGGGCCGTTGCTCACGGGTTCGCGGCGGTAGCCGAGGGCATCGAGCTCGGTAAGGAAGTCATCCTTGCTCAGCTTCTGGCCGCTGAACAATTCCAGCGGGCGCGCGTACACCTTTGCAGGAATGGTCCAGCGCTTGCCGGAGAACTTCTCCTGGACCACAGCGTCGAGGTACACGGCGAAGCCGGCGAGTACCACAAGGCCTACGAGGCCGAGCTTGAGCGCCCAGCCAAGCCAAGGGCGCAGGCCGCGGGAAGGAGGTTTTTTACGGGAACGGGGAGATCGGGTTCGAGTCATGGCGGCGGATTATACGCACTTTATTGATGATCAACATGAGCCGGACAGCGGTTTGCACGACCGTCCGTAGCAGCCATAATGCGCGCCATGATTTCCCCCAGACTCTGAAGGATCGCCCGTGAGCCAGTCACTGATCGCCGCCCTGCAAAACCCGGCTTTGTACCCTCATCCGGTTGAAGCGTTCCAAGTCATCGAGACCCATATTTCATGGGTCGTATTGACCGGCCCTTACGCCTATAAACTGAAAAAGCCGATGAATTTCGGGTTTCTGGACTTCACCGACCTGGAAAAGCGCGAACACTTCTGCAACGAAGAGCTGCGTCTGAACCAGCGTCTGACGAACGATTTGTATCTGGACGTGTTGCCGATTACCGGCACTGCCGAAGCGCCTCAATTGGGCGGCGACGGCCCGGTGATCGAATACGCACTAAAGATGCGCCAGTTCCCGCAAAGCCAACTGCTCAGCACCCTGCAAGCCAATGGCGAACTGACTGCAGCGCACATTGATGAAATGGCCAAGCAAATTGCACACTTCCATCTCACGGCACCGAAAGTCCCGCAAACGCATCCGGCAGGCACTCCTGACGAAGTGATGGCACCGGTACGGCAGAACTTCGACCAGATCCGTCCGTTCCTAAGCGATAAGGCAGACCTGGTTCAACTCGAAGCCTTGCAAGCCTGGGCCGAAAGCAGCTTCGAACGCCTCAAGCCACTGCTGGCACAGCGCAAGCTCGACGGTTTCACCCGCGAATGCCACGGTGATATCCACCTCGGTAACGCCACCTTGATCGACGGCCAAGTGGTGATTTTCGACTGCATCGAGTTTAACGAACCGTTTCGCTTCACCGACGTGTATGCCGACACCGGCTTCCTGGCAATGGACCTGGAAGACCGCGGACTCAAGTCCCTGGCCCGCCGCTTCATCAGCCAATACCTGGAACTGACCGGCGACTATCAGGGCCTTGAAGTGCTGAACTTCTATAAAGCCTACCGCGCCCTGGTACGCGCCAAGGTGTCGTTGTTCAGCATGCCGAGCGAAGCAAGCCCGGTACAACGCGCCACCACTCTGCGCCAGTACCGCAACTACGCGAACCTGGCAGAAAGCTACAGCACTATTCCTTCACGCTTCCTGGCGATTACCCACGGCGTCTCGGCTGTGGGCAAAAGCCACGTATCCATGCGCCTCGTGGAAGCGCTTGGTGCCGTGCGCCTGCGGTCGGACGTGGAACGCAAACGCCTGTTCGGCGAGCAGCAAGTGGAAAACACGCTGCAGGCCGGTATCTATGCAGCCGACGCCAGCACAGCAACCTACGCTCGTTTGAACGACCTCGCAGATACCGTGCTGCGCGCCGGCTTCCCGGTGGTACTGGATGCCACCTTCCTGAAACGCGAACAACGTGAAGCCGCCGCCAAGGTTGCCGAAGCCACCGGTGCGCCCTTCCTTATTCTGGACTGCAACGCACCACAGGCCGTTATCAGCAGTTGGCTGGCACAACGTCAGGGAGACAAAAACGATCCGTCCGACGCTACTCTGGCCGTTATCGAAGCACAGCAGGCCAACCGTGACCCCCTCACAGCTGAAGAACTGTTACTGAGCAAACGCGTCGAGACCAATCAAAGCGGGACTCTCGACGCGGTGGTCGCGCAAATTCGCCAGCGCTTGCCAGGCCTGTAAGAAAAATTTCTTGGTCGTGTCGTCAACTTGGGCGCACGGCCGAGCAATAGTGGCACTATAATGGCGCCATAAATCCAACAGGAGTTCGTTGTCATGAGTCAGCCCAAGCTTCTTGATACCCCGCTCTACTCGCTCCTGCATAAAGACGATGTTCGCGGTTTCAACCAGGAGCGTCCGAAAGACGGCGCTATCGACATGCGCGGAGGCGACTTCCGTGGGCTGGACTTACGCGAGTTGAATGTCACCGGCGTAGATTTTACCGACGCGTATTTCCGCTCCACCGACTTGCGCGGGTTGGATTTGCGCGACTGCTCGCTGGAGGGCGCCAGCCTGGCCCATGCGCAGATTTCGGGCACTTACTTTCCGCCTGAGTTGACCGCCGACGAAATTCTCATGTCGGTCAATTTCGGCACGCGTCTGCGCTACCGTACCAAGTAACACACGCCTCAAGCCCGCTACGTGCAACGTGTAGCGGGCGGCTCACGCCTGCTCACCGTCAAAATCCCCGCGCCATTCTTATAAGCTTTTTGGCCGTTTCGGACCAAAGAACCACGCTTTTCCTACTGAACGCTACACTCCTGTTCAGGCTTGCCTGGTCACGAATACCCACCGCACCATTCGGCCGTCGCAAGGAGGCTTGATGAACGATGAGCTGCAACACCTGAAAAACCTTGGCAAGACGTCAGCGCAGTGGCTGCATGCGGTGGGCATCCACAGCGCGTCCGACTTGCGGCGCTTGGGCGCGGTCGATGCGTATCGAGCTGTAAGGACTCGCGGCTTCCGCGCATCGAAAGTTTTGCTGTATGCCATCGAAGGGGCGCTGATGGATGTGCACTGGAACGACATCCCCGTTGAGCGTAAGGAAGCTTTGAACCGGCAACTGGATGCAATCTCAACGCGCCAGAAGAATTAGATCGACCAAAACACTCAATATTTACGTAGGTTTCGAACATCTGTTTAAGGAAAGCGGATGGTCACGTAAAAACAATTGTTGACTCTCAAATGAGAATCGTTATGATTATCACAGCTGGTCGCGAGATCAGCCGATAACTGAAAGACCATTGGTTCGGACTCTCAGATTATCTCCTCATCAGGCTAATCACGGTTATTTGACCCGGCTCTTGCCGGGTCTTTTTTTGTCTGTAAGAAAGCAGACTTTAACGCGCAATGATCAGCGGATGCCCGCGCTCCGGGTGTGGCTGTACCAGCACATCCAAACCAAACACGGCTTTAAGCGGTTCTGGACGCAGCACCCGCACGGGCGTATCCAGAGCGTGGGGGCGCCCCCCGTCAAGCAGCAGAATACGATCACAGTAGCGCGCCGCCAGATTCAGATCATGGAGGATCACCAGCACCGCCGCGCCCCGATCTGCGAAAGTCCGAATAGCTTGCAAAGTCGTGTGCTGGTGCAGGGGATCCAGCATTGACGTAGGCTCATCCAGCAGCAACGTCTGCCCCTCCTCCCCCGGCCATAGCTGCGCCAGCACCCGCGCCAAGTGCACGCGCTGGCGCTCGCCACCGGATAACGCCAGGTAGCTGCGACCGCTCAAGTGCGAAACATCTGCTGCTTGCAAGGCTGCATCGATGATTTCGTCATCCCGCACGCGTCCGGTCTGATAGGGCAGACGCCCCATCCCGACGACCTCCTCTACGCGGAATGCAAAGTCCAGGGTCGAGGTTTGTGGCAACACCGCCAGTCGCTGGGCGCGCTGCGATCCGCTCCAGTCTTTCAGCGCCTGCTGCCCCAGCCAGACCTTGCCGTGATCGGGATGCAACTCACCGCACAACGCCCCCAGCAACGTGCTTTTGCCGGCGCCATTGGGGCCCAGCACGCCGAGCACTTCGCCTGGCAGCAAGTCCAAAGTGACATCCGCCAACACGGTTTTTCGACCGCGGCTGATCTGCAGGTTTTCAACACGCAGCATCAGGCACGCCCCCGTAACAACAGGTAAAGAAAAAACGGCGCACCAATGAACGCCGTCACAATCCCAATCGGCAACTCCGCGGGCGCCAAAGCCAGCCGTGCGACCAAGTCAGCTAATAGCAGCAGACTCGCGCCCGCCAAAATTGAAGCCGGAAGTAACACGCGGTGATCAGGCCCTGCGAGCAATCTGACCAGATGCGGCACCACCAGCCCCACAAAACCAATCATTCCGGCTGCCGCCACCGCCGCGCCGACACCTAATGCGGTGCAGAACACCAACTCGCGCTTGAGTGCTTCGACATCAATCCCCAGGTGACTGGCCTCGGACTCACCGAGCAGCAGCGCATTCAGTGCCTTCGCCCGGCGCGGTAACCACAGCGCCACACCCGCGCTGACCATCAACAACGGCCACAGCCGGGAATAGCTCGCGCCGTTGAGGCTGCCCAGGTTCCAGAACGCCAGGGTCCGCAGGGTGGCGTCGTCAGCCAAGTAAGTAAAAAGGCCCACCGCCGAGCCGGCCAGCGCAGTGAGGGCAATACCGGCGAGCAGCATCGTCGCCACATTGGTCTGGCCATTACGCCGCCCCAGTCGATAGACCAGCGCGGTAACGCCCAACCCGCCAAGAAATGCGCACAGCGACAGGAGATACGGCCCGAATGCATCCGGCAAACCACCAAAAAACGCACCACCGACGATGGCGACGGCGGCCCCGAGCGCCGCACCACTCGACACCCCCACCAGCCCCGGATCGGCCAACGGGTTGCGAAACAGCCCTTGCATGGCGACGCCCGACAATGCCAATACGCCGCCCACCGCCAGGCCCAGCAAGGTACGCGGCAAACGAATCTGCCCAAGGATAAGCTCGGCCTGCTCCAAGCCCTGCGCTTCAATTGGCACGCCGACCAAACGCAAGGCCGCCTTAAGCGTGTCGAGCAACGGCAGGCTCACCGGCCCCAACGCCAACGAAAGCCAGATCGCCAACACACACAATAGCGTCAGCCCGATAAACAGCGTTTTTGGCTTAACCAGCGTGGTCATAGGGCTGGTTTAGCCTGGGCCGGATATAACCCGGCGGACAACTTCACCAGGCTTTGCGGCAGGCGCGGCCCGAGCCCTCCCACCAACAATGTCGGGTCCAGCTCAAATACACGTCCACTCTTGGCGGCTGGCGTCGACGCCAGAATAGGATTCTCTTTGAACAGCGCCGCACGGGCCGCATCACCTGTGAGGGCACGGTCAGCGAATACCAGTACATCCGGGCTCAACCCTGCCAACGACTCCACCGAAAACGGCTTGTAACCGGTGTGCGTGGCCAGGTTTTTACCGCCCGCCTGCTGCACCATCCAATCTCCGGCCGTGTCCTTGCCAGCGATCAGCGGCTTGCCGCCGGCGTGACCGATCAGTAGCAAGACACCAGGGGGCTTTTGGGAGGCCTGGGCCTTCGCGACCCAACTTTTCTGCTGACTGAGGGCATTCTCGTACCGGGTAAACAATTCATCGGCTTTAGCCTCATCACCCAGCAACTTGCCCAAGTGCTGAAGGTTGCCTTTCAAGGTCGGTAAATCCGGCTGCGCCGAGAACATTTCAACCCGAACCCCCGCGCTGCGAATCTGCGCCAGTACCGGCGGCGGGCCCATCTCTTCAGTGCCTACCAGCACCTGCGGGCGCAGGCTGAGAATGCCTTCGGACGACAACTGCCGCTGATAGCCAATACTTGGCAACGTTTTTAGAGACTCTGGATGCTGGCTCGTGGTATCCACGCCGACCAACTTCGGCTCACCGCCCAGAGCCGCCACCCACTCCGACAGCGCCCCACCGGCACTCACCCAACGCTGTGGCAGTTCAGAGGCGTGCGCCCCAGGGTTGACCAGCAATCCGACAACAAGCGCAATAGCGCTGGCACTCAGGCGCATAACAGGGTTTCCTTCCTAAGGCGGGGCCTTTCGGGCACTCATTGATGTGACAGTTACCCCCTGCCATGCATCGAACTGAGCACCCAGTCAGCTAACGGGCGAGTCGGCATTTGATAATTGTTTGCATTTGAACGTCAAGGCACTTAAGGATTGAAATGAAGTTTCTCTGCCCCTCCTCTAGCCTCGCGCCAGACAGCAGCCTCGGTTTTGAAATCGATGGTTGCAAATTATTCGCGGTACGCCGGGACGGCATTGCCTACTTCTATATCAACCGCTGCCCTCATCGCGGCATACCGCTTGAATGGCAACCCGATAAGTTCCTCGACGAGAGCGCCAGCCTGATCCAATGCGCCACCCACGGCGCTCTGTTCCTGATCGAAAGCGGTGAGTGCATTGCCGGGCCGTGCTCCGGTAAAAGCCTCCAAGCCCTGCGCGGCCGCGAAGACGAACAGGGCCTGTGGGTAGAGCTCTAATCGAGCAGCACGTCCAACCGGCGATCCACGCAAATTTCCTCGGACGTCACGCGCACGCCGTACGCCAATACTTCCACTCCAGCAGCTTTAGCCTCACGCAAGGCAGCGCCATAGACGGCATCGATTTCCAAAGCTGGGCGCACGGCGTCAATCCCGGAGAGGTTGACGCAGTACAACTGCACCGCTCGCAAACCTTCGCGCGCCAAGTGGGCCAGCTCCCGCAGATGCTTGGCGCCACGCTGGGTCACTGCGTCGGGGAAGGCGGCAACCCGGGTGTTATCAAAGCCTAGGGTGACGCTTTTGACTTCGACATAGGCCGCACCCTCTGGATACTCCAGCCGAAAGTCGATACGGCTTTTCTCCTGACCGTAAGGCACTTCGCGCTTCAGTGCGGTAAAGCCATTGAGCTCCGTGATCACACCAGCCAGTAACGCCTCTTCGACCAACTGATTGGCGCGCGCCGTGTTCACGCACGCCAAACGGCCCTGAGGCGTTTCGGCAATCTCCCAGGTGCCGGGCAGCTTACGCTTGGGGTCGTTGGAGCGACTGAACCAAACTTGCCCGCCTTCCACCATGCAATTAAGCATGGAACCGGTGTTTGGGCAGTGAATAGTCAACAACTCGCCGGTAACAGTTTCGATATCGGTGAGAAAACGCTTGTATCGGCGAATCAGTCGACCTTCTTCGAGGGGAGGATAAAAGCGCATCAGCCTTGCCAGCTCCGCAAGCCACGGGCGATGCGTTCCACCGCTTCCTGTAACCGATCGAGGTTTTGCGTGTAGGCAAAACGCACATGATGGCCCGCTTGATAGCGACCAAAATCTAAGCCGGGCGTAAACGCAACATGCTCGGTTTCGAGAAAGTGCCGGCAAAACGCGAAGGCATCACCGCCGAATGCGCTGATATCGGCGTACAAATAGAACGCCCCTTCCGGCTCTACGGCAATGCCAAAGCCCAATTCGCGTAAGGCGGGCAGCAGGAAGTCGCGACGACGGCCAAACTCGGCACGACGCTCCTCCAAAATGCTCAATGTTTGCGGGGTAAAGCAGGCGAGCGCCGCATATTGGGCCATGCTCGGCGCACTGATATAAAGGTTTTGCGCCAGCTTCTCCAATTCACTCACTGCAGCCGGCGGCGCCACGAGCCAACCCAGCCGCCAGCCGGTCATGCCGAAATACTTCGAAAAACTATTCAGGACGAAGGCGTCATCATCGACCTCCAGCACGCTGGCGGCATCAGTGCCGTAGGTTAGGCCGTGATAGATCTCATCCACCACCAAATGGCCGTTACGCGCCTTGATTGCTTCGGAAAGCCCGGCTAATTCATCGCGCGAGAGGATCGTGCCGGTGGGATTTGCAGGGGAGGCAACCAACGCGCCCACGCTGTCTTGATCCCAGTATCTGGCCACTAGGTCAGCGGTCAGTTGATAACGCACTTCAGGGCCTACCGGCACCAGTTGCGCGGCGCCTTCCACCAAGCGCAGGAAGTGTCGGTTACAGGGATAACCCGGGTCTGCCAGCAGCCAATGCTTGCCTGGGTCCACCAGCAGGCTGCTGGCCAGCAACAACGCGCCAGAACCTCCTGGAGTGATCAGAATACGCTCGGGATCTACATTCAACCCGTAGCGCTGCTGGTAGAAACCGCTGATGGCTTCACGCAATTCTGGCAGGCCTCGGGCTGCGGTATAGCGAGTCTTGCCATTGGCGAGCGCCGCCTGACCGGCCTGGATGATCGGCTCCGCCGTTGTGAAATCGGGCTCGCCGATTTCCAGGTGAATCACGTCATTGCCGGCGGCCTGCAGCTCATTGGCCCGCGCCAGCAACGCCATGACATGAAAAGGTTCGATGGCGCGACTGCGCGCACTGTAGGGCTGAGCCATTAGCCTTCCTTAGACGGTGAGGACAAAGTTCGGATTCTACCGAACCCGCGACGTAAAACATGCTCTATTGCCTGCTCGGCCACTTGTGCGGCCGGGCAGGCGCGCGCAAAACGACTAAAATCAACATTCGAGGCCATGCATACCCCGCCATGGCGGGCTGTAGCAGTTTGCAACCCCGTGGCGATGGGCCTCGACAACCGGGAGTGGCGCACCCTGAATCTATCTGGTAAGTTCGCCCGCTTGCAGCCGCAGGGCCGGCAGGTGTCGGTGACGTTGCAATCCTGCGCAATGGATTAGAAGAGTGAGAGGCGGTCTATTCATGTCCACCCAAGCAAAGCAACAGCAGACTCAAGGCCTCAATGGCTTCGAACCTTACGTAGAGAAGAAAGGTGAGGAGTACATGGGCGAGCCCATGCGCGAGCACTTCACCAAGATCCTGAGCAAGTGGAAACAGGACTTGATGCAGGAGGTCGACCGTACCGTTGACCATATGAAGGACGAAGCAGCCAACTTCCCTGACCCGGCCGACCGTGCCAGCCAGGAAGAAGAGTTCGCCCTTGAACTGCGCGCCCGTGATCGCGAGCGCAAGTTGATCAAGAAGATCGACAAGACACTGCAACTGATCAAAGACGAAGAGTACGGCTGGTGCGAAAACTGCGGGGTCGAGATCGGTATTCGCCGCCTGGAAGCCCGCCCAACCGCGGACCTGTGCGTAGACTGCAAGACCTTGGCTGAAATCAAGGAAAAACAGGTTGGCAAGTAATCCTGTCGAGCTGAACGAATGGAGCGTGTAAACGCTCCATTTTTGTTTCTGGCGTTTACCGATTTTCCAGTAGTATCCGGCCCATGACAGCCTCTACCTATATCGGGCGATTCGCCCCCACGCCCAGCGGCCATTTGCACTTCGGCTCCCTGGTCGCCGCCCTCGCCTCCTACCTTGATGCCCGCGCCAACCACGGCCGCTGGCTGATGCGCATGGAAGACCTCGACCCACCCCGCGAAGAGCCCGGTGCACAGGCGGCGATCCTGCATGCCCTGGAAAGCTATGGCTTTGAGTGGGACGGCGAACTGGTCCGACAAAGCGAGCGGCACGAGGCCTACGCCAAAGTGCTGAACGACATGTTCAACCACGGCCTGGCCTACGCCTGCACCTGCTCACGCAAGCAACTGGAACCCTACAATGGGATTTACCCAGGCTTGTGCCGCAACGCCGGTCACGAGCAGCAAGATGCAGCCATCCGCTTACGTGTACCTGAGCTTTCGTACCACTTTACTGACCGTGTGCAGGGTGAGTTCCGACAACACCTGGGGCGCGAAGCAGGCGATTTCGTCATCCGACGCCGCGACGGCCTCTATGCCTACCAACTGGCCGTGGTCCTGGATGACGCCTGGCAAGGTGTTACCGATATCGTGCGGGGTGCCGATTTGCTCGACTCCACCCCGCGCCAACTGTATCTGCAAGAACTGCTGGGCCTACGCCAACCGCGCTACCTGCACGTGCCCCTGATCATCCAACCGGACGGTAACAAACTGGGCAAGTCTTACCGTTCGCCGCCGTTGACGCCCGACCAGGCCACGCCTTTGCTATTGAGAGCACTACGCGCCCTTGGCCAACAACCCGGCAGCGAATTGCTTCACGCGAGCCCTAGGGAACTGCTGGATTGGGGCATTCGGCACTGGGATGCCACACAGATCCCGCGCACACTCACCCTGGCCGAAGCGCAATTGAACTGACGGCGCTTGCAGCTTGCCAAGCATCCGTTACCATCGCCGCAGTTTTCTAATCAGAGGCCAACATGTACATCTATCGATTGGTCCTGCTGTTGGTCGTCGGGATCTACCTGTTTTCTCCCGCCATCATGGATTGGTGGATCGATGCCACGGGCGCTTGGTATCGCCCTTATCTGCTGTGGCTGATCCTGATCGTCGTGACCTTCATCCTGCAGAGCCAAAAAGATGCCGATGAGCTTTAGCCTCACCCAGATGCTGCTGATCAGCGCCGCCTACCTGGCTGCGTTGTTCGGCGTCGCCTGGATCAGTGAGCGCGGAATGATTCCGCGGGCGATCATTCGCCATCCGTTGACCTACACCTTGTCCCTGGGCGTATACGCCAGCGCCTGGGCGTTCTATGGCACCGTGGGCCTGGCCTATCAGTACGGTTACGGCTTTCTCTCCAGTTATCTGGGAGTATCCGGCGCGTTTCTGCTGGCGCCGGTATTGCTGTACCCGATCCTCAAAATCACTCGCACCTATCAGCTGTCGTCCCTGGCCGACCTGTTCGCCTTCCGCTTCCGCAGCACATGGGCCGGGGCATTGACCACGGTATTCATGTTGATCGGCGTGCTGCCTCTGCTGGCTCTGCAAATCCAGGCGGTGGCCGACTCCATCAGTATCCTCACCCATGAGCCGGTACAGCATCGGGTGGCTCTGGCGTTCTGTGCACTGATCTCCCTGTTCACCATCTTTTTCGGCTCACGCCATATCGCCACCCGCGAGAAACACGAAGGCTTGGTGTTTGCGATTGCTTTCGAGTCGGTGATCAAGTTGATCGCCATCGGCGGCGTCGGCCTCTATGCGCTGTATGGTGTGTTCGACGGTCCGCAACAGCTGGAACTGTGGTTGCTTCAAAACCAGACCGCCCTCGCCGCCCTGCACACTCCGTTGCAGGAAGGTCCATGGCGAACGCTGCTGCTGGTGTTTTTCGCCTCGGCGATTGTGATGCCGCACATGTATCACATGACCTTTACCGAGAACCTCAACCCGCGCTCGCTGGTAAGCGCCAGCTGGGGCTTGCCGCTGTTCCTGCTGTTGATGAGCCTCGCGGTGCCGCTGATCCTGTGGGCCGGCCTGAAACTGGGGGCCACCACCAACCCCGAGTATTTCACCCTGGGTATCGGTATCGCCGCCAATAGCCCGGCGTTGGCGCTGCTGGCTTACGTCGGCGGTTTGTCTGCTGCCAGCGGGCTGATTATCGTCACGACGCTGGCTCTATCGGGCATGGCCCTCAATCACCTGGTGCTGCCGCTGTACCAGCCACCGGCCGAAGGCAATATCTACCGCTGGCTGAAGTGGACCCGCCGCGCGCTGATCGTCGCAATCATCATGGCCGGTTACTGTTTCTACCTGCTGCTCGGCGCCGGGCAAGACCTGGCCAACCTGGGTATCGTCGCGTTTGTCGCCACCTTGCAGTTCCTGCCGGGGGTACTGTCGGTGCTGTACTGGCCGACGGCCAATCGCCGAGGTTTTATCGCGGGTCTGCTCGCCGGGATCCTGGTGTGGATCGTCACCATGCTGTTACCGCTGGTCGGCAACCTGCAGGGTTTCTACATCCCGCTGCTAAACATGATTTACGTGTTGGACGACACCAGTTGGCACATGGCCGCGATTGCTTCTTTGGCCGCCAACGTCCTGATGTTCACCCTGATCTCACTGTTCACCAATGTCAGCCCAGAAGAAACCAGCGCCGCCGAGGCTTGCGCGGTCGATAACGTACGTCGCCCGCAACGCCGCGAACTGCACGCGGCCTCGCCTCAGGAGTTTGCCACCCAACTGGCCAAGCCCCTGGGTGCCAAGGCCGCGCAAAAGGAAGTCGAGCAGGCGCTGCGCGACCTCTACTTGCCGTTCGACGAGCGCCGACCGTATGCGCTACGCCGTCTGCGTGACCGCATTGAGGCGAACCTGTCTGGCCTGATGGGCCCCAGCGTGTCCCAGGACATGGTAGAGACGTTTTTGCCCTATAAAGCCGGTGGCGAAAACTACGTCACCGAAGACATCCATTTCATCGAGAGCCGGCTGGAGGATTACCACTCCCGCCTCACCGGCCTTGCCGCCGAGCTTGATGCCCTGCGCCGCTACCATCGCCAGACGCTGCAAGAGTTGCCCATGGGCGTGTGCTCCCTGGCCAAGGATCAGGAGATCCTGATGTGGAACAAGGCCATGGAAGAACTCACCGGTATCGCCGCGCAACGCGTGGTGGGTTCGCGCCTCAATACACTCGGCGATCCGTGGAAAGAATTGCTGCAGGGCTTTATCAACCTGCCCGACGAACACTTGCACAAGCAGCACTTAGCCCTCGACGGTCAGACCCGTTGGCTCAACCTGCACAAAGCGGCCATCGATGAGCCACTGGCCCCCGGTAACAGCGGCTTGGTGCTGTTGGTGGAAGACCTGACCGAAACCCAGATGCTCGAAGACAAGCTGGTGCACTCCGAGCGCCTGGCCAGTATCGGGCGTCTAGCGGCGGGGGTGGCCCACGAAATTGGCAACCCGATCACCGGTATCGCCTGTCTTGCGCAAAACCTGCGGGAAGAGCGTGAAGAGGACGGGGAAATTACCGAGATCAGCGGGCAAATTCTCGAACAGACCAAACGCGTATCGCGCATCGTGCAGTCGTTGATGAGCTTTGCCCATGCGGGCGCCCATCAGAATCAGGACGAAGCGGTCTGCCTGGCCGAAGTGGCGCAGGACGCCATTGGGTTGCTCGCCTTGAACCGGCGCAATTTCGAAGTGCAGTTTTTCAATCTGTGCGACCCCGACCATTGGGTCGATGGTGACTCACAACGCCTGGCCCAAGTACTGATCAACCTGCTGTCCAACTCCCGCGACGCGACGCCGGCCGGTGGTGCGGTACGCGTCAAGACCGAGGCTTTCGAACATACGGTCGATCTGATCGTCGAAGATGAAGGTAGCGGTATTCCACAGAACATCATGGATAGATTGTTCGAACCCTTCTTCACCACCAAGGATCCAGGTGAAGGTACAGGTCTGGGCCTTGCACTGGTCTATTCCATCGTTGAAGAGCATTATGGACAAATCACCATCGACAGCCCGGCTGACACAGAAAGCCAACGCGGCACCCGTATTCGGGTGACCTTGCCGCGTCATGTCGAAGCGACGTCCGCTGTGAACTGAGACCGTCGAGAGAATTGAATCAATGCCGCACATTTTGATCGTCGAAGACGAAACCATTATCCGCTCTGCCTTGCGTCGCCTGCTTGAACGTAACCAGTACCAAGTCAGCGAAGCCGGCTCGGTGCAGGAAGCACAAGAGCGTTTCAGCATTCCCACGTTCGACCTGATTGTCAGTGACCTGCGCCTGCCTGGCGCACCGGGCACCGAGCTGATCAAGCTTGGCCAGGGCACCCCAGTGCTGATCATGACCAGCTACGCGAGCCTGCGCTCTGCGGTGGACTCCATGAAGATGGGCGCGGTGGACTACATCGCCAAACCCTTCGACCACGATGAAATGCTCCAGGCCGTCGCGCGCATCCTGCGTGACCGTCAGTCGGCCAGCAGCGCGCCTGCCGAGCAGCGCCCCGCCAGCAAAGCCGCCGACAAACCGGGTGTTGACAACAGCAATGGGGAAATCGGCATCATCGGCTCCTGCCCACCGATGCAGGACCTGTACAGCAAGATTCGCAAAGTGGCACCTACGGACTCCAATGTATTGATCCAGGGCGAGTCAGGCACCGGTAAGGAGCTGGTGGCCCGCGCCCTGCACAACCTCTCCAAGCGCGCCAAAGCACCGATGATCTCGGTGAACTGTGCGGCGATCCCCGAATCCCTGATCGAATCCGAACTGTTTGGCCACGAGAAAGGCGCGTTCACAGGCGCCAGCGCCGGACGCGCGGGCCTGGTGGAAGCGGCGGACGGTGGCACGCTGTTCCTCGATGAGATCGGCGAACTGCCGCTGGAAGCACAAGCGCGATTACTGCGCGTGTTGCAGGAAGGCGAGATTCGCCGGGTAGGTTCGGTGCAATCGCAGAAGGTCGACGTGCGTCTGATCGCGGCCACGCACCGAGACCTGAAGAGCCTGGCCAAGATCGGTCAGTTTCGTGAAGACTTGTACTACCGCCTGCATGTGATCGCGCTCAAATTGCCGGCCCTGCGTGAGCGCGGCGCCGACGTCAATGAGATAGCCAGTGCGTTCCTGCTGCGCCAGAGTGCGCGCATCAACCGTACCGACCTGAAGTTCGCGCCGGACGCCGAGCAAGCGATTCGGCATTACTCGTGGCCGGGTAACGTGCGGGAGCTGGAGAATGCGGTGGAGCGCGCCGTGATCCTGTCGGAGAGCCCAGAAATTTCCGCCGAGCTGCTGGGTATCGATATTGAACTCAGTGACTTGGAGGATGACGACTTCATCGGCCTCGCCCCGACACCGGGCGGCGGTAGCAATACCAGCCATGAGCCGACGGAAGATTTGTCACTGGAAGACTACTTCCAGCATTTCGTCCTTGAGCATCAGGACCACATGACCGAGACCGAACTGGCACGCAAACTGGGCGTGAGCCGTAAATGCCTGTGGGAACGGCGCCAGCGCCTGGGTATTCCACGACGCAAGACCGGTGTGGCCAGCGAAAGCTGAGGGTGCGCCCCCTTAGGTAACACCCAATGATGTGAAAAAACTGTTACCGCTGATTTTTTGCGTAACAAAAGCCGGGGCTTACGGTAACGAAGCCCCGGCTTTTTTTGGTCCGTCAAAAACCCGAAAACCCCTCAACCCCCCGGTTTTACTAGGCACTGCAAAAGTTGGCACGCACCCTGCTATATGCTTAGTACAAAAACAATAACAAGCTTTGTACAAGACAATAAAAATAAGACGAATCGACTCACGCATAATAAAAACAACACGGCGGAGGCGCAGCTAACTGATTCTTTTGGAGAGGCGTTGCATTTGGGGCTTGCCCCGCAACCAGGCCGAGAACAACAAAAACTGCCCTAAGGCAGAGCCTGAACTGGTTGGATCATAGATCAGCAACACAGCGACCAAAGCAATCCGTTTGCTCTTGACTCCCGATTGGGAGTGTCATGAAGGTAAAGCTTCATGGCGAGGGCGATCAACAAAAACAAGAAGCCCGACATCAATAATAAAAATAGAGCACGCAACTACTTCTGGGGGAGCTTCGGCTCCCCTTGTAGTTTCCGGGATTTGACCTTCAAACGCTTATGGCGCAATGCCTTTAGCTTGTTCCTACACCATCCCCCGACTAAATGCTAGAATCCCCGCCCATCATGCGGTCATTCTTCGTTATGGCCGAACATTCCTTCAAACAGTGCATCCCATGCTGAAGAAGTTGTTCCAGTCATTCCGTTCCCCCTTGCGTCGTACGCAACACATTCGCAGCACGCCTGAAGTGCTTAACAGCAATCAGCATTCATTGCAGCGCGCTCAATTCAGCCGTTATGCGGTGAACATCGTCGAACGTTTGCAGAACGCCGGCTACCAGGCTTATCTGGTGGGTGGGTGCGTACGCGACATGCTGCTCAATATCACGCCCAAGGACTTCGACGTCGCCACCAGCGCCACGCCCGAGCAGGTCCGCGCCGAGTTTCGCAATGCGCGCATCATCGGTCGGCGTTTCAAGTTGGTGCACATCCACTTTGGTCGCGAAATCATTGAAGTCGCGACATTCCGCGCCGGTCATCCGCAAAACGATGAAGAGGAAGATACCAATCAGTCTTCCCGCAACGAGAGCGGGCGCATTCTGCGCGACAACGTCTATGGCACTCTTGAAGAAGACGCGCAACGCCGCGACTTCACCATCAATGCCCTCTATTACGACCCGGTCAGCGAGCGCATCCTCGATTACGCCAATGGCGTACACGACATCCGCAACAACCTGATTCGCCTCATCGGCGACCCAACACAGCGCTATCAGGAAGACCCGGTGCGCATGCTGCGGGCCGTGCGTTTTGCCGCCAAGCTCAACTTCGGTATCGAGAAACACACCGCCGCGCCGATTCGGGAACTGGCACCAATGCTGCGGGAAATCCCTTCGGCACGTCTGTTCGAAGAAGTGCTCAAGCTGTTCCTCTCGGGCTATGCCGCCGACACCTTCGAGATGCTCGTGGACCTGGAGTTGTTCGACCCACTGTTCCCGGCCAGCGCCGAAGCACTGGAGTACAACCCTACCTATACGCACACGCTGATCAGCGAAGCGTTGATCAACACCGACCTGCGCATCAAGCAGAACAAACCGGTCACCCCGGCGTTCCTGTTTGCCGCCCTGTTGTGGCCAGCCCTGCCAAAACGCGTACTGCGCCTGCAGGACCGTGGCATGCCGCCGATTCCGGCAATGCAGGAAGCCGCGCACGAACTGATCACCGAACAGTGCCAGCGCATCGCTATTCCGAAGCGCTTCACCATGCCGATCCGCGAAATCTGGGACATGCAGGAACGCCTGCCCCGCCGCAGCGGCAAACGCGCCGACCTGCTGCTGGACAACCCGCGTTTCCGTGCAGGCTATGACTTCCTGCTGCTGCGCGAGAGTGCCGGCGAGCAGACTGACGGCCTGGGCGAATGGTGGACCGATTACCAGGACGCCAACGACAGCCAGCGCCGCGACATGATCCGCGACCTCGGCAGCAAAGGTGATGGAGCCAGCGAAGGGCCCAAAAAGCGTCGTCGCAGCGGCAGCAAGCGCAAACGCAGCGCCGATGCCTCGGGCGCCGCTGGCGAATAAACGTGGAACGTATCTACATAGGCATGGGCAGCAACCTCGCTGCCCCGGAGCAACAATTGCGCAGCGCTGTCGAAGCGCTCGCGCGTTTGCCAGACACCACCGTCTTCGGCGTCTCTGCCTTCTATCAAAGTGACTCCCTGCTCCCGGGCCAACCGCGCTACACCAATGCGGTCGCCGCCCTGGACAGCAGCCTGGCGCCCCTGGACCTGCTGGATGCGCTGCAAGCCATCGAGAATGACCAGGGCCGCGAACGCCTTGAACGGTGGGGCCCGCGCACGCTTGACCTGGACATCTTGCTGTTTGGCGATCACCTGATCGACGAGCCGCGTTTGAAGGTGCCGCACTACCAGATGCACCTGCGCGCATTTGTGCTCTACCCCTTGTCCGAATTGGCACCTGAGGCCCTGCAGCTACCCGATGGCAGGGCACTGCGCGATTTGCTCGAAGCCTGCCCATTCGTCGGCCTGGAACGCATTGTTTAAGCCAGCTCACACAGCTGAAACGCGTCAGTAACAGCGGTAACACCCCACGCGTAACAATGCGGTAACACATCCAATTGACTTCCCGTGTCCTCCTCACGACTATAGGCGTCCCGCTGCCGCCAACCCGGCGCTAAAGGGCGCAATCCAGGCCTTATAAGCACTGCTCTCAAGACAGTGCGCCTGTATAAACGAAGACTCACGCGCGTTACTCGCTGTTTCCAAGCGCCTGAACGAGGACCCTTTTCATGCCAGACATTACCCTGACCACCTTGCAGAGCCTCAAGCTCAAAGGTGAAAAAATCACCATGCTGACCTGCTATGACGCCACCTTCGCCCACGCCAGCTGCCAAGCCGGGGTTGAAGTGTTGCTGGTAGGCGACTCCCTGGGCATGGTTCTTCAAGGGAATGACAGCACCCTGCCCGTTACCACCGATGACCTGGCTTACCACACTGCCAGCGTCAAGCGCGGTAACGACGGCGCCTTCATCATCGCCGACCTGCCGTTCATGGATTACGCCACCACTGAGCAGACCTTCCTCAACGCAGGCAAACTGATGCGCGCCGGCGCACACATGGTCAAAGTGGAGGGCGCACTGTGGCTCGCCGAGTCGATTCGCTTGCTGGCTGAACGCGGCGTGCCGGTGTGCGCACATATGGGCCTGACGCCACAGTCGGTAAACCTTCTCGGCGGCTACAAGGTACAAGGTCGCAACGAAGCCCAGGCACGCCAGATGCGTGCCGATGCCATCGCCCTGGAACAGGCCGGCGTTGCAATGATCCTGCTTGAGTGCGTGCCCAGCGAACTCGCCGCAGAAATCACCCAAGCCGTAAAAGTGCCGGTAATCGGCATTGGCGCGGGCTCGGCCACTGATGGCCAGGTGCTGGTGCTGCACGACATGCTCGGCCTGTCGATCACGGGTCGCGTGCCGAAGTTCGTGAAGAACTTCATGACCGGCCAGGACAGCATCCACGCGGCATTGAGCGCGTACGTTACCGAAGTCAAAGGCGTGACCTTCCCAGGCGCCGAACACGGATTCTCTGCATGAACACCGTAAGAACCGTACGCGAACTACGCGCCGCCGTCGCCCACGCCCGCAAGGCGGGTAAACGCATTGGCTTCGTACCCACCATGGGCAACCTGCACAGCGGCCATGCAACCCTGGTGACGAAGGCTGTTCAGCAAGCGGACTTTGTCGTCGCGAGTATCTTCGTCAACCCGCTGCAATTTGGCGCGGGTGAAGACCTGGACAAATATCCCCGCACCCTCGCCGCCGACCAGGAAAAGCTACTGCAAGCCGGCTGCAACCTGCTGTTCGCACCGACCGTCGAGGAAATGTACCCCGGCGGCATGACCGGCCAGACCCGCGTCAGCGTCCCGCAACTGTCCGAAGGCTTGTGCGGCGCCAGCCGTCCCGGGCATTTCGAAGGCGTGGCGACCGTGGTCAGCAAGCTGTTCAACATGGTCCAGCCGGACATGGCCGTGTTCGGTCAAAAGGATTACCAGCAACTGGCCGTGATTCGCGCCATGGTCCATGACCTGAACATGCCGATTCAGATCATCGGTGAGCCCACCGTACGCGCCGACGATGGCCTGGCGCTGTCGTCGCGCAACGGTTTTCTCAGCGAAGAGGAACGCGGGATCGCGCCGGTGCTGTATCGCAGCCTCAGCCAGATTGCCGCAGCCATCAAGGACGGTGACCACGACTTCGCCACGCTGCGCGCCGAACAGGTCAAGCAGATCGAAGCTGCCGGGCTGCGCGTGGATTACCTCGAAGTGCGCCAGGGCGTGCATCTGCGCCCGGCAACCCCTGAGGACAAGGACATCGTGATCCTGGTGGCAGCCTTCCTGGGCACGACTCGGTTGATCGACAACCTGCATCTGAGCCTCAATTAAACCTCGCTGAACACCCCGCCTGTTGCCCTGCTCGCTGTGCCGGTATAAAAAAGTACCGGCCACAGCGCAGACAAAGCCAAGACATATCGACACGCTAGGTTTAATGTAATCGCCCGGCGCTATAGTTAGCGCTGTCTGGAACCCAATGCTTGAGATAAGACTGGATGTTCCGGGCTATGAAGTGTCCTAAAGGCAGTCCCCGTAATAAAAGGAAACCCGCAGCGATGGCGTACTACCGCACCCCTCATGACGTTACCGCTCTGCCCGCCTGGCAAGCGCTCAATCAACATCGCCAAGCCATGCAGGATTTCAGCATGCGTGAAGCGTTCAATGCCGATCCTCAGCGTTTTTCCCAATTCACCTTGAGCAGCTGCGGACTTTTCCTCGATTACTCGAAAAACCTGATCACCAGCGAAACCCGCGACCTGCTGGTAGGGCTGGCGGAGGAAGTCGGCCTCAAGGACGCGATCAACTCGCTCTACGCTGGCGAACCGGTCAACTCGTCAGAAGGCCGCCCGGCCCTGCACACCGCCTTGCGCCGCCCAGTGGGTGACAAGCTGTCGGTCAATGGCGTGAACATCATGCCGGACGTGCACAAGGTGCTGAACCAGATCACCGACCTGGTCGGCCGCATCCACGACGGCCTGTGGCGCGGCTACACCGAAAAGCCGATCACCGACGTGGTGAACATCGGCATCGGTGGCTCGTTCCTCGGCCCGGAGCTGGTCTCCGAAGCGCTGTTGTCCTACGCCCACAAAGGCGTGCGCTGCCATTACCTGGCGAACATCGATGGCAGCGAGTTCCACGAGCTGACCATGAAGCTGCGCGCCGAAACCACGCTATTCATCGTTTCGTCGAAGTCCTTCAACACCCTAGAAACCCTGAAAAACGCCCAGGCCGCTCGTGCCTGGTACTTGGCCCAAGGTGGCTCGGAAGCTGAGCTGTATCGCCACTTCATCGCCGTGTCGAGCAACAACGCGGCAGCCGTGGCCTTCGGTATTCGCGAAGAAAACATCTTCCCGATGTGGGACTGGGTCGGCGGCCGTTACTCGTTGTGGTCTGCCATCGGCTTGCCAATCGCACTGGCCATCGGCATGTCCAACTTCAAGGAACTGCTGTCCGGTGCCTACACCATGGACCAGCATTTCCAGAACGCGCCATTCGAACAAAACATGCCAGTGCTGCTTGGCCTGCTGGGCGTGTGGTACGGCAACTTCTGGGGTGCGCAGAGCCATGCGATCCTGCCGTACGACCACTACCTGCGTAACATCACCAAGCACTTGCAACAGCTGGACATGGAATCCAACGGCAAGAGCGTGCGCCAGGACGGCAAACCGGTGTCCACCGACACCGGCCCAGTGATCTGGGGTGGCGTCGGTTGCAACGGTCAGCATGCTTACCACCAGTTGCTGCACCAAGGCACCCAACTGATCCCGGCCGACTTCATCGTGCCGATCGTCAGCTTCAACCCGGTGTCCGACCACCATCAGTGGCTGTACGCCAACTGCCTGTCCCAAAGCCAGGCACTGATGCTCGGCAAGACCCGCAGCGAAGCTGAATCCGAGCTGCGCGACAAGGGCATCCCGGAAGACGAAGTGCAGAAGCTGGCCCCGCACAAGGTGATCCCGGGCAACCGTCCGAGCAACACCCTGGTGGTGGAGCGCATCAGCCCGCGTCGCCTCGGCGCGCTGGTTGCCATGTATGAGCACAAAGTGTTCGTACAAAGCGTGATCTGGGGCATCAACGCGTTCGACCAATGGGGCGTTGAACTGGGTAAAGAGCTCGGCAAAGGCGTCTACAACCGTCTGACCGGCGCCGAAGAAACCTTGGCTGAGGACGCTTCGACCCAGGGTCTGATTAACTACTTCCGCGGCCGTCACCGCGGCTGATGCAGGTATAGCAAGGCCAACGTCCTTTTGGACGTTGGCCTTGAACCCTCTCCACACAGGGTGCATCTTTATGACTTGTCGCAAAAACAAGAATAAGGATCGCTCATGTTCGATATCAGCACGTTTCCCATCGCCGATGCCGTCCGCCGGGCTGCGCAACTCAGTCAAGAGGACTATCACCGCCTCTATCGCCAATCCATCGAACAGCCGGACACCTTCTGGGCTGAACAGGCCAAGAGCTTTCTCGACTGGATGACCCCATGGCACACCGTTCAACACTCGGACATCAACACTGGCGCCGCCCAATGGTTTGCCGGTGGCCAACTGAACGTCAGCTACAACTGCATTGATCGTCACCTGGCGCAACGCGCCGATCAGCCGGCCTTCATCTGGGAGGGCGATGATCCGACAAAGTCTTCCAACATCACCTACCGTCAACTGCATCAAAACGTCTGCCGCCTGGCCAACGTGCTGAAAAGCCGTGGCGTGAAGAAAGGTGACCGGGTGTGCATCTACATGCCGATGATCCCGGAAGCGGCCTACGCCATGCTGGCCTGCACGCGGATTGGCGCGGTGCACTCGGTCGTGTTTGGTGGTTTTTCGCCGGACGCCCTGCGCGACCGCATTCTCGACGCCGATTGCCGTACCGTGATCACCGCCGATGAGGGCGTGCGCGGCGGCAAGCCCGTGGCTTTGAAACAGAATGTCGACAAGGCCCTGGCCAGTTGCCCGAATGTCAGCACCGTCTTAGTGGTGCAACGCACCGGTGCCGACGTGAACTGGAGCGAAGGCCGCGACCTCAAATACCAGCAGGCCGTTGACGCTGCGAGCGACGATTGCCCGCCAGAGCCGATGGACGCCGAAGACCCGCTGTTCATCCTCTACACCTCCGGTAGCACCGGTAAACCCAAGGGCGTGTTGCACACCACCGGCGGTTATCTGCTGCAGGCAGCGATGACCTTCAAGTACGTACTCGACTACCGTGACGGCGAGGTGTTCTGGTGCACCGCCGATGTGGGCTGGGTCACCGGCCATAGTTATATCGTGTATGGCCCGCTGGCCAATGGCGCGACCTCACTGATGTTCGAGGGCGTGCCGAGCTACCCGGACAGCTCGCGGTTCTGGCAGGTGATCGATAAACACCAGGTGAATATTTTCTACACCGCGCCGACAGCCTTGCGCGCTTTGATGCGTGAGGGCCACGGACCACTGGAAAGTACCTCCCGCGCCAGCCTGCGTTTATTGGGCAGCGTGGGCGAGCCGATCAACCCGGAAGCCTGGGACTGGTACTTCAACGCTGTGGGCGAACAACGCTGCCCGATTGTGGATACCTGGTGGCAGACCGAGACCGGCGGCATCATGCTCAGCCCGTTAGTCAGCGCCCAGCGGATCAAGCCGGGCTGCGCGACCCAACCGATGTTTGGTGTGCAACCGGTGTTGCTGGATGAGCAAGGCAAGGTCATCACCGGTGCTGGCAGCGGCGTACTCGCCATTAAATCAAGCTGGCCGGGACAGATCCGCAGCGTGTACGGCGACCCGCAGCGCATGATTGACACCTATTTCAAACCCTACCCCGGTTATTACTTCACCGGAGATGGCGCGCGCCGCGATGAAGACGGCGACTACTGGATCACCGGGCGTATCGACGATGTGATCAACGTGTCCGGCCACCGTATCGGTACCGCCGAGGTGGAAAGTGCGCTGGTGTTGCATGACCAAGTGGCCGAGGCCGCTGTGGTGGGCTACCCCCACGACGTCAAGGGCCAGGGCATCTACGCCTTCGTCACGCCCATGAACGGTGTGGAACCCAGCGATGCGCTGAAACAACACCTGCTTGAGCTGGTCAGCAAGGAAATCGGCAGCTTTGCCAAGCCGGAACTGATCCAATGGGCACCGGCGCTGCCGAAAACCCGCTCAGGCAAGATCATGCGCCGGATCTTGCGCAAGATCGCCTGCAACGAACTCGACAGTCTTGGTGATACCTCGACCCTGGCCGACCCCAGCGTCGTGGACGGCCTGATCGACAAACGCCTGAACCGCTAGGAAAACCTGAGCCGCCATGGAATTTATCCGCAGCCGTATCGAAACCCAGCTGATGAGCCTCACCGGCTTGTCACTGGGGCAACTGGACCTGGAAAACCCCAAGGGCGATCCCGGCCTGTTCGGGCCAGACTCGGTCAGTTGGCAAGTCCATGGTGACTTCAGCAGCATGCTGATCGGCGGCATCAGCGCATTGATGCTGCAAGCCTTGCACCCACTGGCCCTGGCCGGCGTTTGGGACCATTCGAACTTTCGCCAGGACATGCTCGGGCGCCTGCGGCGTACCTCGCAGTTCATTTCAGGTACTACCTTTGGTTCGCGCAAAGACGCCGACTGGCTGATCGAAAAAGTGCGCACCATCCACCTGCAGGTGGTCGGGCATGCGCCGGATGGACGGCCTTATTCGGCGAGCGATCCCGAGCTACTGACTTGGGTTCATGTAGCCGAGGTGAGCAACTTTATGGCCGCTCACTTGCGCTATCGCAACCCGACTCTGTCGAGCCGCGATCAAGATCGTTACTACAGCGAAATCGCCCTGGTGGCGGAGCGCTTGGGGGCGCGGCATGTACCGCGCTCGCGGCAGGAAATTTCCGATTATCTGGAGCGTATCCGTCCGCAATTGCTGTGTGACGAACGCAGCCGCGAAGTACTGCGCCTGCTGCTGAACGCCCCCTCGCCCAGTACTTTAGCCAAGCCGTTTGGCGTCTTGATGATGCAGGCCGGGATCGATCTGCTGCCAGACTGGGCCAGCACCATGCTCGATCAGCATCAGAACCCGCTGCAACGTCAGATGATCCGTGCAGGGGTCAAGCGTAGCGCGCCGTTATTGCGCTGGGCGATGCGCAATGGCTCGGTGCAACGGGCACACAGGCGGATGGGGTTGGTGTAGGCAAGGCACCATAGCTGTTAAACTTCGCGCCCTCATTTACAGCCAGGCGCGCTCCATGTCTCCCTTGAATCAGGCGCTGCGCGCCGCCCTCGATCATCGCCAAGACCTGATCAACGAGCTGCATGCCCAGGGCACCGATTGCTATCGCCTGTTCCACGGCAGCCAGGAGGGCGCCGGCGGCCTGACCATTGACCGTTATGGCCCACAGTTGCTGGTGCAAAGCTTCCACCAGTCGCTGGAAACCACAGACCTGCTGGACCTGCATCAACTGATCAACCAGTACCTGGGCCTGGAGTTGCTGCTCGTGTACAACGACCGCTCCCGCGGCAACTCGCGGATCGACCGCGAAGACACGGTATACCGAGCCGAACCCGCAGCACTGGAAGATATGGTCGGGCACGAATGGGGCCTCAATTACCGTGTTCGCGGGCGCCATGCCGGGCAGGATCCGTTGCTGTTCCTCGATCTGCGCAATACCCGCGGCTGGGTCAAAGATCACAGCGCCGGTAAAAGCGTACTGAACCTGTTTGCCTACACCTGCGGCGTGGGCCTGAGCGCCGCCGCTGGCGGCGCGCGTGAGGTGTGCAATTTGGACTTCGCGGAAGGCAACCTGGCGGTCGGGCGTGAAAACGGCCAGCTCAACCCACAGTTGCCGAGCATGGAGTTCGTGCAGTCGGACTACTTTCCGGCGATTCGCCAACTGGCCGGCCTGCCGATCACCCAGCGGCGCGGGCAGAAACTGCCGAGCTACCCGCGTCTTGAACAGCGTCAATATGACTTGGTGCTGCTCGATCCTCCGGCCTGGGCCAAGAGCGCGTTCGGCACCGTCGACCTGTTGCGCGACTACCAGAGCCTGCTCAAGCCCGCACTTCTCGCGACTGCCGACAACGGTGTGCTGATCTGCTGCAACAACTTGGCAAAGGTCAGCATGGAGGATTGGCGCGAGCAGGTCCTGCGATGCGCGGAGAAAGCCGGTCGCCCAGTGCGCGACTGGCAAATCATGACGCCGGGTGCGGATTTTCCCTCACAGGATCAGCAGCCCCCCTTGAAAACGCTGATACTCCAGCTGTAGGAAGCGTCCCAACGCCCCGGCTCTTCGGAACCGAAAACCCGTGCCATACTCCAAGGCACTCCTGTTCGATATAGATGTCGCCGCCCCATGCCCAAAGGATTGATTCGCGCCACTGGCGCCTTGTTGACCGCCCTTGCCCTGTACAGTTTGCTGGGCTTTTTGATTCTGCCGGGCATCGCCCTTCGCGTTGCCAACCAACAATTGGCCCATTACGCCACGGTGCCGGCGCGGCTTGAGCGCATTGAACTCAATCCCTTCAGCCTGGAAGTCACCGCATGGGGCTTGAAGATTGGCGAACCCGGCAAGGAACAGGTGGGTTTCGAGCGCCTTTACGCCAATCTGCAGATTGACAGCCTGTGGACCCGGGCACTGCATTTGGCCGATGTGCAAATGGATCAGCCCAAGACGGAGTTGCTGTTCGACAAGTCTGGCCAATTGAACCTGGCGCAGTTGTTCAAGCTCCCTGCGAGCGAACCCTCCCCGGCCGACCCCGATGCCAAGCCGTTCCCACTGCGTATCGACAGCATCAAGCTGGCAGGCGGCTATGTGCACTTTCAAGATCTGCGCCCCAGTGAACCTATCGAATTTCTCTACAACAAACTCGACTTCGAGCTGAAAAACCTCAGCACCTTGCCTGAAGACAACGCCGATATGACCCTGGTCGCGGCAGGCCCTGAAGGTGGTCAAATTGATTGGAAAGGCAACTTCAGCCTGGTGCCGATCACGTCCGAAGGTACGCTAAAGGTCACTGACGGCAAGATGAAAGCCTGGTGGCCATATGTGCGTGACGCGCTCCCCCTGGTACTCGAAGACGGTGTGCTCAACTTCAGCACCGACTACAAATTCAGCCTGGCCAAAGAAACCGAACTGAACTTGACCAACACCGCCGCCAGCATCGCGCCGTTCGCCTTAAAGGCACCGGATGGCCGCCCACTGGTGCGCCTGGAACGCCTGGACGTCAGCGAGACCACAGTGGACCTCGCCAAGCAGCAAGTGGTGGTCGGCAAGATCCGCAGTAATAAGCTGGAGACCTGGGCTGCTCGTGAGGCCGATGGGCAATTGGACTGGCAGAAACTGTTCGCCAGCCAACCGAGCAAACCAGCCAAGGCGCCGGAGCCTGCCACTGCGCCAGCTACAGCCGACTCTCCAAAGCCTGCCCCGACTGCGCCAAGCAAGCCTTGGCAAGTGCTGCTCAAAGACGTGCAACTGCGCAACTATCAAGTACATCTGGCCGACCGTCAGGCCAAACCTGCGGTAGCGCTGGAGCTGGGCCCGTTGAATGTGGATGTACAGAATTTCGACAGCCTCAACCAGAGCCCCTTTAACCTCAAGGTCGACAGCGGCTTGGGCAAGCAAGGCAAGATTCAGGCAACGGGCGTGGTCAACCTCAACCCAGTCAGCGCCAAGCTGAAGGTCACCACCAAAGATATTGACCTACGGGTTGCCCAGTCCTATATCAGCCCATTTATCCGTTTGGAGCTGCGTAGCGGCATGCTCGGCAGTGACCTCGACGTGAACCTGAAGAGCACCGAGCCCCTGGCGCTGCAGATTACCGGCCGAGCGCAGGTCGACCAGTTGCATACCCTGGACACCCTCAAGACACGTGACTTCCTGAAATGGCAGCGTCTGGTCGTCGAGGGCCTGAACTACCAGCACGGCGACAGCCTGTCGATCGACAAGGTCAACCTGCTGCAGCCATATGCGCGGTTCATGATCAACGATGACCGCACCACCAACGTCGATGACCTGCTGATCCCGCAGCCAGCCGACAGTGGCGCCAAGTCGGCCCCCAAGCCTGCGGCGAGCAAAGATAAACCCCTGGGCATTCGTATCGGGCAGATTGCAATCAACGATGGCTCGGCCAACTTTGCCGACTTCAGCCTGACACCCAACTTCGCCACTGCCATCCAACAGCTCAACGGGCAGATCGGCACGATTGACAGCCGTCAGGCCAAACCAGCCAGCGTCGACATCAAGGGCAAGGTGGACCGTTACGCGCCAGTGACAATCAAAGGCAGCGTGAACCCGTTCGATCCGATGGCGGCGCTGGATATCGCCACCAGCTTCAAGCGTGTCGAGCTGACGACCCTGACGCCCTACTCAGGCAAGTTCGCGGGTTTCCGTATCCGCAAGGGACGCCTCAACCTCGACCTGCACTATGTGATCACCAAGGGCCAGCTTAAGGCCGAGAACAAAGTGGTAGTCGAGCAACTGCAACTGGGTGAGAAGGTCGACAGCGCCGATGCCGTGGACTTGCCGATTCGCTTGGCAATCGCCCTGCTTAAAGACACTGACGGCAAGATCTCCATCGAACTGCCGGTGACCGGTGACCTGAATAACCCGCAATTCAGCGTGATGCCGATTGTGTGGCAGACCCTGCGTAACCTGGTGGTGCGTGCAGCGACCGCACCGTTCAAGTTCATCGGCGGGCTGGTCACCGGCGGCGGAGCGGAAGATCTGAGCAACGTGTCCTTCGCTGCCGGCTCAAGTGAGTTGAACAAAGACGCCGAAAGCGCGCTAAACACCCTGGCTAAAGCGCTGAAGGAACGCCCTGCCCTACGCCTGGAAATTGAAGGCACGGCCGCTGCAAGCAGCGATGGCCCCTTCCTCGCAGCGCAACGTCTGGAACGTGAATACCAGTACAACTATTACAAAATCCTGCAGCGCCGTGGCGACAAGGTTCCGGCCCAGGCGTCCTTGCTGGAAGTCCCGGAAAGCGAAAAAGCGCCATTGCTCGAAGGCATCTACCGCATCCGCGTGAAACAACAGCCACCGGCGGAGTGGAAAGACCTGAGCCGCGATGACCGCACGGCCAAGCTGCGTGACGGCGTGATCAAGTTCTGGAGCAACAGCGACGTGCTACTGCGCCAACTCGGTCAGGACCGCGCGAGCACTATCAAAGACTACTTGGTGGATAAGGGCCAGTTGGAAGACGACCGCGTGTACTTCATTGATGCCCACTTGGGACAGGCGGAGAAAGATGGTCGCGTTGTAACGCCTATGCATCTGGATGCTGAATAACCATCGGCACCAGAAATAGAACAGGCCCCGACACAAGTGCCGGGGCCTGTAATGACCACATCCATATGGTCAGTCGCATGAACCTTAGAGGTGCATTTGAGTGGATATCTAACTCACTCGTGGCCGCCGCTTAATTCAAACGAACTGTCGAGCGTTACTCTGCTTTCAGGCCGTCGGCCGATACAGCTTTAACGCCTTTGATTTTCTTGGTGATTGCTACGGCGGTGGCTTTCTGTGCGTCGGTAACAGCTACAGTCGACGACAGGGAAACAACGCCTTTGTTGGTTTCGACTTTGATGTCGGTGCCAGGAATACCTTTCTCGGTAACCAGGTCAGCTTTTACCTTGGTGGTGATCCAAGTGTCGCTGGTGGTTTCTTTGGCGTCATGAGCGGCGCCTTTGGTTTTATCGATACCGTCTGCTTTGGTAGCACCGCCAGCCATCAGGCCATCAGCGGAAACAGCGGTCACGCCTTTGATCTTTTTGGTGATCGAGACAGCAGTAGCTTTCTGTGCGTCAGAGATAGCGACTGTCGAGGACAGGGAAACCACGCCTTTGTTGGTTTCAACCTTGATGTCCGAGCCAGGAATGCCCTTCTCGGTCAGCAGGTCGGATTTAACTTTGGTGGTGATCCAAGTATCCGAAACGCTTTCCTTAGCCTTGGTAGCTTCGCCAGCCGCCAACGTCATAGGGGCTTGGGAAGTCTGAGCAAAGGCTACGTTAGCACCCATGGCCAGAGTCAGAGCGGTAGCAGTAGCGAGAGCGAACTTCTTCATACGAGTAACTCCTGTTTTATTAAAAGTCTGCAGTACGTAAACCTTGATGCTGCAGCGTTAACAGGGATATTGCAGGCAGTGTGCCAAGTCGAAGCCCTAAATTAAATCCTTATAAAACAACAACTTAACAATAATTCTAATTTCCGGAATCGTGCAACTTGCATGAAGCCCATCATGCCTGCATGCAAGTTGCGGCTTTTGCAGTGGGCTAAACGGCTGATTTCACTTCACTTTCCCGCGCCCATAAAAAAGGACCCCGAAGGGTCCTTTCTTTCAGCATAAGCCAGGGGTAATTAAACGCCCGAAGCCTTGGCTGCTGCTACGTCTTTGATGGACAGCTTGATGCGGCCGCGGTTGTCCACGTCCAGCACCAGCACTTCCACTTCCTGACCTTCTTTCAGAATGTCGGTCACTTTCTCAACACGAGCGTCGCTCAACATGGAGATGTGAACCAGACCGTCTTTGCCCGGCAGGATGTTGACGAATGCGCCGAAGTCGACGATGCGCTCAACTTTACCGACGTAGATCTTGCCGATCTCGGCCTCAGCGGTGATACCCAGAACGCGCTGACGTGCAGCTTCTGCAGCTTCCTTGGTTTCGCCGAAGATCTTGATCGAGCCGTCGTCTTCGATGTCGATCGAAGCCTTGGTCTCTTCACAGATCGCACGAATGGTCGCGCCGCCTTTACCGATAACATCACGGATTTTGTCGGTGTCGATTTTCATCGCGATCATGGTCGGAGCATTTTCCGACAGTTCGGTGCGAGACTGACCAATGATCTGGTTCATCTGGCCGAGGATGTTCAGGCGCGCTTCCAGGGCTTGGCCCAGAGCGATTTCCATGATTTCTTCGGTGATGCCCTTGATCTTGATGTCCATCTGCAGCGCGGTCACACCTTTAGCGGTACCGGCTACTTTGAAGTCCATGTCGCCCAGGTGGTCTTCGTCACCCAGGATGTCGGTCAGGATGGCGAACTTCTCGCCTTCTTTAACCAGACCCATGGCGATACCGGCAACCGGTGCCTTCATCGGGACACCAGCATCCATCAACGCCAGGGAAGCACCGCAGACCGAAGCCATGGAGCTGGAGCCGTTGGACTCAGTGATTTCCGACACAACACGGATGGTGTAAGGGAACACGTCAGCAGCAGGCAGCATGGCTGCAATCGAACGACGAGCCAGACGGCCGTGACCGATTTCGCGACGACCAGCACCACCCATGCGACCACACTCACCAACCGAGAACGGAGGGAAGTTGTAGTGCAGCATGAACGGGTCTTTTTTCTCGCCTTCCAGGGTGTCCAGCAGTTGTGCGTCACGGGCAGTACCCAGGGTCGCGACTACCAGAGCCTGAGTTTCGCCACGGGTGAACAATGCCGAACCGTGAGTTTTCGGCAGAACACCAACTTCGATATTCAGCGGACGCACAGTGCGAGTGTCGCGACCGTCGATACGTGGCTTGCCGTTAACGATGTTCTCGCGAACGGTGCGGTATTCGATTTCACCGAATGCAGCTTTGACGTCGCTGGAAGATGGCTGACCGTCTTCGCCCGAAAGCTTGGCAACAACCTGGTCCTTCAGCTCGCCCAGGCGAGCGTAACGGTCGGCCTTGACGGTGATGGTGTAGGCGTCGGAGATGGCAGCGCCGAACTCGGAGCGGATAGCGCCCAGCAGTTCGGTGGCTTCCGGGGCAGCAGCCCAGGTCCAGGTCGGCTTGGCAGCTTCGGCAGCCAATTCTTTAACCGCGTTGATCACAACCTGGAATTCGTCGTGAGCAAACAGTACAGCACCCAGCATCTGGTCTTCGGTCAGCTCTTTAGCTTCCGATTCAACCATCAATACGGCTTCCGAAGTACCGGCAACGACCATGTCCAGGCTCGATGCTTTCAGTTGCTCGTAAGTTGGGTTGAGCAGGTAGCCGGTGCTCTCGTGGAAAGCAACGCGGGCAGCGCCGATAGGGCCATCGAAAGGAATGCCGGAGATAGCCAGGGCAGCCGAAGTACCGATCATCGCAGCGACGTCCGGATCGGTTTTCTTGCTGGTGGAAACGACGGTGCAGACAACCTGCACTTCGTTCATGAAGCCTTCTGGGAACAGCGGACGGATCGGACGGTCGATCAGTCGGGAAGTCAGGGTTTCTTTCTCGGAAGGACGGCCTTCGCGCTTGAAGAAACCGCCAGGGATCTTACCGGCAGCGTAAGTCTTTTCCTGGTAGTGAACGGACAGAGGGAAGAAGCCCTTGCTTGGGTCCGCGTGCTTGGCGCCAACAACAGTCACCAGTACGGTAACGTCGTCATCAACGGTGACCAGCACTGCGCCGGAAGCTTGACGGGCGATACGGCCTGTCTCGAGGGTAACGGTCGACTGACCGAACTGGAATTTTTTGATAACCGGGTTCACGGTGTCCTACCTTCTTTGTGGCTCTTGGGGAACTTGTCTTCTTGCGAAATTCTTGGGCAATGTCGGGAATCGGCCCGAGCCTGGTCCAGGGTAAAACGTGTATCCAGATAAAACTTGAGGCTGGGAGCCTGCCATGGGCCAGCGGGAATCCCACTGACACACGGCAGACAACCAACCTCTAGCGCAATCGCTTATTAGCGACGCAGACCCAGGCGACCGATCAGAGTCTGATAACGACCCAGATCCTTGCCTTTCAGGTAGTCCAGCAGCTTACGGCGCTGGTTTACCATGCGGATCAGACCACGACGGGAGTGGTGATCTTTACCGTTGGCCTTGAAGTGACCTTGCAGCTTGTTGATGTTGTGGGTCAGCAGTGCAACTTGCACTTCTGGCGAACCAGTGTCACCAACAGCTTGCTGATAGTCAGCAACGATTTGTGCTTTTTCTTGAACGTCGAGAGCCATGAGGCAATCCTTTTTTCAGGAAACCACCCATAGGGCAGTTTCAACAGGCCAGGGACAAATCCCTGTATCTAAAAATGAGTGTTGACCGTGCCTGTTAACAGCCACACTCGTTCGGTCATTCTGACCGAATCAGTCTACGTGGCGCGATGCGCCCGTCTTCGCTCACTTCACCGATACCGATAAAGCGACCGTTATGATCCTGTACTCGCACCATGCCGAACTTAGGGGCATCCGGGGCACGTACCGGCTGGCCGTTAAGCCAGTAGAACGCGCTGTGCTCCGAGAAGTGCAGCAATGGCCAATCCAGCAAACCACTGTCCGATGGCATCAGGAAGCGATCAACCGCTTCATTGCCGCCTTCGGCGTGTACCGCTTCCAACTCTTCCAGCGTAACCGTCTGGGCCAGGCTGAAAGGTCCGGCCTGAGTGCGTCGCAGTTCTGCGACGTACGCGCCGCAACCGAGCTGTTCACCAATATCTTCCACCAGGGTACGGATATAGGTGCCTTTGCTGCAGTCCACGGCCAGTCGTGCGGTCTCACCTTCACAAGCGAGCAATTCCAAGCGCGCAATAGTAACAGAACGCGGTTCACGCTCCACTACTTCGCCGGCACGTGCCAGCTTGTAAAGTGGCTGCCCGTCACGCTTGAGAGCCGAGTACATCGGCGGTATCTGACTGATTTGCCCACGAAAAGCGGGCAAAGCGGCTTCGATATCAGCACGACCAACGGTCACGTCGCGAACCTGTAAAACATCACCTTCAGCATCCGCCGTGGTGGTGGTCTTGCCCAGTTGCATCAGGGTTTCGTAACCCTTATCGGAATCAAGCAGGTATTGCGAGAACTTGGTCGCTTCGCCAAAGCACAGCGGCAGTACGCCGGTGGCCAGTGGGTCGAGGCTACCTGTATGCCCGGCCTTCTCGGCATTGAGCAGCCAGCGGACCTTCTGCAACGCCGCATTGGACGTAAAGCCAATGGGCTTATCAAGCAGAATGATGCCGCTGACGTTGCGACGGATACGTTTGACCTGAGCCACCGCTTACTCCTTGGCGTCTTCAGGTGTGGACGGATGCTGGCTGTCTTCAGCCACGGCGCGCTCGATCAATGCAGACAAGTGCGCGCCACGCACGACGCTTTCGTCGTAGTGGAAGTGCAACTGCGGAACACTGCGCAGCTTCATTTCGCGGGCCAACTGCATGCGCAGGAAGCCGGCAGCCGAGTTGAGCACTTTGATGCTTTGTGCGATTTCTTCGCTGTTGTCCTGGCCCATCACGGTGATGAAAATCTTGGCGTGACCCACGTCACGGCTCACTTCAACAGCGGTGATGGTGACCAGGCCAACGCGTGGGTCTTTGACTTCGCGACGGATCAGTTGGGCCAGCTCGCGCTGCATTTGATCGCCGATACGTTGGGTACGGCTGTATTCTTTTGCCATGTCTTGTTACCTGTTACTGCCACACGGTGAAACCCATGGGGTCTGAAAGCGGCAAACGCCCGGCCTGACAAAAGCCAGACCGGGCGTTGCGTTTAGAGTCCGTACGCTGCGCGAGGCATTTGCATGCCCACACGCGGCGTGGCTCCGGAAGTGCGCGAGTTAGAGGCTGCGAGCAACCTGAACCTTCTCGTAGACTTCGATCTTGTCGCCAGCCTTGACGTCGTTGTAGCTCTTGACGCCAATACCGCATTCCATGCCGGCACGTACTTCAGAAGCGTCATCCTTGAAGCGGCGCAGGGATTCCAGCTCGCCTTCGAAGATAACGATGTCTTCACGCAGTACACGGATTGGACGGTTACGGTACACAGTGCCTTCGACAACCATGCAACCGGCGATCGCGCCGAATTTCGGCGAACGGAACACGTCACGTACCTCGGCGATACCCAGGATATTCTCCCGAACGTCACTGCCAAGCATGCCGGTAAGGGCTTTCTTGACGTCTTCGATGATGTCGTAGATGACGTTGTAGTAACGCATGTCCAGGCCTTCCTGCTCGACGATCTTCCGTGCGCCAGCATCAGCACGCACGTTGAAACCGAACAGTACAGCGTTGGAAGCCAGTGCCAGGTTGGCGTCGGATTCGGTGATACCACCGACACCGCCACCGACAACACGCACTTGCACTTCATCGTTACCCAGGCCATTCAAGGCGCCGTTCAACGCTTCGAGAGAACCACGAACGTCAGATTTAAGGACGATGTTAAGCGTCTTCTTCTCTGCCTGGCCCATGTTCTCGAAGATGTTTTCCAGCTTGCCAGCGTGAGCGCGAGCCAGTTTGACTTCACGGAACTTGCCTTGACGGAACAGAGCCACTTCACGGGCTTTCTTCTCGTCGGACAGCACGCTCATCTCGTCGCCAGCGTCCGGGGTACCATCCAGGCCGAGGATCTCGACAGGGATGGAAGGACCCGCTTCTTTGATTGGCTTGCCGTTCTCGTCGAGCATGGCACGTACACGGCCATAGTTCGAACCGACCAGCACCATATCGCCTTGGCGCAGGGTACCGTCTTGAACCAGCACGGTCGCAACCGGGCCACGACCTTTGTCGAGACGCGATTCAACCACAACGCCACGACCTGGGGCCGATGGAGTTGCTTTCAGTTCGAGTACTTCAGCTTGCAGCAGGACCGCTTCGAGCAGTTCGTCCACGCCAGTACCGACTTTCGCCGAAACCGAAACGAATGGCGTATCACCGCCCCACTCTTCAGAGGTCACACCGTGAACCGACAGTTCGCTGCGGATGCGATCGAGATCGGCGCCCGGCTTATCGATCTTGTTCACAGCAACAACCAGTGGAACACCAGCGGCCTTGGCGTGCTGGACAGCTTCAATGGTCTGCGGCATCACGCCGTCGTCCGCTGCAACAACCAGGATCACGATGTCAGTCGCCTTGGCACCACGGGCACGCATTGCGGTAAACGCGGCGTGACCTGGGGTGTCGAGGAAGGTGACCATGCCGCGCTCGGTTTCAACGTGGTACGCACCGATGTGCTGAGTGATACCACCGGCTTCGCCAGCAGCTACCTTGGCACGACGAATGTAGTCGAGTAGCGAAGTCTTACCATGGTCAACGTGACCCATTACGGTCACAACTGGCGCACGGGAGAACGTCTCACCTTCAAACTTCAGGGACTCTGCCAGGGAATCTTCCAGGGCGGTGTCGCTGACCAGGGTCACTTTGTGGCCCAGTTCTTCGGCTACCAGTTGAGCAGTTTCCTGATCAAGCACCTGGTTGATGGTTGCTGGAGTACCCAGTTTGAACATGAACTTGATGATTTCAGCAGCCTTGACCGACATCTGATTGGCAAGATCGCCAACAGTGATGGTCTCGCCAATCTGCACATCACGCACGACAGGACCGGTTGGGCTCTGGAAACCGTGGGCGTTGCGCTTCTTCAGCTTGGCCTTGCCGCGACCACCGCGACGGAAGCCATCGCTTTCTTCGTCGGTAGTACGTGGAGCAACGCGTGGAGCAGGCGCTTTCTCTTTGACCGAAGCACGATGCGGAGCGTTTTTGCGCTCGCCATCGCCACCACCACCGCGACGATTGTTATCGTCGGCACGTGGTTTGTCCGGACGACGAGGTTCCTCACGCTTACGGGCATCAGCAGCAGGTGCTGGTGCAGCGGCAACCGGAGCGGCCTCGCGCACAGCTTCCACAGGAGCGCTAGGCGCGGCGACCGCATCAGCCGAAGCAGTTTGCGCAGCAGCAGGCTGGCGACGCGCTTCTTCTTCGGCGCGACGCTTGGATTCTTCTTCAGCCTTCTGACGAGCAGCATTATCTACTGCGCGACGTTCATCCAGTTCACGCTTGCGCTCGGCTTCAATTTCTTCCGGGCTGCGCTGTACGAAGACTTTCTTCTTGCGTACTTCAACGCTGATGCTCTTGCTACCAGCAACACGCAGGGTGCTGGTGGTTTTGCGCTGCAATGTAATCTTGCGCGGTTCTTCCACTTTCGCCTTGTGGCTGCTCTTCAAGTGAGTCAGCAAAGACTGCTTCTCACTGTCGCTCACACCTTCATCGGCGGCGGTGTGCGGCAGACCTGCCTCACGCATCTGCTGCAACAGGCGCTCTACCGGTGTTTTGACCTCATCGGCCAGTTGTTTCACCGTGACTTGCGTCATGCACTTCTCTCCTCAGGCCGCGCCTAATTACTCGAACCAATGGGCTCGGGCGGCCATGATCAACTTGCCGGCACGATCATCGTCAATGCCGTCGATGTCGAGCAGATCGTCAATAGACTGCTCGGCCAGGTCTTCGCGGGTAATTACGCCGCGCACCGCCAGTTCCATCGCCAAATCCTTGTCCATACCCTCAAGCGAGAGTAGGTCTTCGGCCGGATGGGCGTCTGCCAGCTTTTCCTCAGTAGCGATGGCTTTAGTCAACAAACGATCCTTGGCCCGAGCGCGAAGCTCGTTGACGGTGTCTTCGTCAAAGCCGTCGATGTTGAGCATTTCTTCCAACGGTACGTAGGCAATCTCTTCCAGGCTGGTGAAGCCTTCATCTACCAGCACCTGTGCCAGGTCTTCGTCGACTTCCAACTCGTCAATGAAGTTGCGCAGGATGTCACCGGTTTCAGCTTGCTGCTTAGCCTGGATGTCCGATTCGGTCATCACGTTCAGGGTCCAGCCGGTCAATTGGCTGGCCAGACGCACGTTCTGACCACCACGACCAATGGCCTGAGCCAGATTGTCTGCGCCAACGGCGATGTCCATTGCATGGGCATCTTCGTCAACGATAATTGCCGCCACTTCAGCTGGCGACATGGCGTTGATCACGAACTGCGCCGGGTTATCGTCCCACAGGACGATGTCCACACGCTCACCGCCCAACTCGCCCGACACTGCCTGGACGCGCGAACCGCGCATACCAATGCAAGCACCTTGCGGGTCAATGCGTTTGTCCTTGGAGCGGACCGCGATCTTGGCGCGCGAACCCGGGTCGCGGGACGCAGCCATGACTTCGATCAGGCCTTCGGCGATTTCCGGCACTTCGATACGGAACAGCTCGATCAGCATTTCCGGCGCGGTACGCGACAGGATCAACTGAGGGCCACGGTTCTCGGTGCGGATTTCCTTGAGCAGCGCACGCAAACGCACGCCGACACGGAAGGTTTCGCGAGAGATGATGTCTTCGCGGGCAAGCAACGCTTCGGCGTTGTTGCCCAGATCGACGATCACATTGTCGCGGGTAACTTTTTTCACAGTGCCGGAGATAATTTCTCCCAGCCGCTCGCGATAGGCGTCAACGACTTGAGCGCGCTCGGCTTCACGAACCTTCTGCACGATGACCTGCTTGGCGGTCTGTGCAGCAATGCGGCCGAACTCGATGGACTCGATCTTTTCTTCGACGACATCACCAACCTGGGCGCCTGGGTGCGTTTCGGCAACCTTGCTTGGCCAGGTTTCGATGGCCGGATCATCAAGATCGGCTTCTTCGACGACCGTCCAGC
>PJQF01000130.1_pt1 | contig 47150 bp, 27 predicted proteins | sample 1503741 | NCBI WGS metagenome assembly PJQF01 (sample SAMN07775949, study PRJNA414020) | Biofilm metagenome, whole genome shotgun sequencing project. | isolation source: biomolecule (vanillin) treated reverse osmosis membrane biofilm | place: India: Nagpur | collected 2017-03-21 | reverse complement strand
AGACATTACCCGCGCGCTTTCAACCGTCAGTGACCCCGACTTAAAAAAAGACCTCGTGACGTTGGGCATGATTAAAGATATCGTCTCATCAGAAAAGAAAGTCAGTTTTTCGGTAGTGCTCACCACTCCTGCCTGTCCCCTAAAAGAAAAAATTAAAAACGACTGCATCGCGGCTGTTGAAAAAGTGGTAGGCAAAGAGGTATTGATTGACATCTTCATGACCTCGTCCGTTACCTCGCTGCGCGATAATGCTCCACTCCTTCCGGGAGTAAAAAACATCATTGCCATCGCCTCCGGTAAAGGGGGTGTCGGTAAATCTACTGTTACCACCAACTTAGCCGTGGCACTGGCGCAGGCAGGGGCCAAAGTTGGTTTAATCGATGCCGATATTTTTGGTCCTTCTATTCCGGTGATGTTCAACTGTGAGCGTGAGCAACCCGAAGTAAAAGTGGTGAATGGCAAAAACCTCATCTTACCACTTGAGCAATACGGAGTAAAACTTATTTCTATTGGCTTTCTGGCACCACCCGAGAGTGCCGTAGTTTGGCGCGGTCCTATGGCCAGCTCGGCATTGAAACAATTCATCAGCGATACCATTTGGGGCGACTTAGATTACTTATTAATCGATCTGCCCCCCGGAACAAGTGACATCCATCTTACGTTAGTTCAGACTGTACCTGTTACCGGAGCGATGATCGTCACCACACCCCAAAAAGTAGCTCTGGCCGATGCCATGAAAGGTTTAGCCATGTTCAAACAACCATCCATCAATGTACCGGTATTGGGTGTCATTGAAAATATGGCCTACTTCACACCGGAAGAGTTACCCGATAACAAGTATTATATCTTTGGAAAAGATGGTGGCCGCTCGTTGGCGGAAAAATTTGAAGTACCATTCTTAGGTCAGATTCCGCTGGTGCAGTCCATCCGCGAAAGCGGAGACAGTGGCTTGCCGGCCGTGATGAAAGGCGGAGTAACCGCGCAAGCATTTACCGATTTAGCCGAAAGTTTGGCGCGCCAAGTTGCGATAAGAAATGCTACCTTTGGTGTCACCAAACGTGTTGAAATGACCGTATGACCGAAACCATTCATTCCATAGAAGGCTTACAAACGCGCGTTGAAGAATCACTCAACTCCATTCGCCCTTATTTACATACGGATGGTGGCGACATAAAAATTGTGTCGCTCACCAATGACCATGTGCTCACGTTGGAATTCGTGGGGAATTGTAGTAGCTGCCCTATGTCAGCCATGACTTTCAAAGCCGGTGTTGAAGACGCGATTAAAAGAGCCGTTCCTGAAATTAAGTCGATTGAAGTCGTAAATGCGACTCCTCTTTCCTAAAAAGAGTAGATTCTTTCAATCAAATTGTATACGCATCCTGAAAAAGAAGTTAAACCTTTAAAGAGTAGCTATACTCTAATGGTTTCAGAGTCGTTTTAGTATTAATTTGGCAGGTATGCGAATAGGTTTACTTAGTTATTTCATCTTTTGGTTGCTTGGAAATACCTCCTTGGCGCAAGAGCGTTGCGGCACAGTAGAATACGAGAAACAACTTCATCAAAATCATCCCGCCAAAGAAAACCCCGAGCAATTTGAAAAGTGGATGTCCACAAAAATCAATCAACTTGCCAAAGGACAGAGCGCCCAACGGACACAAGCCACTTACACCATTCCGGTGGTGGTTCACATTATCCATAATGGCGAAAGCATTGGCACCGGTTTGAATATTTCAGATGCGCAGGTACTTTCTCAAATCAAGGTCTTGAATAACGACTTCAATCGACTGAATGCGGACCAGGTAAACACACCGGCTCTTTTTCAGGGAGTGGCCGGAGCCTTTGATGTTCAATTTGTACTGGCGAAACAAGACCCGGATGGATTGCCCACCACGGGGATTGTGCGTGTGAAAGGTTCAAAATCTTCCTGGACTATAAATGATAACTATTTATTGAAATCACAGAGTTATTGGCCGGCCGAAAAGTATCTTAATGTGTGGGTAACCTACCTGACGGATTATTTAGGATTCTCTCAATTCCCGGTTTCCCCCTTAGCGGGGTTAGAGGACGCATCCAACGATCGTCTGACGGATGGAATTGTGATCAACTATCGGGAGTTTGGCTCTATTGATGATGGCAGCTTTAATTTGCACGCGCAATACAATAAAGGCCGAACGCTGACGCATGAAATGGGCCACTTCTTTGGGCTGCGACACATTTGGGGCGATGTGAGCGGATGCAGTGGCACCGACTATGTGACTGATACACCAACTCAAAGCGGTTCTACCGGAGGTTGCCCCACTCATCCACAAGCCAGTTGCAGTGCTACCAAAATGTTTCAAAACTACCTCGACTATACCGATGATGCGTGCATGAACCTCTTTACACAAGGCCAGGTAAACCGAATGCTTACCATCATTCAAAACAGTGCACGAAGAAAAGAGCTTCCTAACTCGCCCGGCTTGCAAGCACCGGTATCAATAGCGGATGATCTGGGAATCAAAAAAATAGTTTCTCCGGGCACCACTGCATGCAGCGGTTCGTTAACGCCATCTGTTTTAGTACGCAACTACGGCAATAACATCGTCACCAATGCACAACTGCAGTTAAAGCGAAACAACACCGTTATTGAAACTAAGAATATTGTACTGGCATTGGCTCCGGAAGCCGAACAACAAATCGATTTCAATGCCGTAACGCTAGCCACCTCAAGCACTACTACTTTTGACTTCATCATTACATTCACCAATAGCCATGCGGATAACAACGCAGCCAACAATACCAAGACAATCTCAACGACTACGGCATCCGTAGCTTCGCTGCCACTCACTGAAAACTTTGCCACTTTCCCCTCCTCCTGGAGCAAAGATAATCCGGATGGGTTAACCACCTGGCAAACCGTCACAGCCAATGGCACCTCAACGATATATATGAATTTATATGACTACACCGAGATAGGTGCAGTCGATAAACTCATTACCCCTCAGTTGGACTTTAGTAGTTCATCAACGGCAGCCATCCTGTTTGATCGGGCGTATGCGCAATACCCAAGCACCACCGGTGAAGCACTGAAGGTAATGGTTTCTTCTAACTGTCGATTTGATGATTCTCCGGATATCATCTTCTCAAAAAGTGATGCCTCACTGGCCACCACCTCCGCGCGTTCCAGTCGTTTCATTCCTACGACCAGCGAATGGAAAACCGAAGTAATTTCACTCAGTCAGTATGCCGGTGAACAAATACAACTGGCTTTTGAAAGCACCAATCAAAATGGGAACAGTTTGTACATCAAGAATGTGCGCATCCTTACCACTTCCATTTTAGACTTGGCTGTGGTCGATTTGGAAACACCCTCGCTTATCAGTTGTGTTAAAAACCCCGCACCTAGTTTGCGCCTGCGCAACAATGGAAACATTCCGATTACCTCGTTTTCAATTTCAGTTTCGCTGAATGGCGGAAGTTCGTCCACTACATCGTTCTCAAATCAAATCAACCCCAACGAAGAGTTAGTGATTAGCCTCTCAGCTCTTTCGCTGAATAGCGGCATCAACCAATTAAGCATAACCGTACTCAACCCCAACGGCACCAGCGATAGTGATACTTCCAACGACAGCCGTCTTTTTAAAATCGCCTTTAATACCGATAGCGATGTTATTCCTCTGCGTGAAAAATTCGAAACTTCTTCTAAAGACAAATGGACGCTCATTAGTCCGGCTCAACAAAGCACCTGGACAATCACAACCACTAACTTTTCCAATTCGCTCTTGTATAACTCGTTTACGAATGTAAAGGTGGGCGAAGAAGGCTGGGTGATTAGCCCAATACTCGATTTGTCAAATGCCAGCGCAGCAAGTGTGTTTTTTGATGTGAGCTATGCTAAGCGAAGTACCGGCAACGAAACATTACGTGTTTTAGCATCTACAGATTGTGGTACTAGCTTTAGTAAAGAATTGTATTCAGAAAGCGGCTTGGCCATTGGCAATCGCAGCCTCGAGACCAGTTGGCTGCCCTCTGTATCTTCTGATTGGATTCGAAAGCAGATAATTTTGACCAGTCTGGCGGGCGAACCAAATGTGCGCCTGGCCTTTGTAGCAACGAATGCAAATGGAAATAATCTCTACCTGGACAACATCGAGTTCTTCCTCAGCGAAGATGCTACTCCCATTGATGTAGATTCGCCCTACTCCATCTACGGTGGCCAGGTATCGCCCTTGAAGATCACGTTTAACCTTGATACCCGCCAGTCGGCCTTTGTGCAAGTATTTAATCTGATGGGCCAACTTGTTTCAGAAGTGAACTTAACCGATGTACTCAATCAAACCTTCCCCATCGAAATGCCTAACCAAAGCACCGGCATGTATATCGTTCGGGTGCAAACGGACACGCAGGTGAGTGCGAAAAAAGTGTATTGGAACAACTAAACGAAAACCACCGACACCTGCTTGAAATACCGCAAATACTCAACATCTTTGAGTTATTTTTGACATTATGGCGAAACGTAAAGTGGCAATTTTGTATGGGGGCCGATCGGTAGAGCACGGTGTATCCATCAACTCGGCCCGCAATATTTTTGAATTCATCAATAAAGACATATTTGAACCGTTTTTAATAGGTATTTCTCCGGCCGGAGTGTGGTATCACACCACCACAGTGACCAAAGAAATGGAACAAGGAGAAGCTTTGTCTTTGCAACTCAATCCGCACGAGCCCAAATTGATAACTGCTAGTGGTAAATCTGTATTGGTAGATATTTATTTTCCGGTTCTGCACGGAACGGACGGGGAAGACGGCAGTATCCAAGGTTTGATAAAAGCAATGGATGTGCCGATGGTGGGCACCGGAGTGCTTGGCTCTGCCATGTCCATAAGCAAATTGGTGACGAAGCGTTTACTGAAAGAAGCCGGCCTGCCGGTAGCCGACTTTTTGTATGCGTACTACACGGAAAAAGACAGCCTGCAATTTGAATCCATCCAGCAAAAGCTAGGATTGCCCTTCATGGTTAAATCCGCCAGCCTTGGATCTTCCGTGGGCGTTTCGAAAGTAAATTCAAAAGCAGATTTTGCGAAAGCTATTGAAGAAGGCTTCCGCTACGATGACTGCGTGTTGATGGAGAAATACATTCAAGGACGCGAGGTGGAGTGTGCTATTTTAGGAAATGCTCCTGCAAAAGCATCTCTGCCCGGAGAAATTATCATCAGCAAAAAATACGAATTCTATACGTTTGATGCGAAGTATGTGGATGGTGATGCCGTGACTATTGAAGTGCCTGCCCAATTGGATGCGGCCAGTCAGGAAAAAATCAGAGAGCTTTCGCTGAAAGCGTACCAATCACTGGCGTGCGAGGATTTTGCACGCGTGGATTTATTCCTGACCGAAAAAGGAGAAGTGTATGTGAACGAAATCAATACCATTCCCGGCTTCACCAATTCCAGCATGTTTCCGGTGATGTGGAAAGAGCGCGGCATCTCTTTTTCGGATTTGATCACCCAGTTGATTCAACTGGCATTCGATCGCCATCAAAAATCAAAGCGTGCCGAACGTGGATTTGAATCATCCTTGAAATTTTAAAACACACTATGAACCTGGATCGCTATTTTAAAAACAATACCGTGGGTGGCCTCCTCAAAAACATGGGTGTAACTATGGGCATCATCCTGTTGATAGCGGTGGTTTATTTTTATATCTATCTGCCCAACGTAACGAACCATGGCAAATCAGTGGAAGTTCCGGAGTTGATGGGGCTCACCATGGAAGAGGCTGAAAAAAAATTGGCGGAGAAAAGTCTCAGTATTGCTATCAACGATTCTTCCTACTCGGAGAGCGAGCCTGCCTTGAGCATCTTAAAACAATTTCCAAAAGCGGGCGAGCAGGTAAAAGCCGGTCGTACGATATATGTTTCTATCAACCGCACATCACCACCTACATTACCCATGCCCAATTTGATAGACGGTTCGTTAATCAATGCAGAGGCTGTATTGAAGAGCAACGAGTTGCGCAGGGGACGCATCATTTACGAGCCTAGCCCTTTTCAAAATTTTGTGAAGGATGTGTACTTCAACGGAAGGCCCATCACAGCAGGCACACGCATTCCGAAAGGCGCCACCATTGATCTTGTGGTAGGCGATGGCAACGGCCCGGCCGATTTTGTGGTGGGCAGTTTGGTGGGCGATGCCTACGAAACTGCGCTATTGAAACTATCAAATTGGAATCTTCATTTGGGTGAAGTGCAAATAGCGGAAGGACAAGATACTACCGGGGTGGAAGTATTCGTTTACAAACAATTCCCCAATAAGGGAGATTCCGTGCGCATTGGCAGTCCGGTTGACTTATGGATCGCACCGAAAGGTTACAAGGAACCTGAACCCAAGGATCAACCCATTGATTGATAACCGTACGAGTAGGTACGTTGGCGAAAACAAGAAATGTTGAAGACGAAATTTATCCTGCTTTTTTTCTGTAGTGCTTCCTTTTGCTTTTCGCAAGTAGAAGTTGTGTCCATTCCGCGCACAGCAGAAACTTCCACATCCAAATCTGCCCGCACAGCCGAACTGACGGCCATGCCCCTGCCCTTCTGGGATGACTTCTCTTTCAATATTAAAAATGAGATGCCCAACGATACACTGTGGGAGGCCGACAGTAAGTCGGTGTGGGTAAACAATGGCAGTGGTATTAATCCGCCCAGCATTTATGTAGCCACTTTTGATGGGTATAATGCTACCGGCAACCCTTACAGCGCCAACGACATTCTGGCCAAAGGTTTTGCCGATGCAATGACCTCGCGCCCACTGAAACTAGGCGATGTGGCCCCGGCCAACCGCGATGCGGTTTTCATGACTTTCTTTTATCAGTTTGCCGGCAATGGCGATAGCCCCGAGCCGGGCGACATCTTATCGTTGCTCTTTAAGAATGCTGCCGGGCAATGGATTGAAGTGTGGAGTAAGACCAATGATGGGACGTTAGCTTTAGATGAGTTTACAGAAGTGAAAATTAATGTTCGAAGTAAGGGAAGTGCCCCCGATGATTTTTTTCACAACGGTTTTCAGTTTCAGTTCAGAAGCTTTGGGCGACTATCCGGTCCTTATGATGTATGGAATATAGATTATGTGTATGTGAGTAATGGGAAGCCGAAGTATCTGAGCAATTTAGGTTATCAAGATTTCCCAGATAGAACAGTAATGAAACCATTAACATCTTTCTTGAAAGACTATTGGGCGATGCCAATCAAACACTTTTTCTCAAATCCAACTAGCAACTCAAACGCACCTAGTATTTTGATTAGAAATATGCGCAAAGATCAAAATACTATATCTAATGGGCAGCCTGTCAATTATAATTCGAAGGTAACTTACTACACGAAAACGACTGGAACCAGCAATACAATTAATTTCACCATTGACCAGTCTATTAGTGGTAATTTGATCTATGATATCTTCAAAAATGTAGAGATGGCTGAATACCTAGACCTAAGTACTAACACAGAAAGAGATTCACTAAATATAAAACATGAATTTAGATTAACCTCTAATGACAATATAAAGAAACCTAAAGAGCTAGATGCCAACGGAAATAATATAGATGGCGACTATGACACTATCGTCTACAAAGGAATTAATTTTAGGTACAATGATGTAGTCACATCAGAAAACATCCTCTCCAATTACTACGCCTACGATGATGGCAAAGCCGAGTTTGGTATTAAGCTCAACGGCAAAGGCACCCAACTGGCGTATGAGTTTAACATGAAAACCACCGAGAGTGATGATATCATCGCCATCGATATCTACTTTCCGAAATACGGTGATGATACCAATCAGTTCATTCAGCTTTTCATCGCCAATTCGTTGCCGTCAGCCGACAATGAATATAGCTTCAAACAATCCTATGCGGTGCAGCGCACTACCCGCAATCAATTTGTGCGATTCAAAATTCCGGATAAGGTAACCGTAAAAGATAAATTCTACATCGGCTGGCAATTGAACTCCGAAGCTGTAATACCCGTTGGTCTGGATCGCAATACCGACTCCGGAAGTAAAATCTACACAAAAATATTAGGCGCAGCCAACTGGGAACAAAATACAGCGGTCTATGGCAGCATCATGATGCGCCCCGTTTTAGGCAAGGCTCCTGATGTGATTTTAGATGTGGAGCCATCCGCAGCGAGTAAACCGTATCCCAATCCCACCGCGGGCATCTTCTATCTACCTACCGAAGCCGATCGAATTCAGTTGTTTAATCTCTCCGGCCACTCCATCGACTTCGTGGAAACGCAGCTTACCGACAAAAAACAAATCGCCATTCTTACACCCTCCACCGGACTATACTTTGTTCGCTATTTTAATCAGCAATGGGTGACAGGGAAGATTCTAGTGAAGCCGTAAATTTCGTTTCCGTCAGAAATTGATAATGGTTAATGGACAGTTGGCAAAATGTGAGCTTGGTAACACACGAGCCCTTGCCCGTTAAAATCCGGCATTCAGTAGCCGGTATCTTTTCATTTTTCCTAAGCTTTGTCACATCTCAATACTCATATCTAGTGCCTTTCTATAAAAAAGCACCAAATCCACCTCAAACCTTACATGGTGTTTACCCATCAAAAAAAAAATGTTTTACTCAAAATGTGGATAACTTTTTCAAAAAGTAGGTACCTGTATTTTTTTTGATGAAGTCAATACCCAATAAGTTGGGTATTGATCAATCTTGGAAAAGTATAGTTTTCACACATTTACTTACATCCGGTAATTGGCGCATAGAAAATATGAAAAAATTATCGGAGTATTGAGTCACTATTTAATCGAGACCATTTCCCCTGGTCTCTAATTTATTTCCCCTAAGACTTTTGAAATAAAAAGTACAATTGGAGACCTTGACGGTTTTTGTTTTTAAAGTAGTTATAGATAACTGAATATCAGTTTTTACCAAAAAATAGTTGAACATGATAAAAGACACACATCATTTTTTGAAAGCCGCGATGAAATACAAGAGATTGAGCATCGCCCTGATTTTCTTGTTTTTATGCTCTGCTTCGCTATCGGCACAACTAACATTACAAGGTGTGGAGAAGAATTCACGCTTTAATGCAGTAACCAATGTAGATGAAATGACTGGTGCTATTTTAACCGATGATATAATACCCAAAGAAGAGTATATAGTGCATTCCTTTAATGGTGTAGCCTTTACAAGAGAAAGACATCCGCTCGAATCAAATCGATATGAGACCATTTCAAAATATACAATTACAAATGGCAATGCGAATCGGGTCGCATCTTTTCAAATACCAATCTATGCCTTCATCAAGTTCTTTAATAATGGTGCATTTACACTAATCGAAAATCTTGGCGAAGGTGGTGGTTATGGAGATGAGATAAAGATATACGACAACAATTTTCGAATAATTCAATCATTCATTCCGTATGCCTCTGGCTTGGGATGGGCCAATTTTGATACAGATGGAAAAGAAATGATCATCGGAACAAAATCAGTTCATCGCCTGAACTCCAAGTTTTATGTGATTGATGACACTGGAAAGCTGTTGTTTGAAAAAAGCGTGAGCCCACAAGAAGGAGAGATTAAAAAGGTACTCTGTTCTTCCGGTTACTACTGCATCAATGTCATTAATTATGATCGACCTAGAAATATTATTCAGCTATTTAACAGAAATGGAAATCAAATCTGGAGTAGAGATGCCAATGAGCCAAATCAATGGCGTTTAACTGCAACCAAGCAACCTATCTTGGTCACTGCAACTAGTAGTTCATTATACATATTTGATGCATTAACCGGAAATCAAATTGATCAAAAAAGTTATGCAAATATTTACTCGGAATCAGGTGTTACCAAACTGAGGAATGATGGGCTAGCCGACATCATTTCGATTACGGCTATACCGAACACGAATACGGTCATTGTATTGCTTTCAGAAATCTATGAGCGTAAAGGAAATTTACTTTACGCATTCAATAGGACATTTACAAGCAGTGATCAAAAAGTTCAAATCTCTGATTGCAATGAGTCTTTACGGTCCAAGCTTGCTCCAAAAGGTTTGTTGATAATTAAAGACAATGAAATAATGAAATTCGATTATGTTAATGAGAAGTAGCTTATTTACAACGATACTATGTTTGTATGTGTTGTCCGGAAAAGGGCAAGACGTCTGGCCGTTTCGCGATGCTAATGGCGCTGTTTTAAGGGGAAATGTTTCTGGGGTAGTGGGCGAATATCGATCCAGTGGCGTAAACGCACGATTTCATGGAGGTGTAGATTTTACAAGCCCATTAACTGGCAACTCCGGCAGGGCGGTTTTTTCAATGCATGCTGGTACTGCCTTTGTTAATTACGAACCATCTAATTGTTGGGGTAGCTATATCCGTGTGCGGTTGCAAGACGGCACGGACGTCTACTATAAGCACATCAAGCCTTCTAAAACAAATCCAGTTACAAATCAAACAGTAACAGAGATAAGAGAGAATAATGGACAAGGTACTCCTGTTCAAGTGGGAACATTTCTAGGAGTTATGTTTGGTGATCTGGCTGGAGAAGGCAATTGTGCTATTCATGTTCACATCAATCAAAATAATACTGGAGAAGAAATGCAAGGGTCAACAAATTTCATTAATCGTTTTGTAAATCCATTTACCGACACCGAGCGACCTTCATTTATGTATCCGTTTGGAGGAGGGGGTACTGCAACCGACAACACTTCCACAAATGGGTACAAGCTAGCCGAGTTTCGTATGAACGGTCACTCAAAAACCAATACAACCAATCAATTAGGAGAATCTGAAGATATCAATGGAACCATCTACAAATATGCCTATGGTAAAGTTGACATCGTAACTCGACTACGCGATGTTAATATCGGAACTAACGGTGGAAATATTGGTGGTAATAGCGGTGTAAATGCTGCTTCATATTCAATTATTAACAGTGCCGGTGTAGCGATTGGTCAGGAGATAGAAAATTTGAATTTCAATACAATTCCATTAAATGAGCGGGGTAATTATGTATTCGATAACAGATCAAATCAATCTAATCATGTCTACATATTAACCAACAACCCAACAGCGACCAATGGTCGTTATGATCAATTTTGGAACACCAATTTACGAATTGGGCAAACAGAAGACTGGGATTTAACAAACAGAGGTAACAAAGATGCCAGATCCATAGAGGAAGCATATTATCCTGATGGTAAGTATTCAGTCCGAATACGAGCAAAAGATATTACAGATTTTGGTGGAAATATTGAAGCTACTGAACGTGATGTTCCGGTAATCATTGATAACTTCCGCCCATACGTCAAAGATGTTATTATTCGAAAAGGAAGTTCCTTGGGGCGGTTAGTTTATCGTGGCACTTGGAAATGGAACGGAACTGTCTTAGAGCTGACTCAACAAACTTTCGATGCTGCCGCGCCAGTTGATAAAATTTGGATAAAACTAACTATAAGTGAATCTGCCAAAAATGTTCGCGTGAATATCCCCTCCGTAGATGGTACAAATTACTCCGATGCATTTCCAATTCCCCAAGTTTCAAATTACTCGGTAATATCCGTGCCGAATACCAACGATACTGAATTTATTTTCATACGCAATGCCATTGCACCTGCAGGCGTTCAAACACTGAATATTCAAGGCGAAGACTTTGCCGGAAACCCATTGCAAACCAACCCCGCTCAAATTCCGGTTCGATTAGCGAATGGGAATTGGGAAACTGGCATTTTATCTGGTGTAGACAGCAATCATAAATTCAATACCGGAAACGATTTGTGTGTTTCGAATACCTTTCCGGGCGGTAGAAAAGATACAAGCAATGGGGATAATGCCACCTCTGCTTCTGGTTGTGTTTATGCGGATTTTTCTGCCAGCAAAACAAATCCTGCAGCGAATGAGCCCGTTATCTTTACACCGGTTGTATCGGGCACCGGTCAATTGTCGTATCAATGGGATTTCGGCAGCGGTGCCACTCCGGCTACTTCTACCTCTTCCGGCAATCAAACGGTACTTTATAGTAGTGCAGGCTCCAAAACTGTATCTCTCAAAATTTGCGATATTACTGCCAATTGTATCACCGAGCAGAAAATTGCCGTTGTTACTGTTGGTTCTATCGGCATTAGCCAACTGGCAGTGGACTTTTCAGCAAGCCAACTGGCAGGCAACACCGGGCAAGCTATTCAACTCACCAGCACTGTTACTGGGGCGGTGGGCAATGTCACCTACTCTTGGCATTTTGACAGTGGGGTTTCGCAAGGATACCACACGGACGCAAATCCGGTAATCACATACAATACTCCTGGGAACAAAACCATCAGCCTGACAGTAACAGATGCCAATGGCAGCGTGGCAAAAGTAAAAACCAGTTATCTGGTCATCAATTCCTTTATACTTAACATCAATCCCACAATTTTAGGTGGATGCCTGACCACGGGGTCAGACGGTGTGGCCAGTTTTTCAGCAGCAGTCATTGGCGGCAATGGCCCTCCTTACGGATTTTACCGATGGGATTTTGGCGATGGAACTACCTCAACCTTAGCTACTCCTTCTCATACCTATACCAAATCGGGCAAGTTCACCGTTCGACTAACAGTGTGTGATGCCACCAGTTGCGGAACTGCCGAAAGTATTAATTGCGTGACAGTTCCTCCCATTGTTGATGCGCGGGCATTTGTTACGGATTTTGCTGTAAATAGTGTAACCTTCGGGTCTGTTTACTCCGCACTAGTAGTAGGGTTAAATACTCCTTTAACTTACACAGATGCTTCCACTGGAACAGGAGATCGTTCAAAATATTCTTATTCGTGGGATTTCGAATCACATTATTTTATAGGTGGCACTACTGAAAGTGCGAGCCCTTCCACAGCCAATACCCGCGGGCCTCACGAAGTCTATTTTGCAACCACCGGATATAAAGAATCATCGCTTACAGTTGTAACAGAAGCTAATGCTAACCGAAAAACACTTAAAAATGTGGTTGAAGTCAGAAATGGGTTAGGCTCCGGCCGATGTTTTGCGAATATTGGTACGGCCACCGTTTCTTCTACTTGTTGGTCAGCAACTAACTCTCCTCAATTTACAGTGCCCGTGGCTAAAACAAATTGCCCGATAGCTAAAACGGAAGTGATCTATTGGGAGCATGAAGGATCTGGCACCGTATTACCTGATAACAAATTAGATTTTGCTAAAATGAACGTAGCCGTGCCTGCCTTTCCATTTACAGCCGAATTTAGTTTTGCGGTATATCAATACGATGGTGTAAGCTATAATCGAATCGGCTATAAACGACAACGGTTTACTTTTTACGGACCTGTTGCAGCCAATGCTGGGTTAGACCAACAGGTATGTTTAGGTTCTTCGGTTGCACTTGGCACAGCTTTATCCAATGATCTATCGTACCAGTGGACGGCAACCAATGCCAGCGCTCTGCCTTATTTAAGTTCAACCACCGCAGCCAATCCTACTTTTTCGGGTATTCAAAAAGGAACTTATACCTACAGTTTAAAAACCACCAGTTTATCGTCCGGTTGCACCAGTATAAGTGATAATGTAGTAGTTACTGTAAATCGTCCTGAAGTTGCACCCCTCTCACTTGACTTAAAGCTCAACCAATCTACTACACTCAATCCGGCTGTTACGGGTGGCTTTGGTAACAACACATACAGTTGGCAACCGGCTACTAAACTAAGCAACGGAACAGTAGCTACGCCTGTGTTTGTTTCGCCTTCAGAAGGAGATGACAATTATATTTTTACCGTTACGGATCAACGGGGTTGCCAAAACAATGGCGAAGTATACGTGAATACATCGGATGCGGCCGGAGATATTAAAGCCACTGCGCTATCTTACTCACGCATTTTAGTCATCTGGCAAGATCGTGCCACTAATGAAACCGGCTACCGCATCCAACGATCGGTGGGTAACAATGCCAACTTTATCGATCTCGCCACAGTAGGTGCTAATGTGACTTCGTATGAAGATACGGATGTTATAAAAGGAACCGATTATTATTATCGGGTGGTTACGCTTTTCGGTAATACAACAAAAACAAGTGTACGCATTGCTTATGTAAATACAGGCAACTTACCATTATTTACAAAAACCGATTACCCAACATGGGATGCTTTTGGAGATATGGATAATGACGGGCAGATGGAATTTATTGGGCGAACTACTACAGGTATCGGTATTTACAAATATTCAACCAGTGGTTTCACCCTCTGGAGAACTATTGAAAGTACATTCTACGGTGAATTCAAATTAGCAGATTTTGATAATGACAACGACTTGGATATTTATGTTTATCGTACAGGTGGCACTAAAAAACTGATTGTCAATAGCTTTAATAGCGGAAATACATTTCAAATTCTTGATAAAGGTTCATCAAAAGAAGAAATAATTTTAACAGATGCAAATTCGGACAATTCGGTTGATTTAATAACGAGTATAGCTACTGATCTAAGTAATGATGAACTACATTTAAATATTGGAAGTAACCAATTCAGCATTACGATCTTAAATAATTTATCTTATGGTCATATGGCCTATCAAAATAGAGATTTCGCTGGTTTTTCAGCGGACTATGATAATGATGGAGATTTTGATTACATAACCAATTCAGCTAGTTCGCCAGGTCAACCAGGGCCGTTGAAGTTATTTTTAAATAATAGCCAAGCGTTCAACAACAACCTTATTTTATCTTCTAGCTCCAATTTTCCAATTGGAGATGGAGGTGACGTAAATAATGACGGCAAAAAAGATTATATGTTTGGGGGCAACTGGATCAAGTTATCTCAGATATTAAACAAAGGTTCTAATGAATTTTTAAAAATAGAGTTGCCATTAAATTCAATTAGAAGAATCAAATTAGGAGACTTTGATTACGATGGAGACCTCGATCTCCTTCTTGCACAAAACGATGAGATTTATGAATATATTAATCCAATCAACAAAGTACTAGAAAATAATAGAGGAGTATGGGTAACTGCCTTTGAAGTGCAAACAAAAAACATAAATAACACTAACCTTTTCGAAAACTGGATTGATTTTGATAATGATGGTGACTTAGACATCAATGGGAATGGAATGATGCGCAATAATTTGAGGACAAATAAACTTACGCCCAATACTCCACCCACTAGCCCTCTGAACTTATGCACCTATAGAAGTGGGAATACTCTTACCATGAGTTGGTCTGCCGCATCAGATGGGCAAACACCGGCACCGGGGCTTACCTACAACATCTATGTAAAGCAAAATGGAAAGTTTATCCAAACGCCCTTATCTAATTTGGCAACAGGTTACAGAAAAGTGGTAGATCGTGGTAATGTAGATCATAATTTGTCATGGTCCATTACTTTACCCGGCAGTGGCCCTGTGGAGTGGGGTGTTCAAGCTATTGATAATCAATATATCGGTTCGCCCTTTGCAACAACTACTTTTTCATTCGTGCCGTCTATCACCACCCAAACCTTTTGTTCGGGTAGTACTACGAATGTAACTGTCAACTCACCGGGAGTAAACCCTCAATTTACGTGGGCAGTAAAAAGCATCAGCGCCAATGTAAGTGGTGCCTTTGCAGGATCAGGCACACTGCTAGCACAAACGTTAGTCAACACTTCAACTACTGCAGGCACAGTAGTATATGCCATTACCCAAACTATTTCGGGTTGTTCCAGCCACACATTTGATTATACGGTTACGGTAAACCCACAACCCGGTGCTACTCTATCAGTGGGTGGTCCCACTACATTTTGTGGCGGAGGTTCAGTACGCTTAACGGCACCGATCGGCACAACGTATAGTTGGTCAAGCGGCCAGTCAACTCCGTTTATTGATGCTACTACATCGGGAACTTATTCAGTTACCGTTTACAATTCTTTTGGCTGTTCGCAAAAAAGCAATGATGTGGTTGTTACTGTAAAACCGGCACCGATTATTTACGTTACCCCCGGATCCTCCGTAACAATTTGTGAGGGGTCTTCTGTTCAGCTTACCGCAGGGCCGGAATTTAGTTCAGGTAAAGCTGGCTCCAATACGATCACACGCATCAACACATTTGTTTGGTCAAATGGAACGATTGGATCTGCTTATCCATCAATTACTGCAACTACTGGTGGAGTATACACCGTTACTGCTACAAGCTTACAAAATCAATGTACTACAAACGCCTTGGTGACTGTAAATGTAATACCGTCAGCGGTACCCATTTATGCCAGTCAGGATCTTTGCACCTATGGGTCTACCAATTTGTATTATAATGGAACTGGGTACAATTCGTTAATTTGGTCAACCGGACAAACCTCAAGTTCCATTAATGTTTATAGTGGTGGCACCTACGATTTAACAGTTTATTATTCGGGTTGCACAGCCTACGGAAGCATCTATATTGAACCTTGTGGGGGAGGTGGTGGTCCATGTCCCCCTGGAGAACCATGTGCGATTGCACGTAAAGCTTCAGATACTCCAATTTCTACAATTGAAGTGAATGAGCCTACTATTTATCCCAACCCAACGGGTAAACAGTTTACGGTGGCCATTCCGGATTTAGCTAATGCTGATTTGCCTATTCAATTAATTGATCAAACCGGTAAATTCATCTTCCTGAACTATATCCAAAAAGGCTACAACCATGTCATCATTGAAACCCCGGACATAGCTAATGGACTTTATCTGCTCCAAATTGGTTCTGGAGAATCAGCCATCCGAAAGAAAATAGAAATTTTGAGAGAATAAAAGACATGATTTGATGCATAGACGCGGGCGGTAAATCCTGTTTACACAATCAGGTTTATACTACCGTTTATACTACCGACATAGTTCGTTGAACAGACCCATTTTGCACTGTATACGAACCACTTCGTACTGTGCACGAACCACTTTGCACTGATCACGAACCACTTCGCACCAGGCACGAACCATTTTGTACTGCGCACGAACCACTTTGTACTGTGCACGGACCACTACGCACTGTTCACGAACCATTTTGCACTGTGCACGAACCACTTTGCACTGTAAACGAACCACTTCGCACTGTAAACGAACCACTTCGCATCAGGCACGAACCATTTTGTACTGCGCACGAACCACTTCTTACTGTGCACGGACCACTACGCACTGTTCACGAACCACTGTGCAGTGTACATGGACTACTTCGCACCGGGCACGAATTATTTCGAGATGCTCAAAAGTTAAAGCTTAGTGGCTTCCTACAAAATCCAAAGCTATACGGATTGATGCCGCTTAGCTTTGCTTGAGATACTGAATCAACGAAATAGGGGCCGGTGTAAAGCAGAGAATAAAAATCAGCAAGGCAAACCACCCCAAAAGTTTTCTTCCGGTGGTAAGCGGCTCCTCCACCTCGCACGGTGGGTGCGGTATACCTACAAATCGTCCCACAATAAACATGAACAAAAGCCACCCGGCATAGCCTTGAAAATGGGGAAATAAAATAGCCAATATATATTGAGCCGTAAATACACTCAGCGCGAGCAGAAGTGTGGTCTGGGTAGATTGACGTAAACCCTTTAATGCCAGGAACAAGAACCCTACATAAAGCGGAATCTGATAAGAGAGTTCGCTCCACGGTTGATAAGGCGATATAAAACCAATACCCGCATAAAACAGAAAGCAGATAAAAATGACGGTTGCCACAATTCGGTGTCGTTTAAAGCCAATCAGTCCGTAAAGCACATGCCCGCCATCCAGTTGCCCCACAGGCAGCAAGTTCATGCTTGTAAAAACGAGCGAGAGGAATCCGGCAAATAAAAACGGATAATGCATAATCTCGTGTACGTTGGGCATGCGGGCAGGGTCGGCCACGAATTGCTCAAAAAAGACAAAGAGCAGGTTCTTTCCAATCAGCACATCCACGGTTCCATTCGGCATATTCTCCGGGCGATAGACGAGGTTGGCATAATCCAAGCCAAATTTTTCATAACCGGGATGAAATTGAAAAACATACTCGGGAGGTGGCAGGTGTGCAAAGCCGTACCACAAAAAGCCAATGGCTACCACAAACCCTGCCAGCGGGCCCGCAATGCCAATATCAAAGTTTTGTTGCATGGTGCGCACCGGGCTTTTGAGGCGGATCAGAGCCCCCATTGTTCCAAACATCAATGGGATGGGAGGCAATGGAATAAAATAAGGAAGCGTAACCCGCACCTTATAATACCGCGCCACAAAATAATGCCCGAATTCGTGGGCCGTTAGAATGAGCAGGAAGCAAATCGAATACGGAAGGCCGCTCCATAAATCGGTAAGTGTATAATCCGGATTAAAAAAATGCGCATCGGTTAATGCAAGTATCGATTTACCATGTGTCCATTCTGCCCCCGCCAGCGTGGTAGTGATGAAGGTGACAATAAATAATGCTAAATGAATCAGGTTGGTTTTAATGCGCTCGCTCACAGGAAATACTTTGTGCCCGATTTAGGCAGAACTTACAGAATAAAAAAGCTTCATTATCAATTTAGAATCTGGTCAAGTCACCCAAGTATATGGAGATCAGGCTTGGCTTTACATCTGATCTGAGCTTTTTGAATAAAATCTAAGGAAGTGGGCCCAGCTGGGCACGATCCAGCGACCCCCTGATTATGAGTCAGGTGCTCTAACCAGCTGAGCTATGGGCCCTTGCATTATAGCTGCAAAAGGACTGCAATGTTACAGTTTGTCCTTTAAATCACCAAAATCAATGATTTAAATTTGCTGTTAGCATATGAGTGGCTGTTTATATTCAACATGTTGTAAAAAAAGCACCCACCTCATTTTCATGGAGATGGATGCTTCAACTACGTTGACGATTTAATTATTTATTTAAAATTCTTAGTTCCATCTCCCTGATAGACATAGCGGAAGGTATAATAACGATCAGCAATAGCCGATGAAACGGTTTCAGGAGCATCTTTGTAGTAGCTGATGATCTCCATTTTCGCATAGCGCTCATCACCTGTGCGGATAATCAAAAACTTACCGGCAATAGGTGTAATGGTGTTATTTGCACCATTGTAGTTGTACCAACCTTTGCCTGAACCAGTAGGAATCGCATACGTCTTTTTTGCAACTGTTTTTACGGTTACGATAGAATCTAAATCATACCCTTCTGCAGGTGCCTGAGTTAAATCGGCAAATATTCCCGTAGAAACGATAGCGCCTCCCTTACCTGTCCGCTCTGGTCCACCATTAACAATAATAGTTGTACCGTTAAATCCTACATCCCACTTATTGGTGGCGCTGTCAGTATTCGCTACAATTGCACCAGTTTTAAAGCTAAAGAAAGTATATTTTTTAGTTACTCCAATAGGCTGACCATTGGTAGGGTTATATCCACCAGATGGAGGATCGGCTGCCAGATTTTTAAAAGTAACCGAGGTAAGTGTAACCGGTGCCGGATCATTATTTGAACAAGAACTCAAAAAAAGAACAGAAGCAAACGCTGCGAGGGCAAATACATACGAAGTTGTTTTCATAGAACGTATTAGTTTTTCAGTTAATTAAAATTTATAGTTAAGGTTGATATAAGACAGTTGGCCGGGCAGATTCGGTATGTAAATCGGATCGGTGTAATTGAAAAGATTGTCGATGCCTATCTGCATTCTGCATTTCTTATTGAAATGATAGGCCATGGAGATGTTGGTTAAGAAATAACCCTTCACAAAATCATCATAGACATCCAAAATCGAGTTGTTGTTTTTATCCGCTTGCGGAATTTCTTCGCCCTGAATGTTTCCGCGAATATCTCCAATGCCAAACGGTCCGCGGTAAATCACGCGAAACGTGGCCTCCACTCCTTTCTCGATGTTATGATAAAAAATCTTGAAGTTGCCCGTGTGACGTGAACGATTGTATAAACCAAAATATTCGTTTGATTTCAATCGCCTAGTCTCTAAAGTTTCAGGGTTGCGCCAAAACACTTCACCACGATCAACCGCATCTTCCACATCGGTATCTTTCGCATAGAGCAATTGGTATCCTAATGAGAAAGAAACTTCTTTGTTCAACGGATAAGAAAGGGTTGTCTCCACTCCTTGCATCACCGCTTTGCGAATGTTGCGATAGCTATAAATACTTTGATTGCTGGTGGTGGTCGCTACAATCTGGTCTTCAATCAAATTATCGACCTTGTTTCGGAATAGGTTGATATCCACCACCAATTTTGTGAGTGGCTCAATGCGTGCGCCCAGATTAATGGAAAACGAACGTTCTGCTTCCAGCTTTCCGATTTTTGCCGGGTCGTATACGTATGATTGAATTTGCCCCAAAGCCTGCAATTGGCTAAGTCGCTCTTTGACAATCTCCGTACCCAACACGCTATAGCCACCGGCTGCTGAGTTCGTAAAGTTGAAATACAATTGACGGAAATCAGGCGCTTTGAAACCAATTCCCAGCGAGCCTTTTAACACAAAGCGTTTCGAAAATTCATAGCGTGCCGAGAACTTCGGACTCAACTGATCTCCATAAATCGAATTGTAATCATATCGAATACCAGCTACGATATTCAGGGCTGGATATGGATTGATTTCCTGCTGAAGAAAAGCATAGCGTGTCTGCTGATTGCGGGTAGATTCATCGCGGTAACGCGAAGTCTGCACACTTTCCTGAATCTGACCTACTCCGATGGTGGTGATGTATTGATCATTAAAATAATATTCCCCATTCAACTCACCACGGGTAAATGTTTGATGAAAATCGTCATGATAAGTTAAACTATCATCAGAAAGCCTTCTCAAGTCGGTGCTGGTCTTGTAATCGGTTGTGTAAAACCGGCCAATGGCTTTCAATCGAGAATTAAACCGATGCGTAATGACGGGATTGATATTCCAATCGCGCACATTGCCTTGACCGTAGGTACGGAAAGAGACTTTATTTGCGTTCAATACGTCAAAATTAAAATCCTGCTCTTCAGTAAAATACCTACCTGAAAGAGTGATATCCGTTTTATCCGACAACTGGTAGGTCACTTTTGTATTGAAAGTGTAGTTGTAAAAAGGCGAAACCGTTTTACCAAAATTCTGTGGCGATAGGTCGTAGCCATCGGTGCTGTAGCGGTTGGCAAATGCGTAAATGCCTAATCTTTTAAAAATGAAAGAACCATTGGCGTTGAGATCTAATGAGTTATTCGTGCCATATCGTAGCGAAGCATTACCCTGATTAGTAGTGGGGCGCTCGGTAATGATATTGATGACTCCGGCCAACGCTTCTGATCCATATAAACTGGAAGATGGGCCTTTCACAATTTCCACCTGCTTGATATTTCCTACGGCCAATCGGCTCAACTCAAGTGATCCAGTATATCTTCCGATGATTGGTTCGCCATCAATCAAAATCAATGTGTAGTCAGGATTAAATCCTTGCAGTTGCACTCCGTTGCCTTGGCCATTTACTTGAGGAACCATCACCAAACCGGTTTGTTCCGTCAACACATCGTTGAGGCGCACAGAGCCCATCGATTTAATCAGCTCTTTCTTTACTAACGTCACCGGCATTGGCAAAGCGCCTACGGTGCGCTCATTGCGCGTAGCGGTAACAATTACTTCCTCCAATTCTTGCGTCTTGAGTGTATCTGCCTGTTCCGAAGATTGAGCTGCCGCCCATTTCGGGATGATCAAAAACAATATGATAGCTACCCTGTTTCTCATTAACGGGTGCAAATATGTGGCTATCGCCTACGAATAAATACCCCAAAAAGTATAAATAATAACAACCGATCAACTTCTATCGAAAATTGGTATTTTTACGGCAATTCAGCCATTTTGAGTCAATTTAAAAGATGACTTTCGTCATTTAATGTTATGATGAATCCAAATACACCTGCCTTCCCAACCGAAAATACCCTTAAAGGAAGTATTTCATCCTTATTTGAAAAAGAAGATCAGTCACTGCTTTATTCTGAAAACACCGGTAACGAACCTTCTGTCTTAGACAGCATGATTCAGGTGCGGATCATTCACTTTTATTTTTGTCTGGAAGGATCGGCCACATTCTTTTTTGGGCCGCACTACAGCCGGGAGATCGTAAAAGGAAAAAATTACTTTTTCTATAATCCCGATAAGGACCTTCCCTTCCGCCTGCAACTGGCTCCGCAAACTAAAATGGTATTTATGACCATATCGCTGGAGAGTTTGCATAAGCTTTTTGTGCATGATGCATTACCACTGCTCAATCCGGAAAACAGCAATCGCAAGTTTTATGATGAGCGCGAAATACCACCGATGTTGCAATTGGTGCTCACCCAATTATTAACCACACAACTCAGCGAAAGTGCCCAAAAACTCTTTTACCAGGGCAAGTTTTACGAACTGCTCAGCCTTTATTTCTCTAACCGGTTGCCCGATACAGAAACGTGTCCATTTCTGAATGATGAAGAAACCGTTCGGAAAATAAAACACGCGAAAGAATACCTTTTGAAACACATGGATACACCGCCTTCTTTAAAAGAATTGGCGAAGGCAGCTGCGTTGAATGAATACCAATTGAAAATGGGCTTTAAAGAAATCTATGGCAACACCGTATATGGCTTTTTACTCGACCATAAATTGGATCATTCGAGAATCTTACTGGATTCAGGAAAGCTACAGGTGAATGAAGTGGCCTACCAAATGGGATACACGAATCCCAGTCATTATATAGCCGCCTTCAAAAAGAAGTTTGGCATTACACCCAAGAAATACCTGATGAATAAATAGACTTATTCGAATCGGAGTGATTCAATGGGATCCAATCGGGAGGCTTTGCTGGCCGGATACCAACCGGATAGTAACCCAACGAAAATACAAATTAAGAACCCGATGAAGGTCCAGAACCAAGGCATGACAAATGCCTCGACTTTAAAGACGACTATCGAGAGAAAGTTACCGAGACTGATCCCAAGTACTACTCCGGCAAGACCGCCTAAAACACAAACCACAATTGCTTCAATTACAAACTGCTGGCGAATGCGTAGCGGAGTCGCTCCTAATGCTTTCCGCACACCCACTTCGCGCGTACGTTCCGTAACTGAAACCAGCATGATATTCATCAAAGCGATCGAAGCGCCCAAAAGCGTAATAAATCCAACGCCAAAACCGCCCACACGCAGACCTGATGTAATGGATTCTAATTCTTGCGCCAGCGATTCACTTTTTTCTAAGTCAAATGAATTTTCTTTCCCTACCTCGTCACGTCTGATTTTGCGCATCAGGCTGGTTGCTTCACCCATGGCATAATCCATTTGCTCGGCATTGTTGATACCCACTGTCAAACGGTAGTTCAAACCTTGGCCTGAAGCCATTTGGTTCGCCACGATAATGGGAATCAAAACCATGTTATCAAAATTGTTTTCAGAGAGTTCGCCCTTCTCTTTCATCAATCCAATTACTTTGAACTGCGTGCCCTTAAATGAAATTTCCGTGTTGATGGGACTTTTCTTATCACCATAAAGTGTTTGCGCCAATTTATGTCCGATCACAGCTACTTTTGATCCGTATTGTATTTCGAAGCGGGAGAAATTACGGCCTTCGGCAATATTCAAGCCTTTAATCGCCATGTAATCTTCATTTACACCGGTTACGTTTACATTGGGGTTGGTCTTTTCAGATGCGTGCTTTATTTCAGCTAAGATGGTGAGGCGGGCCGACAAACTGATGCTGGCCGGATAATCATACTGCTCGATAAATGTTTGAGCTTCAGTGAGCATGAGCGGACCATAAACCTTTTCCTTCACGCCTTCCTGTGCTGTTCCACGATTGAATTTAGAACTGATGTCAAATGTATTGGCTCCTAATGAGGACAAGCTTTCGGTCACTGAATATTCAATGCCATCAATTGCGGTAAGAATGCCAACTAGGGAGGTGATGCCGATGGCCACGATTAAGGCGGTTAAAACCGAGCGCAACATGTTTGCCTTAACAGAGCGCAGACCTTCTTTTACATTTTCAGTTAAATTCATAGAGACAATCTAAATCGCAATTTAATATTTAGAAACTAAGCCAAATTTATATCTTTAAGAGTTGTAGGCAGTAGACTGCTTACTGGATCATTTGTTACACCAAAATAGAGTGATTTAACGATGCGGGGTCGGATTTTGTTCTTGTTTGTGCTGGTTAGCCAAAGCGTTTTTGCCAATTATCTCTTCATTTCCATGGATGAGAGGCAAACCAATCACCTGAAAGCGTACGGAATCGCTTATTGGGTGCTGAAAATGGATATGGAGGTAGATTGGCTGTTGAACTACCGGGGTGGAAGTTTTATGATCAAATACCATCCTAAAATTCAAAATGAACTGGTGGTGCGCGGGGTGAGCTATGAAATCATCTCCGATGCACAGGCGAATAGCATCATTTCAGAGATTGCGAGTCCTGCTGCCAATTATGACATCATGAAGTTGGAGAAATACCCTCGCATTGCTGTTTATTCTCCTAAATCCAAACAGCCATGGGACGATGCCGTGACTTTAGTGCTGACGTATGCTGAAATTCCGTACACGGTTATTTTTGATGATGAAGTTTTAGATGGCGAACTAACCAAGTACGATTGGCTTCACTTACATCATGAAGATTTCACCGGGCAATACGGAAAATTTTATAGCAATTATGCCAACATGCCCTGGTATTTGGATCAGGTGCGTGAAGCCGAAACGACAGCGCGCAAATTCGGATTTCATAAAGTGTCACAACTCAAACTTGCCGTGAGCAAGAAGATCAAAGAGTTTGTAGTGGGTGGAGGTTTTCTCTTTGCGATGTGCTCGGCTACTGATTCGTATGATATTGCTCTGGCAGCTGAGGGAATTGATATTTGCGAACGGATGTATGATGGCGATGCAGCCGATCCAAACGCCCAAGAAAAACTAAACTTCAACAACACCTTTGCCTTTACTGATTTTCATATTTCACGTGACCCTTATCAATATGAGTTTTCGGACATTGATAACAATGCGCCTGAAAGAGGTTTACGACAAGACAACGATTATTTCAATCTGTTTCAATTCTCCGCCAAATGGGATCCCATCCCCAGCATGCTGACGCAAAATCATACCCGTGTGATCAAAGGTTTTTATGGCCAGACCACCGGATTCAAAAAACAACTCGTCAAGCCCGATGTCACAATCATGGGAGAAAATCGGGAGATCAAAGAAGCGAAATACTTGCATGGTGTGATCGGTAAAGGATTCTGGACTTTCTATGGAGGTCATGATCCAGAAGATTATCAGCACACCGTGGGCGAAGAACCTACCGATTTAAACTTACATCCTAATTCTCCCGGCTACCGATTGATCTTAAACAACATTTTGTTCCCAGCCGCGAAAAAGAAAAAACAGAAAACGTAGACATGGTGCGCTCATTCATTCTTTCAGCAATTGTGTTTGTTTTCATTGGATGTGCTACGGGGCAGTCAAAAAAAGTGGCACATTCTGATAAAGCGAACCCTTACCAACACTTAGGGGCTGAGATTGATTCTTTACCAAACTCTTCTGGGCAGTTGATGCTTTATGTGCAAAAAGTCAATCTAACAGCTCGCTATCCGCTGGTGAAAGCAATAGTGATTGATGTATCCTCTCAAAAGATCGTAGAAGAGTTTAGTTATACACCTGGCTATTGCAAATGGAAATCTGAAACAGAGATAGTGGTATTTAATGCACCTGGCACCATCCAAAAAGACGAAGACATTTCAAAACACATTACCATAATCAAAGTAAAATCAAATAAAGCTACCCCATGAAGTCATCAAAAATTATTCTAATCACAATTGTCTATTGCTCGGTGATTCTTTGGTTTTCGCGACCCGTTTCCGAAAACGCTGAGCATATTTCGCAAGACGAGTATTTTGATGGCCCTGATGAATTTTTCAAATTCCATCATGACATTCGCACCCCGGCTGATGCGGAAAAACCTGGTTATCAATTCGGTTATAAATTGCGCGAATTAAAAATAGCGCAAGCTTCTGCTGCCCGTTTAAAAAGCACACAAGCCAGAACGCAATCGAATGGAGTTTTAGAATGGAAAGAACGTGGTCCTTCCAACGTTCCGGGAAGAACGCGCGGGTTGGTGGTAGATCCGGATGATCCGAATAAAAACACCTGGTATGCCGCATCGGTTGCCGGTGGCATTTGGAAAACCACCAACGCAGGAAGTACCTGGACATTGATTACGCCTGATCTTTCCAACTTGGCAACTACCGTTTTAGAAATGGCGCCTTCCAATCATGATGTGATGTATATCGGTACCGGAGAAGGATTTGGAAATCTGGATGGCGTAAGTGGAAGCGGCATGTTTAAAACCATTGACCGAGGAGTCACATGGTCATACCTTAGCAGCACCGTTGCTTTTGGAGATATCAATCGAATGATCATCAATCCGGCTGATGAAAATATGGTGGTGGTTGCTTCCAATAGCGGAATTTTCAAAACGATTAATGGCGGTACCAACTGGACAAAAGTTTCTTCATTAACCTTCATTCAGGACCTGAAAGCTACTCCTGGAAATTTTGCGATTCAATATGCAGCACAAAATGGTGTGGGCGTTCTTAAATCAATAGATAGTGGTGATTCCTGGAGTTTATCAAATGTAGGAATGGGCTCCCTCGATCGTGTGGAAATTGCAGTGGCACCGTCTAAGCCTAACCGCATTTTCGCTTCTTGTGAAAATGGAGATACACCGAAATTACTTGTCAGTGATGATGCCGGAGCGAGTTGGTCGATTGTGAAAACACTGTTGAACGGAGCCGCTTTGGACTTCCTTGGTGGAACGCAGGCTAACGATGGACAGGGCTGGTATGACAACACGATTGCATGTGATCCATTTGATGCAAGCGTGGTTTATGTGGGGGGTATTAACTTATTCCGATTTAAGCTAGAGACCACGTCAACTACTTCTGATATCTATGGAGTAGATACAGAAGGCGCTTCTAGCTTATTGACACTGATTAATTTCAACGGCACCAACGGTAATTTCGATGTCGGGTCATCCGCTAATAAATCATCTGTTGAAGTTCGCTTTGGGCCCGGTAAATCACAAAAAGCTCATCGGTTTTTAGTTCCGGAAGGAGCTACGTCCGGTGTTGCTGCCGCCAATTATTCGTATACCGATTATGTAACCGTTCCATTCGAAGTGTGGGATGTCACTAACAACAAACAGTTAGTGGTTTCTTTTCGTGATCAGGGAAGAAACGGTACGTTTGATTTGATTCCATCAAATACAACTGCAACAGAAGCTACACAACAATCTAGAGAATACATTTATATCAATAATGTAGCCTATGATGGAGCTGGACCAAATGGAGACATTGCCAAAAACGGAGGTCATCAGTTTAGCCAAATGTATTTCTGTTGGCCTGTATTGGCTGAAAATGGAGTTTGGCCACCTACCGCCAACAGTACCCTTCGGTTTAATTACCTCGGCCAACAACAAAATTTCAATAGCACTACTATTTTCATTACAGATGGCAGAGGTCAGTATGGAAATCCAAATAAAAACAGCATTGTGCATGTGGATCATCACAACATCTTAATGGTGCCAATGTCCACATCTACTTATAAAATTTTGAATGCGAATGATGGAGGCGTGTTTGTTTCTAATACATCAGCCACTCCGGGGATTAATGATGGTGATTGGACATTTGCAGGTAACACATATAATACCACCCAATTTTATGGGGCAGATAAACGGCCCGGCTATGATGAGTATTTGGGAGGTGCTCAAGACAATGGTACTTGGAAATCGCCTGCCAATGTAGCCGCAACAAAATCAACTAATTATTTGTTTAAAATTGGGGGTGATGGCTTTGAAGTATTGTGGCACAGTACTGATGATAAAAAGTTAATCGGGGGTTCTCAGAATAATAATTTTGCACGATCTCTTGACGGTGGAAATACATGGAGTTCAGCTACGAGCGGTTTATCCGGTACGTATCCATTCATTTCAAAACTGGCCAACTCAAAAGATAACCCGGAAGTAATTTATACACTTTCGTCTGCTGGTGTTTTCAAGTCTACCAACTTTGGTGGCGCGTGGACTCTCACACCGATCACTACCAAATGGGGAGGAGTGAGTTCATTTATGGATATTGATGTATCACGTGCCAACGCTAATATTGTATGGGCAGGTAGCGGAATGACCAACTCCGGTACGTTGCGGAGTTTACATGTATCTACTAATGCGGGTGCGTCATTTACGCCAACTAGCAATTATACAAGTGTAACACTTGGAGGCATTACCAAGTTGGCAACACATCCAACAGAGCCAAACACCGCATATGCACTTTTCTCATTTGCCGGTAAACCAAAAATATTGCGAACAACTGATCTTGGTCAGAATTGGACAGACATTTCAGGTTTTAATACATCAAATACCAGCAGCAGTGGGTTTCCAGATGTTGCAGTATACTGTTTGTATGTGCGTCCGGATGATCCCAACATCATTTGGGTCGGTACAGAAATTGGAATTGTAGAGTCACTGGATAACGGTGCTACCTGGGCATTGCTAGAAGATTTTCCAAATGTATCTGTATGGGATATGAAAGGGCAAGATGAGCAAATTGTTATTGCCACCCACGGCCGTGGTATTTTCACTGCAAAAGTGAGTGCCTCACAAACAAGCGCTGTCAGCAAACCAGTTATCCTCGCAGCAGGTACCAGCCCGCAATCAAAATTCCTTTTCAAGTTTCAAACCGAAACGATGGATTCGATTCAGGTGCTTTTGAACTCCGCGCGGATTGGATCGCTCAAAAATCTGGCAGCAGGGGAATATATTTTGAAAGTGACCAATGTCCCAGTGGGCAGTGTCGGAGTAAAATTGATAGGCTATAAGAATTCAGCTCCTTACCATAGCGCTTCATTTACGGCTCAAAATCTATCTATCAAACCATATGCGCGCGAATACTATAATATTCTGGCGGACGGCAACGACTTTTTTCTCAATAAATTTTTTGTGCTTGATTTTGGCGATGCCAATATGAGTTTGCAAACCAGTCACCCGTACACAAGCAACTCAGAGCTGAGCGCCACTTTGCTCGTGCCGATGATTGTAAGCAACTCTAATTCTAATTTCTATTTTAGAGATGTAGCCATGGTGCAGCCCTCTGCAGATGGTGTAAAGTTTGGCCAACCTGAGTTTAAAGATTATGTGGTGGTAGAAGCTACGAAGGATGGACTCACTTGGATTCCGTTAAAGGATGGGTATAGTTCCTCGCTTAACTCAAATTGGTTAACTGCTTATAATGGCAACCAAAGCGGAACCAGCGCCCTGGAGATTAATCAGGAGATTAACATCCGCAACACATTTGCAGCAACGGATACGTTGTTATTCCGCTTCCGCCTGAAATCAAACGCAGACAATACAAACGGATGGGGTTGGTCTGTTGATAATATTTTTATTCAGCAAGCTCCCACTGGTGTAGAAGAAACCGGTGTGATTAACGAAGCATCCGTCTTCCCTAACCCGAGCAATGGGAAAGCAGTAATCCGCTATACACTTCAGGAAAAATCAAGCGTGGCTTTTGCCATCACGGATGCGACCGGCAAATTTATTCACACAACCGGCTCTCGTGAATTCGAAAAAGGAGAACACGATTATGAAGTGGACCTGACTGGTCAAGAAAACGGAATTTATCTCGTTCAGTTAAAGACGAGCCACGGCAATAGAGCATTAAAGCTTGTAGTCAAGAGATAGTTATTGATACCGCTCAGGATTAAACGCTTCCATGGAAATGGACGTTTGATCCTGATCGATTATCTGCTGTACAAGTTTGCCGGTGCCTGGCCCTAAACTTAATCCCATCATAGCATGCCCTGTGGCAATTGTTAAATTTTTAATCGTCTTACTTTTCCCGATGTAAGGAAGTCCATCAGGCGAACAAGGACGTAGCCCATGCCATACATTGCTTTGAGGGGGCATGGCAATATTCATCTCCGGATAATATCTCGGAATGGAATCGACAATACCCTTTACCCGATTCATATTGATCGTATGATTCACTCCTGCAATTTCCATCGTGCCACCAAATCGAATATTATCCCCCATGGGAGTAACCGCTACGCGTGCTTCTAAAAAAATAGATGGTACCTGAATATTTTTCTGAATAGGCGTAAGAAAGCTATACCCTTTGCCCGCCTGCATCGGTAAATTCACGTGAAGTTTTTTACCAATGGTTCCCGACCAAGAACCTGTAGCCAAAATAACTTCGTCAAATGAAAAATGTTCGGAAGAGGCCACTAGTTCGCGAATCTGATTATTATCTACTACAAAATCAGTCAGCGCTGTGTTTGTGATAAATTGAACGCCTTGTTTTTTCAAGAATAAAATCATTTGACTGATCAGTAACTGCGGAGTAAGATGTGCATCACCCGGGAAATACACACCGCCACGAGCGCTTACTTTTACATGAGGTTCTAATTGCTGAACCTCAGTTGGAGATAATATGTGCGCTTCAATTCCGTGCTTGTTTGCAAAATGAGCTGTTTCACTTTCCTCATGCTCGGTTTCTTTGGTTTGATACAACATGAGCAAGCCACGCTCCTTATATTCAAAATCAAATGGCAACTCTTTTGACCATTGCTGATACATGGCCTTACTGAATAAACTAATGTCTTTCAATGCAATCGCGGCACGAGCCACATGATCCTTATTCGAGTGACGGTAAAAATGATAACCCCACTTTACGAGATCACCACTCCAACGTGGCTTCACATAGAAAGGACTTGTTGAATTGAACATCCACCGGATTCCTTTGGATATCATGCCGGGTGATGCTAAGGGAATTAAATGGCTTGGGACAATCATGCCGGCATTGCCTGTAGAACAACCAATTTGTAAATCATCCTGATCGATAATCGTAACTTGATGTCCAGCTTGCTGTAAGTAGTATGCTGAACTTAACCCGATGATTCCTCCACCTACGATGCCAACTCGCATTTTTTGAATTTTATTTTTAGTAGATTTTTACAAGACGAAATAAGTCAACAAGAAAACAATGATGAGAAAAATCGCCATGTATTTTATCCATGGCGTTGCCTCTACAAATCCGTAGCCACAAATGGGACATTCTTTGCTAGACTCGTCTACATTCATGGCGCAGGAAGGACATTCTTTCTTTTTCATATATAAGTTAGATTACCTGAAATCCATACGCGTATGGATCATCATCGGGATCAATCGTGATCGTATTATGTCCGTAAATTTTAGCCCACCCTTCTACGCTAGGAATAATGGCGGGCTTGCCATGCAAATCGGTTTCCTCTTCAATACGGCCGATAAACTTCGAACCGATAATGCTTTCATGAATAAATTCATCTCCACGTTTTAGTTTTCCTTTCGTGTACCATTGCGCTAAACGTGCAGAAGTACCCGTTCCGCAAGGTGAACGGTCAATGGCTTTGTCGCCATAGAAAACGGCATTGCGTGCAGTGGATGCCGGATCAATCACTTTGCCCGTCCATAAGATGTGACTGCATCCGTTAATGGTCGGATCATCCGGATGAATAAAGGTGTGCTTTTTGTTAATGTCTTTGCGGAGTTCTCTGCTCCAACTTACCAACTGATCGGCTGTATAGTTTTCAATACCCTTGAAGTTTTTTTGTACATCTACGATCGCATAAAAATTTCCTCCATAAGCTACATCTAAACTCAACTCACCTAAATCAGGACAAGTAGCTTGAATATTTTCGGCTGCCAGATAAGCTTTCACATTTCGAATCTTCACCGACTTTACCTTTCTCCCCTCCTGCTTATATTCAATTCGCACTAAGCCGGCAGGAACTTCTAAATTTAAAACACCAGGCGTTTTTGGGATGACTAATCCTTCCTCGATGGCAATCGTTACCGTGCCAATGGTACCATGACCACACATGGGTAAACAACCGCTTGTTTCGATGAACAAAACACCTACGTCATTTTTCGGGTCAGAAGGCGGATACAAAATACTTCCACTCATCATGTCATGTCCGCGCGGCTCAAACATCAGCCCTTTGCGAATCCAATCGTACTCACGCAAAAAATGCTGGCGCTTCTCACTCATATTTTTTCCATGCAAAACAGGGCCTCCTTCTGCCACTACCCGAACCGGATTACCACACGTATGTGCATCGATACATTTAAATACATTCATAACTGCTTACATGATTGTGACTCAAAGTCTTTTAAACTAACAGTTCCTTAATCGTTGCTTAAGACTACTTTCTCCATTCATTATTGTACAATCTCCAGATGCTCATCGAATTTTCATCTTTCAATTCCATCGGCAAAAGTGATTGCGGGAAATTTTGAAACGATACCGGACGAACAAATCGTTTGATGGCATCTACTCCTACAGATGTAAATCGTGAATCCGTTGTGGAGGGAAATGGTCCCCCATGTTGCATCGATGGACAGACTTCCACACCGGTGGGCACACCATTGATGATTAAGCGGCCTGCCTTTTCTTGCAGTGATTGAAGTAAATCTGCATTTTGCGTAAGTTCATTTTCAACACCAACCACACTTGAAGTCAGTTGCCCCTTCAAATGATTGATGACCCGATGTAGTTCATTGCGATCTTTGCACTTTACGATCAGTGAATAAGGACCAAAGACTTCCTCTGTTAGCAGTTCATTGGCAAGGAAGTCAGTGGCTGCAACTGAAGCAACTGCGGGCATTCCGGCTACGTTTTCAGAAGCAGAAGAAGATTTTCCCTCCAGCTTCACACCTTTCTGTGCCAACGACTGTTTTAATTTCGTTACGTAATTAGCAGCAATACCTTCGTGCAACATAGTGCCGACAGTACTTGCTTCAATTCGAGTTGCTAAAACACCTACAAATTTTTCAAGAGCTGGATTGTTGATTGCCAAGATCAAACCCGGATTGGTGCAAAACTGACCAACTCCCAATGTGATGGACGAAGCAAGCATATCAGCCGTTTTTTCTGCTTGCTGTGAAAGTGAATCCGGTAAGAGAATAACCGGATTAATACTACTCATCTCGGCAAACACCGGAATCGGTTCGGGTCTGCGTTGCGCTAAATCAAACAATGCTTTACCACCCGCCAGCGATCCTGTAAATCCAACTCCTTTGGTCAATGGATGTTCTACCAATGCCTTACCAACTTCGAAACTCTTTCCATACACGTGTTGAAAACCAGATTCCTCTATTCCCACCTTTCTTGCGGCTCGATCAATAGCCTGAGCCACCAATGTAGAAGTAGCTGCGTGCGCGGGATGCGCTTTTACAATTACCGTGCAACCGGCAGCCAATGCTGAAATCGTATCGCCACCGGCTGTTGAATAGGCCAATGGAAAGTTTGCTGCTCCAAAAACAACAATCGGCCCAACCGGCACCAACATCTTTCGAATATCGGGTTTGGGTGCAGGAGTGCGATCAGGAAGAGCGGTATCGATGCGTGCTTCTACCCATGAACCCTCTTCTATCAAATCGGCAAACATGCGACAGTGCCCAGTGGTTCTTCCACGCTCGCTTACGATTCTTGCTTCCGGCAAATGTGTTTCACGCATAGCAGTACTTACCAGTTCGGTGCCTAATGCTTCGATCTCATCTGCAATCGCACGAAGAAATGCCGCCTTCTTTTTGGGGTCAGTCTTTTTGTACAGCATAAATGCTGCCTGCGCTTTTTCCAAAGCCGAATCGATCTCTTGCAAAGTACTGTCTTTGTATTCCATATTTTTTTTTATCTAAACAAACCTAATTTATAAGCTGGGCCTGTTCTTAATTCCATCACGGATAATCGCCAATACACGTTCGCGCTCATCGCCTATGAGCGTTAATCGTGGGGCACGCACATTTTCAGAACCGAGTCCAACTTCTTGTTCCGCTAACTTAATGTATTGCACCAATTTTGGATGAATGTCTAATTCCAATAGAGGCAAAAACCAGCGGTAGATTTTCAATGCCTCCTCGATTCGATTTGCTTTCGTTAAGCGATACACTGCTACGGTTTCAGCGGGAAAAGCACAAACTAAACCGGCTACCCAGCCGTGTGCACCAAGTACTAATTCTTCCATCGCCAGCGTATCCACTCCACATAAAATTTTGAAACGATCGCCAAAGCGATTGATCATGCGAGTAACATTCGATACATCGCGTGTTGACTCCTTCACAGCCTGAATGTTTTTGCAAGCTGCTAACTCACCAAACATATCCAGTGTTACTTCAATTTTATAGTCTACCGGATTATTGTAAACCATAATGGGCAGGCTGGTTGAATCGGCAACCGCTTTGTAGTAGGCCACCGTTTCGCGGTGATCAGATTTATAGCGCATCGGAGGCAACATCATTAAGCCCTTTGCGCCACAACGCTCAGCCTCGTGCGCCAGTTTCACTGCATCACGTGTGCTGCCTTCGGCTATATTCATTACTACCGGTACTTTGTCGTTTACCTTTTCTACCGTAAAGCGCACCAATTCAAATTTTTCATCATTGGATAATACGCTGGCTTCCCCTAATGTACCGCCTAAGATTACGCCATCGACACCGGCCTTTAATTGTGCCTGTAAATTCTTATCGAACAAAGTTAAGTCTAATCGATCATCGGATGTAAACTTCGTAGTGAGTGCCGGAAAAACGCCTTGCCATTGAATTGTCATACAAGTGTGGTTAAGTTTAATATACAAATATAGTGTGATACCTGACGGAGGTTGTTGTAAATCATAGTTAGTATCTATACTATTTTGACATATTTTGTAGCTTTATCGCATTATATTCAATCAATATATAATCAGATTTAGAAAAAAGATGAAAGTAGTTCCATTTAATGTTCCTAAAACAGCTCCCGAAGCCTTTCGCTATCAAGAAGATAACCGAGAACATTTTTATGATCAGCTTCATCAACATCCGGAACTTCAGATCATGCTAATATTGAAAGGAGAAGGTACCCTCGTGGCAGGCGATTATCTGGGACGCTTCGAGGCGGATGATTTATTTATCATTGGCAGTGAACAACCACACGTATTCCGAAACGATGAAGTTTATTATCGGAAAACGAAATCTAAGTCGAAGAAAAAAGTACATGCCATCTCGCTGTACTTTCACCAGCAATTTGTGGGCGAGTGGTTCTGGAATTTGACGGAGATGAAAGCCATCCGAGATTTTTTCAAAACATCTCTCCGTGGTTATCGGGTGACGGGGCCAACGAAAGAAAAACTAACTTCTGTTATTCTAAGTACAAAAAATAAAAACGGGTTGGATCGACTTTCGGTTTTTGTTGAGATTTTTCAAGTGCTGACCAGTTCACGACATTTAAAATCGTTAAGTGTAACCGCACCGTATGGCGTCCATCAACCCATTGAAGGCAAACGCATGAATGATGTAATTCAATTTACCTTTAAAGAAAGTCATCGCAAGGTATATTTAGAAGAAGTAGCAGAAATCGCACATTTATCGACCGAAGCATTTTGCCGCTATTTTAAAATGCGTACACAAAAAACGTATACTACTTTTTTGAATGAGGTGCGGGTTAGTAATGCGTGTCGTTTGTTGATGAACCAAGAGATGTCAATTCAAGATGTATGCTTTCAATCGGGATTTACGAATATTTCGAATTTCAACCGAATCTTTAAGCGAGTAACGGGCAAATCGCCTTCTACCTATTTGAATGAGCAAAGCCTGAAGAGCGTGCGATGATATAAGATCTTACTTGATAAGTGTGTTGCTGGCGTGGGCAAGTGATTGTAGCGAAAAGCCCACAGTGGCGCGCCTCGCGCCACGAGGACTTGTAGCGGAAAGCACGGTGGCCTTGCGCAGCTTGGCCATGCCCCAAAAGATGATAAAAGTTTTGGCTATTTTGCAGGGTAATTTTTATTGCTATGGATGAATTGGATAATAGTAAGGTAGAAGGGCTTCGAAAAAAAATTGACCAGCTGCTGCATAACCATGAGTCGCTGAAATCTGAAATTCAATCTCTGAAGAGAGAAATTGAAGCATTGCGACCTGTTACGAAAACGGAGCAACCGACTGTCATTAAAAGCACTGCAGCTTCTGTGGTGGAAGAAAAAGTTGCTGCGCCCGCTGCTCCACCATTACCCCCATTTGAAATTAAAGAGTTTAAGCCGCAATGGCGACCTAAGCCAAGTCAAGAAAAAACACAATGGGAAGAATTTATCGGCACGAATCTGTTGAATAAAATCGGTATTGTGATTTTAGTCATCGGGGTGAGTTATGGTGTGAAGTATTCGATCGATCACAATTTGATGAAACCGATCACGCGTGTGATCTTAGGATATGTTGCCGGGTTGGCCTTGGCTATTGTTGCGTTGCGCATAAAAACCAATTACAAAACATTCAGTGCCGTGCTGCTAAGTGGTGCGATGGCTACTTTCTACTTTATTACCTATGCCGCTTATGACTTTTATGCCTTGATGCCACAGACGATGGCGTTTTTGCTAATGGTGATGTTTACCGGATTTACAGTTTTTGCATCTGTGCATTATGATCAAAAAGTGATTGCGATTATTGGCTTGGTGGGCGCATACGCAGTGCCGTTCTTATTAAGTGATGGATCGGGGCGCGTGGTTATTTTATTCTCGTATGTTACGATTGTAAACATTGGTATTCTGGTATTGGGTTTTAAGAAGGATTGGAAGTTGTTGTACTACATCGCTTTTGGACTGACTTGGTTGATTTATGCGGCTTGGTTTATCGATCAATTTGATGCGAATCAGCATTTGTGGATGAGTCTGACTTTTGCGTTGACCTATTTTGTCATTTTTTATACCACGTTTTTGGCTTACAAACTGGTTAAGGCGGAAAACTTGCAGATGGATGACATTGCCATGCTGGTATTCAACTCGTTTTTGTTTTACACTTTTGGATATTCTGCAATCAGCGATTACCCAACCGGAGATTTTTATCTTGGCATCTTTACGGTGTTTAATGCGGTTCTTCACTTTGTAGCATGTTTCATAATTTACAAAAAACAAGATGCCACGCGCGATACATTCTATTTAGTGGCCGGGATGGTGCTGGTGTTTTTAACCATTGCAGTGCCCGTTCAACTGGATGGTAATTGGGTTACGCTGACTTGGGCAGCAGAAGCATTTCTGTTGTTTTGGATTGGCCGCACCAAGCAATTGCGTATTTATGAATGGCTGTCGTATGTAGTTATACTGATTACTGCGGGCAGTTTAGCGGAAGATTGGAAGGCGTATAGTTATTACTCGGGAGATGGTGCTTCAGACATTTTTCCTTTTCTCAATATTTACTTGTTTACTTCTCTTTTTGTTCTCACGAGTTTTGGTTTGATACTGAAGTTGAGCAGAAATACAAAGTATCCTGAGCCGAAAGGTTTGCTACAACATTATTTCACGATTGGATTGAGTACACTTCTACTTTGTTTTCTCTACGTAAGTTTTTATCATGAAGTGACTAACTATTGGCTATCGCGTTATTATCAATCGAGTATAATGCTACGACAAGGTGCAGACAATTCTTACCCTGTTTTAGACACCGATTTACTTGAATTCAAAACGCTGTGGCTTCTGATTTACTCAGCTTGTTTTGGAATAGTATTGACCCTGATCAACAAAAAATGGCTAAGAAATCAGACATTGACCCTTGCCTTAACAGCTTATAATGCATTTATACTTTTCTTGTTTGTCATCAACGGATTACCGACCCTGGCCGATTTAAGAAACAGTTACATTTTACAGACCGATGCCGCTTATTTCTTCCGGGACGTCTGGCACATTGCAATCCGCTATATCACACTCCCAGTGATCGTTCCACTGGTTTATTTAAATCGGCAGCATATCCGGCAAGAAATCTTTCCTGCAGCCATCAAACAAATTGAGTTTGTTCTATTTCATCTGTTTACATTGATTTTATTGAGCAGCGAAGTAGTTCATTGGTTAGAATTAGCCGGCATAGATGAAAGTTTCAAACTTTGGTTGAGTATTTTATGGGGTATCTATGCACTTGCCATGATTGTTGTTGGGTTGAAACAAAATGATAAGCCGATGCGCACGTTGGCAATTATCTTGTTTGGGATTACGCTATTGAAGCTATTCTTCTACGATATGGCGGATATGAGCACGATCGCCAAAACCATTGTGATGATCATATTGGGTGTGTTGTTGCTGATTTCTTCCTTCTTGTACAATAAAGTGAAGAAAACTGCGGAAGAGAAAGTGGAAGATGAACAGCCTAAGATTGAAACAACTGAAGACAAAAATCTATAAGATGAAAAAGATTCTCATTTCTCTGTCACTTTTTCTTTTGTTCTATTCGGGGAAAGCGCAAAAATCTTCTTTTGAATACCGAAGGCCTTTGACCGGAGTAGACAGTGCCGGATGGTACGGACTTACATTACCAAATGGTGTGATTCGCAATTGTAGAACTGATTTTGCTGATCTGCGCATTTTTCAAATTACAGCAAATGATACTACCGAAGCACCATATTTGCTCAACGTGCAAGTGCCTGTTCTTACAGAGACAACTGAGCAGTTAAGTGTATTTAACCTGGCGAAGAAAGACGGAAAGCAATATCTCACTTTTGAATTGAAGAAAGATCTATTCGTCAATGAAATTGATTTATCTTTTCTGGAGGAAAATTACGATGGTATAGTAACGGTTGCCGGAAGTGAAGATCAAAAAGAATGGTTTGAAGTAGATCGGCAACGCATCCTTTCCATTCAAAACGAAAACATGCAGTTTACTTCCGCACGAGTTACGTTTTCAAAAATTCATTATAGGTTTATTCGGTTGGAGTTGGCTTGCGACCGACCCCTTACCTTTCAATCGGCTTCTTTTAAAAATCAATTGATCGAGCCGGGTGTTTTTGGTTTGCCTACACTTACGTGGAATACAACTCATTTAAAATCAAAAGGGCAAACAGTAATAAATATCGATTTGAAGGAGTATCAACTGATTAATTACTGGAGCGTGGTGATGAATGAAACCAACGATTTTTACAGATCATTCAGGCTGGAGCGATTAATCGATAGCACCAAAACCCAAAAGGGCTGGGAGTATTTTTATGACGAACTGGTGAGCGGATACATTACTTCGTTTACCAGTAATGAATTCCACTTTAGATATACACCTGCTCAAAAATTGCGACTGACCATTTATAATGGTGATAATCTTCCGATTGATGTTCAATCCATGGTGGTACGTTCGCCACAAGTGAAGTTGACTGCGCGAATGAAAAACGAAGGCGTTTCTTATCTCTACTATGGAAACGCCCGCCTATCGGCACCACAATATGATTTAGTGTTGTTTAAAGACAAAGTGCCATCACCCAAGAAAAATTTGGAATTGGCTGCTGAGGAAAAGTTACAAGAAGAACCGGTGAAACCTTCCGCCTTAATCGAAAATCAACTGTGGTTGTGGGTTATAATGGGCTTAGTGATAGCTGTACTGGGTTACTTTACTTTGAAGATGATGAAAACGAAGTAATCGCCTACGCACGCTTTAATTCAAACACGGTAATTTCCGGTGGCATGCCCACACGACCTGGATAACCTAAATAGCCAAAGCCACGGTTTACATACAGATATTGATTTTCCTCATGATATAATCCGCCCCATTGCTTGTAAACATGCTGTACTGGTGTCCATGTGAAATCACCAATGTTGACACCAAATTGCGCTCCGTGTGTATGGCCGGAGAAAGTAACATCAATGTCTTTATAAGTTGGACGAATCTGCGCATCCCAATGCGTAGGATCATGCGACAGCAACAACTTTACTGCAGCATCTTCGCTTCCACGATAGGCTTCATCCAGCTTTCCGTGTTTTGAAAAACGCGTACCCCAATTTTCTACGCCTAAGATGGCTAGCTTCTCTCCGCCTTGTTCCAGAAATCTATTTTCGTTCATGAGCAAATCAAAGCCAAGCTCTTTGTGCGCAGCCACTAAATCGGAGAAATTGCGCTGTTTCATTTCTTTGGTTGTCCAAGCTTTGTAATCCCCATAGTCGTGATTACCCGTGATGGAAAATACGCCCAGAGGTGCTTTCAATTTATCAAACACTTCAATGTAGGGCTTCACCTCTGGTGTTTCATTGTTGACTAAATCACCGGTAAAGAAAATCACATCGGGCTTTTCAGCTAAGATCATTTCAACTCCGCCTTTCACAGCTGTCTTATTCCAAAAACTACCCGAATGAATATCAGAAATTTGCGCGATGCGCAAGCCATCAAATGCTTTGGGTAAGTTAGGCAGCTTGATGGCCACTTTGCGTACGCGGTAATCGTGTGCTCCTGATATAATTCCATAGGCAAATGCACCTAATGGAACCGATGCTGCGATCATGGCCGTGCGCGATAAAAACTCAGAACGTGATAATACTTCGCCAGGGGTAGATGTTGGTGTCCTTTTCTGGAAAAGGGAAATGAACCAACGAACGCCTCTTTGCAAATCATCCATTAGCAAGAAAAGAATGCCAACCACTTTTGAGAAATAGGTAGCTACAATTCCGGTGATAATCCAATTTCTAAAATTGGCGCTATACTTATAAGGATCATCAAGTGCCCACCAAAGCAAAGCTGCAATGCAAAGGATGGTGGGTATCCAAAATCCATAGCGAAAGATATTCTTCCACAACGGTGACCAATTTTTACTGACTACCAATACCCCTTGAAAAAAGTAGTAGTCGATCAACAGAAAGATAATCGTGAAGACAAAAATGGTCATAAGACGTGCGGTCATAATGAAAAAGTCATCTTACCACCATAGTCGTAAGATGACTTCTTTTAGTTTACTTTCATTTTACTTTAATGAACATCCGTTTGAAGATGCGCCATTGGCTTCTTCAATAACTTCATTTTTAAACGAGCTACCAACAAATACATTACTGGTACCAGGAACAAAGTGAGGAACGTTCCGAAGATCAAACCGTAAATCATTGTCCATGAAAGAGGTCCCCAGAATGCCACGTTATCGCCACCAAAGAAAATGTGTGGATTGAATTCGGTGAATAATGTAACAAAGTCGATGTTCAAACCAATCGCTAACGGCACCAAACCTAAGGTAGCCGCCATCGCTGTCAATAACACGGGAGTCATACGGGTTTTAGCTGCTTCGATGATGGCTTCCTTCAACTCCACGCCTTGCGACAAGAGTAAGTCGGTGAATTCCACGAGTAGAATTCCATTGCGCACCACAATACCTGCTAAAGCCATAATACCAATACCTGACATTACGATTGAGATTTCTTGTTTGAATAAAGAGAATCCAATTAACACACCGATGATACTGAAGAGAATCTCCATTAAGATAATCACCGGCTTGCTGGTTGAATTGAATTGGATCACCAATATCATCAATATCAATCCAAAAGCAGACATTCCAGCTACGCCCAAGAAATCAATGGTCTCTTGTTGTTGCTCTTGCTCACCTGTCATTTTGATTTCAACTCCATCGGGTTTGGAGAAGGATTTCAAACTCTCCTGTATTTGTGCTACAACCTCATTTGGATTGAAGTCTGCCAATACGTTGGATGACAATGTAATCACGCGCTTCTGATCAATACGTTTGATACCTGCATAGCTATTGCTGTATTCAATCGATGCAACAGCTGACATGGGCACTTGACGTACGGCACCCCCCATACTCATATCGCGGAAAGTGATCGGCATATTCATCAAGGTATTGATATCATTACGTTGATCTTCTCGAATACGCATTTGAATCGGATAGTCATCATTATCATCGCGGAATTTGGAAATCTCAGCACCATTAATAGCATTGCGAAGTGCTAAACCAATTGTTCCGGTAGCAATTCCTTCACGATTTGCTTTCTCGCGATCGATCTTGATCGTAATCTCCGGTTTATCATTTTGAAAATCAGATTTTAAATCTTCCACTCCCGGAATTTGCTGAGAATCCAAGTAGCGCTTGGTCTTGTCTGCAGCTGCTACCAACACATCGAAGTCATCTGCTGCGATTTCAATATTAATAGGCTTACCAGTCGGTGGGCCACCTTGTTCCTGGTTCACCGAAATTGTAGCACCAGGAATATTTTTAATAGCTTCTCGAATCCTTGTTAAGTACACTTTGGTGGATTGCCCATCACGTTTCGCGAAATTCACAAAAGCCACAGTCACTTTACCTAAATGGGGCTGTGCATTATTTCCAGATGTTTGATCTTCGGCAGCTCCAATTGCTACGTTCGAAATAATGGATTCAACGATCGGGTTCTTCTCTCCTACTACATCGATTACTTTTTGCTCTACAATTTGTGTTACCGAATCAGTTACTCGCTGATCGGTTCCAATGGGCAATGTGATATAGGTATAAACAAAGTTCGGGTCGCCTTGTGGGAAGAAAACCACCGGAGGCTTCCGGATTCCGGTGAACACAAGTGAAAAGATAAATAAAAAGATCACTCCACCAATTACTAACCACGGACGTGCACCTTCCAAACACCAAGAAATCATATTCTTATAACCATTCTGCACTTTAGGCCAGCCGTTCGTCTGGAATTTGGAAATCAACTCTTCCAATACAAAACGATAGAGTGAATAAATTCCGAATATGAAAATGGTAAAGTTCCCGAGACCAAATGAACCTGTCAAGTACCAGACTGCTGCCAATGCGGCAAAGATCACAGCGGTAATCTTATATCCTCTCGTAAATTTCTTACGGTCATGATCATGATCGTGTACGGTCATGAAGTCAGCAGCAAACACAGGATTAATAATGTAGGCCACTAACAAAGAGGCTAACAAAGCAACTATCAATGTGATCGGCAAGTACACCATGAATTCACCAATCGTGCCAGGCCAGAATGCCAACGGAACGAATGGAGCCAATACTACCATTGTACCGGAAAACACCGGCATGAACACTTCGCCCGCAGCAATTTTAGCTGCTTTACGAATAGGTACCTTACCATTGTCAAATACTCGGTGTGTATTTTCAATAACCACAATCGCATCATCCACCACAATACCAAGCGCCAACAGGAATGAGAACAGCGTCATCAGGTTCAATGTGTAATCCAGCATGGGGAAGAATAAGAATGCGATAAAGCTGGAAAGTGGTACAGATAGACCAACGAAAATAGCGTTGGTGGCACCCATGAAGAACATCAAGATGATCGTCACTAAAATAAAACCGATAATGATCGTGTTAATCAAATCATGAAGAGTTGTGCGCGTATTATCAGATTGATCTCCGGTAATGGTAATCTTTGCCCCTGGTGGTAAAATAGATGATTTAAATTCATCGATAATCAAATTGATTTGATCCGAAGCAGCGATCAGATTTTCACCACCGCGTTTAACCACATTCAGTGTAATTACATTTTTCTTATCCAAGCGAGCAAAACTCTCTTGTTCTTTGTGCGAGTCAATTACTTCAGCAACATCCTTCAAATAGACACTTCCACCTTTAATCGAACCAACCACGGTATTGGCAATTTCTTCAGCATTCACATATTCACCGTTCACGCTTAATGAACGTTTCATTCCGCCTACTGAAAGCTGACCACCAGAAACGATTCGGTTTTCGAAATTAATGGCGTTACTGATATCATCTAAGCTCACTCCGGCCAATGCCGCTTTGTACAAATCAACATTGATTTGAATTTCACGATCCAATGCACCGACAATATCTACACGTCTGATTTCTTTCAATGCTTCAATGCGATCCTGCATTTGTTCCGCATATTTCTTTAGTGTTTGCAAGTCATAATCACCTGACAAATTGATGAACATGATAGGTTGTGCCGATAAATCAATATCAATAACTTGTGGATCATCTAACAGACTGGAAGGCACCGGAGGCAAATCTGCTTTTGCTTTATCTACAGCTTCCTGCACTTCGCGTTTCGCTTCTTTTACCTCCACATCAGTTTCAAATTCGATGATGACTGTAGAAAAACTTTGCACGGAATTGCTCGTAACTTTCTTCACACCGGCAATTGATTTTACCTGTTTTTCAATTTGTTTGGAAACCAGGTTTTCTACATCCTTGGGAGAAGCTCCAGGGAAAATGGATGTCACAAATATTTGCGGCAATACAACTTCAGGGAAATTTTCTTTTGGCAATTTGTTATAGGTAATCATACCTGCCAAGCAGATAAAAACAACCGCTACATAAATCGCCACCCGATTATCGATGGCCCAACTGGTGGGCCCAAATTCTTTATTCGAATCTTTCATTATTCTATATTTTAATCAATTCGCCATCATTCAAACCTTGGTAGCCTACGGTGATGATTTTATCACCTTTGGTAAGTCCGGAAGTTACTTGTGCGTAGTTGTCATACACACCATCAATCTTAACTACCTTTTTACGGGCAACCAATTGGGTGCCGTTGCTTTCAGCTACATACACTATTTTTTCGCCATTGATATCTTGAACTACATTAATGGGAACACAAAGGGCAGCGGGCACTGAGCTAAAAATAACCTTTACCACAGCCGTCATGTTAGGACGTAAATCAGCATTGGAAGGAACTTTAATTTCTACTGCAAATGAGCGGCTCAGCGGATCAATATTTCTTCCGACAAAGTTTACAGGGCCTTCTAACTTTTTATCATAATCTGAGAAACTGATCTCCGCCTTGTTTCCTTTCTTTACAGAATTCAAATAGGCTTCTGAGATTTTAGCGGTAATCTTTAAGTTATTATTATTGATAACACGAAATGCAGGTTGACCAGGGGCAGCATTCTGTCCTACTTTGGCAGTAACTTCATCTACTACACCTGTAATCAAAGATTTGATCTTAGACATATCTAATTGCTCTTCCAGCGTAGCCAATTTTTTCTCTAAGCTCTCTTTGCTGTTTTTTGCTTGCAGGTACTGCACTTCCGTTCCAATTTTTTGTTCCCATAAATTTTTCTGACGAACATAGATTGTATTGGCGAGTTCTAACCCTGCCTTTACTTCATCAATTCCACGCAAGGTTAGTGTATTATCAATCAAAGCAAGTGTTTGCCCTTTCACCACCATATCGCCTTCACGAACATAAACATTGGTGATCACTCCAGCCGTTTTGGCACTGATCATGATATTGTCTGTGGCTTCAACAGCGCCCTGGGTTTGCACGTATTTATCAAACTTGCGGGGAGCGAGTTCGGTAGTCACCACTTCTTTCATGCGGGCAGTTTCTTTCTTGCCTCCCTCTAACTCCTTTTCCAAGGTGGCGATTTGTTTTACTAATTCGGCTTGTTGAGCTTTTAATTTCTTGAGTTGATCTTCTTTACTGGGATTGCAAGCCGCTAAGAAGGCAGCAGCAACTACAATTAAGAAATACGTTAGGTAATTATATCTTTTCATAAGATTGGGTTTTCTATTTTGATTGAGGATTGGTTGTTATTGTTAATAATCTGCCATAAGCTTTGTCGAGATCAATCTTATAGGTGATTGCATCATACAAAGCGGAGTAGTAATTTGTTTGAGCCTGGCGAAGTGAACTTTCAGCTTCTACTACTTCAAAGTTAGACCCAACACCTTGCTCATATTTTATTTTGGTAACTCGAGCTACATTGGTTGCTAATTCCATATTTTCTTTCTGTGCCGCCAATGAATTCAATGCGTTTTTAAAATTGATTGTTGTTTGACGTGTTTCTAAGTCGACACCCTGCTTTAATGTTTTAAAAGCATTATCCAATTTTACAAGGTTTAATTTCTCTTGCTGAATTTTGTGATGACGTTGAAATCCGCTAAAGATTGGAATGTTCATTGTAACGCCTAACAGCGAATAGTTGTACCACTTATCAGGGCCTAACGTGCCTTGATCAGCAATGGCACTATTGGTTGAGAACAATCCCCAAAAATCACTGGATTGCGTGTTGAATCCAAATGTACCAAAGGCTGAGAGCGTAGGAAGTGCCCCCGCATATTGATTCTTGATGGTAAGTTTTTGGAGTTTGTAATTTGCCTCTAGAACTTTGTAGTCAGATCTGGTTTTATAATCCCATCCTTCTTCAATTGGATCGACTTTTAAGTCAGCATTTACATCCTCCATACTGCCTGAAATTGAGATCGGTTGATCAATTGGATAATTCATTTGAAACTTCAAAAGCCATGAACTTAGTTCGTGAATGTTTAAGTAATTAGCCTGTTCCACTTTCAAATTATTATAGCTTACGCGTATGCGATCCACATCAATACTTTCTACAAAACCATTTTTATTTTGCTCAATCGTATTCTTTAATAGATTCTCCACGCGCGCCATATTCGCTTCAAACAACAAGAGTCTTTCTTTGCTGATCAACAACGAGTAATAGGCTTTTTTTACAGATTGTACAAGCTGTTCACGAGTCTGATTCGCGTTCTTATATGACAAATCCTTGAAAGCTTGTGAGGCCTGTAGGCCAACTAAATACGATCCGCTAAACAGCAATTGATTAACAGTCACAGATGCAGTTCCGGAATTTTTCAATTGAAAAAAGTTTTGCGCTGCGACTACGTCTCCCACCTTGATATTCGGCACGGTGCTGAGGTCTCCTAAAAATCCACTTGCTCCGGTATAAGTTGTAAAAAAACGTTGCAATTGCGTATTATGTACTAATTGAACATTTCCAGAAATGTCAGGTAGGCCTAACCCGACTGTCTCCTTTACTTTAGCAGCAGCTATCTGTTGATCAAGGGTTGCATTCTGCATGCTAATTGCATTCTTCAACGCATAATCAATACACTGATCGAGTGTAAACGCCTGAGGCGTTGGTGCTGATGTTGGTTCTTGTTGTGCATAGCCTGCCCTCACCAGCAGCAAGGCAGCTAAAAAAATGATTCGTTTATAAAATGGACTCATGCTTGGTTGTTTTATTGGATGGTTTATTAGGTTGATCTGAATTTTCTTTATACTTCTGATAGAGGCGTCTGCCTTTATCCGTGCAAATGCCATAAACAAAATGATCGAAGAATTGCGATTGAACTTCTACCAGATTGTATTTGTCTTTCGGAAAAATGCGTTCATCAAATGCGGACTCAATTAAAATCAAGCGACTCAGCGCGATCACCTCTGTATGGATGTCATTGCGGTAATACCCTTCACTGATTCCCTGATTGAGGTTGCGCACAATGGAACTCATGATACTTCCATTTTTGTGTTGCTGCCACAAAGCCCAGGCTTTAGGATGAAACTTTTGCAAATCATAGAGCAACGAGGGATTCATTTCCTCCATATCGCATCGCAAACGAATTGAAATTTTGTTTAACTCATCAATTGAGTTTTCAGATTCGCGCGAGATTTGCTCGTATTCCAGCACATCGCGTTTCATGTGCTCTTGCGACATGACGGTCACCAAGATCGGGA
>PJQF01000129.1_pt1 | contig 47179 bp, 45 predicted proteins | sample 1503741 | NCBI WGS metagenome assembly PJQF01 (sample SAMN07775949, study PRJNA414020) | Biofilm metagenome, whole genome shotgun sequencing project. | isolation source: biomolecule (vanillin) treated reverse osmosis membrane biofilm | place: India: Nagpur | collected 2017-03-21 | reverse complement strand
AGTTGGCGCAAATGTCCCGAGGTTGGCGCGCCGAGCTGGACCGCCGTTTGGCGGGCTTGGGCTTGTCCCAGGCACGTTGGCTGGTGCTATTGCACCTGGCCCGTTTCGAGGAAGCACCGACCCAACGCGAGTTGGCACAAAGTGTCGGGGTAGAAGGCCCGACCCTGGCACGCCTGCTCGACAGCCTGGAAGGCCAAGGCCTGGTGCAACGCCAAGCCGTACTGGAAGACCGGCGTGCCAAGCGCATTCTGCTGTGTGACACCGCCCGCCCTCTGATCGAACAGATTGAAACCATTGCCACGGCCTTGCGCCATGAACTGTTTGTGGGCGTGGATGAAGAGGATTTGCGCGTGTGCATGCGAGTCCACGGGCATATTTTGGCGAATCTGGAAAAGCCCTGAGGTAGCGCCTGACTGATGCCGGGCAGGGTCGTTGTGGCGAGCCTGCTCACCGCACAGGCGCCTCCCACATTCGATGTGTGCCGGGCTCTAGAAGGTCTGGCCCAGGTTCAGGTACACCGCCTGCTGCTTATCATCATTGAACCCATAGCTGAAATTCAGCGGCCCCAGCGGCGTATCAAACCCGAGGAAAATACTCGCGGCGTTGATATACCCACTGTCGAACTGATTGTCGTTGTTCCAGGCCCGCCCGCGTTCCAGCGAGGCGCCGAGGTACAGCGGGAAATCCAGTGGCAGGTACGAGCGCGGTGTCAGCCGGCGGTAGTACACCGCCCGCATCAGCGCAATGTTCTGCCCCGAGATCGAGTCTTCGCGAAAGCCCGATAATTGCCGCGCACCGCCCAGCAGGAAGCTGGAAATCACCACGTCGGATTTATCCAGCGTGCGCCCGTAGCGCCCGCCCAGTATCAACGTGTCCGGGCCGTGGCTCATGGCCTTATCCAGCTTGAACTCCCATTGGCGGTAGCGTTGGTCCGAGCCCAGGCCGGGTGCGAACTCGCGGAAGGCCAGGCCGATGTCTTCGCCGGAGTGGGGGAAGTACACGTTGTCCAGCGAGTCGAAGGAGTATTTCAGCTCATAGAAGCCCTCGCTGAAGCTCACGCTTGGCAGGTCGCGCTCGCCAATGCGCACATCCGCCTTGCCCCACGCTTCGCCGACGCCGAAGCGAATTTCGCCGTTGTTACCAATCTGGCGCCCCACATTCAGGCCAAAACCGTAGCGTTCCAGGCGGTATTCGGCGATGGGGTCGCTGTCCAGAACCAGATCAACGTTCTGCGCCTGAGCACTGAGATAAGGCGCGACGAAGTAGCGTGAGCCCACATCCAGTGGCTGGAAGAACTCGCTGTACAGTTCCTGACGGTCACCAATCTGCACCCGTGTCAGCCATTCGGCGCCGAGACGGTTAATGCCGTTCATGCGGTAACTGGCACCGAGGTTGTAGGCACTGGCGCCGCGCATGTCATCCGACAGGCTGAGGCCCAGGCGCAAATAATCGGTGCCGCTGCGTTTGCCGCGTGCGCTGATGACCAGGGTGTTCTCGCGGCCTTTTTTCACCACGCGGTATTGCACCTGCTCGAAGTAATCCAGGCCGTACAACGTGCCCATGTCGGTTTGCAGGCGGTCCAGGTTCAGCGGCTCGCCCAGGGTTTGGCGGATGTAATAGCGGATCACGTCATCGCTGACTTTTGAGTCGTTCTCCACGTTGATCGCAGTGATGATCGGCGTGCGTTCGCCCGGGGTGCGCGCCTCCACCAGTTGCGGGTCGACCGGTTCGGCGGGGCGCAGGTGTGCCAGGCGTATATCGAGCGCGCGGGTGGCGCGGTAGCCGGCGTCGATCATGTCCTTGGCGCGGCCAAAGTCCGTCACGCCATAGGCGGCCAGGGGCGGCTGGATCAGCACGTCCTTCGGATGCAGGGCCTTGAGTTGCTCCTCGGAATTGCGCCGGGTCATCAGGGTGATGGACTGGTTGAGCACGTCGACGACGGTCGCCAGTTGTTTGCGTGAACGCAGAGGCGTACCGATATCCACCACGATAGCAATGTCGACACCCATCTCCCGGGCTACATCCAGCGGGATATTGTCGGTCATGCCGCCGTCCACCAGCAGCCGCCCGTCCAGCTCCACCGGGGCAAACACGGCGGGGATCGACATGCTGGCGCGGATGACCTGAGGCAGGTGGCCTTTGTTGAACACGACTTTTTCGCCGGTGGTGATGTCGGTGGCCACTGCGCGGAACGGGATCGGCAGTTTGTCGAAATTACGCGTGTTGCTGGCGTGCGCGAACATGCTTTCCAGCAGCAGAGCCAGGTTCTGGCCCTGGATCACGCCGAGCGGCAGGCCCAGACTGCCGTCGTCGCGGAAACTGAGTTTTTGTTTGACCAGGAAATCCCGGTCATCCTGTTTGCGTCGAAACGGCACATCCTCCCGCGGTGGCGCATCGGACAACGCCTGCTGCCAATCGATATTCAGCGCGAGCTTTTCCAGCTCATCTATCTTGTAGCCCGAGGCGTATAAACCGCCAATCACCGCGCCCATGCTGGTGCCGGCAATGGCATCGATCTGAATACCTTGCTCTTCCAGGGCCTTGAGCACGCCTATATGCGCCAGGCCACGGGCGGCGCCGCCGGACAACACCAGGCCGATTTTCGGGCGGGGTGTTTCCACGGCGTTGGCAAGGAGTGGCAGCAGGCACAGGAAAAGGCAGGACAACAGGCGGCGCATCATGTATCTCGGGCTGGGCGATAAAGGCCGGTATTATAGCCACTCGATCCTCCCAGCCTGTTATGCCAGGAACCTCTCAAATTATGTCTGCAAGCAAACCCGAGATCGTCATTACGTATTGCACCCAGTGCCAGTGGCTGCTGCGCGCCGCGTGGCTGGCCCAGGAGTTGTTGAGCACGTTCTGCGACGACTTGGCGCGCGTGACGCTGGAACCCGCCACCGGTGGCGCGTTTCGCATCACCTGTGACGGCGTGCAGATCTGGGAGCGCAAGGCCGACGGTGGTTTCCCGGAAGCCAAGGTGCTTAAACAGCGCGTACGCGATCAGATCGACCCGCAGCGGGATTTGGGCCACAACGATCGAAACGCGTGAAGGTCATGCGGTTGCAGCGGGCTGTTTGGCCTGGCTGGCACTGCCCATCAACCCCGACAGTACGATGGCGATGATGATCAGTGCGCCCCCCAGCAGCATGCGCAACGTCGGGGTTTCGGCAAACAGCAGCCACGCCGCAGTGATGCCGTAGACCGGCTCCATGGCAAACACCACCGACGCCGTACGTGCCTTGATCACGGCGAGGCTGGCGACAAACAGGCTGTGGGCCAGGCCGGTACAGAAAACCCCCAACAGCCCGATCCACAACCAGTCGATGGCCCGCACCTGCGCCAGCCCCGGCGCGGCCAAGGGCAACAGGCAGGCCGCAACTACAACGTTCTGGCACAGCGCTGCCTGCACCGCCGGAATGCGCCCGGAACTGGCGCGATTGTTCAGCGACAGCAGTGAAAACAATAGCCCAGAGACAATGCCCCACAGCAAGCCGCCGGTGGCTGCACTGGCGAGGTTGAAGTCCGGCGTCACCAGCACCAGGCCGATGCTGACCAGTACCACCAGCAGGATTTCATTGGCGCGAATGCGCTCGCGGAAGATCAGCCCTTCGAGCATCACCGTAAAGGCCGGGAATGCGGTAAAGCCGAGCGTGGCGACGGCGACCCCGGCGACTTTGACCGCAATGAAGAAAGTCACCCAGTGCGCCGCCAGCAACACGCCGCTGACCAGCAGCCGACGCCAGTCGCGCATCTGCAGCTGTTTCCAGGGGGTATTGCTGGCGAATCGCGCAAACACCGCCAGGGCAAGCACGGCAAAGGCGGCGCGGCCAAACACAATGATGGCGGGCGAGGCGGCCGCCAGCTTGCCGAATACGCCGGTAAGGCCAAACATCAATGCGCCGATATGCAGGGCGCCGAGGGCTGAACGGGGAGTCATTGCGATCCTTGAACCAACAGGGTGTCAGCGTCGCAGTCTAGAGGGTCGAGGGCGCTGGTGTCTGTCGCGACGCTCGCGATGATTAACGCAGGGCTCTTGTCAGGCGGTCCGACGCAACGCGCCGGGTGAGGCGCCGAATTCGCGCAGCATGGCCGCAGAGAATGCGCTCTGCGAGGCATAGCCGACACGTGCGGCGATCTCGCCAATGGCCAGGGCAGTCTCACGTAAAAGCCCGAGCGCCATGTGCAAGCGACGGCTGCGTAGATAGTCCATCGGCGTTTGTCCGCACTCTGCCATGAAGCGTGCATGCAGGCGCGGCACTGAGAGCTCGGCGATCCGTGCAAGGTCGGCAACCTGCAGCGGGCGCGCCGCGTGCCGCTCGATGTGGGCGTTGAATGCCGCATAGGGCAGGCGCTTGCCCTGCATCGGGCGGGCCAGCGGGTGGTTAAGGCTGGCCAGTAACAACACCGCGCCTTGCTGGACGATCAGCGGATCATCCACCGGGCTGTGCGCCAGCCATTGCACCAACTGGCTTTGCCGGGAATCCAGAGCCAGGCGCGCCGGTTGATCGAGCAGGCGGCGGCTGGCGTCGGCATGTTCGCCCAGGGATTGCACCACCCAGTGTTCGGTGGGCACATCCAGCACCAGGCAGCGGCTGCCGTCGCGACTGCCGCAGGTATGGTGGGCGGAGAACGGCAGCACCATCACGCTGCTTTCGTGCACCTGGCTGCCACGGCCATCGACTTCCAGGTCCAGGTGCCCGGACAGGCCGAACACCAACTGCGCATGGTCATGGCTGTGGGCGAGGGGGGCTTCGATGTAGTGGCGCAGCGTGAGGGTCGGTCTCATCGCGGTCTCCTGGGCAGCATGGCGCCAGTCTACAACGCTTTGCGGCAGGCGAGCGCTGTCATCAGACTGACGCAGGTCTGTCATGGGCTATTAATCGCAAGGGTGCAAGCTCGCGAAAACACCGTCGAGGGACGCCCATGACCAGTGCCGAATTCGTTAAGCCCAGCCGTAAGCAACGGGTGCGTACCCTGTGGATTTCCGACGTGCACCTGGGCACCCGGGATTGCCAGGCCGAGCACCTTTCGCAGTTCCTCAAGGGTTACCACGCCGACAAGGTGTACCTGGTCGGCGATATCATCGACGGCTGGAAGATGCGCGGCGGCATGTATTGGCCCCAGGCCCACACCAACGTGATCCGCCGGCTGCTGACCATGGCCAAGCGCGGCACCGAGGTGATTTATGTCACCGGCAACCATGACGAATTTCTACGCCGTTATTCCAAGCTGATCCTGGGCAATATCCAGTTGGTGGACGAGGCGGTGCACGTCACCGCTGATGGTCGCCACCTGCTGGTGATCCACGGCGACCAATTCGATGTAATCACCCGTTACCACCGCTGGTTGGCATTTCTCGGTGACTCGGCTTACGAGTTCACCCTCACGTTGAACCGCTGGCTCAATCACTGGCGTGCGCGCTATGGCTATGGCTACTGGTCGCTGTCGGCGTACCTCAAGCACAAGGTCAAAACGGCGGTGAGCTTTATCAGTGATTTCGAAGAGGCGATTGCCCACGAAGTGACCAAGCGTGAACTGCATGGCGTGGTCTGTGGGCATATCCACCATGCGGAGATTCGTAAGGTCGGTGAGGTGGATTACCTCAACTGCGGGGATTGGGTGGAGTCATGCACGGCATTGATCGAGCATTGGGATGGGCATATCGAGTTGTATCGGTTGGCGGATGCGCAGGCAAAAGAGGCACAACTAAAAGCTGAAATGGTCGCGGGCTAAAGCCGGGGCGATCCAAATGTGGGAGCGGGCTCGCTCGCGAATGCCGTGTGTCAGTCAATGCATCTGACGACTGATTTACCGCATTCGCGAGCGAGCCCGCTTCTGCATTTACTTGCGGTCGCTTCAGTTGGAAACGTCGGCGATCGCCTGTGCGAGCAGGCTCAAGCGTGTCGCATCGATACCTGCGACGTTAGCGCGCCCCGAACTGACCATGTACACGCTGTGCTTCTCCCGCAGGTGTTTCACCTGCTCGGCACTCAGGCCGGTATAGGAAAACATCCCGCGCTGCGCACCGATGTGCGCAAACCGTTCGGCCAACCCGTGTGGCGCCAGCGCCTCCACTAAGCCGGAGCGCAACTGTGCAATCCGCGAACGCATGGCTTCGACTTCGCCGCTCCATACCTGCTTGAGCGCGGCATCGCCGAGGATGGTCGCGACCACTGCGGCGCCATGATCCGGCGGTGTCGACCACAAGTTACGCGCGATATTGGCCAGTTGGCTGCGCACGTCCGTGAGTTTTTCGGCATCTGCCGCACACACGATCAATGCACCCACACGGTCGCGGTACAGTCCGAAGTTTTTCGAGCAGGAACTGGTGATCAGCACTTCCGGCAGTTCGGCTGCCAGCAGCCGTACCGCCCATGCGTCCTGCTCCAGACCGTCGCCGAAGCCCTGGTAAGCAAAGTCGATCAACGGCAGCAGTTGGCGCTCGCGCACGATTTGCAGCACTTGGCGCCAGTCATCCTGGGACAGGTCGAAGCCGGTCGGGTTGTGGCAGCACGCGTGCAGCAACACCACATCGCCCTTCGGTACTGTGGAGAGCGTCGCCAGCATCGCCGCCACGTCCAGGCGGTTGTCCGCACCCACGTACGGGTAATGGCTGACCTTCAGGCCGGCCTTGGCGAAGATGGTTTCGTGGATCGGCCAGGTCGGGTTGCTCAACCACACGCCACGGCCGGGCAGGCTGTGGGCGATAAAGTCGGCGCTCAGGCGCAGGGCGCCGGTGCCGCCCGGGGTCTGGGTCGCACCGGCACGGCGTTCGCGGATCAACACTGAATCGGCGCCAAGCACCAGTTCGCTGATCAACGTGCCGAACGCCGCGTTGCCGTGCCCGCCGATGTAGGTTTTGGTGGTTTGAGTGTCGACCAGGCGCTGTTCGGCGAGTTTTACCGAATGCGGAATCGGTGTCAGGCCCTGGTCATCCTTATAGACGCCCACGCCCAGGTCGAATTTGTTCGGGTTGCTGTCCTGGGCATACAGGTCCATCAAGCCCAGGATCGGGTCGCCGGGTACGCGGCCAATGGCATCGAAATGCATTACTTGCGGCCCTCGGCGTCCTTGGCCACTTCGTCGGTGCGCGCGGCCATGATGAAGTCGTTGCGGTGCAGGCCCTTGATCGAGTGGCTCCACCAGGTCACGGTGACTTTGCCCCACTCGGTGAGCAAGCCTGGGTGGTGGCCTTCGGCTTCGGAGATTTCACCCATGGCGTTGGTAAAGGCCAGGGCGAATTTGAAATTCTTGAACAGGAAAACTTTTTCCAGCTGCATCACGCCGTCGCGGACTTCGATGTTCCAGTCGGGAATCTGCTTGATCAGTACCGGCAGCTCTTCGTCGCTGACTTGCGGGGCGTCGGCGCGGCAGGCTTCGCAGTGGGCTTGGTTCAAGGTGGTCATGTGTGTGTCCTGAATTCGAGTGTTTGAAAAACGGTCGTCAGTAGCGTCACCCTAAAGCAACGCGGGGCCGGGGAACAGACTCACCTGGCCTCAAAACCTAAGGTTCACGCCGCTTTGGGTTTGGGTGGGAATTTGGGGGCGTGAAGACCCAACTGCATCCCGCGCTCGACCATGCCCATGATGTCTTCCTGCGCCACTTCGAACAGGCGCTTGAGCTCGGGCAGTACGAAGTACAGCGGTTGCAGGATGTCGATACGGTACGGCGTGCGCATGGCTTCCAGCGGGTCGAAGGCTTGATGCTCAGGCTCGTCCGACAGGCAATACACGCTCTCCTTGGGCGACGACAAAATGCCGCCACCGTAGATGCGCCGACCTTGCGGCGTATCCACCAGGCCAAACTCGATGGTCATCCAGTACAGGCGCGCCAGGTACACCCGTTGTTCCTTGGTTGCTGCCAGGCCGAGCTTGCCGTAGGTGTGGGTGAATTCGGCAAACCAGGGGTTGGTCAGCAGCGGGCAGTGGCCGAAGATCTCGTGGAAAATATCCGGCTCTTGCAGGTAGTCCAGTTCTTCACGGGTACGAATAAAAGTCGCCACGGGAAACTGTTTGCTGGCGAGCAATTCGAAGAAGGTCTGGAAGGGGATCAGCGCCGGCACGCGGGCAACTTGCCAGCCGGTGGTTTCGGCCAGCACTTGGTTGATTTCACCCAGTTGCGGAATGCGGTCCAGAGGCAGGCCGAGCTTGTCGATGCCGTCCAGGTATTCCTGGCAGGCGCGACCTTCGATGACTTTCAGCTGGCGAGTGATCAGGGTGTTCCACACCGCATGTTCTTCTGGCGGGTAGTGGATAAAACCTTGCGCATCGGGCTCGCGGGCCACGTATTGCGTCTGCTTCATACGGCTCTCCTGCTTAGGCATTCGTTCTTGTTATGTGCGGCGTATGCCCTATTGATAACGCGGAAGACGGCGTATTCCATCCGGCTCTGGCCTAACCTTGTAGGAAAAGTTACTGAATTTCGTAAAGTATTCGTTACGATCGTGCGGGTCTTCTGTGTCTTGGGCTGTGAAAAGTGCACGCACTGTCACATAATCTTGACGACTATCTGCGCCCAGCGGCAAAAAGACGCGGCGCCTTCCCACCTTTCGGGCCTTTTCATGCGTATCAAAGTGCACTGCCAGAACCGCATCGGCATCCTGCGGGACATCCTCAACCTGTTGGTGGAGTACGGCGTCAACGTCGCCAAAGGCGAAGTGGGCGGTGAGCATGGCAACGCGATTTACCTGTTTTGCCCCAACCTGGTGAACATGCAGTTCCAGGCATTGCGCCCGCAATTCGAAGCGATTGCCGGGGTTTTTGGTGTCAAACGAGTAGGGCTGATGCCCAGCGAGCGTCGGCATATGGAGCTCAACGCGTTGCTCGGTGCGCTGGAGTTTCCGGTGCTGTCCATCGACATGGGCGGCTCCATCGTCGCCGCCAACCGTGCGGCGGCGCAGTTGCTCGGGGTGCGGGTCGACGAGGTGCCGGGGATTCCATTGTCGCGTTATGCCGAGGACTTCGACCTGCCGGAGCTGGTGCGCGCGAGCAAGTCGCGGATCAACGGCTTGCGGGTCAAGGTCAAGGGCGACGTATTCCTGGCGGACATCGCGCCGCTGCAATCTTCCGAGCACGATGACAGTGAAGCCATGGCCGGCGCGGTGCTGACCCTGCACCGCGCTGACCGGGTGGGGGAGCGTATCTACAATGTGCGCAAGCAGGAACTGCGCGGTTTCGACAGTATTTTCCAGAGCTCCAAGGTCATGGCGGCGGTGGTTCGTGAGGCACGGCGCATGGCGCCCTTGGATGCGCCGCTATTAATAGAAGGCGAAACCGGCACTGGCAAAGAGTTGCTGGCGCGCGCCTGCCACCTGGCCAGCCCACGTGGGCAATCGCCGTTGATGGCACTCAACTGCGCCGGGCTGCCAGAGTCGATGGCGGAGACCGAGCTGTTTGGTTATGGCCCCGGCGCGTTCGAAGGCGCCCGTGCGGAAGGCAAGCTCGGGCTGCTGGAACTCACGGCGGGCGGTACGTTGTTTCTCGATGGCGTGGGGGAAATGAGCGCGCGGTTGCAGGTGAAGTTGCTGCGTTTTCTGCAGGACGGTTGCTTTCGCCGAGTGGGCAGCGACGAGGAGGTCTATCTGGATGTGCGCGTGATCTGCGCCACTCAGGTCGATTTGTCCGAACTGTGCGCCCGGGGTGAGTTTCGCCAAGACCTGTATCACCGCCTGAATGTGCTGTCGTTGCACATCCCACCCTTGCGTGAATGCCTGGATGGTTTGGCGCCGCTGGTTGAGCATTTTCTCGATCAAGCCAGCCGGCAGATTGGTTGCCCACTGCCCAAGTTGGCACCGGCGGCCATGGATCGACTCAGTCATTACCATTGGCCGGGTAATGTGCGGCAGTTGGAAAACGTGCTGTTTCAGGCGGTGTCGTTGTGCGAGGGCGGCACGGTCAAGGCGGAGCATATTCGCTTGCCGGATTACGGGGTGCGTCAGCCGCTTGGCGATTTTTCGTTGGAGGGCGGGTTGGACAACATCGTCGGGCGTTTCGAAAAAGCAGTACTGGAAGCCTTGTATGCCGAGCACCCGAGCAGCCGTCAGTTAGGCAAGCGCCTCGGTGTGTCCCACACCACCATCGCCAATAAATTGCGTGATTACGGCATTCTTAAGGGCGATAAATAAGGCACCAGGCTAAACACGGTTTAAAACTGTGGGAGCAGGCTTGCCAGCTCCCACATTTGTTATTTGTCATCTTCAAGACCTGTGCTTGCCGCAGGCGGCAGTAGTCCGCCGTTTTTTCGACTCTCTCCAGGCCTTGAAATCCTCCTGCCTGCCCGCAAACCCCCGCGCTGCCTGGACTTTCCTGTCTTTTTGAAAGTTGGTTCGCAAATTGCTTAAGCCTCATCAGTACAACGGTGGGCGGCAAGCGTCCGTCAGAAAGAGGATAGAGCGTGGACAAGTACCTTTATGTGGCAATGACCGGCGCCAGCCAGAATGCACTGGCGCAGAAGGCCCATGCCAACAATCTGGCGAACATCTCCACCAACGGTTTCCAGCGTGACCTTGAGCAGGCGCGTTCGATGCCGGTGTTTGGTGACAGCTTTCCGGCGCGTGCGTTTGCGATGACCGAACGGCCGGCCACCGATTTCTCCCCGGGCGCGATGATCGAAACCGGTCGTGACCTCGATGTGGCGGTTAACGGCAATGGCTGGATGGCCGTGCAAACCCCGGATGGCAGCGAAGCCTACGTACGCAGCGCCAGCATGAACGTCGATGCGTTGGGCGTGCTGCGTGCCGGTAACGGCATGCCGATCATGGGCAACGGTGGCCCGATTGCGGTGCCGCCCCAGCAAAAAATCGAAGTGGGTGCCGACGGCACCATCAGCATCCGCGCCATGGGCGAAGGCCCACGGGTGATGGCTGAAGTGGACCGCATCAAGCTGGTCCAGCCGGACCTCAAGAACATGACCAAAGGTCTGGACGGCACCATCCACACTAAGGATGGCCAGCCGGCCCAGGCCGACGCGAACGTGAAGTTGACCTCGGGCTTCCTGCAGGCGAGCAACGTCAATGCCGTTGAAGAAATGACCGCTGTGCTGTCGCTTTCCAAGCAGTTCGAGCTGCACATCAAGATGATGAACAGCGCCAAAGAAGACGACCAGGCCATGACCCGCGTATTGGCGATGAGCTGATAGCCGTCCCTGACTGAACACTAATTTTGCAGCGCAGCGCCAACAAACAGGCGCACGAAGGAGAACAGCATGCTTCCGGCTCTATGGGTTGCCAAAACAGGTTTGTCCGCCCAGGACACCAACCTGACGACCATTTCCAACAACTTGGCGAACGTATCGACCACGGGCTTCAAACGTGACCGCGCCGAGTTCCAGGACTTGCTCTATCAGATCAAGCGCCAGCCAGGCGCCCAGTCGACTCAGGACAGCGAGCTGCCGTCGGGCCTGCAACTGGGTACCGGTGTGCAAATCGTTGGCACCCAGAAGAACTTCACTGCCGGTAACCTGCAGCAAACCGGGCAGCCGCTGGACATGGCCATCAACGGCAAAGGTTTCTTCCAGATCCTGCAACCGGACGGCACCACCACCTACACCCGTGACGGCACGTTCCACCTGGACGCCAATGGCCAGGTCGTGACCGCCAACGGCTTTGCCTTGGAGCCGGCAATCGTCGTGCCCGCCAACGCCCAAACCTTCACCGTCGGCAACGACGGCACCGTATCGATCACCGTGGCCGGCAACCCGGCTTCGCAAGTGATCGGCAACCTGCAAACCGCCGACTTCATCAACCCGGCCGGCCTGCAAGCCATCGGTAACAACCTGTTCCTGGAGACCGCTTCCAGTGGCGCGCCGCAAATCGGCACCCCTGGCCTGAACGGTTTCGGCACCACCCTGCAAAGCACCCTGGAAACCTCCAACGTCAGCACGGTTGAGGAGATGGTCAACATGATCACCACCCAGCGCGCCTACGAGATGAACTCCAAGGTGATTTCCACCGCCGACCAGATGCTTTCGTTCGTAACGCAGAATCTGTAATCAAGTCTATGGGGCGCCTTCGACGGCGCCTGCAACACCGTGAGGTAAGGGTCATGAATCGCTATGTTTCTGTTCTGGCATTGAGTGGGATCGCCGTGCTCGCGGGCTGTGTCGCCCCGACGCCAAAACCCAATGACCCGTACTACGCGCCGGTGCTGCCGCGCACGCCGTTGCCTGCGGCGGCCAACAATGGCTCGATTTACCAGGCCGGTTTCGAACAGAACCTGTACAGCGACCGCAAGGCGTTCCGCGTGGGTGACATCATCACCATCACCCTGAACGAGAAAACCCAAGCCAGCAAAAACGCCAACTCGCAGGTGGGCAAGACCAGCAAGACGGGCATTGGCCTGACCTCATTGTTCGGTGCCGTCCCCAATACCAATAACCCGTTGGGCAGTGGTGACCTGAGCTTGAGTGCCGGCTACAGCGGCGACCGCGCCACCAATGGCAAGAGCGCGGCAGGGCAGGGTAACAGTCTCACCGGTTCGATCACCGTGACCGTCGCGGATGTGTTGCCCAACGGTATTATCGCCATCCGTGGCGAGAAGTGGATGACCCTCAATACCGGTGATGAGTTGGTGCGTATTGCCGGGATGGTGCGGGCCGATGACATTGCCACTGACAACACCGTGCCGTCGACACGCATTGCCGATGCACGCATTACCTACTCGGGTACAGGTTCGTTTGCTGATGCCAGTCAGCCGGGCTGGTTCGACCGTTTCTTCCTTAGCCCGCTGTTCCCTTTCTAGGTGACCACTTTGAAATTCAAACAGCTGATGGCGGCGGCACTCCTGCTTTCCTTAAGCGCTGTCGCCCAGGCCGAACGCCTCAAGGACATCGCGAGCATTTCCGGTGTGCGTTCCAACCAGTTGATCGGTTACGGCCTGGTGGTAGGGCTCAATGGCACGGGTGACCAGACCACCCAGACCCCGTTCACCCTGCAGACCTTCAATAACATGCTGTCGCAGTTCGGCATCAAGGTGCCGGCGGGCTCAGGCAACGTGCAGCTGAAAAACGTCGCTGCCGTGTCCATCAGTGCTGACTTGCCGGCGTTTGCCAAGCCGGGCCAGGTGGTGGACATCACCGTATCGTCGATCGGTAACTCGAAAAGCCTGCGCGGCGGCACGCTGTTGATGACGCCGCTCAAGGGTATCGACGGTAACGTCTATGCCATCGCCCAGGGCAACCTGGTGGTGGGCGGGTTTGACGCCGAAGGTCGTGACGGTTCGAAGATTACCGTCAACGTGCCATCGGCCGGTCGCATTCCTGGCGGCGCCACGGTGGAACGTACCGTGCCCAGTGGTTTCAACCAAGGCAACAGCCTGACCTTGAACCTCAACCGTTCCGACTTCACCACCGCCAAGCGCGTGGTCGACAAGATCAATGACATGCTCGGCCCAGGCGTGGCGCAGGCTATCGATGGCGGCTCGATCCGTGTGACCGCACCGTTGGACCCAAGCCAGCGTGTCGATTATTTGTCGATCCTGGAAAACCTTGAGGTCGACCCGGGCCAGGCGGTGGCCAAGGTCATCATCAACTCGCGTACCGGCACCATCGTGATCGGCCAGAACGTCAAAGTGTCGCCGGCAGCGGTGACCCATGGCAGCCTGACGGTGACCATCACCGAAGACCCCATCGTCAGTCAGCCTGGGCCATTGTCCAATGGCCAGACGGCGGTGGTGCCCCGCTCGCGGGTCAACGCTCAGCAAGAAGCCAAGCCGATGTTCAAATTCGGCCCCGGCACCACCCTGGACGAGATTGTCCGCGCGGTGAACCAGGTGGGCGCGGCCCCAGGCGACTTGATGGCGATCCTCGAAGCTTTGAAGCAGGCCGGCGCTTTGCAAGCCGACCTGATTGTGATCTGAGGCCATCGCCATGGACATGCGCAAGAGTGGGATCAGCAGCACGGCGGACTCGGGGTCTTACTCCGACTTGAACCGGCTTAACCAGCTCAAGGTCGGTGCCGACAAGAACAGCGATGGCAACATGCGCAAAGTGGCGCAGGAGTTCGAGTCGTTGTTCTTGAGCGAGATGCTCAAGTCCATGCGCTCGGCGACCGAGGCCCTGGGCAAGGACAACCCGCTGAACACCCCGGCGGCCAAGCAATATCAAGAAATGTACGACCAGCAGCTGGCGGTCTCGATGTCCCGCGAAGGCGGCGGTATCGGCTTGGCCGACGTGCTGATGCGGCAGATGCAGAAGAACAAACCGGTGGATGCCCAGGCCGCTACCTTGCAGGGCCCGGCGGCTGCCGAGCCGGTCAAGAAAGTGGACGTGCCGACGGAAATCGCGGCGGGTACCCAGGCGAATGGGCCGCTGGGTCGCTCCAACGGGCAGCGGCCTCTGTGGGCGTTCCGGGTGGCGGTGCCTGAAGGCACCAGCAGCCATGCCAACGACGTGGCGCTGATGAACCAACGCCGTATCTCCTTGCCAAGCAAGCTGACGGATCGCCTGCTCGTTGGCATCGTGCCAAACGCTGCCGCTGCTACCACTCCGGCAAGCGCGCCACTGCGTAACAGTGTCGCCGCCGACACGGTGATCAACAGCTCGGCGCGCAGCTTTGCCGTACCGAGCGGGCGCATGCAAGTTTATGGGCGCGCTGTTGCCCAGCCACCCTTGGCACCGGCGAAGAAGGCCTTCAGCTCGCAGGATGAATTTGTCGCGACCATGCTGCCGATGGCCAAGGCGGCCGCCGCGCGTATCGGTGTTGATCCGAAGTACCTGGTGGCCCAGGCCGCACTGGAAACCGGTTGGGGTAAGTCGGTGATGCGCGCCGAAGACGGCAGCAGCAGCCACAACCTGTTCGGTATCAAGGCCGGGCAGAGTTGGCAGGGGGCCCAGGCCCGCGCAATCACCAGTGAGTTTCGCGATGGGGCGATGGTCAAGGAGACGGCGCATTTCCGTTCCTATAACTCTTACCAGGACAGCTTCCATGACCTGGTGACACTGCTGCAAAGCAATGATCGCTATAAAGAAGTTGTGAAATCAGCCGACAACCCGGAGCAGTTTGTACGCGAGTTGCAGAAAGCCGGTTATGCAACCGACCCGGCTTACGCCAGCAAGATTTCGCAGATCGCCAAAACGATGAACAGTTACCAGAATTACGCAGCCGCTGGCGCTACCACACATTTATAAGGTCTGAATCATGAGTTTGCTCAGTATCGGGATGTCAGGGCTCAACGCCGCTCAAGGATCGCTGTCGGTCTTGAGTAACAACATTGCCAACGTCAACACCCCGGGATACTCGCGTCAGCAGACCACTCAGAACGCCAATGCCAGCAACCCCTATGGCGGTGTGTTTATCGGCAGCGGCACCACGCTGGCGGATGTGCGCCGCATTTATAACGATTTTTTGGGCGCCGCCTATCAGAGCAGCACGGCACTCAATAGCGATGCCACTGCCTATGCAGGCCAGGCCGCTGCGATTGACAAGACCCTGTCGGACAAGTCCACCGGCATGTCTGCGGTGCTCAGCGCGTTTTTTGCCTCCCTGCAGACTGCCGCGGCAAACCCCAGCGATGTGTCCGCACGCCAACTGCTGGTGACCAGCGCTCAGACCTTGAGCAACCGTTTCAACGCGATTTCCACGCAATTGACTCAGCAGAAAGAAGGCATCAACGCCCAGTTGACCACCATGAGCGATCAGGTCAACAAGCTGACGTCGTCGATTGCGTCGCTGAACGGGCAGATTTCCCAGGCTCAGGGCACCTCGACCACCGCGCCGGCCAATCTGCTGGATGCGCGTAACGAGGCGGTACGTTCGCTCAACGAACTGATTGGTGTCACGGCCACCGAGAAGAACGGCCAGGTCAGCATCACCACCGGCACCGGTCAGTCGCTCGTCGAGGGTAATGTCGCCAACACGATTTCAGCCGTACCCAGCAAGACCGACAACAGCCAGTACACTATCCAGCTGAACATGGGCGACACACCGATGGACATCGGTAATGTGGTTTCCGGCGGCAGCATTGGCGGCTTGTTGCGTTACCGCAGTGATGCGCTGATGCCGGCCATCAACGACCTGGGCCGCATTGCCATCGCCACGGCGGACAGCGTCAACAGCCAGTTGGGTCAGGGTTTGGACCTCAACAGTGATTTCGGTTCTTCGCTGTTCAGCGACATCAACAGTGCCGCAGCGATTGCTCAGCGTAGCCAGGCCGCCTCGGGCAACAGCGCAGGCTCCGGCAACCTGAACGTGACAATTGCCGACAGCAGCAAGCTGTCGACCTTCGACTACAAAGTCACCTTTACCAGCGGCAACCAGTACAACGTGGTGCGTTCCGATGGCAAAGCCATGGGCTCGTTCGACACCACCACCACGCCGCCGCCGGTGATCGACGGGTTCACCCTGGCCTTGAATGGCAAGGGGCCGGTCGCTGCCGGTGACAGCTTCAAGGTCAGCCCGACCGCCACGGGGGCGAGCAACATTGGTGTCGATCTCAAAGACCCGAACAAACTTGCATTCGCTGCGCCGTTGGCGGGAAATGCCAGCAAAACCAACACCGGCACCGGCGCGTTTACGCAACCGACCTTGACCGTGCCGATTGATATCAACGGCGGCGCCGCCACTGCGCAATTGCGTGCCGGGATTGAAAACTCAATGCCGGTGAAGATGGTGTTCGGCAAGCCTGCGGCAGATGGCACCCAGTCCTACACGGTCAACGACGCCCAGGGCAACGCAATCGGCACCGGCAGCATCATCCCGGGGCAGGGCAACAAGGTCACCGTCAATGTGCCGATGCGCGATGCGACTGGCACGTTGATTCCAGGCAAGAGCTTCAGCTTTGATACCACGGTGTCCGGTGCGCCCGCCAATGGCGACAGCACGACCTTTTCGTTCAATAGCGGCGCGACCTCCGATGGCCGCAACGCCCAGCAATTGTTGGGGTTGCAGACTAAAGCGACGGTCGGCGCGGTGGATGGCAACGCAGGCGTGAGCCTGGTCAGTGCCAATAGCCGGCTGGTGTCGCAAGTGGGCTCCAAGGCAGCCCAGGCCAACACCGACAGCACCGCCACCGGCGCCTTGCTGGCGGCGAACAAGGCGGCCAGCAACTCGGTGTCCCAGGTCAACCTGGATGAGGAAGCGGGCGACATGATCAAGTTCCAGCAGTACTACACCGCATCGTCGCAGATCATCAAGGCTGCGCAAGAAACCTTCAGCACACTGATTAACGCCCTTTAAAGGAGTCTGGAACGATGCGTATCTCTACACAGCAGTATTTCGACACCAGCTCCAGCAAGTATCAGGATAACTATTCGGGTGTGGTGAAGGCCCAGGACCAGGCGAGTTCCGGTGTGCGTGTGCAGACCGCTTCGGATGACCCGGTAGCCGCCGCCCAATTGTTGCTGCTGCAACAACAGAAAGACATGCTGGGGCAGTACAACGGCAATATCACGAGCTTGCAAAACTCGCTGACCAACGAAGAAAGTGTCCTGGCGAGCATCAACACCACCCTGCAAAGCGCGCAGGGCCTGGCATTGCAGGCCGGTAATCTCCACCTCAGCGATGATGACCGCAAGGCGATCGCGAGCCAGATAGGGGCGCTTGAAGATCAGGTGTTGGGCCTGCTCAACACCAAGGACTCCAGCGGCAACTACATGTTTTCCGGGACCAAGACCGACACGCCGCCCTACAGCCGTAACAACGATGGCACCTACACCTACCAGGGTGATGAGACGCCGCTGAGCCTGCAAGTGTCGAGCAACCTGACAGTCTCTGCGGGAGATACGGGCAAGACCTTGCTTGAGAGTTCTTCCAACACCGGCCGCACCCAGGCCACCCTGTTGCCGCCTGCGGTGAATGACGGCAAGGTCGCGATCTCGGCGGGCCTGATCACTTCCGGCACCGCTTACACCAAGAGTTTTTCCGATGGTCAGCCCTATACATTGACCTTCTCCAGCAGCACCCAATACAGCGTGAGCGACAAGGACGGTAATGACGTTACCGCCGAGATCACCGGTAACGGCACGTTTGACTCCACCAAGGAAGGCGCTTCGAGCGTCAACCTGCGCGGCGTGAAATTCGATATCAGCTTGAACCTGGGGCCGGATGTCGCCTCGGGTGCGCCTGCGGATGCATTGGTGACGGGCAAGGCGTTCACCCTGGAAAGCAAGCCGGACACGTTCAGCAGCTCGCGTACGGCCAGCAACCCGTCCACGGCGCAACTGACCGGCGGCCGAGTCACGGATCAGCCGACCTACGCCAGTACTTTTCCCAACTCGGGTGCGGTGATCAAGTTCACCAGCGGCAATGCCTACGATGTGTATGCCCAGCCGTACACGCCGAACAGCAAGTCGATTGCCTCGGGCACCATGGCCACCGGCGCGACGTCGATTACCGCTGCCGGGGTGACGTTCGATGTGAGCGGTACGCCAGGGGCGGGTGATCAGTTTTCCATCGGTGCCACCAGCAACAAAAATATGAACGCCCTGGATACCTTGGGCCAACTGCGCAAGGCCTTGCTGGTCCCGGCGGATGGCAACCAGGTCGCCAAGAACAACCTCAAAGACGTGTTGAACACCACCATCGGCAACCTGACCAACGCTTCGGCGCAGATTGACCAGGTGCGTGGTTCGATTGGTGCGCGCCAGAATGCGCTGGATATTCAAGGCCAGGAAAACACCAGCCTGGGCTTGGCCAACACCTCCACCATGTCATCGCTGGCCAACGTCGATATGGGCCAGGCTGCCATTGACCTGACTTTGCAACAGACTATGCTGCAAGCCTCGCAACTGGCCTTCGTGAAAATCTCCCAGTTGAGCCTGTTCAGCCGGATGTAATCGGCGCTAGCACCAGCGGCCCAGCCTGGAAACAGGCTGGGCCGTTGTCGTTTCTGCTGCCGGGAATGTTGCAGGGTTTTGCACAAAGCGCACAAAATTGAGTGACCTGTGAGTCATAAAGCGCATCTTCACTGTATCGTGTGAAAAGGATAAGTCGTCACAGGGTCCTTGCGGGGCGGCTTTCAGCGAGATTTTTATGGGGTTATCCCCTTTATTGTCAGCACTCCGGGCGCAGTCCTCGGGGTGTTCTCCAGCTATTTAGTATTGGGAAGCCACAATGATTGGCATAAAAAGCATCGCCAGTTACGTGCCAGCAGACGGGGTTGATAACTACGCCCAGGGCGCCAAATTCGCCAAGGATGAAGATTTCATCATCGGCAAGATCGGTTCGGCGTTCCTGCCGCGCAAGGATGCTGCGCAGGAAACCTCTGATCTGTGTGTCGAGGCAGTCAACGCGTTGTTTGCGGCTAACCCGGATTTGAAGCGCGAATCCATCGACGCGCTGATCGTTGTGACGCAAAACGGCGACGAAGAGGGTTTGCCCCACACCGCCGCCATCGTCCAGGACAAGCTGGGCCTGCCCACCCATGTGGCTGCGTTTGATATTTCCCTGGGCTGCTCCGGTTACGTCTACGGCATCTATGCGATGAAGGGCTTCATGGAAGCCACCGGCCTGAAAAACGGCCTGCTGATCACCGCCGACCCGTATTCGAAGATCGTCGACCCGGAAGACCGCAACACCACCATGCTGTTCGGCGATGCCGCCACCGCCACCTGGATGGGTGAAGACGCGCCTTGGTTGCTGGGCAAATCGAAGTTCGGTACCGACGGTTCCGGCGCGCCGCACTTGAAGGTCAGCGACGGCGTGTTTTTCATGAACGGCCGCCAGGTGTTCAACTTCGCGTTGCTCAAGGTGCCGGCGCATTTGCACGAGCTGCTCAATGAGTCTGACCTCAAGGCTGACGAAATCGACGCGTTCTGCATCCACCAGGGCAGTGCGGCGATTGTCGACGCCGTCGCGCGGCGTTTCGAAGATGCGCCCGTGGAGAAGTTCATCAAGGACATGGTCGAGACCGGCAACACCGTGTCTTCGAGCATTCCGCTGCTGCTGGAAAAGCACATGATCGACGGCGACTGGAAGCGGGTTGCCATCAGCGGGTTCGGTGTAGGCCTGTCGTGGGGTTCGGCGATTCTCTATCGTCCGTGATGCCTTGATAGGTTGCACAAAAAAACGCCCAGGCTTGAAAAAGCCTGGGCGTTTTTTATTTGGCGCCAGAAACCCAGCATTTGCTGGGCATTGAGCTATCGTAAACGCTTGAATTACAAAGGGTGGCCCGGTGCTAGTAAAAAAAATCAAAAAAGTCCTCAAGCAACTTGCATTCACGACGATAACTATTACGAAGGTTCTCTAGGCCACACCCGGCGGTTGCCAGGGCCGGAAGCCGCAGTACACCACCCACGAGGATTTCGTCATGGCATTAACAGTAAACACCAACCTTGCTTCGTTGACCGTTCAGAACAACCTGAACAAGGCTTCCGGCGCCCTGCAAACCTCCATGCAGCGTCTGTCCTCCGGCCTGCGTATCAACAGCGCCAAAGACGATGCGGCCGGCCTGCAAATCTCCAACCGTCTGACCAGCCAAATCAACGGCCTGGGCGTTGCGATCAAAAACGCCAACGACGGCAGCTCGATTGCTCAGACCGCTGAAGGCGCCATGCAGCAGTCCACCAACATCCTGCAGAGCATGCGTACCCTGGCTCTGCAATCCGCCAACGGCTCGCCAAGCGCTGAAGACCGTAAGTCGAACCAGGCTCAATACGCTGCTCTGACTGCTGAATTGACCCGTATCGCTACCACCACTACGTTCGGTGGCAAGAACCTGCTGGACGGTTCGTTCGGTACGACTTCGTTCCAGGTCGGCGCCAACGCCAACCAGACCATCGACATGAGCATCGGTAACGTTGCCGCCAACAACATTGGTTCGCAGCAGCTGAAAACTCAATCCCTGACGCCTTCGGCAACAGGTATTGCCGGCGGCGCGATCACCGTTACCGGTGGTGGCCAGTCCGCAACCGTTACCCTGGCAGCTGGCGCTTCTGCCAAGCAGATCGCTGCTCAAATGAACGGCGCTGTCGGCGGCCTGGCTGCTACTGCCAGCACCGAAGCTCAGTTCACCGTGAACGCGGCTACCATTGGTGCGGCTACTCCTCCGAACGCTAACTTCACCCTGCAAGTGGGCAGCGGTGCAGCCGTTCAGTTCACTGGCGTGACCAAAACGTCCGACCTGGCTGACCAACTGAAGTCCAACGCTGCCAAGCTGGGCATCAGCGTTAACTACGATTCGTCGACCAACGCTCTGTCGGTCAAGTCCGACACCGGTGAGAACCTGACCTTCAACGCTGGTGACGGCGGTGCTGCTGGTATCTCGGTTGCAACCAAAGACGGCACCGGTACCTACGGTACTGCTACTGCACTGGCCGCCACCGCGATCATTGCTACCGGTGCTGTTTCGCTGAACTCCTCCAGCAGCTACGCGCTGAACGGCGCTGGTGTAGCCGGTGTGTTCGCTGCCGGTGCTGCTACCGCTGCCAACTCCACCAAAACCACCGTCAACAACACCGACGTTACTACCGCTGCCAACGCGCAAAACGCGATCGACGTGATCACCCAGGCGATCTCGGACATCGACTCCCAGCGTGCCGGCCTCGGTGCTGTACAAAACCGTTTCGACAACACCGTTGCCAACCTGCAGAGCATTGCAGACAACTCCAGCGCCGCTCGCGGTCAGATCCAGGACGTTGACTACGCTGCAGAAACTGCTCAGCTGACCAAGCAACAAACCCTGCAACAGGCTTCCACTGCGATCCTGTCCCAGGCCAACCAACTGCCTTCCGCTGTACTGAAGCTGCTTCAGTAATAGCCATCGGTAGATGACTGACGGAAGGGCGCGTTTACGTGCCCTTTTGTCTTTTGCGTGATGAGGAGACTGGACATGGACATGAGCGTCAAGTTGAACCTGTCTTATCCGGCAGCGGCGCCGCAAAGTGCTCCTGCTCCCGTAAGTACCGACCCGCAGAAAACCAAGGTGGACCCTACGGTCGCCACGGTCCAACCCAAGCAGGACTCGAAGCCGTCCGACCTTGAACAGGCGGTCACGGATATTCGCAAATTCGTCCAGGCTGCCCAGCGCAACCTGGATTTTTCCATTGATGACACCACCCATCAGGTGGTAGTCAAGGTCATTGCGACCGACAGCGGCGAGGTGATTCGGCAGATCCCTTCGGAAACTGCGTTGAAACTCGCACAAAGCCTTCACGACGCCAGCAGCGTGTTGTTTGACGCCAAAGTCTGAGCTGGCATGAATTTTGTTGCTGAAGCTGCTTGAGGCGTCGTACGTCAAGAAAGCGCCAGCCCCGGATCAGGAGAACAGTCATGGGTGATATTACGGTTAGCGGCCCAGTTACGAACATCGATACCCAGTCGATCGTGACGGCATTGGTGAACGCGGAACAGGCACCCAAGCAGTCGCAGATCAACAAGCAGACGCAAACGTCGACCGCCCAGCTGTCCTCGATCGGCAAGATTCAAGCGGCACTGGATGCGTTCCGCGGCGCCATGGACAACATGGCCAAAGACGCCAGTATCGGCGGTTTGTCGGCAACGACCTCGGATAACAACGTATCGGCCATCACGCTGGGCGCCGGTGCCTCTGCGGGCAGCTACCAGTTGGTGGTCAATCAGTTGGCGACGGCCTCGAAGGTCGCTACCCAGACTTTTGCAGCCGGGGCGAAGGCTGTCGTCAATACCGGCACTACGTCGACCACCCTGGAGATCTCCCAGTCGGGGCAGAGCTATGGTGTGAGCGTTCCGCCAGGTGCGACGTTGCAGCAGGTGCGTGACTCGATCAACGCGCAATACAGCAGTGCTGGCTTGAGTGCCAACATCCTGACTGACGCCACTGGTTCCCGTTTGGTCATGACGTCGACCAATACCGGTGTCGGCACCGACATTACCCTCGGCGGTAACTCCGGCCTGGAAGCCGGAACCTCGGTTGTGACCGTGCCGCAGAACGCGAAGTACACCATTGACGGTACCGCTCAGGAATCCAAGAGCAATACCCTGGGCGACGCGATCAGTGGTGTGAGCATCAAGTTGACGGCAGTGTCGCCTCTGCCCACCGGCGTTACAGATCCAAACGCTCCAGGTGTTACGCGGGTGTCTTCGACCATTACCATCGCGCGAAGCACCGACACCCTCAAGAGTTCGGTCAAGGGCTTTGTCGACACCTATAACGCCCTGATGACCGCGATCAACACTGAGACCGCGGTGACCACCAATGCCGACGGTTCCATCACGTCGGCTGCGCTGACGGGCGACGCCACTCTGCGTACTCTGACCTCGGCCGTTCGTAGCGAACTGAACGCATTGGGTGGCACGGGCTCGTTGAAATCCCTGGCCCAGTTTGGTGTGAACACTGACCAGAAGACCGGCAAGCTGAGCATCGACGATAAGTTGTTCGGTGCCGCGATCGCGACCAACCCCACTGACATTGGCGGCATTTTCAACGGTGACAAGGGGCTGCTGGCACGGATGAAAACCGCGACCGACAGCTATGCGCTCAGTGGTACCGGGGTTCTCGCTACGCGTACATCGACGCTGTCGGCAAACATCAAGGACCTGCAAAACCAGCAGGACACCCTGACCGCGCGCATGGCGGCCTTGAAGACGAGCCTGACCGCCAAATACACCACGATGAACAACTTGGTCGCGCAGCTTACCAGTCAACGTTCCAGCGTCATGACCACGCTTAACGCGCTGAATAATCCGAAGACCAGTTGATCCTCAATGAGGCCGTCCGGCAATGTGCTTAACGTTGTCGGGCGTGACCTTCGCCAGACCATTGGCTTAAAGTTTTTTGCGACGCCGTCGACATAATAATCAGAGCCCATCTTTTTTAGCTGTTGCCTGTCACGAGGTAGAAACATGAATCCCATGAGAGCCCTTCGCCAATACCAGAAGGTCAATTCCCATGCCCAAGTCTCCGAGGCCAGCCCGCACCGTCTTGTTCAGATGTTGATGGAGGGCGCACTCGATCGCATGGCGCAGGCCAAGGGCGCCATGGCTCGTGGTGATATCGCGCAAAAAGGCCTGCTGCTGGGCAAGGCGATCGACATTCTGATCGGTTTGCGTGACGGCCTGAATCCGGAAAAAACCGATGATCCGGCGGCGTTGCAGCAACTGGATAACCTGTATGCCTACATGACCACGCGCTTGCTGGAAGCCAACAGCAAAAGCGATGTCGCCATGATCGACGAAGTAGCCGGCCTGATGATTACGCTCAAGGAAGGCTGGGACGGTATTGCAACACTGTAGGCCGCCAGGCCTGAGGATGATGTCATGAGCCACGCCCTGCAACGGATTGACGAAACCCGCGAAGCCTTGGTCGATGCATTGGCCGAACGTAACTGGGACGCTATCGGCGAACTGGATATGGGATGCCGTGCGGTGATTGATGAGGCGCTCAATAATGCGCCGGTGGACGAAGACGCCCTGCGGGAAAAACTGGAGAGTTTGCTGGCGGTATATCAGCAATTACTTGAGGTGACGACGGGCGAGCGCCAGGCGATTTTCGAAGAGATGTCGCAGATCAACCGAGCGGAAAGTGCGTCAAAGGTTTACCATCTGTTCGGCTGAATGGGCTCGGTTAGTCCGAACGGCGCGTCATATATTTGACTGTGCCAGCATTTTTGACTTAACTAGTGCTGTTTTCAGATTTCAGACGTCTAGTAAGGTAAGAAGTCTTACAAGCGTCTAGATTGCCCTCACTCTGGGGCAGAGCGTTTTACTAGGGAAGTTGCTATTGCATGTGGCGTGAAACCAAAATTCTGCTGATTGATGACGATAGCGTCCGCCGCCGCGATTTAGCGGTCATTTTGAATTTTCTTGGCGAAGAAAATTTTCCCTGCGGCAGCCACGATTGGCAGCAGGTGGTCAGCTCATTGTCATCGAGCCGTGAAGTCATTTGTGTGCTGATCGGGACGGTAAACGCTCCTGGCGCGGTGCTTGGCCTGTTAAAGACACTGTCGACCTGGGATGAGTTCCTTCCGGTGTTGCTAATGGGTGATATTTCTTCCGTGGACCTGCCGGAAGACCAGCGCCGCCGTGTGCTCTCCACCCTGGAAATGCCGCCTAGCTACAGCAAATTGCTCGACTCCCTGCACCGTGCCCAGGTCTATCGCGAGATGTATGACCAGGCGCGCGAGCGCGGCCGTCATCGTGAACCCAACCTGTTCCGCAGCCTTGTCGGCACCAGCCGTGCGATCCAGCACGTGCGCCAGATGATGCAGCAAGTGGCCGATACCGACGCCAGTGTTTTGATCCTCGGCGAGTCGGGCACCGGCAAGGAAGTGGTGGCGCGCAACCTGCACTATCACTCCAAGCGCCGCGACGGACCCTTTGTGCCGGTCAACTGCGGGGCAATCCCCGCAGAGCTGCTGGAAAGCGAATTGTTTGGCCACGAGAAGGGTGCCTTTACCGGGGCAATCACCAGCCGTGCCGGGCGTTTTGAATTGGCCAATGGCGGTACGCTGTTCCTCGACGAAATCGGCGACATGCCACTGCCGATGCAGGTCAAGCTGCTGCGCGTGCTGCAGGAGCGCACCTTCGAGCGCGTGGGCAGCAACAAGACCCAGAGCGTCGACGTGCGCATCATTGCGGCCACCCACAAAAACCTCGAAAGCATGATCGAGGTGGGCAGCTTCCGTGAAGACTTGTACTACCGCCTCAACGTATTCCCGATCGAGATGGCGCCACTGCGTGAGCGGGTGGAAGACATCCCGCTGCTGATGAACGAACTGATTTCGCGCATGGAGCACGAAAAGCGCGGCTCGATCCGCTTCAATTCCGCCGCGATCATGTCGCTGTGCCGTCACGGCTGGCCGGGCAACGTTCGTGAACTGGCCAACCTGGTCGAGCGCATGGCGATCATGCACCCCTATGGCGTGATCGGCGTGGTCGAGTTGCCGAAGAAATTCCGCTACGTCGATGACGAAGACGAGCAGTTGGTCGATAGTCTGCGCACCGACCTCGAAGAGCGCGTCGCGATTAACGGCCACACGCCGGACTTCGGTTCCAGCGCCATGCTGCCGCCGGAAGGCCTGGACTTGAAGGACTACCTCGGAAGCCTGGAACAAGGCCTGATCCAGCAGGCCCTGGACGATGCCAACGGTATCGTCGCGCGTGCCGCCGAGCGCCTGCGCATCCGTCGCACCACCCTGGTGGAGAAGATGCGCAAGTACGGTATGAGTCGTCGGGAAGGTGATGAACAGGCGGATGATTGACGCCTGTTTTTCAAGTGACTGAAAACTAAGCCTATTTTTTTAGGCACGGGTATTGCTACAGCCCTCGCAACGTTCCGTTTAACTGACGGTCAGCCAAGCGAGAGAGCATGATGCCCCACGCCGCCCAACTTTCTACAGCCCCTGCTATCCCGGGGCTCGTTCCGTCTGCAGAGCCGCTTACCCGGCAGGGTCTTGAACAGGCGTTCTCGCAGTTCAGCCAGATGTCGAGTCAACTGACCGACTCTTACAGCTTGCTGGAAGCCCGGGTGTCCGAGCTCAAAGGCGAGCTGGCGGTGGTGAGCGCCCAGCGTATGGAAGAGCTGGCCGAGAAAGAGCGCCTGGCCAACCGTCTGCAAAATCTCCTCGACCTGTTGCCCGGTGGCGTGATCGTCATTGATGAAATGGGCCATGTCCGCGAAGCCAACCCGGCCGCGCGCGACCTGTTGGGCGAACCGCTTGAGGGTGAGCTGTGGCGCCATGTCATCACCCGTTGCTTTGCACCGCGTGAGGACGACGGTCACGAAATCTCCCTGAAGGACGGCCGTCGCCTGTCCATCGCCACGCGCTCCCTGGACGCCGAGCCCGGCCAGTTGGTGCTGCTCAACGACCTGACTGAAACCCGTCACCTGCAAGACCAACTGGCGCGCCATGAGCGCTTGTCGTCGTTGGGGCGGATGGTTGCTTCGTTGGCGCATCAGATCCGTACGCCGCTCTCGGCGGCGTTGATCTACGCCAGTCATTTGACTGATGAGCAACTGCCGGCCGCTACCCACCAACGATTTGCCGGCCGCCTCAAGGAGCGCCTGCATGAATTGGAGCACCAGGTGCGCGACATGCTGGTGTTTGCCCGTGGCGAATTACCGCTGACCGACCGCATCACGCCGTCCGAGCTGCTGCAGTCGCTGCAATCGGCGGCGGCGACGCATATCCATGATGTCAATGTGCGCTGGCAGTGCGACAGCCACCTTGGCGAGTTGCTGTGCAATCGCGACACGCTGGTCGGCGCTTTGCTCAACCTGATCGAAAACGCCACCCAGGCCAGCGGCCCCGGTGCGCGACTCAAGGTGCACCTGTACAGCCGCGGGCAAACCTTGCGCCTGTGTATCAGCGACAGCGGCAGTGGCATCGACCCCGTGGTGTTGCGACGCCTGGGCGAACCGTTTTTTACCACCAAGACGAACGGCACTGGCCTCGGCCTGACCGTGGTCAAGGCGGTGGCACGGGCCCATCAGGGAGAATTGCAGCTGCGTTCCCGGTTGGGGCGTGGCACCTGTGCATTGATGACCTTGCCGCTGTTTTCCAGCGCGGCAAGCGCGGAGTAAAAGGACTATGGCTATCAAGGTTTTATTGGTGGAAGACGATCGCGCCCTGCGTGAAGCATTGGCTGACACGCTGCTGTTGGCGGGCCATGACTACCGGGCGGTCGGCTCTGCCGAGGAGGCCTTGGAGGCTGTTGAGCAAGAGTCCTTCAGCCTGGTGGTCAGCGACGTGAACATGCCCGGTATGGACGGCCATCAGTTGCTCGGCCTGCTGCGCGCGCGTCAGCCGCAACTGCCGGTGTTGCTGATGACCGCCCATGGCGCGGTCGAGCGCGCCGTGGATGCCATGCGCCAGGGCGCGGCGGATTACCTGGTCAAACCGTTTGAACCCAAAGCCTTGATCGAGTTGGTCGCGCGGCATGCCCTGGGCGTGATCTCGGCCGCCGAGGGCGAAGGCCCGATTGCCTTCGAGCCGGCCAGTGCACAGTTGCTGGAGTTGGCCGCCCGTGTGGCGCGCAGTGATTCAACCGTGCTGATCTCCGGCGAGTCCGGCACCGGTAAAGAGGTGCTGGCACGCTATATCCACCAGCAATCGGGTCGCGCCAAGCAACCGTTTATCGCCATCAACTGCGCGGCCATCCCCGACAACATGCTCGAAGCCACGTTGTTCGGCCATGAAAAAGGCTCGTTCACCGGCGCCATTGCGGCCCAGGCCGGCAAGTTCGAACAGGCCGACGGCGGCACTATCCTGCTCGACGAGATTTCCGAAATGCCCCTGGGCCTGCAAGCCAAGCTGCTGCGGGTGTTGCAGGAGCGTGAAGTAGAGCGCGTCGGCGCGCGCAAGCCGATCCAGCTGGATATCCGCGTAGTCGCCACCACCAACCGCGACCTCGCGGGCGAAGTAGCGGCGGGGCGCTTTCGGGAAGACTTGTTTTACCGGCTGTCGGTCTTCCCTCTGGCCTGGCGCCCATTGCGTGAGCGCCCGGCGGATATCATCCCGCTGGCCGAGCGCCTGCTGAACAACCACGTCAAAAAAATGAAGCACGCCCAGGCCCGGCTGTCGGCTGAAGCCCAGGCCTGCCTGATCAGCTACCCATGGCCCGGCAACGTGCGGGAACTCGACAATGCGATCCAGCGTGCGTTGATTTTGCAGCAGGGCGGTTTGATTCAGCCCCAGGATTTCTGCCTGGCCATGGGCAGTGGCGCGGCACCCTTGCCGAGCCTTGCGCCGGCGCCCGTGGCGGTCGCCGAAGCTGAGTCGGGCGGTGCGTTGGGGGACGACCTGCGGCGCCGCGAATTCCAGATGATCATCGACACCCTGCGTGCCGAACGCGGCCGCCGCAAAGAAGCGGCCGAACGGCTGGGGATCAGCCCGCGCACCTTGCGCTACAAGCTGGCGCAGATGCGCGACGCCGGGATGGATGTGGAAGCCTACCTTTTCGCGACCTGAGAATCGCGCCCTCCAAAAAGCCTAGGCTGACAGGGTTTGTCGCCTTTTCTTACGAACCGCTATGGATTTGGCACCCTTGTTGCTACCACCCCTAGTAACCGCTGCGTAGTGTCAAAAAATTGCGGGTCGTCGGAGAGAGAAGGTCATGAGCCAGGGTATTGAGTTCAATCGGTTGATGTTGGATATGCGCTCCATGCAAATGGATGCCATGGCTCAACCGAAATCCGTCGCGCCAGCGCCGGAATTGGGCCAAAGCAGTTTTGCCGACATGCTCGGTCAGGCAATCAACAAAGTCAGTGATACCCAGCAAGCCTCGAATCAATTGGCTACCGCCTTCGAAATCGGCAAAAGCGGCGTGGACCTCACCGATGTGATGGTCGCCTCGCAAAAGGCCAGTGTTTCCTTCCAGGCCTTGACCCAAGTGCGTAACAAGCTGGTTCAGGCTTATCAAGACATCATGCAGATGCCGGTTTAAGGACGAGATTTAAGTCATGGCAGAAGCAGTCGTGGACAACGTACCCGCCAAGACAGACGGCAAGCCGCCGCTGTTTGGTTTGTCGTTCCTGGAAAACCTCTCCGAAATGACCATGTTGCGTCAGGTGGGCCTGATGGTCGGCCTGGCTGCCAGCGTGGCGATTGGTTTTGCCGTGGTGCTGTGGTCGCAGCAACCTGATTACCGCCCGCTGTACGGCAGCCTGGCCGGCATGGATTCCAAGCAGATCATGGAAACCCTGGCCGCCGCCGACATCGCCTATACCGTAGAACCCAACTCCGGCGCGTTGCTGGTCAAGGCCGATGACGTCGCCCGTGCACGCATGAAGCTGGCCGCCGCCGGCGTGACGCCGTCCGACAGCAATATCGGTTTTGAAATCCTCGACAAGGACCAGGGCCTGGGTACCAGCCAGTTCATGGAAGCCACCCGCTACCGTCGTGGCCTGGAAGGCGAGTTGGCGCGCACCATCTCAAGCCTCAACAACGTCAAGGGCGCCCGCGTGCACCTGGCGATTCCGAAGAGCTCGGTGTTTGTCCGTGACGAACGCAAGCCGAGCGCCTCGGTGCTGGTCGAGCTGTTTTCCGGGCGTTCCCTGGAGCCTGGCCAGGTGCTGGCGATCATCAACCTGGTGGCCACCAGCGTTCCCGAACTGAGCAAATCGCAAATTACCGTCGTCGACCAGAAGGGCAACCTGCTGTCGGACATGGCAGAAAATTCTGCGCTGACCCAGGCCGGCAAGCAGTTCGATTACAGCCGTCGCATGGAAAGCATGCTCACCCAGCGCGTGCATAACATTTTGCAGCCGGTGCTCGGCAACGACCGCTACAAGGCTGAAGTGTCCGCCGACGTGGACTTCAGCGCGGTCGAATCGACCTCTGAACAGTTCAACCCGGACCAGCCGGCCCTGCGCAGCGAGCAGTCGACCAGCGAACAACGCACCGCCAGCAATGGCCCGCAAGGTGTGCCGGGTGCCCTGAGCAACCAGCCGCCGGCACCGGCTTCGGCGCCGCAAACCACGGGCGGCGCTGCCGCGACCGCCGCTGCGATTCAGCCTGGCCAGCCATTGTTGGACGCCAACGGTCAGCAGATCATGGACCCGGCCACCGGCCAGCCGATGCTCGCGCCATACCCGGCGGACAAGCGTAACCAGTCGACCAAGAACTTCGAGCTCGACCGTTCCATCAGCCACACCAAACAGCAGCAGGGCAAAATCAATCGCCTGTCGGTGTCGGTGGTGGTCGATGACCAGGTCAAGGTCAATGCCGCTGACGGTGCGGTGACCCGTGCGCCGTGGAGTGCCGACGAATTGGCGCGCTTCACTCGCCTGGTACAGGACGCCGTTGGTTTTGACGCCAGCCGGGGTGACAGCGTCAGCGTGATCAACATGCCGTTCTCGGTCGAGCGTGGCGAAGTCATTACCGACCCTGCGTTCTACACACAGCCGTGGTTCTGGGACATCGTCAAGCAAGTGCTGGGTGTGTTGTTCATCCTGGTGCTGGTGTTCGGTGTGCTGCGTCCGGTGCTCAACAACATCACCGGCAACGGCAAGAACAAACAGCTGGCGGCGTTTGGCGGCAGTGACGTCGAGTTGGGTGGCATGGGCGGCCTGGACGGCGAACTGGCCAACGACCGCGTCAGCCTGGGCGGCCCGCAAAGTATTCTGTTGCCAAGCCCGAGCGAAGGCTATGACGCTCAGCTGAATGCAATCAAGAGTCTGGTAGCAGAAGACCCGGGCCGTGTGGCTCAGGTCGTGAAAGAGTGGATTAACGCAGATGAATGATCGAGCCGCTGTTGCCAAGCTCACCAAGGTCGATAAAGCCGCAGTCCTGCTGCTGTCTTTGGGTGAGACCGACGCCGCACAAGTGCTGCGCCACATGGGCCCCAAAGAGGTTCAGCGCGTGGGCGTGGCCATGGCGCAGATGCGCAATGTGCACCGTGAGCAAGTCGAGCAGGTGATGAGCGAGTTCGTCGAAATCGTCGGCGACCAGACCAGCCTGGGCGTCGGTTCCGACAGCTATATCCGCAAGATGCTCACCTCGGCCCTCGGCGAAGACAAGGCCAACGGCCTGATCGACCGCATCCTGCTGGGCGGCAACACCAGTGGCCTGGACAGCCTGAAATGGATGGAACCGCGCGCCGTGGCCGACGTGATCCGCTACGAGCACCCGCAGATCCAGGCCATCGTGGTTGCCTACCTCGACCCGGACCAGGCCGGTGAAGTGCTCGGCCACTTCGACCATAAAGTGCGCCTGGATATCATCCTGCGCGTGTCGTCGCTGAACACGGTGCAGCCGGCCGCGCTGAAAGAACTCAACACGATTCTCGAGAAGCAGTTCTCGGGCAACTCGAATGCCTCGCGTACCACCCTGGGTGGCATCAAGCGCGCGGCCGACATCATGAACTTCCTCGACAGTTCGGTCGAAGGCCAGTTGATGGACTCGATCCGCGAGATCGACGACACCCTGTCCGGCCAGATCGAAGACCTCATGTTCGTGTTCAACAACCTCTCCGATGTCGACGACCGTGGTATCCAGGCGTTGCTGCGTGAGGTGTCGTCCGACGTTTTGGTGCTGGCCCTCAAGGGTTCGGACGAAGGCGTCAAAGAGAAGATCTTCAAGAACATGTCCAAGCGCGCGTCCGAACTGTTGCGCGACGACCTGGAAGCCAAAGGCCCGGTACGCGTCAGCGACGTGGAAACCGCCCAGAAGGAAATCCTCACCATTGCCCGCCGTATGGCCGAAGCCGGAGAAATCGTTCTCGGCGGGAAGGGCGGCGAAGAAATGATCTAAGGCGCTGCGCATGTCGAACAAAGATGAGACGCCCAGCGATCTGATTCGCGCGCGGGATGTCGGCGGGTTCGACATCTGGTCGTTGCCCAGTTTCGACCCGCATGTGCCGGAGCCGGAACCTGCGTATGTCGAAGAGCCGCCTGCGCAAATGGAAGAGGTGCCGCTGGATGAAGTCCAGCCACTGACCCTTGAAGAATTGGAAGCCATCCGTCAGGAGGCCTACAACGAAGGCTTTGCGGCGGGTGAAAAAGACGGTTTTCGCAGCACCACGCTGAAGGTGCGCCAGGAAGCCGAAGAGGCCTTGAGCGTCAAGCTGGCCAGCCTGGAACGCTTGATGGGCAGCCTGTTCGATCCTATCGCCGAACAGGATTCGCAACTGGAAAAAGCCATGGTCGGCCTGGTTGAGCACATCGCTCGCCAAGTGATCCAGCGCGAACTGGTGCTCGATTCCAGCCACCTCGAAAGCGTGATGCGCGAAGCCCTCAAGCTGCTGCCCTTGGGCGTCGGCAATGTGCGCTTGTACATCAACCCCCAGGATTTCGAGCAGGTCAAAGCCCTGCGCGAGCGCCACGAAGAAACCTGGCGCATCGTCGAGGACGCGGCGCTGCTGCCCGGCGGTTGCCGCGTCGAGACCGAACACAGCCGCATCGATGCCACGGTGGAAACCCGCATCAGCCAGATCATGGCCAAGCTCTTCGATCAACTCCATGAACAGGCCCTGCACCCGGCCGAGCCTGACCTGAGCGTGGACCTGGACGCCCCCGATGCGCCTTGATCGCACCAGTTTCGCCAAGCGCCTGAGCGGCTACGCCGAGGCCACCGAGTTGCCTGGCCAGCCCGTTCTCGAAGGGCGCCTGCTGCGCATGGTCGGCCTGACCCTCGAAGCCGAAGGCCTGCGAGCCGCCATGGGCAGCCGCTGCCTGGTGATCAACGACGACAGCTACCACCCGGTGCAGGTCGAAGCCGAAGTGATGGGCTTTTCCGGCAGCAAGATTTTCCTGATGCCGGTCGGTAGCCTGGCGGGCATCGCCCCCGGTGCCCGTGTGGTGCCGCTGGCCGACACGGGCCGCCTGCCGATGGGCATGAGCATGCTCGGCCGTGTGCTCGACGGCGCCGGTCGCGCGCTGGACGGCAAGGGCGGCATGAAGGCTGAAGACTGGGTGCCGATGGACGGCCCGACCATCAACCCGCTCAACCGCAACCCGATCAGTGTGCCGCTGGACGTGGGCATTCGCAGCATCAACGGTTTATTGACGGTCGGTCGTGGCCAGCGTCTGGGCCTGTTTGCCGGTACCGGTGTGGGTAAATCCGTGCTGCTCGGCATGATGACGCGCTTTACCGAGGCCGACATCATTGTGGTCGGATTGATCGGCGAGCGCGGCCGTGAAGTGAAGGAGTTCATCGAGCACAGCCTCGGTGAAGAAGGCCTCAAGCGCTCCGTTGTCGTCGCATCCCCGGCCGATGATGCACCGCTGATGCGCTTGCGCGCCGCCATGTACTGCACGCGTATCGCCGAATATTTTCGCGACAAGGGCAAGAACGTCCTGTTGCTGATGGACTCGCTCACGCGTTTCGCTCAGGCCCAGCGGGAAATCGCCCTGGCCATCGGCGAACCGCCCGCCACCAAAGGCTACCCGCCGTCGGTGTTTGCCAAGCTGCCCAAGCTGGTCGAGCGCGCCGGTAACGCCGAGGCCGGCGGCGGTTCGATCACCGCGTTCTACACCGTGTTGTCCGAAGGTGATGACCAGCAGGACCCGATTGCCGACTCGGCGCGGGGTGTGCTCGACGGCCACATCGTGCTGTCGAGGCGGCTGGCCGAAGAAGGGCATTACCCGGCCATCGATATCGAAGCGTCGATCAGCCGGGTGATGCCGGCGGTGGTCACGCCGGAGCACATGGCCCGCGCGCAACATTTCAAACAGTTGTGGTCGCGTTATCAGCAGAGCCGCGACCTGATCAGCGTCGGCGCGTATGTGGCCGGTGGCGATCGCGAAACCGACCTGGCGATTGCCTTGCAGCCGCAATTGGTGACCTACCTGCGCCAGGGCCTCAACGACAAGATCAGCATGGGTGAAAGCGAAGCGCACCTGGGCTCGATCTTCGCTCCTGCACCCGGCGGCTAAGCCATGGCCAGTAGCCGTTCGTCGCGCCTCGCGCCGGTGGTGGACATGGCTGAAAAAGCCGAGAAAGCCGCTGTCCAGCGCTTGGGTTACTTCCAGGGCCAGGTGCGCCTGGCGGAAAGCAAACTGGGCGATCTGGAGCGCTTTCGTGGCGAATACCAGCAGCAGTGGATCGAGCGCGGCAGCAAGGGCGTGTCCGGCCAGTGGCTGATGGGCTACCAGGGCTTTCTCAACCAGCTGGAAACCGCCGTCGGCCAACAGCGCCAGAGCCTGGCCTGGCACCAGAACAACCTCGATAAGGCCCGTGAAAGCTGGCAAGCGGCGTTCGCCCGGGTTGAAGGTTTGCGCAAGCTGGTGCAGCGCTATATCGACGAAGCGCGGGCGATCGAAGACAAGCGCGAGCAAAAGTTGCTTGATGAGCTGTCACAGCGCCTGCCCCGCCAATCACAGTATTAGTGACCACCGCTCCACGGTAGGAGCGGGCCGGCCAGCTGCCACATTTGACGCGCCGTGTTGCCCATCGCCGGTTCACCTGCTAAACCTTGTTGCACATAGCCAATGACAAGGAAGCAGTCGCATGTCAATTGAGTCAGAAGTATCCCTGGATGGGACGAAGTTGACGATTACAGTCAAGGGCCGATTCGATTTCGGTAGCCACCAGAAATTTCGCGATGCGTATGAGCGCTTCTACAAGGTGCCCGAGGTCTACGTGGTGGACTTGAAGGACACCACTTACATGGACAGCTCGGCCCTGGGCATGCTCCTGCTGTTACGTGACCATGCCGGTGGCGACAGTGCCGAGGTGCAGGTGGTCAACAGCAACTCCGATGTGCGCAAGATCCTCGGTATCTCCAACTTCGACAAACTGTTCGACATCAGTTGAGCAGCCTGGCCCCCGTGCTTGAACCGCTGACGATCCTGATCGCCGAAGACAGTGCGGCCGATTTGCTGTTGCTGTCGACCATCATCCGGCGTCAGGGCCATCAGGTGCTGACGGCGACTAATGGTGCGCAAGCCGTCGACGTGTTTAGCCGCGAGCGTCCGCAACTGGTGTTGATGGATGCCCTGATGCCGGTGATGGACGGCTTTGAAGCGGCGCGCCGAATCAAGCAGCTGGCCGGGGAGGCGTTGGTGCCGATCATCTTTCTCACCTCGCTGCGTGAGAGTGAAGCCCTGGCCCGCTGCCTGGACGCCGGCGGGGATGATTTCCTGCCCAAGCCTTACAACCCACTGATCCTGGCAGCCAAGATCAATGCCATGGACCGCCTGCGCCGCTTGCAGGCCACGGTCTTGCGCCAGCGTGACGTGATCGCCAGGCACCATGACTACCTGCTGCATGAGCAGCGGGCGGCCAAGGCGGTGTTCGATAAGGTGGCGCATTCCGGCTGTATCAACGCGGCGCCGAACATTCGCTACCTGCAATCGCCGTATGCGTTGTTCAACGGCGACCTGCTGTTGGCGGCGTACACCCCGTCGGGTGATATGCACGTGTTGCTCGGTGATTTTACCGGCCATGGTCTGCCGGCGGCTGTCGGCGCCATGCCCCTGGCGGAAGTGTTCTACGGCATGACGGCCAAGGGCTACGGCCTGGCGCAAACCCTGCGGGAGATGAATGCCAAGCTCAAGCGTATTCTGCCGGTGGACATGTTCTGTTGCGCCACACTGATCTGCCTGAGTGCCCAGCAGCGCGTGGTGGAGGTGTGGAACGGCGGCATGCCCGAAGGCTATGTGCATGAGATCGCCACGGGCAAGCGCACGCCGTTGGTGTCGCGGCATCTGCCATTGGGCGTGCTGTCCGCCGAAGCGTTTGATGACAGCACGGAAGTCTGGCCGATGGTGTTGGGCGACCGGGTATTTTTACTCTCCGATGGCGTACTGGACACCGCCGACGCCAATGACCAGCTGTTCGGTGTCGAGCGCTTGCAGCAAGTGTTTGCCACCAACCGCAAGCCTGACCGTCTGTTTGAGGATATTGAACAGGCCCTGGCGGCATTTCGGGGTGAGGCGCGCGATGACGTCAGCATGGTCGAGATCACCTTGCAGGCCGGCCAGCCGCTGCGTGCGGCGGAGCCCCTGTATGCCGACAGCGGCCAGGCGAGCCCGCTGGATTGGGCGGTGAGCTTCGAGTTTCGCGCACAGGCGCTCAAAAGCTACAACCCGCTGCCGTACCTGCTGCAACTGCTGCTGGAGGTCCACGGCCTGCGTGAGCAGAGCGGGGCGCTCTACAGTGTGATGGCCGAACTGTATTCCAATGCGCTGGAGCATGGCGTGCTGGAACTGGATTCGCGGCTCAAGCGTGATGCGCAGGGCTTCGCCGAGTATTACCACCAGCGCAATCAGCGCCTCATGCAGTTGAACAGTGGTTATGTGCGTGTGCACGTACAGGTGGTGCCGACCCCCATGGGCGGCAAAATGACGCTGCGCATCGACGACAGCGGTCCCGGGTTTGACGTGGAGCAGGTGCTGGCGCGGCCGCTGGATGTCGACCGTCTGTCTGGCCGTGGTTTGAGTCTGGTGCGCCAACTGAGCAGCGCTGTACGCTGGTCCGATGGTGGGCGCAGCGTGTGCGTGGAGTTTTGCTGGGGGGCTCTGGCATAATCCGCCGATTCTTGATCAAGGAGCGAACAAGTGCTTGAGATTCATCTGGACCCTGATGTGTTGTCGGGTTTGCAAGAGGTTATGGAGAGCGAGTACCCCAAGTTGCTCGATACCTTTCTTGACGATTCGCAAAAGCGTGTCGAGGCGTTGCGCAAGGCGCGTGACGATGCCAAGGCGCTGGGGCGGATTGCGCATAGCTTCAAGGGCAGCAGTGGCAATCTGGGCGCGGTGCGCTTGGCAGAGCTGTGTCGCCGACTGGAAGACGGCTCTGCCGAGCCTTTTCGAGTGGACCTCGGTGAGCTGGTCGATGAAATCGACCAGGAGTTCGCGCTGGTCCGGCCTTTGTACGAGCATGAGCGCCAGCGGTTTCAGCTTTGACTGACGGGCTTCGCAAAACGTGGCCCGACTCTTGCTATATCACCTCTGACTGCATCCCCGACCCCCAATGCAGTGGAGACCTTTAACTATGCCAGTCGCCCAGAATTCGCTCCTTCAGGCTGCCCCAGCGGCCAAGCCTCAAGCGCCTGCCGCCGCCCCCTCGGTAGCGGCTGCGGACCCACGGGACAAGGGCCCTGGCTTCGCTCAAGTGTTTGCCAACCAAGCTGCCAAACCGACGCCGAAGGTCGACGTCGCACCGGCCAAACCCATGCGCGACAAGTCTTCCGACACCAGCACCAAGCCTGTGACGGGTAACGATAAACCTGCCGTCAGCTCGCCGGCCGTTGCCGATAGCGGCAATACCTTGCCTGCCAAGCCGGCCGCCAGCTCCGACAGCGGCAGCAGTGCCAGCAATCAAGACGACAAACCCAGCGACCCGTCCGTGGCGCAGCAACCTCCGGTTGATCCCGTCGTTGATCCGGCATTGATGGCCACGGTCGTCCCCGTTGTCGTGCCTGCCCCCGTGCAAACGCCGGCGCCGGTGGCCGCTCAGGACGAGAATGCCCAGCCCGTCGTCGCGGCACCGGTTGCAGCCACGGATGAGGCCAAGCAACCTGCGTTCGACCCTGCGGCCGACCCACTGGATTCGATGCCGGCCGTGCGCCTGGCGATGGAGCAGGGCGGTCACGTCTCCGCCAGCAGCCAGACGCCGCAGAAAACCGCGCCGACGACTCAGGACCCGCTGACCTCTGCGCAGAATTTTGCTGCCGGCCTGGCGACTATGGTTGACCAGCAAGCCACCAAGGACAGCACTGACCAAGGCGGCGACAAAGCCTTCAGCGGGCTGATCGACGGTGGCCTCAAGGATTTGAAAGACGCCAGCAGTGATACCCGTGTCGATGACTTCGCCAACCGCCTGGCCGCGCTGACCCAGGCCGCCACGCCGAAAACCGCGAATGCCTTGCCACCCGTGGCCAATGCGCCGCTGGCCATGCACCAGAGCGGCTGGACCGAGGAGGTGGTCAACCGTGTGATGTACCTGTCCAGCGCCAACCTCAAATCGGCAGAGATCCAGCTGCAGCCGGCCGAGCTGGGGCGCCTGGATATCAAGGTCAACATGACGGCGGACCAGCAGGCCCAGGTCACCTTCATGAGTGGCCATGCGGTGGTGCGTGAAGCGCTGGAAAGCCAGTCCGGGCGTTTGCGCGAAATGTTTGCCCAGCAGGGCATGGGGCAGGTCGACGTCAACGTCTCCGATCAATCCCGTGGATGGCAGGGGCAAGGGCAGGAGCAACAGCAGCAGAACCAGGCTCGCGGCATAAGCGGCAGTGGCGGGCGTGGTGAGGGTGGTGACGCGGGTGAGCATGCTGAAGTGGCTGCGGCAGTTGCGCCAGTGACCCAAACCATCGTCGGCTCCAGTGCCGTTGATTACTACGCCTGATTCCAGCCCCTCGCAGCTCTAAATGTGGGAGCGGGCTTGCTCGCGAAAGCGCAATGTCAGTCAAAGGATTCATCGACTGACCCACCGCATTCGCGAGCAAGCCCGCTCCCACAGGGACCTGTGGTGTTGCATCTATCCCCGATCAGCTGACAACTCTGGCATAACACTTGCTCTTGCCTTTCCGTAGATCTATGAATCCCCGAATAGTGACGGATTATTGGCATGGCGAAGAGCGACGACGCAGCAACACCACCCGCAAGCAAGGGCAAGCTCAAGCTTATCCTGCTGATTGTGCTGGGCCTGCTCCTGGCCATCGGCGCGTCGGTGGGCGGTACCTGGTACATCATGCACAGCAGTGCAAGCAAACCGCCCCCTGCCGCTGAAACTGCCAGCAACGCCAAACAACCGGCAATCTTCGAACCGATGCTCCCGGCCTTTGTCGCCAACTTCAACCAGAATGGCCGTCAACGTTACCTGCAGGTGAGTATCACCTTGCTGGCGCGTAACCAGGCGGACCTGGATGCCCTCAAGGTGCACATGCCGGTGATCCGCAACAACCTGGTGATGCTGTTCTCCGGGCAGAGCTTCGAAAGCCTGGCCACGCCGGTCGGCCAGGAAATGCTGCGCCAGAAGGTCACTGCCAGCGTGCAGGAAGTGGCCCAGAAAGAGCTTGGCAAAGTCGTGGTCGAGCAGGCGCTCTTCACTAACTTCGTATTGCAGTAGGATCACGAGATGGCCGTGCAAGACCTGCTGTCCCAGGATGAAATTGACGCGCTGTTGCATGGCGTCGACGATGGTCTGGTACAGACCGAACTGAGTGCTGAACCTGGCAGTGTCAAAAGTTATGACCTCACCAGCCAGGATCGTATCGTCCGCGGACGCATGCCGACCCTGGAAATGATCAACGAGCGTTTCGCCCGTTACACCCGTATCAGCATGTTCAACATGCTGCGCCGTTCGGCGGACGTGGCGGTGGGCGGTGTGCAGGTGATGAAGTTCGGCGAGTACGTGCACTCGCTGTACGTGCCGACCAGCCTCAACCTGGTCAAGATCAAGCCGTTGCGCGGTACCGCACTGTTCATCCTCGACGCCAAACTGGTGTTCAAGCTGGTGGACAACTTCTTTGGCGGCGACGGCCGTCACGCGAAGATTGAAGGCCGTGAATTCACCCCGACCGAATTGCGCGTCGTGCGCATGGTGCTCGAGCAAGCCTTCATCGACTTGAAGGAAGCCTGGCAGGCGATCATGGAAGTCAATTTCGAGTACATCAACTCGGAAGTGAACCCGGCCATGGCCAACATCGTCGGCCCCAGCGAAGCGATTGTGGTGTCCACCTTTCACATCGAACTCGATGGCGGTGGCGGCGACCTGCACGTGACCATGCCGTACTCAATGATCGAACCGGTGCGCGAGATGCTCGACGCCGGTTTCCAGTCCGACCTGGACGACCAGGACGAGCGCTGGGTCAAGGCGCTGCGCGAAGACCTGCTCGACGTCGACGTACCTTTGAGCGCCACTGTGGCCCGTCGCCAGCTGCGTTTGCGCGATATTTTGCACATGCAGCCGGGCGACGTGATTCCGGTGGAATTGCCGGAAGAACTGATCATGCGCGCCAATGGCGTGCCGTCGTTCAAGGTCAAGCTCGGCTCCCACAAGGGCAACCTGGCGTTGCAAGTGATCGAGCCGATCAACCGTCGCTGATCCGCCCCTATTTATTGATGAATGTTTGCTCCGCCGAGGACATGTAATGGCTACCGAACACGAAAATACTTCCGCCGAAGACCAGGCCCTGGCTGACGAGTGGGCTGCGGCCCTGGAAGAAACCGGCGATGTTGGCCAGGACGATATCGACGCGCTGCTGGCCGCCGACGCCGCCAGTGCACCGGCCGGCAAACGCTTGCCCATGGAAGAATTCGGCAGCGTGCCGAAGAACAACGACCCGGTGACCCTCGACGGCCCGAACCTGGATGTGATCCTCGACATTCCGGTATCGATTTCCATGGAAGTCGGCAGCACCGAAATCAACATCCGTAACCTGCTGCAACTCAACCAGGGTTCGGTGATCGAGCTCGACCGCCTGGCCGGTGAGCCATTGGACGTGCTGGTCAACGGCACGCTGATCGCCCATGGCGAGGTGGTGGTGGTCAACGAAAAGTTCGGCATCCGCCTGACGGACGTGATCAGCCCGAGCGAACGCATCAAGAAGTTGCGCTGATATGAAGTATTCGCTGGCGGGACTGTTTCTGGCGCTGCCATTGAGCGCCCTGGCGGCTGAGCCGGTCGCGCAAGCGGCGGCTGCGGCGCCCGTGGTCAGCAGTGGCATCGGCGGGCAGTTGACCCAGCTGGTACTGGGCCTGTTGCTGGTGGTCGGGTTGATTTTTGTGCTGGCCTGGCTGATGCGCCGCGTACAGCGCATCGGCCCGGGTAATGGCCAGGTGATCGAGATGATCGGCTCGCGCGCCCTCGGCCCGCGTGACCGGCTGGTGCTGGTGCAAGTCGGCGAGGAGCAGATTTTGCTCGGCATCACGCCTGGCCGCATCACGCCGTTGCACGTGCTCAAGTCGCCGGTTGAAGTGGCCAGGACCGAGGCCGCCACGCCAGAATTCGCCCAGCGCCTGATGGAGTTGCTGGGCAAGGATCAGAAGGATAAGAAGTAATGCGCGTTTTATTGACGCTCATGCTGTTGCTGGCCGCGCCGCTGGCGTTCGCGGCCGACCCGTTGTCGATCCCGGCAATCACGCTGGGCACCAACGCCGCCGGCGCCCAGGAATATTCGGTCAGCCTGCAGATCCTGCTGATCATGACCGCGCTGAGTTTTATTCCGGCGTTTGTCATGCTGATGACCAGCTTCACGCGGATCATCATCGTGTTTTCGATTTTGCGTCAGGCCCTCGGCCTGCAACAGACGCCGTCGAACCAGATCCTCACCGGCATGGCGCTGTTTTTGACGCTGTTCATCATGGCGCCGGTGTTCGACAAGGTGAACCAGCAAGCGCTGCAACCGTATCTGGCGGAAAAACTCACCGCGCAGGACGCGATCGACAAGGCTCAGGGCCCGATCAAGGACTTCATGCTGTCGCAAACCCGCTCCAGCGACCTTGAGCTGTTCATGCGGTTGTCCAAACGCACCGACATCGCTACGCCGGATCAGGCGCCGCTGACCATCCTGGTGCCGGCGTTCGTCACCTCAGAATTGAAAACCGCGTTCCAGATCGGCTTCATGATCTTTATCCCGTTCCTGATCATCGACCTGGTGGTGGCGAGCGTGCTGATGGCCATGGGTATGATGATGCTGTCGCCTTTGATCATCTCGTTGCCGTTCAAGATCATGCTGTTTGTGCTGGTGGACGGCTGGGCGCTGATTATCGGCACGCTGGCCAGCAGTTTCGGCGGAGTGTAGGCCAATGACCCCAGAAGTAGCGGTCGACCTGTTCCGTGAAGCGTTGTGGCTGACCACCATGATGGTCGCCGTGCTGGTGGTGCCGAGCCTGTTGGTCGGCCTGGTGGTGGCGATGTTCCAGGCCGCGACACAGATCAACGAACAAACCTTGAGCTTCCTCCCGCGTTTGCTGGTGATGCTGATCACCCTGATTGTCGCCGGCCCGTGGCTGGTGCAAACCTTCATGGAATACATCCTGCAGTTGTACGGCAGTATTCCGCAGTTGATCGGCTGACCCCATGCAATCTGTGCTGGCATTGACCGACACCCAGATCAGCACGTGGGTGGCGTCTTTCATCTTGCCAATGTTCCGCGTCACGGCGGTGCTGATGACCATGCCGGTGTTCGGCACGACGCTGGTTCCGCGGCGTATCCGGTTGTATTTCGCCTTTGCCATCACCGTGGTGATCGTGCCCGGCCTGCCGCCGATGCCGCCGGTGAATGCCCTGGACCTCAGTGCGTTGCTGCTGATTGCCGAGCAGATCCTGATCGGTGCGCTGCTGGGCTTCTCGTTGACGTTGTTCTTCCAGGCGTTTGTGATCGCCGGGCAAATCATCTCGATCCAGATGGGCATGGGCTTCGCGTCCATGGTCGACCCCACCAACGGCGTGTCGGTGGCAGTGATCGGGCAGTTTCTGACCATGCTGGTGACCTTGATCTTCCTGGCGATGAATGGCCACCTGGTGGTGTTCGAGGTGCTGACCGAAAGCTTCACGACCTTGCCGGTGGGCTCGGGGTTGGTGGTCAGTCACTTCTGGGAATTGGTCGGACGCATGAGTTGGGTGCTGGGCGCCTCGTTGTTGCTGGTATTGCCGGCGATCACTGCGCTGCTGGTGGTCAACATTGCCTTCGGCGTGATGACCCGCGCGGCGCCGCAACTGAACATTTTCTCGATTGGTTTCCCGTTGACCCTGGTGTTGGGCATGGGGATTTTCTGGGTCGGCATGGCTGACATTCTCAATCAGTATCAACCGCTGGCGACCGACGCCTTGCAGTTCTTACGTGATCTGGCACGGGCGCGCTGAGCCATGGCCGAGAGCGAGAGTGGTCAGGACAAAACAGAAGACCCCACGGAGAAACGTAAAAAGGACTCCAGGGAAAAGGGCGAGATTGCGCGCTCCAAGGAGCTCAACACCCTTGCCGTGATGCTCGCCGGTGCCGGCGGCCTGTTGATTTACGGCGGTGGTTTGGCGCTGGACATGATGGAGTTGATGAAACTCAACTTCTCGCTGCCCCGCGAAGTGCTGCTCAGCCCCGGCGCCATGGGCCAGTACCTGCTGCACTCGGGCAAAATCGCGATCCTGGCGGTGCAGCCAGTGCTGATCACGCTGTTGCTGGCGGCCTTGATCGGGCCGGTTTCCCTCGGCGGCTGGTTGTTTGCCGCCGGCAGCATGGCGCCCAAGTTCAGCCGGATGAACCCTGGGCCCGGGCTCAAGCGCATGTTCTCCGCCAAGGCGCTGGCGGAGTTGCTCAAGGCGCTGGCGAAATTCATCCTGATCCTGTTTGTGGCGCTGACGGTGTTGTCCTCCGATATCGACGACTTGCTGCGCATTGCCCATGAGCCGCTGGAGTCGGCGATCATTCACAGCGTGCAGGTGGTGGGCTGGAGCGCGCTGTGGATGGCCTGCGGGCTGATCATCATCGCCGCCGTGGATGCGCCGATCCAGCTGTGGGAAAGCCACAAGAAACTGCTGATGACCAAGCAGGAAGTGCGTGACGAGCACAAGGACCAGGAAGGTCGCCCTGAGGTCAAACAGCGGATTCGCCAACTGCAGCGCGAAATGTCCCAGCGCAAGATGATGGCGGCGGTGCCGGATGCCGACGTGGTCATCACCAACCCGACCCACTACGCCGTGGCGCTCAAGTACGACCCGGAGAAGGGCGGTGCGCCGATGTTGCTGGCCAAGGGCAGCGATTTTACCGCGCTGAAAATCCGCGAAATCGCCGTGGCCAACGACATTTTGTTGCTGGAGTCGCCGGAACTGGCGCGGTCGATCTTCTACTCCACCGACCTCGATCAGGAAATCCCCGCCGGGCTGTACCTGGCCGTGGCGCAGGTGTTGGCCTACGTCTATCAGATCCGCCAATACCGTGCTGGCAAGGGCAAGCGGCCAGAACCGCTCAAAGACCTGCCGATTCCGCCGGATTTGCGCCGCGATTCCTGATCCTGGGCCGGTGGTGAGCGGCTTCCTGTGGCAAGCCGCTGGTCACAAAAAGACCTGATCGGCACGATACTTTCGTCGCTCCCTCCGCTACCACCCGTCGCCAACCTCCGTCTACCTGTCAACTCTGACAGTAGTCAGCGCTGCCTTCCCGCGGTTTCATAGCACCACACTGCGTACAGGTTGTAAGAGATGCAGAGGGAGCAGTGATGGAAGCGGTAACAGGTACGATCAAATCTTATTGCCGAAAAAACGGACAAGGCGTGATTGCCCTTGATGACGGTGGCGAGCCGGTGCTGGTCGATCTCAAGAGTACGGCCGGAATTTTGCTGAAAACGGGGCAGCGGGTGAGATTTGCGAGGATCCATCGTCCCGCAGGTATTTTTGCGTCCAACATCACAATTATCTAGCGACCCTGGGGCGTCGAACCAGAGTTCAGGAGGGCGGCAATGGCGACAGGTACTGTTAAGTGGTTTAACGACAGTAAGGGGTTTGGTTTTATTACTCAGGACGATAACGGCGCTGAAGTGTTCGTCCACTTTTCGGCAATTCAGGGCGACGGGTTCAAGACGCTCACGGAGAACCAAAAAGTGGAGTTCGAGGTTGAGAAAGGCCTGAAAGGGCCCCAGGCTGTGAATGTGCGCGTTGCGTGAAGATTCACTTGATCGTTCCCACCTGCGGGAACGATCTCTTATCTGATGTTCTGCCTAGAATTTGCCGGGTTCTGACTCGGGCGGCGGCCCCATGTCATCCAGCGCTCGCTCAGCCAACAACCGCGATACCTCAATCAACTGCGCAATGCCCAGTGCACCTTCTCGCCGCGACCCTTCCAGATCAAAGGCGAAGTCGCAGGCCAGCGCGTGGGCGGACGCCAGGGTTTCGGTGAGGTTGACCAGCAGGTCTTCGGTGCTGATGCCGTCGATGACGGTGAAGAGCGCGGTGGGGGAATTTTGTGTGGTTTTGGACATGGCGTCGCTCCTTGGAAAGGAATAAGAGTTCTCCTTGATATTGCGAGCCGCGACGCCCGACCACTGCATTTGCAGCGGTGTACGGAGACTAGAGAGCGCGTTTCCTAGGGGCAACCTTAAAACCCTGCCGGAAATCTCGTCAGTGGCGGCGAGTTCACACAGATCCAAATGTGGGAGCGGGCTTGCTCGCGAAGGCGCTGTGTCAGTCGGCAATGTACTCGCTGAACCAGCGCCTTCGGGAGCAAGCTCGCTCCCACATTTGGATGGATTTACCCCCGCTAAGCGCGGTCGCTTTTGCGCTCATCTGAGCCTCAGAGCAAAAGTTGGAAGGCTTCTTGCAATACCGCCTTCAGGACGCTCTCCAGCGTCAAAACTTTGCTTCAAGGAACACGAGGAATACCGGTGGTAGATCGCTCTCAAATGCTCAGCACGGCCCGTGGCACCCTGACTGACCTGTCGCGGGGCAATCTGGGTGTGCCGTTGTTGTTGCTGGTGATGCTGGCAATGATGATGTTGCCGATGCCGCCGTTCCTGCTCGACGTCTTCTTCACGTTCAACATTGCCCTGTCTGTCGTGGTGCTGCTGGTCTGTGTGTATGCGCTGCGGCCGCTGGACTTTGCGGTGTTCCCGACCATCCTGCTGATCGCGACCCTGCTGCGCCTGGCGCTGAACGTGGCGTCCACGCGGGTGGTGATGCTTCATGGTCAGGACGGCCACGCCGCCGCCGGTAAGGTGATCCAGGCCTTCGGTGAAGTGGTGATTGGCGGTAACTACGTGGTGGGTATCGTGGTGTTCGCGATCCTGATGATCATCAACTTCGTGGTGGTGACCAAGGGCGCCGGGCGGATTTCCGAGGTGAGCGCACGCTTTACCCTCGACGCCATGCCCGGCAAACAGATGGCGATCGACGCCGACCTCAACGCCGGCCTGATCGACCAGAACCAAGCCAAATCCCGTCGCCTGGAAGTGGCCCAGGAAGCCGAGTTCTACGGTTCCATGGACGGTGCCAGCAAATTTGTGCGCGGTGACGCCATCGCCGGCCTGTTGATTCTGTTCATCAACCTGATCGGCGGCATGGCGGTGGGTATCTTCCAGCACGGCATGACCTTCGGCGATGCGGGCAAGGTGTACGCCTTGCTGACCATCGGTGACGGTTTAGTGGCGCAATTGCCATCACTGTTGTTATCTACAGCTGCAGCCATCATGGTGACCCGTGCTTCGGGCTCCGAAGACATGGGCAAGCAGATCAGTCGGCAGATGTTCGCTTCGCCCAAGGCGCTGGCCGTGGCGGCCGGCATCATGGCGATCATGGGCATCGTGCCTGGCATGCCGCACGTGTCGTTTCTGAGCATGGCAGCCATGGCCGCTGGTGGCGCCTACCTGTTCTGGCGCAAGCAAAACCAGGTCAAGGTCCAGGCCCAGCAGGAAATCGCGCGCCAGCAGGAGCTGTTGCCGTCGCCGGCCCGCGCCCAGGAAACCAAGGAGCTTGGCTGGGATGACGTCACCCCGATCGACATGATCGGCCTGGAAGTCGGCTACCGCCTGATCCCGCTGGTCGACCGTAACCAGGGTGGCCAACTGCTCGCGCGGATCAAGGGTGTGCGCAAGAAGCTGTCCCAGGACCTGGGCTTCCTGATGCCCACCGTGCATATCCGCGACAACCTCGACCTGGCGCCCAGCGCCTATCGCCTGACGCTGATGGGTGTGATCCTCGCTGAAGCGGAGATTTACCCCGACCGCGAACTGGCGATCAACCCCGGCCAGGTCTTCGGCACGCTCAACGGCATAACCGCCAAAGATCCGGCTTTTGGCCTGGAAGCGGTGTGGATCGAAGTCAGCCAGCGCAGCCAGGCGCAGTCGTTGGGTTACACCGTGGTCGACGCCAGCACCGTGGTCGCCACCCACCTTAACCAGATCCTCTACAAGCACTCCCACGAGCTGATCGGCCACGAGGAAGTCCAGCAATTGATGGG
>PJQF01000128.1_pt1 | contig 47335 bp, 37 predicted proteins | sample 1503741 | NCBI WGS metagenome assembly PJQF01 (sample SAMN07775949, study PRJNA414020) | Biofilm metagenome, whole genome shotgun sequencing project. | isolation source: biomolecule (vanillin) treated reverse osmosis membrane biofilm | place: India: Nagpur | collected 2017-03-21 | reverse complement strand
GCACGCCCAGCTTGGCCAGCCACTCACGGGTTTCTTCGGCGACGTAGGTGAAGAAATTCACCACCATGTCGACGGTGCCGATGTAGTGGTCTTTGCGCAGCTTCTCGTTCTGCGTCGCGACGCCGGTGGCGCAGTTGTTCAGGTGGCAGATGCGCAGGTATTTGCAGCCCAGGGCGATCATTGGCGCAGTCCCGAAGCCAAAGCTTTCGGCGCCGAGGATCGCGGCCTTGATCACGTCGAGGCCGGTTTTCAGGCCACCGTCGGTCTGCACCCGGACTTTGCCGCGCAGGTCATTGCCGCGCAGGGTCTGGTGAGTTTCAGCCAGGCCCAGTTCCCACGGCGCGCCGGCGTACTTGATGGAGGTCAGCGGCGAGGCGCCGGTGCCGCCGTCGTAGCCGGAGATGGTGATCAGGTCGGCATAGGCCTTGGCCACACCGGCGGCGATGGTGCCTACGCCGGCTTCTGCGACCAGCTTCACCGAGACCAGGGCCTGCGGGTTGACTTGTTTCAAGTCGAAAATCAGCTGCGACAAATCCTCGATGGAGTAGATGTCGTGGTGCGGCGGCGGCGAAATCAGCGTCACGCCCGGCACTGCATAACGCAGCTTGGCGATCAGGCCGTTGACCTTGCCGCCTGGCAGTTGGCCGCCCTCACCGGGCTTGGCGCCCTGGGCGACTTTGATCTGCAGCACTTCAGCGTTAACCAGGTATTCCGGGGTTACACCGAAACGACCCGTCGCCACTTGCTTGATTTTCGAGCTCTTGATGGTGCCGTAGCGCGCCGGGTCTTCACCGCCTTCGCCGGAGTTGGAACGCGCACCCAGGCGGTTCATGGCTTCGGCCAGGGCTTCGTGGGCCTCAGGCGACAAAGCACCCAGGGAGATACCGGCGGAGTCGAAACGCTTGAGGATCGATTCCAGTGGTTCGATTTCGCTGATCGCCAGCGGCGTGTCCAGGGTTTTCACCTTGAACATATCGCGGATCATCGACACCGGGCGGTTATCCACCAGCGCGGTGTATTCCTTGAACTTGGCGTAGTCGCCCTGCTGCACAGCGGCTTGCAGGGTGCTGACCACATCCGGGTTGTACGCGTGATATTCGCCACCGTGGACGAACTTGAGCAGGCCGCCTTGCTGGATCGGCTTGCGCGCGCTCCAGGCTTCGGCCGCCAGGGCTTTCTGTTCGGCTTCGATATCGACGAAACGCGCGCCTTTGATGCGGCTCGGCACACCCCGGAAACTCAGGTCGCAGACCTCTTCGGAGAGACCGATGGCTTCGAACAATTGAGCGCCACGGTACGAGGTGACGGTGGAGATGCCCATCTTCGACAGGATCTTCAACAGGCCCTTGGTAATGCCCTTGCGGTAGTTCTTGAACACCTCATAGAGGTCGCCCAGCACTTCACCGGTGCGGATCAGGTCACCCAGCACTTCGTACGCAAGGAACGGGTACACCGCCGAGGCGCCAAAACCGATCAGCACCGCAAAGTGATGCGGGTCGCGGGCAGTGGCGGTTTCGACGAGGATGTTGGAGTCGCAGCGCAGGCCTTTTTCGGTCAGGCGGTGGTGCACAGCACCCGTGGCCAGCGAAGCGTGGATAGGCAGTTTGCCTGGCGCGATGTGGCGGTCGGTCAGCACGATCTGGGTACGACCGGCGCGCACAGCTTCTTCGGCCTGGTCGGCGACGTTGCGCACAGCGGCTTCAAGGCCGAGGCTCTCGTCGTAGTTCAGGTCAATGATCTGGCGGTCGAAACCTGGACGCTCCAGGGTCATCAACGAACGCCACTTGGCCGGGGAAATAACCGGCGAGCTGAGGATCACGCGGGAAGCGTGCTCAGGCGATTCCTGGAAGATGTTGCGCTCGGCACCGAGGCACACTTCCAGCGACATCACGATGGCTTCGCGCAGCGGGTCGATCGGCGGGTTGGTCACCTGGGCGAACTGCTGGCGGAAATAGTCGTACGGCGTGCGCACGCGCTGGGACAGTACAGCCATCGGCGTGTCATCGCCCATGGAGCCGACGGCCTCGTAACCTTGCTCGCCGAGCGGACGCAGCACTTGGTCGCGCTCCTCGAACGTGACCTGGTACATCTTCATGTACTGCTTGAGCTGGTCAACGTCATAGAAAGCCGAACCGTGGTCGTTGTCTTCCATGGTCGCCTGGATGCGCAGGGCGTTCTTGCGCAGCCATTGCTTGTACGGGTGACGCGACTTCAAGCGGTTGTCGATCGCATCGGTGTCGAGGATCTGCCCGGTTTCGGTGTCCACCGCCAGGATCTGGCCAGGGCCGACACGGCCTTTGGCGATGACATCTTCAGGCTTGTAGTCCCATACGCCGATTTCCGACGCGAGGGTGATGAAACCGTTGGTCGTGGTGACCCAACGCGCCGGGCGCAGACCGTTACGGTCGAGCAGGCACACCGCGTAGCGGCCGTCGGTCATGACCACACCGGCCGGGCCGTCCCACGGCTCCATGTGCATCGAGTTGTACTCGTAGAACGCACGCAGGTCCGGGTCCATGGTCTCGACGTTCTGCCACGCAGGCGGAATGATCATGCGCACGCCACGGAACAGGTCGATGCCGCCGGTGACCATCAGCTCGAGCATGTTGTCCATGCTGGAGGAGTCGGAGCCCACGCGGTTGACCAGCGGGCCGAGCTCTTCGAGGTCCATCAAGTCGTTGGCGAACTTGGTGCGACGGGCCACGGCCCAGTTGCGGTTACCCGTGATGGTGTTGATCTCGCCGTTATGGGCGAGGAAGCGGAATGGCTGAGCCAGCGGCCATTTCGGCAAGGTGTTGGTGGAGAAGCGCTGGTGGAACACGCAGATTGCGGTTTGCAGGCGCTCGTCGCTCAGGTCTGGATAGAAGGCGGTCAAATCCGCCGGCATCATCAGGCCTTTATAAATGATGGTCTTGTGCGAAAAGCTGCAGATGTAGTGGTCAGTATCGGCGGCGTTGGACACCGACGAGCGACGACGCGAGGTGAACAGCTTGATCGCCATGTCCTGATCGCTCAGGCCATCGCCGGCGATGAACACTTGTTCGATCTGCGGCAGGCGCTCCAGGGCCAGGCGGCCGAGCACGCTGGTGTCGATTGGCACTTTGCGCCAGCCGACCAGTTGCAGGCCGGCAGCGACGATCTCGCGGTTCATGTTCTCGCGAGCGGCTTCGGCTTTGACCGGGTCCTGGTTGAAGAACACCATGCCCACGGCGTACTGCTTGGGCAGGTCGACAGCAAATTGTTCTTTTGCGACAGCACGCAGGAACTGGTCGGGCTTTTGAATCAGCAAGCCGCAACCGTCACCGGTTTTGCCGTCGGCGTTGATCCCACCGCGGTGGGTCATGCAGGTCAGGGCCTCGATGGCCGTTTGCAAAAGGGTATGACTGGGCTCGCCCTGCATATGGGCTATCAGGCCGAAACCGCAGTTATCCTTGAATTCATCGGGTTGGTACAGACCTGCTTTCATAGACACTTTCTCACCAGGCTGCCTCTTATACCGAGGCAAATTTCTTTTCAATTCAACCGGTTACCTTCCACGCCGAACGTACGCCGGCTTAGCGGGGGCAAAAGGGAGGTCATTGTACACACCGACACAGACGCTCACAAATTTAGCGACGAAATGTCGCAAATCTATGTCGCATTTATGAAAGGTTTAAAGGGATATGCTGTGCTAGTCAAAACTTTTTTAATTCTGACCGCTACGACTCAAAAGCTACTGTGACGCAGACACCACAAAGCGCGCGGCTTCTGGGAAGCTGCACGCACTTGAGGATTTTTTTGAGGTGCCGGGAGGGCGGCTTGGGTAAAGCCGCCGGATCTTCAGCGAGTTGCTGCCAGTTCTTGTTGAACGCTGGCAACAGTGCGAGGCCAAGGTTTACCAGCCTGAACCTTCGCTGGCAAGGCTTTGATCGCGGAATCAGCTGCTGCACGGCTTGGGAAGCTGCCGTAGGTGATCACGTAGAGAGGCTTGCCGTTGAGCACTTTCTTGAAATAACGGTACTCGCCGCCCTGCTCTTTCACGAAGGCCTGAGCGTTGGCTTCGGAACTGGTGCCGAGGATCTGCACCACGAAGTGGCCGGCTGGCTGGCTGGTGTACCAGCTGCTGCCCGCGGCGGCAGGCGCAGCCGCTTTGGCAACGGCGGCAGGTTTCTCAGCGGGCTTGGTGGCTGGCGCCGGCTTGGCCACTGGCGCAGGCGCGACTGGCTTGGCAACCGGAGCTGGCTTGGCGGTAGCGACGGTCGGTGCCGGGGTCGGCTTGGCCGCTGGAGTGGCTGCCGGGCCCGCTGGCACGCCTGCAGGCGGCGCAGTCGTGGTCACGGTTGGCGGCGTGGCGCTGGAGCCTTCCACCGGCACACCGTCATCGCCTTCGGAAATACCACCGGCGGCTTCGGCCAGCGGGCCGCGCATCACCGGCTGACCCACCATCGGCAGGTTGGTCGGCTGGCCGGAGTTGGCGAATTCGACATTTGGCGTGGGTTTGCCCAGTGGCAACTGCGCCTGTTCGGTTGGCGCACCGGCGGTGGCGGGTGCCTTGCTGCGGCCCGGAATCAACCAGGCGGCGGCAACAGCGACCACGACAACGGCGGAAATAGCCAATACGTGCTTCTTAGGCATAGTGAACCCCATCTTTGGACGCTTGACCGCAGAGCGGCTGGCAATCATGGCTTCGATCATTGCATCGCGGGCAACCTGGTTGATGGTGCCAGGCCAGCCGTCGGAGCTTTCGTGAATATCAGAGATCTGCGAAGCGGAGAAAAGTTCGATACCGGCCCCGGCGCCTTCAAGGCGTTGAGCCAGGTATTCGCGGGTTTCTTCCTCTTCGTACGGTTGTAATTCGATGACGTGAAACAGCTCCTGATCGCCACTGATCTGCTCCAGATCGGCGATCAACGACGACTCGCCAAACAGGAACACGTGCGGGCGACCTTCGGGCGTGCCCGCCGCCAGCGCCAGCAGCGCTTCCAGGGCAGATTCGTCGAGTTGTTCGGCGTCATCGACCAGCAAATACACTTCTTGCCCGGTCAGGCCCAGTTGCACCACTTGCTTGAGAATCGCGTTCGGCTCGGCATTGGACACATTCAGCGCCTGAGCCACCTGGCGTAGCACACCCGCCGCATCCCCCGCACCACGGGCCGACACCACCACGCTCTGGACCGATTGCTTGTTGGTGCTGGCAACCAGCGCCTGGCGCAGCAGGGTTTTGCCACTGCCCAACGGGCCGGTCACCACCAGCAGCAATTGGCTGTAGCGCGCCAGATGGTGCAATTGGCCAAGCACCGGCTTGCGCTGGGCAGGGAAAAATTTGAAACCAGGCACCCGCGGAGCAAAAGGGTCATGGCTTAACTGGTAATGGCCGAGGAACGCCTCGTCGGCATGCAAACTAGTCATCGGGATCTTATTAACCTTTAAGCTGGGCCAGGGCGCGGTAATCCGCTCCCAGCGTGGCCTGTAAAATCTCTTTCGGATAATCGTCGGTCACTACCGCTTCGCCCATGTGGCGCAGCAACACCAGTCGCAGGCGACCGTCGATCACTTTCTTGTCTATTGCCATATGTTCGAGGAAATCCGCCTCGGTCATCTCCAACGGTGGAACGACCGGCAAGCCGGCGCGCTGGAACAGGCGTATACCCCGGTCCCGCTCCTGGGCACTGATCCAGCCCAGGCGTTGCGACATTTCCAATGCCATCACTGTGCCAGCCGCTACGGCTTCCCCATGCAACCACACACCATAGCCCATGTGCGTTTCGATCGCATGGCCGAAGGTGTGGCCCAGGTTCAGCGTGGCGCGTACACCGGACTCCCGCTCATCGGCATTCACCACCAGCGCCTTGGCCGCGCAGGAACGAGAAATCGCTTCAGTCAGCGCCACCTGGTCCAGCGCGCGCAGGGCATCCATATGTTCTTCGAGCCAGGTCAGGAACGGCTCGTCGCAGATCAGCCCGTACTTGATGACTTCTGCCAGCCCCGCCGACAACTCGCGCGGCGGCAGCGTGTTGAGGGTGGCGGTGTCGATCAGCACGACATTGGGCTGATAGAACGCGCCGACCATGTTCTTGCCCAGCGGGTGGTTGATGCCGGTCTTGCCGCCCACCGACGAATCGACCTGGGAAAGCAAGGTGGTCGGCACCTGGATAAAGTCCACACCGCGCTGGTAGCAGGCTGCCGCAAAACCGGCCATGTCCCCGATCACACCGCCGCCCAAGGCGACCACGGTGGTACGACGGTCATGGCGCGCAGTCAGCAGCCCATCAAAGATCAGTTGCAGGGTTTCCCAGTTCTTGTGGGCCTCGCCGTCAGGCAAGATCACTGAGATCACCGAATACGCCGCGAGGCTGCGGCTCAGACGCTCAAGATACAGCGGCGCGACCGTTTCGTTGGAGATGATCGCCACCTGCCGCCCGGCAATATGCGGAGCGAGCAATTCGGGCAGGTCCAACAAACCTTCGCCAATATGGATTGGGTAGCTGCGCTCGCCTAGATCGACCTTAAGTGTCTGCATGTGTCCCCGCGTGAAGATATATGTACGATCGGCAACGCTCGGATCTGACGCCGCCTGATGGCTCTACGCCACACCCCGAAGGCTGATAACGCGTCGCCGAGAATAGCGCATTTCGGGCCAGGCTTTAACGGGGCGGCAACTGTGCCAGGCGTTCAAGAATGTCGAGAACGACCATTCGTGGCGGCCGCTCATCGGTTTCCACCACCAGATCGGCGATTTCCCGATAAAGCGGATCACGCAACGTCAGCAAGTCCCGCAACGTTTTTGCCGGGTCGGCCGTGCGCAACAATGGGCGGTTGCGATCGCGGGCGGTGCGGCCCACCTGCTGCTCGACCGATGCGTGCAGATAGACCACGCGGCCACCGGCATGCAGTGCCCGGCGGTTTTCATCGCGCATGACGGCGCCGCCGCCGGTGGCCAATACCACGCCATCGCAGCCGCACAGCTCGGCAATCATCGCCTGCTCGCGGTCACGAAAGCCCAGCTCGCCTTCTTTATCGAAGATCCATGGGATATTGGCACCCGTGCGCAATTCAATTTCCTTGTCGGAATCTTTGAACGGCAGGCGCAGCTCTTTGGCCAGCAAACGGCCGATGGTGCTTTTTCCAGCCCCCATCGGTCCTACAAGAATCAAATTTCGCACAGAATCAACGACTCACAGCAATCGCCTGGTTATTCATAATACGCGGAGTCAGGAATACCAGCAGCTCGGATTTTCTTTCCGCCAGCACATCGCGCCGGAAAAGGCGGCCAAGATACGGCACATCGCCCAAAAATGGCACTTTATCTACCACTTTGCTTTGGGTATTGGAGAAAACCCCACCGATGACGATGGTCTCGCCATCCTTGACCAGCACCTTGGCGTTGACTTCGTTTTTCTTGATCGGCGGCACGTCGTTGAGCTTGTTCAGATAGTCAGGCTCGTCCTTGGTGACCTTGACCTCCATGACCACCCAGCCATCAGGGGTGATTTGTGGCGTCACCTCCAGCGACAGCGAGGCCTCCTTGAACGACACCGACGTGGCACCCCGCGAGGTGGATTCCTGATAAGGGATCTCGGTGCCCTTGAGGATCCGCGCGGTTTCCTTGTCAGAGGTAACCACCTTGGGCTGCGAGACGATTTCACCGTTGCCGGTTTTCTCCATGGCCGTCAGCTCAAGGTCCAGCAGCAGGTTGTCGGTGATATAAGCGATACCCAGGCCTGAAGTACCGGTGAGCGAACCCATGTCGACAAACGGCGAGCTGGGCAGGCTTTCCGACGGTTCAGCGCCCTCGGCCAACGGTTTGTTGATACCGCCCGCCCCCCAATTGCCACGGTTGAGGCGCCCACCCCAGCGCACGCCAAGGCTTTTGTCGTAATCGACATTGGCTTCAACGATTCGCGCCTCGATCATCACCTGGCGCACCGGGACATCCAGCTGCGCCACGATCCGCCGCAGCTCTTCGAGCCGTTCGCCGGTCTGGTAGGCGATGATGTTGTTGGTACGTTCATCCACGGCGACCGAACCGCGCTCATCGGGGATGCCTTCCAGGCTGGTGACCGATTGGAACAATTTGGCCAGGTCCGCCGCCTTGGCGTAATTGACCTGCAACAGTTCCCGGCGCAAGGGCGCCAACTCGGCCATTTGCTTGCGCGCCTCCAGTGTCAGCAGTTCGCGTGCGGCCAACTCTTCGGCCGGCGCCACCAGCAACACACCGGCTTTCACACGCTTGTCCAACCCCTTGGCTTGCAACACCAGGTCCAGTGCCTGATCCCAGGGCACCTCCTTGAGCCGCAAGGTGATGGAGCCTTGCACATCGTCGCTGGCCACCAGATTAAGCCCGGCGACATCCGCAATCTGCTGCAATACAGCGCGCAAAGCGATGTCCTGGAAGTTGAGGGTCAGCTTGTCGCCGGAATAGTGGGTACTCAACGCCGAGCTGCCGGGAGGTGGCAGCTGGATCAGGTCCAGGCGATTGGGCACAGCAAAAGCCATCGGTGCCGTGAACGCTATCCATAGCGCCACACCGAAGGACGAGAAAGTCCTTTTCATTGGTTGATTCCGTTATGAGTTGATAGTTAACACCAGGGTTCGCGAGCGCTGCAGCCATGCGCCCTGCTCATCCGGGAACAGCTCGGCCAGCTCGATATGGCCGGCATGAATGGCTGTGACCCGGCCGTGGTTGGGGCCCAGGTAGTCACCCACCGCCAGGCGGTGCACAGCCGAGGCTGCGCGCAGCAGGACGAAGGTTTGTGTGCCGCGGGACAAGGTGCCGACCATTTCGACTTGATCGAGGGCCAGACCTTCGAGCACTCCACGTTTACGCGCGAAGTCCGGTGCAGGTGCCGGCTGGCCTGGCGCGTGATAGGCCTGCGAGGCAGGGGGCTGGAACGGATCACGCAAAGAGGTCGCATCGTAGACAAATTGCGCCACCGGCTCGACAACGCGCTCAGGCTTGCCGCCAGGCAACCTGCCGCGATAAGCCTTGGCCAGTAGCTCAAGGCGCACTAACGGCCCATCAGAGCGAAGCGCAACATCGTGCACCGTGACGATCTGCGACAACCCGCCCAAGGCACTCACGAACGTCACCAGGTCATGGTAGGCGCCAAAAACCGCCACCTGCACCGGTTCCTCGATGAAGAGCGGCAGAGACAGTTCGTCGAGGACCGTGACGCCCTCGACCACCAAACCGTTGGCAGCCGCCAGCCGCGCAATGTCGTCGAGCAAGCCAGGCATACCCGACTCACCGGGCAATTGTCGTAAAAGCCCGCCAACCGCCTCCTGCATCACCTGCTCCTGGCGGGCACGGTGCTCAAGACTGTCTGCCAAACCAGCCTTTTGCGTGAGGTCCTGTTGCAGCGCCACTGCCTGCGCCTCCAATGTGTGCAACCGCTCGCCTGCCGGCGTCAGCAACCAACCGTCGCCCACCCCCCACACCAGAACTGCCAGCGCGCAGCCCAGCAGAACCTTGCCCGGCAGGGGCCATTTAGCAGCGTTATGAGAGAGCGTGGAAAAGTCGAGCCTGGGCAGGCTCATGGCTGGGCCTCGGTGGATTCCCCCTGGCGCACCATCAATTGAAAGGCGTTGCCACCACCTTGCCCTTGCGCACGTACCTGTTGCAGTCGCGTGGCGTGAGCACCTTCTGATGCCTCCAGGCGACGCATCAGCTGGGCGATATCCTGGCTGGATTCGGCACTGCCGCTGACACTCACGGTGTTGCCCCTGGCTACAACCTCGTGCAGATGCACCCCATCCGGCACCGCACGGGCCAACTGGTCCAACAGCTGGGCGCTGGCCGAGCGGGATTCGTGCAGGTCCTGAACGACCTTCATGCGCGCAGCCAGTTGCTGGCTTTGCTCCTGCAAGTCGTCAATGGTCTTGATGCGGGCGTCCTGAACGGCGACTTCTTTAGTCAGGTGATTGTTGCGCATCACCTGACGGTCTATAGCCTGGTCAATGACCTGGTCCGCCAGCCAAACCGCCGCGAGCGCCACGCCGGCGAACGCCAGCAGACATATCAGGAAGTATTTGCGCCGCCGCTCCGCCAGTGCCTGGCGCCAAGGCAAAAGATTGATTCGTGTCATCCAGCGAAACTCCTCAGGGCCAACCCGCAAGCAACTCCCATCCCGTGGGCATCCACGGCCCATTGTGCGCCATCGACCCGATGGCCCGGCGTGAAGCTGGCGAAATCCTGACGGCAAGCGCGCTCCAATGCAAACCCTTCGACGTCCACCACTCGCGCCGCCAGCCCGGCCAGGGCCAAAACCGCTTCGCGGGCCTCGACCTGCTCCTTGAGGCAGGCCGCCAGCAACACCTCGACTCGCGCCGCGCCCTGGGGCGACGGGCCACGGACCTGAAAATCAATGGCAACATCGTCCAACGGGTAAGGAATGTACTGGTCGGCCTCCATCTGGATCTTCCAGACCATTTCCTCGTCACTGAGCCCCGCTTCCATTTCGATCACCCGCGTGATGACCGATGGGCCCGACACCGCCACGGCCGCCTGCCGGGCGGACGTGTGCAAGCGAGATAACGCCTGCTGTAACGTCCACGCTATCGCTTCAAGGTCCAACAACGTGCCATCGACCACGGCATTGGCAGGCAACGCCTGCGCAGCATAGGACTGAACGCTGTAGCCACTGGCTGAATGGGCCAGCTCAATCAGCTTGATAGCTGCGTCATTGATGTCGACGCCCAGCAGCGTGTCGGCTTTTCGCCTGAAAAATCCCTTTCTCATAAAACTCCCCAAAACTTTGCCTGTCATACCGCCTGATTGCGGCCGGGTGCGGTGCATTCGGTCGACTTGTTTAACTGGCACGAATGACGCCCCAAGCCGAAAATGCTTTAATGCCCAGCGTTTTTTCCCGCTTTTTATCTGCTGCTCGGGTCGATCCATCGTTTGCCATGCATGCCCCGACGCCTAACTCATTCTTTTCTCTGGAAATCCAAAAGCCTTGATTCGTCTGCTGAAGTTTTTCGGGTACTCCATTGTCGCGATCGTCTGCGGGCTGCTGCTCGTACTCAGCGGTGCCTACCTCTACCTTAGTCCGGGTTTGCCTTCCGTAGAGGCGCTCAGAAGTATCCAGTTGCAGATTCCTTTGCGGGTTTACAGCAGCGATGAAAAACTGATCGCGGAGTTCGGCGAAATGCGCCGTACACCGATCCGTTTCGCCGACATTCCACCCAATTTCATTAACGCGCTGCTGTCGGCTGAAGACGATAATTTCGCCAATCACTACGGCGTAGACCCCAGCAGCCTGGTGCGTGCCGCCACACAGCTGGTAAAAAGCGGACACATTCAGTCCGGCGGCAGCACCATCACCATGCAGGTGGCGAAGAACTTTTTCCTCACCAGCGAGCGCAGCTTTTCGCGTAAAGCCACTGAAATCCTGCTGGCATTGCAGATCGAACGTCAGTTGACCAAGGACGAAATCCTTGAGCTGTACGTCAACAAGATCTACCTGGGCAACCGCGCCTACGGGATCGAAGCGGCGTCCCAGGTCTACTATGGCAAGTCGATTCGTGACGCCAGCCTGGCGCAGATGGCAATGATTGCCGGCCTGCCAAAGGCCCCGTCACGCTTTAACCCACTGGCCAACCCCGCGCGCAGCAAAGAGCGTCGCGACTGGATCCTGGGGCGCATGTACAAGCTGGGCAAGATCGACCAGGCCGCCTATGAAAGCGCCGTCGCCGAGCCGTTGAATGCCAGCTATCACGTGCCGACACCGGAAGTGAATGCACCGTACATCGCCGAAATGGCGCGTGCCGAAATGGTCGGCCGTTATGGCAGCGAGGCCTACACCGAAGGCTTCCGTGTGACCACCACTGTTCCGAGCAACTTGCAGGACATCGCCAACAACGCTGTCCATGACGGCCTCGTCACCTATGACCAGCGCCATGGCTATCGCGGCCCCGAATCGCGCCTGCCCGGCAAAACCCTGAGCGCCTGGACCACCGAACTGAGCAAACAGCGCCCCATCAGCGGCCTGGAGCCAGCCATCGTCACCCAAGTGAAGAAGGATGGCGTGCAAGTACTGACCCGCACCGGTGAAGGCCATGTGTCGTGGGACAGCATGAAGTGGGCACGCCCGTTCCTGAACACCAACAGCATGGGCCCGATGCCCAAGCAGCCGTCGGACGTGGCGCAGGTGGGTGACTTGATCCGCGTAAAACGCCAGAAAGACGACAGCCTGAAATTCAGCCAGGTGCCTGTGGCTCAAGGCGCGCTGGTGTCTCTTGACCCGCAGAACGGTGCCATCCGCGCCCTGGTCGGTGGTTTTGCCTTCGAGCAAAGCAACTACAACCGCGCCACCCAGGCCAAGCGCCAGCCGGGCTCAAGCTTCAAACCGTTCGTCTACAGCGCTGCACTGGACAACGGCTACACCGCCGCCAGCCTGGTCAACGACGCGCCGATCGTGTTTGTCGACGAGTACCTGGACAAGGTCTGGCGTCCGAAGAACGACACCAACACGTTCCTCGGCCCGATCCGTATTCGCGAGGCGCTGTACAAGTCGCGTAACCTGGTGTCGATCCGCCTGCTGCAGGCGATGGGCGTTGGCAAGACTATCGACTACATGACGCGCTTCGGCTTCAACAAGTCGGACCTGCCACCCAACCTGTCCCTGGCCCTCGGCACCGCGACCCTCACGCCGATGGAAATCGCCACCGGCTGGAGCACCTTTGCCAACGGCGGCTACAAGATCACGCCGTACCTGATCGACAAGATCGAGAGCCGCAATGGCGACACACTGTTCACCGCCAACCCGCCGCGCGTGCCGGGCGATGTGGTCAACGGGGTTGCAGCACCTGATGGCATCGCCGCACCGAGCAACGGTGGCATCACCATCGAGCCGACACCCGGCGCAGCGCCAGCTGCAAACGCCCCGGCGCCAACCGAGCCACAAGCACCGGCGGTAGCTGAACGTATCGTGGATGGCCGTACCACCTATATTCTCAACAGCATTCTGGAAGACGTGATCAAGAAAGGCACCGGCCGTCGTGCCCTGGCCTTGGGCCGTGCAGACATCGCCGGCAAGACCGGTACCACCAACGAGTCCAAGGACGCCTGGTTCTCCGGCTACAACGGTGATTACGTGACCACCGTATGGACTGGTTATGACCAACCGGAAAGCCTCGGTCGTCGCGAGTTTGGTGGCACCGTCGCCCTGCCGATCTGGATGAGCTACATGGGCGCGGCCTTGAAAGACAAGCCGCTGCACACCCAACCTGAGCCGGAAGGCATTCTCAGCCTGCGGATCGATCCGGTGAGTGGCCGTGCGGCTTCACCCAGCACGCCAAATGCGTACTTCGAGTTGTTCAAGAGCGAAGACACCCCGCCGTCGGTCAACGAGCTGGGTAACGGCACCGCACCGGGCAGCCCGCTGCCGGCGGATGAGGCGGCGCCGATCGATCTCTTCTAACTCGCGCAGATCCAATGTGGGAGCGGGCTTGCTCGCGAAAGCGGAGTGTCAGTCAATGAACCTGGCGACTGACCCACCGCGCTCGCGAGCAAGCTCGCTTCCACCCTTGGAGCCCCACTAGGCCCAAGCGAATCGCCACAAAAAAGCCCCGACTCGTGAGAGCCGGGGCTTTTTGTTGGTGCGCTGCAACCGCTTAGCCGTTGAACACATCATCCACGCTTTGCAGCGGGTAGTGCTTCGGATACGGCAGGGTGGCCACACCGGTCTCGATGGCGGCTTTAGCCACGGCATCGGAGATCAGGGTGATCAGGCGCTTATCCATTGGTTTCGGAATGATGTACTCACGGCCGAACGCCAGCGGGGCCCCACCGTAGGCATCGCAGACATCCTGCGGCACCGGCAGCTTGGCCAGTTCACGCAGGGCGTTGGCGGCCGCTACTTTCATCTCTTCGTTGATGCGCTTGGCGCGAACGTCCAGGGCACCACGGAAGATGAACGGGAAGCCCAATACGTTGTTGACCTGGTTCGGGTAGTCCGAACGGCCAGTGGCCATGATCACGTCGCTACGGGTGGCGTGCGCCAGTTCCGGGGAGATTTCCGGATCCGGGTTGGAGCAGGCGAACACGATCGGGTTGGCCGCCATGGACTTCAGGCCTTCGGCGCTGAGCAGGTTCGGGCCGGACAGGCCAACGAACACGTCTGCACCGTTCAAGGCGTCAGCCAGGGTGCGCTTCTCGGTCGCGTGGGCAAACATCGCCTTGTACTGGTTCAGGTCGGTACGCTCGGACTGAACAACGCCCTTGCTGTCGACCATGAAGATGTTTTCCAGCTTGGCGCCCATGCTCACCAGCAACTTCATGCAGGAGATGGCCGCAGCACCAGCGCCCAGGCAGACGATCTGAGCGTCAGCCAGGGTTTTGCCAGCGATTTCCAGGGCGTTGATCATGCCGGCCGCAGTAACGATCGCGGTGCCGTGCTGGTCATCGTGGAATACCGGAATGTCGCACTGTTCGATCAGGGCCTTTTCGATCTCGAAGCACTCAGGTGCCTTGATGTCTTCCAGGTTGATGCCACCGAAAGTGATGGAGATGCGCTTTACAGTGTCGATGAAAGCTTGCGGGCTTTCGGAATCGACTTCGATGTCGAAAACGTCGATGCCGGCAAAGCGCTTGAACAGCACGCCCTTACCTTCCATGACTGGCTTGGAAGCCAATGGGCCAAGGTTACCCAGGCCGAGAATCGCGGTGCCATCGGAAATCACTGCAACCAGGTTGCCTTTGCCGGTGTACTTGTACGCCAGTTCAGGATCGCGGGCGATTTCACGTACGGGCTCGGCAACGCCAGGGCTGTAGGCCAGCGACAGATCGCGGGCAGTGGCAGTGGCTTTGGTGAGCTCTACACTCAGCTTTCCTGGACGAGGATGGGCATGATATTCGAGAGCGGCAGTTTTCAAATCAGACATATCGGCATTCCGCTTTTACTGTTGGTCGACGGACCGCCGAGGATACGCGTGTCGCAAAGTCCCTACAAGACTGGGCAGTCACAGGTGTCAAGGGCCCTGCGCTAAGACTTTCGGCCAAGAGCCACGGGATACAAGGGCTAAACTGTTCACAATCATCTCAAAAAATGTCTACAATTTTTTCTCAGCAATCGCTTTTAACCGCGCATCGCCAAATCACAGGCACAAAAAAGGCGCCCACAAGGGACGCCTTTTTCAACAGCTGACAAAAGCCCAAAAGGCTTTTGAGGCTTACTCCGCTGGAGTAGCAGCCTTCTTGCCGAAAGCACCAAAGCGATCTGCGAAGCGCTGTACACGGCCGCCGGTGTCCAGAGTTTTCTGCTTACCGGTGTAGAACGGGTGGCACTCGTTGCATACGTCAGTACCCAGTGGCTTGCACAGGTTCGAACGTGTTTCGAACTTGTTGCCGCAGCTGCAGGTTACTTCGATGGTTTCGTACGCTGGATGGATATCGGCTTTCATGGCACTTCCTCGGGCTAGCGTGCCGCCACTCGACACTATTGTCGAATACCGCACGTAATTAGGCCGCGGATTCTACCAGACCTTTCTAAACGCGCAAGCCGCACTTCCTGTGGTTTACCCCTATAAAAGCCCCTTTCATCAGAAAAAACCCCACACACCACCGTCCATGTGGGCACTGGGCTTGCCCGCGATCGCGATATCTCAGGCACCCCATCCAGCGACTGCCGAGCCGCCATCGCGGGCAAGCCCGGCGCCCACAGTTGGGCTGCCGTATTCCGAACAACGCGGGACACCCCCACAGCAGGTCTGCTAGGCTCCCGCCCCTGCGCCACTGCCTGCCTTTAGATGAGACTCCCCGCGTGCCCGACGCCATTTTGCGCCTAGCCCTGCCTTCGCCCCTGCGCCGCCTGTTCGACTACCGGGCGCCGGCCGGCGTGCTGCGGGCACAGTTGCAGCCAGGCATGCGCGTGCGTGTGCCGTTTGGCCGTCGGGAGATGATTGGCATCCTGATCGAAGTCGCCGATCACAGCGAAGTGCCCGCCGAAAAGCTCAAGCCGGCACTGGCCATCCTCGACGCCACACCACCGCTGCCGCCCGCCTTGTTCAAACTGTGCCTGTGGACCGCCCAGTATTACCAGCACAGCCTGGGCGACACGCTGAGCTGGGCGCTGCCGGTGCTGTTGCGCCAGGGCGAACTGGCCGAAGCGCGCCAGGAACGCTTTTGGTCGATGGTGCCCGGTGCGCGCCTCGACGACCCACGCATCGCCCGCGCGCCGCGCCAGCGTGAAGCCCTGGCGACCCTGGCCCAACACCCGCACGGCGTGGCCCACCAGCTGTTAAGCAAGCTGATGCTGAGCAAGGACAGCCTCGACCTGCTGCTGGCCAAGGGCATGGTGCAGGTGGAAATCCGCAAGCACGCGCCGGACCCGCGCCACGACCACTGGCTGGCCCAGCCCGAACTGCCGCTGAACCCCGAGCAGCGCGCGGCGTATGAAGCCATTCGCGCCGGTTTCGATACCTTTCATGCGTTTCTGTTGGCTGGCGTCACCGGCAGCGGCAAGACCGAAGTGTATTTGCAACTGATCCGCGAAACCCTGCAGGCCGGTAAACAGGCGCTGGTGTTGATCCCCGAGATCAACCTGGGCCCGCAAACCCTGGCGCGCTTCGAACAACGCTTTAACGCGCGCATCGCCCTGGTGCACTCGGCGGTCAACGACCGTGAGCGTTTGGAGTCATGGCTGGCGGCGCGGGACGGTGAGGCCGACATTATTATCGGCACCCGCTCGGCACTGTTCACGCCCATGAAAAACCCCGGGCTGATCATCATCGACGAGGAGCACGACGGCTCCTATAAACAGCAGGAAGGCCTGCGCTACCACGCCCGCGACCTGGCGCTGGTGCGCGCACGCCAGGAAAACATCCCGATTGTGCTGGGCTCCGCCACGCCCTCGCTGGAAAGCCTGCACAACGCCTACACCGGCCGTTACGGGCTCCTACGCTTGAATGAGCGCGCAGGTGGCGCCAAGCAACCACGTTTCCTGCGCCTGGATGTAAAAAGCCGCCCGCTGGACAGTGGGATTTCCGGGCCGATGCAACAAGCCATCGGCCAGACCCTTGCCGCCGGCCAGCAAGTGCTGGTGTTTCTCAACCGCCGCGGTTTTGCACCGACGCTGTTGTGCCATGACTGCGGCTGGATGTCCGAGTGCGAACGCTGTGATGCGCGTATGACCGTGCACCAACGCTACGGCGAGTTACGCTGCCACCACTGCGGGCATGTCGAGCGTGTGCCGCGCCACTGCCCGCAGTGTGGCAAAGTCGATTTGCGCCCGGTAGGCGCGGGCACCGAGCGCGCCGAAGAGCGCTTGGGCATCCTGTTCCCGGATTACCCGGTGCTGCGGGTCGACCGCGACAGCACCTCGCGCAAAGACGCGATGAACCAGCTGTTCGCCACCATCCAGAAAGGCCAGCCGTGCATTCTGGTCGGCACGCAGATGCTTGCCAAAGGGCACCACTTCCCACGTGTCACGCTGGTGTCGATCCTGGATGCCGACGGTGGCTTGTTTTCCGGAGACTTCCGCGCCAGCGAGCGCATGGCGCAGTTGATCGTGCAGGTCGCAGGCCGTGCGGGGCGCGCCGAAGAACCGGGCAAAGTCATTATCCAGACCCACCTGGCCGACCATCCGCTACTGATACAGCTGACCGAACAAGGCTATTTTGCCTTCGCCGAACAAGCGCTGAGCGAACGCCGCTCGGCCGGTTTACCGCCCTTCTCTCATCTGGCCCTGCTGCGCGCTGAAGCGCACAAACCCGGGCAGGCCGAAGGCTTTCTGGATGAAGCGTGCAGTGCCGCCGAACGGTTACTCGGCGAACTGGGTCTGACCGGCATCGAATTGCTCGGCCCGGTGCCCGCCCCCATGGAACGTCGCGCCGGGCGCTACCGTGCTCAGCTACTCTTGCAGGCATCATCCCGTGCACCGCTGCATCGGCTATTAAGTAGCTGGTTGCTTGCCCTGGAGCAAATGCCCAGCGGCCGGCAAGTGCGATGGTCGTTGGATGTGGACCCGGTGGACCTGTATTGACAGAAACCGCCTGATTGCAGGCGGCCAGCGCCCACCTGTAGAAATATTCATCCATTAAAATCTGGCAGCGGGCTTGCCCGCGATGAGGCCCGCAGGTCTACCAACCCGTCTGAACGGTTGGCAAGCCCGCCCTCGCCACGGATAATGCCCAGTTTTTCCACCTGCGCATCGCGCGCCGCCGCTTGCGGTCGAAAGAGAACACCATGAAAGACACCATTCGCCAGCTGATCCAACAAGCCCTCACCCAACTCGTCAACGAAGGTGTGTTGCCTGAAGGCCTGACGCCGGCGATCCAGGTGGAAAACACCCGCGACAAGACCCACGGTGACTTCGCCAGCAACATCGCGATGATGCTGTCCAAGCCTGCGGGCATGAAGCCACGCGACCTCGCGGAAAAAATCATTGCCGCACTGCCGGCCGACGCAAGCGTGACCAAGGCGGAAATCGCCGGCCCTGGCTTCATCAACTTCTTCCAGAACACCCAGGCCCTGGCTTCGCGCCTGGATGCGGCCCTGGCCGACGCCAACATCGGTGTGCGCAAGGCCGGCCCGTTGCAGCGCGTGGCCATTGACCTGTCAGCACCGAACCTGGCCAAGGAAATGCACGTCGGCCACTTGCGCTCGACCATCATTGGCGACGGCGTGGCGCGGGTGCTGGAGTTCCTGGGTGACGACGTGATCCGCCAGAACCATGTGGGCGACTGGGGCACCCAGTTCGGCATGCTGATGGCGTACCTGCAGGAAAACCCGATTACCAGCAACGAACTGTCGGACCTGGAAAATTTCTACCGCGCCGCGAAGAAGCGCTTCGACGAATCCGAAGAGTTCGCCGACCGCGCCCGTGGCCTGGTGGTCAAGCTGCAAGCCGGTGACAAGGAATGCCTGGAATTGTGGGGCCGCTTCCGTGAGATCTCGCTGTCGCACTGCCAGGAAATCTACGAACTGCTCAACGTGAAGTTGACCATGGCCGACGTGATGGGCGAAAGCGCCTACAACGACGACCTGATCAACGTGGTCAACGACCTCAAGGCCAAGGGCCTGCTGGTCGAGAGCAACGGCGCGCAGTGCGTGTTCCTCGAAGAATTCAAGACCGCCGACGGCGAGCCGCTGCCGGTGATCATCGTCAAGGCCGATGGTGGCTACCTCTACGCCACCACCGACCTGGCCGCCGTGCGCTACCGCAGCGGCGTGCTCAAGGCAGATCGCGCGCTGTATTTCGTCGACCAGCGCCAAGCCCTGCACTTCCAGCAGGTGTTCGAAGTGGCGCGCCGTGCGGGCTTCATCACCCACCCGATGCACATGGAACACATGGGCTTCGGCACCATGAACGGCGCCGATGGCCGTCCGTTCAAGACCCGCGACGGCGGCACCGTGAAGCTGATCGACCTGCTGAACGAAGCCCAGGAGCGTGCCTACAACCTGGTGAAGGAAAAGAACCCGGAGCTGGCCGAAGCCGAGTTGCGCAACATCGCCCGTGTGGTGGGCATTGGCGCGGTGAAATACGCCGACCTGTCCAAGCACCGCACCAGCGACTACAGCTTCAACTTCGAGCTGATGCTCAACTTCGAAGGCAACACCGCACCGTACCTGCTGTACGCCTACACCCGCGTGGCCGGTGTGTTCCGCAAGTTGGGCAAGGACTTCAGCGAAGTTGAAGGCCAGATCAATCTTGAAGCGCCGCATGAACAGGAACTGGCCGCCAAACTGGCGCAATTCGGCGAAGTGCTGAACAGCGTCGGCGAGAAAGGCACGCCGCATATCCTTTGCACCTATTTGTACGAAGTCGCTGGCCTGTTCTCCAGCTTCTACGAGAACTGCCCGATTCTCACTGCCGACGATGAAGCCCAAAAGCAAAGTCGCCTGCGCCTCGCCGCATTGGCTGGACGGACCCTCAAGCAAGGCCTGGAACTGTTAGGCCTGGAAACTCTGGAGCGTATGTAAGTTGGCTGCCAAGAAAAAACCTGCACCCAAGCGCGGCGCCAGCCGCTATCAGGCACCGGCGAAGAAACCTATTCCGGGCTGGCTATGGATGGCTATCGGCCTGGCGGTCGGCGCATTTGTGGTGATTCTGATGAAGCTGGAGCCCGGCAAGGGCGACGACGTCAAACGCGTCAAGCAAGAGCAGCAGAAGGCCACAAAAATGGCCGAAGCGAACAAAACTGCGCCTAGCCCTACAGCACCGGTGAAGCCGAAATACGACTTCTATACGCTGCTGCCGGAATCGGAAGTGATCGTGCCGCCCGACGCCGTGCCGGAGAAGACCCTGCCGACGCCGCAAGTGCCGACCACGCCGGTGACCCCAGCGGAAGCCGCAAAAATCGACACAGCCCGTGCCCAGGCCGCATTGGCCGGCATCACCCCGCCACCGCCGCCGCCCGTCGCGACGACCAAGGCGGCGCCGGTGACCAAGTTCTTCCTGCAAGCGGGCTCGTTCCCCAAACAGGCCGATGCGGATCGCGTGCGCGCTCAGATCATTCTGTTGGGCCAAGCGGTGACGGTGGAGTCCGGCACCGTGAAGGACGCGACCTGGTATCGCGTACTGGTCGGGCCGTTCAGCAACCGCGAACAGCTGACCGTGGCGCAGAAACAATTGGCCGGCGCGGGCTTTAGCAACCTGTTGTTACAACAACGCCAGAGCCGCTGATTCTGAGAACACAGTAGGCCCCATGTGGGAGCGGGCTTGCTCGCGAATGCGGTAGATCAGTCACTATTTCCGGCGACTGACATACCGTATTCGCGAGCAAGCCCGCTCCCACATTTGGTTTTTGGGCGCGCTCAAACGTGTGTCGGACCCATAAACACCACTCGTCCGCCATAACCCCCTACGGTTGAAATCCCTCCCTCCACCCCCATATGAGTTTCCATCAGGGCATTTTCGCCCCGCTGCGTGGAGACTCACCCTTGACCACCATCGTTTCAGTACGTCGCCACGGCAAAGTCGTCATGGGCGGCGACGGCCAGGTTTCCCTTGGCAACACCGTGATGAAAGGCAACGCCAAAAAAGTGCGTCGCCTGTACCACGGCCAGGTACTCGCAGGCTTTGCCGGCGCCACCGCCGACGCCTTCACCCTCTTTGAGCGTTTCGAAGGGCAACTGGAAAAACACCAGGGCCACCTCGTTCGCGCCGCTGTCGAACTGGCTAAAGAATGGCGCACCGACCGCTCCCTCAGCCGCCTGGAAGCCATGCTGGCAGTCGCCAACAAAGATGCGTCCTTGATCATCACCGGGAACGGCGATGTGGTTGAGCCTGAACATGGCCTGATCGCCATGGGTTCCGGCGGTGGCTACGCCCAAGCGGCAGCCAGCGCCTTGCTGAAGAAAACCGACCTGTCGGCCCGTGAGATTGTCGAGACTGCCCTGGGCATCGCCGGCGATATCTGCGTGTTCACCAACCACAACTTCACCATTGAGGAGCAGGACCTCGCCGAGTAAGCCGTAGGCTTATTCCGCTTGAGGCCGCCAAACACTATGTCCATGACTCCCCGCGAAATCGTCCATGAACTCAACCGCCATATCATCGGCCAGGACGATGCCAAGCGCGCCGTTGCCATTGCGCTGCGTAACCGCTGGCGCCGGATGCAACTGCCCGAAGAACTGCGCGTTGAAGTAACGCCGAAGAACATCCTGATGATCGGTCCGACCGGCGTCGGTAAAACCGAAATCGCCCGGCGCCTGGCCAAGCTGGCCAACGCCCCGTTCATCAAGGTCGAAGCCACCAAATTCACCGAAGTGGGCTACGTAGGCCGTGACGTCGAATCGATCATCCGTGACCTGGCCGACGCGGCCCTGAAAATGCTCCGCGAACAGGAAGTCACCAAGGTCAGCCATCGCGCCGAAGACGCCGCCGAAGAGCGCATCCTCGACGCCCTGCTGCCGCCGGCACGCATGGGTTTCAACGAAGACGCCGCACCGGCCTCGGATTCCAACACCCGCCAGCTGTTCCGCAAGCGCCTGCGTGAAGGCCAGCTGGACGACAAGGAAATCGAGATCGAAGTCGCCGAAGTGTCTGGCGTCGATATCTCCGCACCGCCTGGCATGGAAGAAATGACCAGCCAGTTGCAGAACCTGTTCGCCAACATGGGCAAGGGCAAGAAGAAAAGCCGCAAGCTCAAGGTGAAGGAAGCGCTCAAACTGGTGCGCGACGAAGAAGCCGGGCGCCTGGTCAATGAGGAAGAACTCAAGGCCAAGGCCCTGGAAGCGGTCGAGCAACACGGCATCGTGTTTATCGACGAGATCGACAAGGTCGCCAAGCGCGGCAACTCCGGTGGCGTCGATGTCTCCCGCGAAGGCGTACAGCGCGACCTGCTGCCGCTGATCGAAGGCTGCACCGTGAACACCAAGCTGGGCATGGTCAAGACCGACCACATCCTGTTCATCGCCTCGGGTGCATTCCACCTGAGCAAACCAAGTGACCTGGTGCCGGAGCTGCAAGGCCGTCTGCCGATTCGCGTGGAGCTCAAGGCGCTGACCCCGGGCGACTTCGAACGCATCCTCAGCGAGCCACACGCCTCGCTCACCGAGCAATACCGTGAGCTGCTGAAAACCGAAGGCCTGGCCATCGAGTTCCTGCCGGACGGCATCAAGCGCCTGGCGGAGATCGCCTGGCAGGTCAACGAGAAGACCGAGAACATCGGTGCCCGTCGCCTGCATACCTTGCTTGAGCGCCTGCTGGAGGAAGTGTCCTTCAGCGCCGGCGACATGGCCGGCTTGCAGAATGGCGAAGCGATCAAGATTGACGCTGCGTACGTCAACAGCCACTTGGGTGAATTGGCGCAGAACGAAGACCTGTCTCGTTATATCCTGTAAGCCTCACTCAGGACCGCTTTGCTTTACTGTGGGAGCGGGCTTGCTCGCGAATGTGCTGTATCAGCCTCAGATCTGCTGACTGACACAGCGCATTCGCGAGCAAGCCCGCTGCTACATTTTGAAGCCGGTTCCTTCAGGATCATCACCAATGTCAAAATTCCCCACTGCTGTAAACCTGCACAAAACCTCCAACACCCTCGGCCTCACCTACGGGCCCGACGAGGTCTACCAGCTTCCCGCCGAACTGCTGCGCACCCACTCGCCTTCCGCCGAGGTGCAGGGCCACGGCAAACCCATCCTGCAATTCGGCAAACTCAACGTTCGGTTGATCAAGGTAGAACCGGCCGGTCAGTACGCACTGAAATTGACCTTCGACGACGGCCATGACAGCGGACTGTTCACCTGGGACTACCTCTACCAATTGGCCGTGCGCCAGGAAGCGCTGTGGGCCGACTATCTTGCGGAACTCAAAGCTGCCGGTAAAACCCGCGACCCGAGTGAGTCGGTCGTGCGGCTGATGCTCTAGCCCAGGCTTCTTGCTCTTTAGAGGGCATTTTCTAATTTCATCTGCTTGAATGCCCTGTCGCGTGGTCAACGATTGGCCCGCTTGCGAAAAAAATTAAACTCGGGTAACCAATGGAACTGGCAAGTTCCCTGCATTTGACGATGCGGTATCAACGGTCACCCGAGTCGCAGTACCAGGCTGGTGTCGTGTATCGAAATTGGGTGCGCAGCAATCGCCGGTACTCGTCTTTCGGACAATGGAGCGTCGTAGATGAGTAACAAGAATAACGATGACTTGAAACGCCAGGCCTCGGAAAACACCCTGGGGCTGAACCCGATCATCGCGTTACGCAAAAAGGACTTATTAGCCTCGGCGAAGATGGTGCTGACCCAAGCCATCAAGCAACCGTTACACAGCGTTAAACACGTTGCCCACTTTGGCATCGAATTGAAGAACGTGATGTTCGGCAAATCCGCGCTGGTGCCCGAAAGCGACGACCGCCGCTTCCACGACCCGGCGTGGAGTCAGAACCCGCTCTATAAGCGCTACCTGCAGACCTACCTGGCGTGGCGCAAGGAACTGCACGACTGGATCGCCGACAGCAACCTGTCGGAACAGGACATCAGCCGTGGCCACTTCGTGATCAACCTGATGACCGAAGCCATGGCCCCCACCAACAGTGCGGCCAACCCGGCGGCGGTCAAACGTTTCTTTGAAACCGGCGGTAAAAGCCTGCTCGATGGCCTGTCCCATCTGGCCAAGGACATGGTGCATAACGGCGGCATGCCGAGCCAGGTCAACATGGGCGCCTTTGAAGTGGGCAAGACCCTGGGCACCACCGAAGGCGCCGTGGTCTTTCGCAACGATGTGCTGGAGCTGATCCAGTACAAGCCCATCACCGAACAGGTGCACGAGCGCCCACTGCTGGTGGTGCCGCCGCAAATCAACAAGTTCTATGTATTCGACCTGAGCCCGGAGAAGAGCCTGGCGCGCTTCTGCCTGCGCAATGGCCAGCAAACCTTTATCGTCAGTTGGCGCAACCCGACCAAGGCCCAGCGCGAGTGGGGCCTGTCGACCTATATCGAAGCGCTCAAGGAAGCGGTCGATGTGGTCACGGCGATTACCGGCAGCAAAGACGTCAACATGCTTGGCGCCTGTTCCGGCGGCATCACCTGCACCGCCCTGCTCGGCCACTACGCGGCGCTGGGCGAGAAGAAGGTCAATGCCCTGACCCTGTTGGTGAGTGTGCTGGACACCACGCTGGACACGCAGGTGGCGCTGTTCGTCGACGAGCAGACCCTGGAGGCGGCCAAGCGCCACTCCTACCAGGCCGGTGTGCTGGAAGGCCGCGACATGGCCAAAGTGTTTGCCTGGATGCGCCCCAACGACCTGATCTGGAACTACTGGGTCAATAACTACCTGCTGGGCAACGAGCCGCCGGTGTTCGACATCCTGTTCTGGAACAACGACACCACGCGCTTGCCGGCTGCCTTCCATGGCGACTTGATTGAGCTGTTCAAGAACAACCCGCTGGTGCGCGCCAACGCTCTGGAAGTGTGCGGCACGCCGATCGACCTCAAGCAGGTCACCGCCGACATCTACTCGCTGGCCGGCACCAACGATCACATCACGCCGTGGCAGTCCTGCTACAAGTCGGCACAGCTGTTTGGTGGCAAGGTCGAGTTCGTGTTGTCCAGCAGTGGGCATATCCAGAGCATTCTCAACCCGCCTGGCAACCCCAAGGCGCGCTACCAGACCAGCGATGGGCTGGCAGGCAAACCGCTGGAGTGGCAGGAAAATGCAACCAAGCACACCGACTCCTGGTGGCTGCACTGGCAGGCATGGCAGGCAGAGCGGGCGGGAAAATTGAAGAAAGCACCTGCAAGTTTGGGTAACAAGGCTTATGCCGCAGCTGAGGCTGCACCGGGTACTTATGTGCACGAACGATAAACGAAACACTGTTTTGTAGCTGGAATGCGGTCAACTGTGGGAGCGGGCTTGCTCGCGAAGGCGGTGTGTCAGCCACCGAATGCATCAACTGACACACTGCTTTCGCGAGCAAGCCCGCTCCCACATTGATCGGGTTCCGACAGGGAAATATCGCGCCATTTCACAGGGCTTGAGCATGCCGCAACCGTTCATCTTCCGTACCATCGACCTGGATGGCCAGACCATCCGCACGGCGGTGCGCCCGGGCAAGCCTCACTTGACGCCGCTGCTGATTTTCAACGGTATCGGCGCCAACCTTGAGCTGGTGTTTCCGTTCGTCCAGGCGCTGGACCCGGACCTGGAAGTGATCGCCTTCGATGTGCCGGGCGTAGGCGGCTCCTCGACGCCCAAACGGCCCTATCGATTTCCAGGATTGGCCAAACTTACCGCACGCATGCTCGATTACCTCGACTACGGCCAGGTGAACGCCGTTGGTGTGTCCTGGGGCGGGGCGCTGGCGCAACAATTTGCGTATGACTACCCCGAGCGCTGCAAGAAGCTGATCCTGGCGGCCACCGCGGCCGGGGCGTTCATGGTGCCGGGCAAGCCGAAGGTGCTGTGGCTCATGGCCAGCCCCCGGCGTTATATCCAGCCGTCCCATGTGGTGCGCATTGCGCCAATGATTTATGGCGGCTCGTTCCGCCGCGATTCAAAACTGGCCGCCGAGCACGCCAGCAAAGTGCGCTCGGCCGGCAAGCTGGGTTACTACTGGCAGCTGTTCGCGGGGCTGGGCTGGACGAGCATTCACTGGCTGCACAAGATCCGCCAACCCACCCTGGTGCTGGCGGGGGACGACGACCCGCTGATCCCACTGATCAACATGCGCATGCTCGCCTGGCGTATTCCCAACGCACAGTTGCACATCATTGATGACGGCCACTTGTTCCTGATCACCCGGGCCGAAGCCGTGGCGCCGATCATCATGAAGTTTCTCGAGGAGGAGCGCCTGCGGGCTGTGATTCACCCGCGACCGGCGGTGTAAGGACTGCACCGCCGCGCAACTTGCCGAGAACCGACTATGGTTCTGAATTGGCGTGCCTGTTGTTGCCTTGACGAAGGAGTGTTGGCTCATGCGAGAAAGACCCGTGACGAACCCGGCGCCCATCCCTGCCGCGTTCATCAATGCGCAAAATGCGATTACCGGCCTCAGGGGGCGGGATCTGCTGGCAACCCTGCGCAGCGTCGCAAGTCACGGCTTGCGCAACCCGGTGCATACCGCGCGTCACGCGCTGGCGCTGAGCGGCCAGCTGGGCCGCGTCCTGCTGGGCGAAACCGTGCACGAGCCCAACCCTAACGACGCGCGCTTTATCGACCCCACCTGGAAGCTCAACCCGCTGTATCGACGCAGCTTGCAAGCCTATTTGAGTTGGCAGAAACAGACCCGCCACTGGATCGATGACAGCGCCTTGAGCGCAGATGATCGAGCCCGTGCGCACTTCGCATTCGCCTTGTTCAACGATGCCGTCTCGCCCTCCAATACGCTGCTCAACCCACTGGCCATCAAGGAGTTGCTCAACTCAGGCGGCAACAGTGTGGTGCGCGGCGTGAGCAACCTGTTCAACGACTTACTGCACAACAATGGCTTGCCAAGTCAGGTCAGCAAACACGCTTTTGAAGTGGGCAAGACTGTCGCCACCACCCCGGGTTCAGTGGTGTTTCGCAACGAGCTGTTGGAGCTGATCCAATACAAGCCCATGAGCGAAAAACAGTACGCCAAGCCCCTGCTGATCGTCCCTCCGCAAATCAACAAGTACTACATTTTCGATCTCAGCCCGGCCAACAGCTTTGTGCAGTACGCCCTGAAAAACGGCCTGCAGACCTTTATGGTCAGCTGGCGCAATCCGGATGTGCGTCACCGTGAATGGGGCCTGTCCACCTATGTGGCGGCGCTGGAAGAAGCGTTGAATGTGTGCAGGGCGATCACCGGCGCCCGCGAGGTCAACCTGATGGGCGCCTGCGCCGGCGGCCTGACCATTGCCGCGCTGCAAGGCCACCTGCAAGCCAAACGCCAGCTACGGCGCATTTCCAGCGCCAGTTACCTGGTGAGCCTGCTGGACAGCCAGATCGACAGCCCCGCCACCCTGTTCGCCGATGAACAAACCCTGGAAGCCGCCAAGCGCCGCTCCTACCAGCAAGGCGTGCTGGACGGTCGCGACATGGCCAAGGTGTTTGCCTGGATGCGCCCCAACGACCTGATCTGGAACTACTGGATCAACAACTACCTGCTGGGCAAGGAACCGCCAGCGTTCGACATCCTGTATTGGAACAACGACAACACGCGGCTGCCCGCCGCGCTGCATGGCGATTTGCTGGACTTCTTCAAGCACAACCCGTTGAGCCACCCCGGTGGCCTGGAAGTGTGCGGCACGCCTATCGATTTGCAGAAGGTCACGGTGGACAGCTTCAGCGTGGCCGGGATCAACGACCACATCACACCGTGGGACGCGGTGTATCGCTCCACCCAATTGCTGGGCGGCGAGCGGCGCTTCGTACTCTCCAACAGCGGGCATATCCAGAGCATTCTCAACCCGCCGGGCAATCCCAAGGCCAACTACGTCGAAAACCCCAAGCTGAGCAGCGACCCACGCGCCTGGTACTACGACGCCAGCCACGTCGAAGGCAGCTGGTGGCCGCAGTGGCTGGCGTGGATTCAACAACGCTCCGGCGTGCAGCGCGAAACCCTGACCGCCCTGGGCAACCAGAATTACCCACCGATGGAAGCGGCGCCGGGCACCTATGTGCGAGTGCGCTGAGCTCAACGATCACATTAAGAAGACTGGATGAAGACCCGCGACCGTATCCTTGAATGTGCCCTGCAGTTGTTCAACCACAAGGGCGAACCGAACGTGTCGACCATGGAGGTGGCCAATGAAATGGGGATCAGCCCCGGCAACCTCTACTACCACTTCCATGGCAAGGAACCGTTGGTGCTCGGGCTGTTCGAGCGCTTTCAGAACGAGCTGGCACCGCTGCTCGACCCACCGCCGGATGCGCAGTTGAAGGCCGAGGATTATTGGTTATTCCTGCACCTGATCGTCGAGCGCATGGCCCATTACCGGTTTCTGTTTCAGGACCTGTCGAACCTTGCAGGGCGGCTGCCGAAGCTGGCCAAGGGCATTCGTCACTTGCTCACGGCGCTCAAGCGAACACTGGCTTCGTTGCTTGCGCGGTTGAAGGCAGCCGGGCAGTTGGTCAGTGACACCCAAGCATTGGGGCAACTGGTGGAGCAAATCACCCTGACCTTGCTGTTTTCCCTGGATTACCAGCGAATTCTCGACCGTGAAGGCGAAGTGCGGGTGGTGGTGTACCAGATCATGATGCTGGTGGCGCCGCATCTGCTGTTGCCGGCGCGACAGGCGACCGAGCGGTTCGCCCTGAAATACCTGGATGATCTGGATTGAACATGTGGGAGCGGGCTTGCCCGCGATAGCGGTGGATCAGCCAATTTCAATGTGACTGACACTGCGCCATCGCGGGCAAGCCCGCTCCCACATTGGATTTGAGGTGTTCATAAAGTCGCAAAAAAACGCCCGACCTTCACAGGCCGGGCGTTTGTTGTGCCCTGAAAAAATCAGGACTGACTGGATGACGTCGGCGTTGCCGGCGTGACAGTCGGGGCAGTAGCAGCGTGCGTCGGCGCGGACACCGAGTTGGCTGTCGACGCGGTTGGCGCTGGGGTTGCGGGCTTGGCCGCGACGGCAGGCTTTGGCGCTGCGGGCTTTTTCGCGACCGCGGGCTTCTTGGCGGCGGCTGGTTTTGCCGCTGGCTTGGCAGCCACAGGTTTTGCTGTTGCGGTTTTTGCTGCAGCAGCGGGTTTTGCCGCTGCAGTTTTAGCGGCTGGCTTCGCGGCCGGTTTGGCGACTGCCTTGGCTGCAGGTTTAGCCGCTGGCTTGGCAGCGGTTTTCGCAGCCACTGGCTTGGCGGCCGGTTTGGCAGCAGCGGTTTTTGCCGCAGGCTTGGCAGCCGCTTTAGCCGCAGGTTTGGCCGCCAGCTTGGCTGGCGCTTTAACCAGTGGCTTGGCCGCGGTTTTCGCAGCGGGTTTGGCAGCGGCGGTTTTCGCGGCAGGCTTGGCAGCAGGTTTAGCGGCTGCCGTTTTAGCCGGGGCCACTTTGGCACCGGTGAGTTTTTCGATTTGCTTGGTCAGGGTATCGACCTTGCTGTGCAGCGTCTTCAGTTCCGCTTTGCTGGGCACGCCCAATCGCGAAATAGCACTGTTGAGACGCTTGTCGAAAGTCTCTTCCAACTTGCCCCAGGTATCCGAAATGCTCGATTTGGCAGAGCCGGCGCTCGCTTTTGCCGCCTCTACTTTTTTACCGACTGTGCTCTTGGTCAACTTCTCGGCCTTCTCGCCGTCCTTGACCAACGTCTCGAAGTATTTGCCGCCGTCACTGCTAACCTTCGAGTACACGCCTAAACCAGCAAGCCAGATTTTACGGGAATATTTTTCAACTTCCCCGATCCACGAGCTGCCTTCTTTCTGAGTAGTCTTTTTAACAGCCATCCCGATGTCTCCTTAGTGTTTACGCGCGACACGTTCTAGCAATGCCGTCAGCTCTTCGAGCTTAGCAGAGAGTGTCTCAACGTCATGTTTAGACGCAATGCCGATTCGATTCAAGGCACTTGCAACACGCGTGTCAAAAGCTTTTTCAACTTTATCCAGTTGAACTTCAACCAGGCCTTTGACGCTTGAGACATTACTCTTTACTTGGTCAATCTGACTGTTGGCGGCATCAAGTTGTTCAACCACAACTTTTTTGCCTTTACTTTCAACATGTTGACCAGACTTAACCAGCTCTTTGAAGTACTCGGCACCCTCGCTGCCGACCTTGGCATAGGCACCAAGGCCCGCCAGCCAGATCTTGCGGGCATAGCTTTTAACGTCACTCAGAGCGGTAGACTGAACGTCGATTTTTTTCTTCAAAATAACTTTGGCCATGGTGCACCTCACGCAGATTAGGGTCGAGGAACGGCCCGCAGGAGTTGAGGGCTTGGGCACAAAGTAGGGTGAAAAATTAGAATCGGCACCCTAAGAACACAGCGATCAGGCCAATGCCTTATCCAGGGCCTTCTCGATTTCAGACTTGATAGTGCCACTCATGGCCGACATCAACAGTCCCAGTTCCACATCAATACGCAACGAATCATCCGCAACCAACACAGTGCCTTTAACCCCCGAACGCTTGAGGTTCAAGGTATCGCCGGACCACGATGGCTCCAGGCCATATTGCTCCTTGAGTTTGTTCGCCAACTTCTCGGCCTTCGCGCGCGCGCCGTCCTTACCCAGGGTGTGTGCACGTTCAACGGTAATACGGGCCATTGCTATGACTCCTCTTTATAGCGACTGGAACACCTGCCATGCGGCAAAAGGTCTCGGTGACCGTCTATCTTACCTTCAGCCTTGCCAAGACAAAGCAGGCCTTGGGGATTATCATGTCCCGCATTCTCTTTTGGTGACAGCGATATGACTGATCAGCGCAAAGGCAGCGATGCCGAACCCACCACTCACTTCGGCTTCAAGAACGTCCCGGAAAGCCAAAAGGCGGAAAAAGTCGCTGAGGTGTTCCACTCCGTGGCAGCCAAGTACGACCTGATGAACGACGTGCTCTCCGGCGGCATGCACCGCCTGTGGAAGCGCTTCACCATTGAGTTGTCGGGCGTACGCACCGGCAACCGCGTGCTGGATATCGCCGGCGGTACGGGCGATCTGGCGGCCAAATTCTCCAAGCTCGTCGGCCCTACCGGCCAGGTCGTGCTGGCGGACATCAATGGCTCGATGCTCAAGGTCGGCCGCGATCGCCTGCTGGATAAAGGTGTGGCCGGCAATATCGAGTTCGTCCAGGCCGATGCGGAAAAGCTGCCGTTCCCGGACAACCATTTCGACTGCGTGACCATCGCCTTCGGCCTGCGCAACGTGACCCATAAAGAGGACGCGATCCGCTCGATGCTGCGCGTACTCAAGCCGGGCGGCCGCCTGCTGGTACTGGAGTTCTCCAAGCCGACCAACGCGCTGATGTCCAAGGTCTACGACACCTACTCGTTCGCCTTCATGCCGCTGATGGGCAAGCTGATCACCAACGACGCCGAAAGCTACCGCTACCTGGCTGAATCGATCCGCATGCACCCCGACCAGGAAACCCTCAAGTCGATGATGGTAGAAGCCGGTTTCGACCGCGTGACTTACCACAACATGACCTCGGGTATCGTCGCCCTGCATCGCGGTATCAAGCCCTGATGCTGTTCGCCGGTCTTCTCGCCAGCGTTGAACACGGCCTCAACCGTGTGCTGCGCCTGGACAGCACCGCCCTGGCGCGGCTCGCGCACTTGAACGGCAAAATCATTGCTGTCGATTGCCGCAGCCCCGCCTTGCAGCTGTTTATCCTGCCCAGCGATGAAGGCCTGCTGCTCGCAAGCGCCTGGGCCGCCGAGGCCGATTGCACCCTGCGTGCGCCGGCGTCGAGCCTGTTGCACCTGGCGCTGAGTCGCAATAAAACCGCCATCCTGCACAGCCCAGAAGTGGAGCTGGAAGGCGACAGCGCGGTGCTGATGGACCTGGCCGCCGTGCTGCAAGACCTGGAACTGGATTGGGAATACGAGCTGTCGCGCTGGATCGGCCCCGTCGCCACCCAGCTGATCAGCGGGCACCTGCGCAGCCGCTCGCGCTGGTACCAGCAGGGGTTCGCCAGCCTCAACCAGAACCTCGCCGAATACCTGAGCGAAGAATCGCGCACCCTGGTCGGGCAGCAGGAAGCGCAAGCGCGCTTTCGCGAACTCGACAAGGCCAAAATCGACCTGGAACGCCTTGAGGCGCGCTTCGAGCGCCTGAGCCGTTCCCTTGATCCAAGCGATAACGCATGAAGCTGCTCGCCGTCCGCCGTTTGTTTCGTATCCAGCGCGTCGTAATCCGCTACCGCCTCGATGACCTGCTGTTCGCCCTGCCCTTGCCGTGGTTTCTGCTGGCGGTGCGTTATGTACTGCCGTGGCGCTGGTTCCCGCGCAAGCCGCTGGAGCTGAGCCGTGGCGCGCGCCTGCGCCTGGCGTTGCAGGACCTGGGGCCGATCTTTATCAAATTCGGGCAGATCCTCTCCACGCGGCGCGACCTGCTGCCGGAAGATATTGCCGACGAACTGATGCTCTTGCAGGACCGCGTACCGCCCTTCGACTCCCAGCAATCGATGAAGCTGATCGAAGAGCAGTTGGGCAAGAAGATCAGCGAAGTGTTCAGCCGCTTCGACATCGACCCACTGGCCTCGGCCTCGGTCGCACAAGTGCACGCCGCGCAGCTCAAGACCGGCGAAGAAGTGGTGGTGAAGGTGATTCGCCCGGGCCTCAAGCCGATCATCGGCCAGGACCTGGCGTGGCTGTTCATCCTCGCCCGCGCCGCCGAACGTTTCTCTGCCGATGCGCGCCTGCTGCACCCGGTGGACGTGGTCGCCGATTACGAAAAAACCATCTACGACGAACTCGACCTGCTGCGCGAAGCCGCCAACGCCAGCCAGCTCAAGCGCAACTTCGAAGGCTCGCCCCTGCTGTACGTGCCCCAGGTGTATTGGGACTGGTGCCGCCCGAAAGTGCTGGTGATGGAGCGCATCTACGGCGTGCAGGTCACCGACCTCGCCACCCTGGCAGACCAGCGCACCGACATGAAGATGCTCGCCGAACGCGGGGTGGAGATTTTCTTCACCCAGGTGTTCCGCGACAGCTTCTTCCACGCCGACATGCACCCCGGCAATATCTTTGTCAGCACCGTGAACCCGTGGAGCCCGCAGTACATTGCGATCGACTGCGGCATCGTCGGCAGCCTGACCCCGGAAGACCAGGATTACCTGGCGCGTAACCTGTTCGCCTTCTTCAAGCGTGACTATCGCCGCGTGGCGCAGTTGCACATTGATTCGGGCTGGGTGCCGGCGGAAACCAAGCTCAACGAATTCGAAGCGGCGATCCGTACGGTGTGCGAACCCATCTTTGAAAAACCGTTAAAAGATATTTCATTCGGCCAGGTGCTGATGCGCCTGTTCCAGACCGCGCGCCGCTTCAATATGGAAGTGCAGCCGCAGCTGGTATTGCTGCAAAAGACCCTGCTCAACATCGAAGGCCTGGGCCGTCAGTTGTACCCGGACCTCGACCTGTGGAATACCGCGCAGCCGTTCCTCGAACGTTGGATGCGCGAGCGCGTCAGCCCGAAAACCCTGCTGGGCAACCTGCAAAGCCAAGTGGAGCAACTGCCGCACCTGGCCAACATGACCCGCGACCTGCTGGAGCGCATGTCACAACCCCACGCCAAAGACCCTGCGCCGCCCTGGCAAACGCGCAAGGACGACTGGTTCCTGCGCCTGCTGGGCGCTGCGCACCTGGTCGGCGGCGTGATGCTGGCCATTGGCGGGCCGCTGAACCAATTGGGGCATTGGCCGGCGGGCATCATGGTCGCCGTGGGTGTTTATCTGATCGTGCGTCGATAACCCATCCGGTTATACACTGTCGCAAATTGCCGGAGCCGAACATGAAAGACTGGCTGGACGAGATCAAGTGGGACAGTGACGGCCTGGTGCCGGCCATTGCCCAGGACTACAAGACCGGGCGCGTGCTGATGATGGCCTGGATGAACCGCGAGGCCCTGAGCCTCACCGCCACTGAGCAGCGTGCCATTTACTGGTCACGTTCCCGTGGCAAACTGTGGCGCAAGGGCGAAGAGTCCGGGCACGTGCAGACCCTGCACGAGATGCGCATCGACTGCGACGCCGACGTGGTGATCCTCAAGGTCGAGCAAATCGGCGACATCGCCTGCCACACCGGCCGTCACAGCTGCTTCTATCGCGTGTTCGAGAATGGCGAATGGAAGGTTGTGGAACCGGTGCTTAAAGACCCGCACGCCATTTACTCGGCAGGACATTGAACATGAGCGATACCCTGAACCGTGTGGCCCAAGTGCTGGAAGACCGCAAAGGCGCGGACGCCGACAGCTCCTATGTCGCCAGCCTGTACCACAAGGGCCTGAACAAGATTCTGGAAAAACTCGGCGAAGAATCCATCGAGACAATCATCGCCGCCAAAGACGCACAGATCAGCGGTGATTGCAGCGATGTGATCTACGAAACCGCTGACTTATGGTTCCACAGCCTGGTCATGCTCGCCCAACTGGGGCAGCATCCACAGGCCGTGCTGGATGAACTGGACCGTCGCTTCGGCTTGTCCGGGCACGCCGAGAAGGCTTCGCGCCCGTCCGCCTGAATAACTAAGACTTGAGGATTTGAAGCATGGGCATTTTTGACTGGAAACACTGGATCGTCATTCTGGTGGTCGTGGTACTGGTGTTCGGCACCAAGAAACTCAAGAACCTGGGCACCGACGTGGGCGAGTCGATCAAGGGCTTTCGTAAAGCCATGAACGATGATGAAAAGCCCGCTGACCCGGTCGTCAACCCGGTACCTCCGGCCCAGCCTGTGCACCCGCAGGCGACCCAGCCGATCACCGAGCGTCGTACTTTCGACGTGCAGGCTGAAAAAGTCGAAGAGCCGACCCGCAAAGACTCGTGAGCACTGACTAATGTTTGGTATCAGCTTCTCTGAACTGCTCCTCGTCGGCCTCGTGGCCCTGCTGGTACTGGGGCCGGAACGCCTGCCCGGTGCCGCACGCACGGCCGGCCTTTGGATCGGGCGCCTGAAACGCAGTTTCAACGCCATCAAACAGGAAGTTGAACGGGAAATCGGCGCCGACGAAATCCGCCGCCAATTGCACAACGAACATATTCTGTCGTTGGAGCAGGAAGCGCGGAAGATTCTGTCGCCGGTGCAAGAGCCGACCAAACCGGCCGAGCACAGCATCGCGCCACCGCCCGTGGCCGACGTTGCGCCGGTGGTGGAACACACCCCCACGCCGCCCGCTCACACCCCGACCGAGCCAGCGCCGACGCCCGTTGCGTCGCCCGCTCCCCATGACCCTACATTGCCGCCGCGAGCCCCATGAGCGCTGATAAACCGGAAGACGACCATCACATGCCGCTGGTCTCGCACCTCACCGAGCTGCGTACCCGCCTGCTGCGTTGCGTAGCGGCCATCTTCATCATCTTTGCCGGGCTGTTCGCCTTTACCCAGCAAATCTATACCTTCGTCTCCACGCCGCTGCGCCAGTACCTGCCGGCCGGCGCGACGATGATCGCCACCGACGTGTCGTCGCCGTTCCTGACGCCGTTGAAGCTGACCATGATGGTCTCGCTGTTCCTGGCGATTCCGGTGATCCTGCATCAGATCTGGGGCTTTATCGCACCGGGCCTGTACAAGCATGAGAAGCGCATCGCGGTGCCGCTGCTGGTGTCGAGCATCCTGCTGTTCTACACCGGCATGGCCTTCGCCTATTTCCTGGTGTTCCCGCTGATCTTCAAATTCTTCGCCGCCGCCACCCCGGCCGGCGTGGAGATGATGACCGACATCACCAGCTACCTCGACTTCGTGATGACGCTGTTCTTCGCCTTCGGCGTGGCCTTCGAAATCCCGGTGGCCGTGGTGCTGCTGGTGTGGATCGGTGTGGTCGACGTCAAATACCTGAAGAAAATCCGCCCGTACATCATCATCGGCTGCTTCGTGGTCGGCATGATCCTTACGCCGCCGGACATCTTCTCGCAGACCCTGCTGGCCGTGCCGATGTGGATGCTGTTCGAGATCGGCATCCTGTTTGGCAGCCTGATCAGCAAGCGTGGCGACCACCCGGATGACCAACCCGTCGACGACGACCAGCCGCCTGCGACGCAGCCGTGAACCTGCTGCTGCTTGAAGAGGCCGACTTTATCGCGGCCGACCGGGTCATATTGCGTGATCGGCGCCTGGTGCACATGCAGGAAGTCCACCGCGCTGCGGTGGGTGACAACCTGCGCGTCGGGCGTATCGGCGGGCTGATGGGCAATGCGCAACTGCTGCGCCTGGAAGCCAGCGAAGCCGAGCTGCAAGTCAACTTTGAACAACCGCCGCCGGCCAAGCTGCCGCTGACCCTGCTGCTCGCCCTGCCACGCCCCAAGATGCTGCGCCGGGTGCTGCAAACCGTGGCCGCGATGGGCGTGCCGAAGGTGGTGTTGGTCAACAGTTACCGGGTTGAAAAGAGCTTCTGGCAAACTCCGTTTCTGGAGCCCGAGGCGATTCGCGAGCAACTGATCCTTGGCCTGGAACAGGCACGGGACACCGTCCTGCCCGACATCATTATCGAAAAACGCTTCAAACCGTTTGTCGAAGATCGCCTGCCCGCCATGACCGACGGCACCCTGGGCCTGATCGGCCATCCCGGTGATTACCCGGCCTGCCCGCGTGGCCTGGATGAGCCTGTGACCCTGGCCATCGGCCCGGAAGGTGGCTGGATTCCTTACGAGGTGGACCTGCTGGCCAAGGCCGGCTTGCAACCGGTGCAACTTGGCGCACGAATCCTGCGCGTAGAAACCGCCGTCACCGCCCTGCTCGCCCGCCTCTTCTAACAACGCCAAACCCTGTGGGCGCGGGCTTGCCCGTGATAACGGTGGATCAGTCAGACTATCTGCCACTGGTACACCGCTATCGCGAGCAAGCCCGCTCCCACAGTGGATTGGCGTTGCTACAGAATCTTCCTACGCTGCCGATAGCCTCTGAATAAGTCCAAGCCTTGTTCAAAGGGAGTTCGCCGTATGTATCGTTGGTTAGCCGAAAAACTCGGGAATGTGAGCGTCAATCGCAAGCTGAGCATTGGCTTTGGCCTGGTGTTGGTCCTGACGCTGTTGATCACCTTCACGGGTTGGACCGGCCTGGGCGATGTGATCAATCGCGGCGACAAACTGGGCTTCATCTCCAGCCTCAACGGCCTGACCAAAGACCTGCGCCTGGCGCGTCTGGACTTTGACATGCGTCGCGGCGAACAGGGCACGGACGCGGTCACCGGCCTGCTCACGCAGCTGGACAACGGCCTGAAAACGGCCCAAACCCTGATCGAGCAACCCGATGACAAGGCCCTGGTAGAACAGCAACTGGAGGCCTTGAACCAATACAAAAAGGCCTTCGCCACCATGGTGCAGGCGGGTCTGAAGCGCGAAGGCGCCCGCAGCAAGCTCGGCGACACCGCCGACAACGCCGTGGCCAAGATCAAGGAGATCGAAGCCGCCTTGCTGCAAGGCGATAGCATCACGCAGTTCAACAGCGTGGTCGATCTGAGCAAGCTGATCCAGCAATCACGCTTCCAGGTTCGCGGCTACACCTACAGCGGCAAGACGGAGGCCGAACAGCCGGCCCTGGACGCTATCGACAATGCCCTGAAGAAAATTACCGAACTCCAGGGCCAATTGCCGGCCCAGTATCAGGCCAACCTGCAAGAGGCCAGCACCTCCCTGCAGGCCTACCGCGGCGCCGTCAGCCAATACCGCGACTCCCAGGTCGCCAGCGCTGCGGCCCTGAAAATCATGATCGCCCAAGGCGATATCCTGCTGGGCCACAGTGAGAAACTCACCACGTCCCAAACTGCCGTGCGCGATGCCGATGCCGCACACGCCAAGCAACTGTTGCTGCTGGCCACCGTGCTGGCGCTGATCTTCGGCATCGTCGCCGCCTGGGCCATCACCCGTCAGATCGTTATTCCGCTGAACCAGACCCTCAATGTCGCTGAGCGCGTCGCCTCCGGCGACCTGAGCCACAACCTGAACTCCACGCGCCAGGACGAACTGGGCCAACTGCAACGCGCCATGCAAAGCATGACCCTCGGGCTGCGCACGCTGATTGGAGGCATCAGCGAAGGCGTCACCCAGATCGCCAGCGCCGCCGAACAACTGTCCGCCGTGACCGAGCAGACCAGCGCCGGGGTCAACAGCCAGAAGATCGAGACCGACCAGGTGGCCACCGCCATGAATGAAATGGCCGCCACTGTGCAAGAAGTGGCACGCAACGCCGAGGAAGCCTCGGAGGCGGCTGTCGCGGCGGATCAGCAGGCGCGCGAGGGTGACAAGGTGGTCGGCGAAGCCATCGCCCAGATCGAGCGCCTGGCCACCGAGGTCGGCAATTCCACCGAGGCCATGGGCCATCTGAAACGCGAAAGCGACAAGATCGGCAGCGTGCTCGACGTGATCAAATCGGTGGCCCAGCAAACCAACTTGCTGGCACTCAACGCCGCCATTGAAGCGGCGCGTGCCGGTGAAGCCGGACGTGGCTTTGCCGTGGTGGCCGATGAGGTACGCAGCCTGGCCCAGCGCACCCAGAAGTCCACCGAAGAGATCGAAGAACTGATCGTCGGCCTGCAAAGCGGCACCCAGCAGGTCGCGGCCATCATGGACAACAGCCGTGGCCTGACCGACAGCAGCGTCGAGCTGACCCGGCGTGCCGGTAACGCACTGGGCAATATCACGCGCACGGTTTCGACCATTCAGGCGATGAACTCGCAGATTGCTACCGCCGCCGAACAACAAAGTGCCGTGGCCGAAGAGATCAACCGCAGCGTACTGAATGTGCGTGATGTCTCTGAACAGACCTCTTCGGCCAGTGAAGAAACCGCTGCATCCAGTGCGGAACTGGCGCGCCTGGGGATTTACCTGCAAACCCTGGTCGGCCGCTTCAAGGTTTGATCCCGTCGCGACGGCCATCATGGCCGTCGCCCTCACAGCTTGTGAAATTTCCTACGCGCTTTTCAGGTCGTGGATTACACACCTAGCGCCGAATAAAAGGAGCGTTTCAACTTCCCTGGCCGCTGTCAGCCGGACCGTCGAAACGCTCCTTTTGATTCGTTGGAGGTTTACCATGATTCGTCCACTGACCCGCCTGTTAGGCAATCTCGGCATCACCCTCAAACTTGCCCTGGGCTTTGGCCTGGTGCTCTGTCTTAGCCTGGTCATCGCGTCCACGGGCTGGCAAGCGTTGGACGCCTCGCTCGCACGCTCTCAGAAGCTGACCATCCTCTCGCAACTGGCGGTCGTCGGCGAAGAGCTGCGCGCCGATCGTATCGTTTACCGAACCCTCAGCGACCCGGCGAGCCTGGTCAAGATTGGTTTGCATATCGAAAAAATCGACGGCCTGCTGGTGACGCTTTCGCCGCGTTTTTCCGACCCGATCAATCAACAGCAGTTGCAACAAAGCCGCCGCTTTGCGACCGGCTTCAAAACCGCCTTGGGTGGCCTGGAAAATTTGATCAAGCAGCGCGAAACCGCGCAGGAACAGCTCAAGCTTGGCGCGGTACAGGCCAGCGACGTGCTGGCGCAGTTGTCCAGTGACCTGCCCAATCAGGACGACGAAAGAGCCCTCGATGCCGTAGAGCAACTGCGGCAAGCCATGGAGCAAGCCGAAGACCGCGCGCGCAACCCCGCCTGGGCTGCGGCTTCGTTGGACAGTTACGCCAAAGGCGTCGATGAATCGATCCAGGCACTCGACCGCGCAGAGGCCACCGTGATGACACTGCCCGTTAACAACGTCGCGCTTAAGAGCGCGTTGCTCGACTATCGCACGCAATTGGCGCGGCTCAAGGACGCCCAGCTCACCACCGAGACCACCCAGAACCAGCTTGAGCAATGGCTGGATCAGTTGCTCACGGAAAGCGACCTGTTGAGCCAGGACCAAACCGCCAAGCGTGACAAAGAAGCGGGCATCGCTCGCACCTTGCTGCTCAATGTCACCGCAGCGGCACTGTTAGTGGGCGCACTGGCCGCGTGGCTGATCGCCATGCAGATCGTCAAACCGCTGCACCATGCGCTGTTGGCTGCCAATCGAGTCGCCGAGGGCGATCTGAGCCAGGACATCACCACCACTCGCCGCGATGAATTGGGGCAGCTGCAACGCAGCATCGGGCAAATGACGCTCAACCTGCGCGGCTTGATCGGGGGCATCGGCGACAGTGCGCGACAGATCGCCAGCGCTGCCGAGCAGTTGTCCAGCGTGACCGAACATTCGCGCGCTGGCGTCGAGGAGCAGAAACAGGAAACCGAACAAGTGGCCACGGCCATGAATGAAATGCTCGCCACCTCCCAGGAAGTTGCACGCCACGCCGAGCAAGCCTCGAACGCTGCCACCGAAGCCGATCAACAGGCAAGCGCGGGCGACCAGGTGGTGGCCGAGGCGATTACTCATATCGAACACCTGGCCCAAGAGATGGCTCACTCAAGCCAGGCCATGCAAGGGCTGCGGCAGGAAAGCCAGAAGATCGGCAGTGTGCTGGAGGTGATCAAGTCGGTCTCGGAGCAAACCAACCTGCTGGCCCTCAACGCCGCCATCGAAGCCGCTCGCGCCGGTGAAGCCGGCAGAGGTTTTGCGGTCGTTGCCGATGAGGTACGCAGCCTGGCGCAACGCACCCAGCAGTCGGCGGAGGAAATTGAAGAACTGATCGGCAGCCTGCAACGCGGTACACAGCAGGTCGCCGACATCATGGACAACAGTCGCAGCCTCACCGATAACAGTGTGCAACTGACCCGCCGCGCGGGGGACGCCCTGGCCAATATCACTCGCACAGTCTCGGTGATCCAGGAGATGAACCCTCAGATTGCCGCCGCTGCCGAGGAGCAAACCGCAGTGGCCGAAGAGATCAATCGCAGCGTGCTGAAGGTCAAGGATGTGTCGGAACAGACCTCGACCGCCAGTCAGGAGACCGCAGCGGCCAGTGTCGAACTGGCGCGCCTGGGCTCGGATTTGCAGGGTTGGGTGGGCAAGTTCAGGGTGTAAAACCGTTACAGCACCTGGCGCAGAAAGGCCTGGGCCCGCGGGTCTTTCGGCGCCTCGAAGAACTGCGCCGGTGAGGCGTCTTCCAGCAACTTGCCATGGTCGAAGAACAACACCCGGTCCGCCACTTCGCGGGCAAAGCCCATCTCGTGGGTGACGCAGACCATGGTCATGCCTTCCAGAGCCAGGGTCTTCATCACGTCCAGCACTTCGCCGACCATTTCCGGGTCCAGCGCCGAGGTGGGCTCATCAAACAGCATCACCTTGGGTTCCATGGCCAACGCACGGGCGATCGCCACCCGCTGTTGCTGACCACCGGACAAACGCGAGGGGAATTCGTTGGCCTTTTGCGCAATGCCGACTTTTTCCAGCAGTGCCAGCGCCTTGGCTTCGCGCTCTTTCTTGCCGCGCTTGCGCACGACTTTTTGCGCCAGGCAGAGGTTTTCCAGCACGGTCATGTGGGGGAACAGGTTGAAGTGCTGGAACACCATGCCGACTTCGCGGCGATAGGCGTTCACATCCGTTTTCGGGTCGGCCAATTGCAGGCCGTCGATGCTCACCGAGCCTGCGTCAAACGCCTCCAACCCGTTAAGGCAGCGCAGAAAGGTGGATTTTCCCGACCCCGAAGGGCCGATCACCACCAGCACTTCGCCCTTGGCGACTTGGGTGGTGACGTGGTCCACCGCGCGCACCACGTGGCCACGGGTGTCGAAGACTTTTACCAGATCGCGGACTTCAATCACTTTGCGCGAGCCTCCGCTCAAGCCGGCTGGCCATTTTCGACAGCGGCAGGTTGATCAACAGGTACAGTCCTGCCACACAGAACAGGATTTCAAACGGCGAGAACGAGGTGGTGATGACTTCACGGCCGCTTTTGAGCAGCTCGGTAATCGCGATCACCGACACCAGCGACGTGTCCTTCACCAGGCTGATAAATTGCCCGGCCAGCGGCGGCAACACGCGCTTGAACGCTTGCGGCAACACCACGTGGCGCATCGACTGGCTGGCACTCAAACCGAGGGACCGTGCGGCTTCATTCTGGCCACGGGTGATGGACTGCACGCCGGCGCGGACGATTTCCGCCACATACGCGCCGGTGAACAGCGACAACGCGGCGATCCCGGCGAATTCCCGGGATAGGTTAAGCACCGTTCCGATGAAGAAATAGAAAATAAAAATCTGCACCAATAGCGGCGTACCGCGCACCAGTTCGACGTAGATCGTCGACAGATCGCGCAGGGTCGGGTTGCTGGACAGACGGCACAAACCGGTCGCCAGGCCAATCACCAGCCCCAGAATTCCGGAGATGACCGACAGCCACAAGGTGGTCCACAAGCCCCACATCAGCGGGCCCAGCGCCCAATGCCGGGTTACGCCGATCACATCGCCTTCAGCCACGTCGTCACCGCGCGCCACTTGCAGGCTATTGTCGGCAACCGTCAGCGTTTGTTCGGCACCGGCGTCATTGCGCAGCGTCACGTGGGCTACGTCGCCGTTGCGCACCAGTTCAATGACGGTGGAGATGTCGGCGGCACGTTGCGAGGTTTCCGCCTGATAGGCGAAGTACTGCGGCACGCGGTTCCAGCGCCACTCGTAGGACATCAGCGAGATGGCGTAGTACAACGCGCCAGCCAGGCCAACCAGCACGACCACAGTCAGCAGGTGCCAGGGCCATTGGGCTTTTTTCTGTTTCATTTCAGCTTCCGGGATTGATGTCGCCTGTCAGGCCGCTTTCGCGAGCAAGCCCGCTCCCACACTTGACCGAGTTCCAACATGAGAATGCGGTCAAGTGTGGGAGCGGGCTTGCTCGCGAAAGGCGCGACTCGGTATTCAGCCTGGCTTATTCCATGTCCTTGAGCCACTCGGCGCTCTTGAACCACTTGTCATGGAGGCGATCGTAGGTGCCGTCGTTACGGATCTGGTGCAGGAAATTGTTGATGTAGTTGAGGCTGTCGTAATCGCCTTTTTTCAGGCCGAACGCCAACGGCTCAAAGGTGAAGGGCTCGTCCAGGAACACCAGCTTGCCGTTGCCGACTTTTTTCTCGGCAACCACATTGTACGGAGCGTCATACACAAAGGCATCGGCCTTGCCGTTGACCACGTCCAGCACGCCTTCCTGCTCATTGTCATAGCCGTGGTACTTGGCTTTGGAGATCATCTTTTTGGCGATCATCTCACCGGTGGTGCCGAGCTTGGAGGTCAGGCGATATTTCTCGTCGTTCAGGTCTTTGTAGGACTTGATGGTGCCTTCCAGGTCTTTGCGAATCAGCAACGTCTGGCCGACCACGATGAAGGGTTCGCTGAAGTTCAGGCGCAGGTTGCGTTCCTGGGTCAGGGTCATGCCGCTGCCGATCATGTCGAACTTGCCGGTCAGGAACGCGGGGATGATGCCGTCATAACCGGTGGAGACCAGCTCCAGTTTGACGCCCATGGACTTGGCCATGGCCTTGAGGATGTCGACTTCGAAACCGATGATTTCACCGCGCTTGTCGGTCATTTCGAACGGCATGTAGGTCGGGTCCATGCCGACTTTCAGCGTGCCGCGCTTGACCGCATCGTCGATGGCGCCAGCATGCGCTGCAGTGACGGCGACCAGCGCGGTGACGCCGAGCATCAGCCTCGAAAGATACTTTTTCATCATCACGTCCCCTGAACCATTGCTTGTAAGGTCGGCGCGCAAAAGGGCTGCACCATTTCGGGGTGCGATCCTAACCCACTCGCTGCCCGTCACAAAGGTTTCACAGGTAAATGTTATCGGCGTATGTCGGAAAAGCCCTACAACGGTGCAGAGAAGCACGGGCGTAGACACGTGCGCAGGCAACTGATTGATGTGTAAACAGTTATGACGATCAATCCATCTCCCCCACCCAGGTGGTGTCCTTGAACCACTTGTCATGCAACTGATCGTAGGTGCCGTCCTGCGCTATTTGATTGAGGAAATGGTTGATCCAATTCAGGCTGTCGTAATCACCTTTTTTCAGGCCGAACGCCAGGGGCTCAAAGGTAAACGGCTGCTCAAGTGCAAAGAGTGTGTGGTTTTCCGGCCTGGCCATCGCAATCAGGTTGTAGGGCGCGTCATGAATGAAAGCATCGGCCCTGCCCTCCACCACCTCCCGCACGCCTTCTTCCGGCGTGGCGAAACTGCGCAGGCGAGCGGCGCCCAGAAAACGTTGCGCCGCGGCTTCCCCCGTAGTGCCTTCAATGGCGGCGATCCGGTAACCCGCTTCGTCCAGGTCTTCTATGCTGGAAACCTTGCCCGCAAGGCTCGGATGCAGCAGTACGGTCTGGCCCACCACGATAAAGGAGTCGCTGAAATTGAGTTTAAGGTTGCGCTCCTGCGTCACCGTCATGCCGCTGCCAATCAGGTCAAACTTTTTCGCCATCAGGCCCGGCAGCAACTCGGTATAGGGCACCGCCACCAACTCCAGCTCGACCCCCAAGGCTTGGCTCATCGCCTGGAGCAAATCGACTTCAAAGCCGACGATACGCCCCTGTTTATCCGTCATTTCAAAGGGCACGTAGGTGGGCGTGGTGCCGACTTTAAGCACGCCACGCCGAACGGCATCCTCCAGGGCGCCAGCATTCACCCAGCCGACACACGCCAATGCGGCAACGCCGATCAGCCATGCCGAATAATACCTGTTGATCATGAATCCCCCCGCGGCCTCGTCAATATGGGGGGCGATCCTACCCCAGCAAAAGGCACGGCAATACGTCTCGAACAAAGGTCTTTTGTTTCGAAATAACAAGGGGTTAGAGCTAAGAGGAAGAAGCGTGAAACGCTGTAGGACCAGCGCTTCGAACGCCCCCGAGGTGAACCCTCGGGGGTGTCTGAATCAGGCCAGTTGGGCCTGGGACGACAGGGGTTGCAGCGGCAGCAATGGCGCGTGCGGATCAGCCTTGATCGATTCACGCCAGGCGCCGAGCCACTCGGCGTGGCCTTCGTTCCACACCTGCTGGTGCAGACGAGCGAGGGCCACCGGGTCACTGAGCAACGCCAGGCGCTCGCCATTGTTGAGGCCGGCAGGGCCGACTTTCAACGCGTGGCGAACACGTTCCTGACGCAGGTGCTCGATCGGCTCCGCCTCACGGTGACGCGAGGTCGCCAGGGCGCAGGCCAGGGCGTTTTGCTGCGGGTCGACCACCGAACGCACAAACCCGTCATTGAGGGCGTGCCAACGGTTTTCGTGGGTGTACTTCTCGGTCGACAGCAGGGCTTGCGGCGGATTGTATTCCTCGGGGATCAGGAACAGGCTCTCGTCGCGGGACTTGAGGCCCAGCTTGACCCGGCTGGAGATCACCGACACCGGAATCGACAGCATCAGCGAACCCACGATCGGGATCAGCCACCACAGGAAGCTTGGGTTCAACCACACCACCAGCAGCGCCCACAGGAAGCCAAGCAGGGTTTGTGGACCGTGGCGCTTGACCGCCTCGCTCCATGGCGTGGAGTCGTCGTCACGCTGCGGCGAGTTCCAGGTCGCAGCCCAGCCGAGGAACGCAGCGAGCACGAAACGGGTGTGGAAGATCATCCGCACCGGGGCCAGCAGCATGGAGAACAACATCTCCAGCAGCATCGACAAGGTCACCTTGAACTTGCCGCCGAACTCTTTCGCGCCCTTGGCCCAGATCAGGATGATGCTCAGCAATTTAGGCAGGAACAGCAACACAATGGTGGTGGAGAACAGCGCCACCGCCTTGTCCGGATGCCATTGCGGCCACAGCGGGTACAACTGGCGTGGCGCCATGAAGTACTGGGGTTCCATCAGGGTGTTCACCGCCAGCAACGCTGTCGACAGCACCAGGAAGAAGAACCACAACGGTGCCGACAGGTACGACATCACGCCGGTCAGGAACACCGCACGGTGTACCGGGTGCATGCCTTTTACCAGGAACAGGCGGAAGTTCATCAGGTTACCGTGGCACCAGCGACGGTCACGCTTGAGTTCGTCCAGCAGGTTCGGCGGCAGCTCTTCATAGCTGCCCGGCAGGTCGTAGGCAATCCACACGCCCCAGCCGGCACGGCGCATCAGCGCTGCTTCAACGAAGTCGTGGGACAGAATCGCACCGGCAAACGCCCCTTTACCCGGCAACGGCGCGAGGGCGCAGTGCTCGATAAATGGCTTCATGCGGATGATGGCGTTGTGGCCCCAGTAGTGCGATTCACCCAACTGCCAGAAGTGCAGGCCAGCCGTAAACAGCGGGCCATAGACGCGGGTAGCGAACTGCTGCATGCGCGCATACAGGGTGTCCATGCCCGACGCCCGTGGCGCGGTCTGGATAATCCCGGCATCCGGCGTGGCTTCCATCAGGCGCACCAGGCTGGTCAGGCATTCGCCGCTCATCACGCTGTCGGCGTCGAGGACCACCATGTACTTGTATTCACCGCCCCAACGACGGCAGAAGTCGTCAAGGTTGCCGCTCTTGCGCTTCACGCGACGGCGACGACGGCGATAGAAGATCTTGCCGAAACCACCGGCTTCGCGGCACACATCAAGCCAGGCTTGTTGTTCGGCGATGCAGATATCGGCTTCGTTACTGTCGCTGAGGACGAAGAAATCAAAGCGATCCAGGTCACCGGTGGCGGCTACCGACTCAAACGTCGCACGCAGACCGGCAAATACCCGGGGCACGTCTTCGTTGCAGATCGGCATCACCAACGCGGTGCGGGCATCTTTCGGAATCGGCTCGTCGCCGGCACTTTTACCGGAGATCCGGTATTTATCGTGACCGGTGAGCAGTTCGAGGAAGCCCATCAACGCGGTCCAGAAACCGGCCGAAACCCAGCAGAACAAGATCCCGAACATGATCAGGATGCTGGTTTGCAGGGCGTAAGGCAGTACCTGGGTGGCGGTTTGCAGCAGGGTCTGATTGCGAATCTCGTCGAAGTCGACCAGCGACCAGCCCTGGTACGGCATGATGCCTTTCATGTACCAGCCGGCAACGATGGTCTGGCCGAGCATCAGCACCAGCAGGATATAGCGACGGATCGAACCCACGGTACGCCAGCGGGCGGCTGGCAATACACGCTCGTCCTTCGGCGGTGCCGGAGGGTTGGTGCGACCGGTCATCCGGCGCCAGCCGCGCACCAGGATGTTGGTACGCCAAGGCTCGGGCACCACTTTGGTCCGACGGATCGGCGGCGTGGCCTTCAGGCACACGCGACCGCTGGCATCGAGCGCCAGCATCTCGGCGTCTTCCAGCTCTTCGGCGCTGTTGAGGGTCAAGCGGCGGCCAACCGACGCTTGGGCAGCGTCGGTCGGTGCGTCGAAGGTCTTGGACGACAGACGTTCGTGCAACTCGCTGAAGGACGTGCAGCCCGCCAGCTCGGCGCGCTGCTCAGCCGTCATGGGTAGATGCGCCAGGTACTCGGACAGAGTCTCTGGCTTGACTTGAGAATTACTCATCGGCAGGCAACTGATAGCTCCAGGTTTCGGTCAGGAC